>Ga0123355_10021322_pt1 | contig 10367 bp, 9 predicted proteins | sample TergutEmb28metaG_3_FD_89872 | JGI IMG/M metagenome (GOLD analysis project Ga0123355, IMG submission 89872) | Embiratermes neotenicus P1 segment gut microbial communities from Petit-Saut dam, French Guiana - Emb289 P1 | ecosystem: Host-associated > Arthropoda: Insects > Digestive system > Gut ... | reverse complement strand
TGGCTATGTGCTATCGCAAAAAATTTAATTGCCGACGAGAAAAGGGCAAGCGCAAGATTTGCAGAGTCTAGTAGTGAAACAGCGTCTGATGCCAATATAGAAAAATCACTACTAGACGAGGACACAGCTTTTCATATCCACAAGGTGTTACACAATTTAGAAGAACCATACAAAGAAGTTTTTCAACTACGTGTGTTCGGCGAGTTATCATTCCAAAAAATTGGTTTAATATTCGACAAAACCGAAAACTGGGCCCGTGTAACATACCATCGTGCACGCCTAAAAATTCAAGAGAGGATGGAAGCAAATGAACATTTCTTGTGATGTAATAAAAGATTTACTCCCTCTTTATCATGACGGAGTGTGTAATCAATCTACAACAAAACTGGTTATAGGGCATTTAAACGAATGCGAATCCTGCCGCGTGTACCTTGCCAAAATTAGCAGTACGACTATCGACAACCAGATAAAAACAGAGAGACAAGATGTAATCGCTCACCAAGCCAAAGCGTTAAGAATGAGGTATATCCAAAGTATTGGTGCTTCTATATTCTCTGCTTTAATACTACTTGGCATGTTAACTTGCGCCATTGTTGATATTGCCATTTCTGGTACACTATCTTGGTCTCTAATTCCTATTAGTGGTTGTATTCTAGCAGGGGTTGTTTTTCTCCCCACAATCAAGTATGGAGTTAAGGGAATCACTGTATCTATGGTCATATTTAGCATTTGTGTCATGCCCTTTTTATTTGTGTTATCACTGTTAATAGATAGCAATGAACTGCTTTTGCCTATCGGAATTCGAGTGTCAGTTGTTTCAACTGTCGGTTTATGGTGCATTTGCGCCATATTTAGGATAATGAAAGCACGTAAATTGGCTGCCACTGCTATTTCGTTATTGCTTTCTATTCCCATTTCTTTGATAATTAACGCTATACTTTCTGACTTCACTCACCAGCCGCTAATTGATATATGGGATGCCATGGCTTTCTCAATCATAATTGTGCTGGTTTTCATCCTCTTTGGCATTGATTATACTATGCAGAAAAGAAAGGCTTTGCGTGTTAATTCACGCACTTAATAATACCCTATATGGCTCGTTCATTATGGGGTGGCAACAGGCCCTAATAAGAAAAGTAATTTATCGGAGGTATCACATGATTGAATCATTAAAGGCTCTTATGGCAGATTGGAAACAAACACGCGACATTATATTAGGCTTCTTAGGAGAGCTAAGCGATGCAGACCTTGACAAAAAACTGCCCAGGAAAGAGCTGAACACCATAAGATTACAGGCTTATGAGCTAATATTATTCCAAAGCGACATAGTTGATTCTTTATCAACAAACGTTGTGGACTTTGGGGATGTATATCTGTATAAAAACCTACCAACACAAGCACTTGTTGACCAAATGGCCGAGCTTGATGCCAAACTGGAAAAAGCATTAAGCAGTATGGACGGAACCGAGTCCATAGATTATTATGGGGAACAGCAAAACATACATCAAATTATTTCATGTATGATTGGGCATGAAAATATGCACATTGGGCAAATTATTGCGTTCTGCTATGCAACAGGAATTGAAATACCAAGGTGTGTATCAGAACCAATGGCTCTTGAAGGTTAATGATATTTGCATACAGCAAGAGAACAGGACAAATCATTGTCCTGTTCTGCTTGTGAGCAAAACAAAAGGCGGGGATTTATATTGCCTAAAAATTATATTCTGGAATCGCTAAAACTTATCGAACAAAATATTAATAATAAAATATGTATACCCATACATGCTAAAACCTCCAATGAATAGTGAGCCCCCTGGCTTACGCATATATTGGATGCCAATTCTATTTTATTTTCTTCCCAACTGCAATAAGATTGCGTGATACACCCTGCAACTCTGGTATCGACTCTGTAAGCTCTATACATTTTAACAGCCGCGCGGCTTCGTTTTCATCTGCTGGCAGGCTGTAGCTACCAAAGGCATTGGCAATGCCTTCTACCGCGATTGTTTTAGTATCATCAAACCCTGCACTGTTTAACTCTGCAATAATTTCGCCCGGTGTGTGAAAATATGAATGTGGGAAGCTAAACCCGTCAGACATACCGGTTTTAATTATCCGTTCCAATGTGTCTACATCGTATCTATGGAAGATATTCCATTTTAATGTGGATACCAAAACGGTGTACCTGCTTATGACTGTACAAATAATTTGCCCGCCGCGCTTTAATACCCTAAATGCCTCGGTTAAGCATTTCATCCGCGACTCTTGTGATTGCAAATGGTACAGTGCGCCCATTAGTAAAACTAAATCCATGCTGTCGTTTTTATAAGGCAGTGCGCGGGCATCTGTACATGTGTAGGATGCAAGGTCAATACCAATGGCCTTGCTTTTTTTCTTTGCTATGCCAATGTGTTTTGGTGCTAGGTCTAGTAAGTGAACATTATGGCCCTGCCCGGCCAGCCAAAAGGAGTACGGGCCGGTTCCGCCGCCGATGTCTGCGATTTCCATATTTTCATCATGCAGATAACGCGAAATTATATTCTTGGAGCGCGTAAATTCTTTGGTTTGCGAATCGAAGCGGGCATCTTCGTTCATATTTTCGTAGAACTCTACAACTCTTTCATTGTTTTCTTTTATGTTTGTTCTATCTATCGGTGTTAATAAGGTATCAACGCTACAATCCAGTACTTTAGCCAGTAGCGGTAGTAGCACTGTCTCTGGCAAGCATTTTCCATTCTCCCATTTGGATATGGCCTGTGGGGAGACGTTTAAAATCTCTGCCAGTTTTTCTCCTGTTAAGCCTTTTTCTTTTCTTAATATGGCTATTTGTTTGCCTATTTTGGTTAGTTCCAGCATAATCATCCTCCTTTATTTTTCATATTATATCGTGGGTTTATGCTGTAAACCATGTATCAGTGGTTAACAAATACGGTGTAAATCAACCTATGGTTAACACCTCTACTATTTAACTTGATTACAACCTAGAATGTCGTAAAGTTGCGCAATACAAAGAATGTATAGCATAATATTAACAATTTCCGAAAACCCAACCTTTTACGCCTTTCTGCGTCTTAATTATAGCGATTTCGTTTGAAAGTGGGCTTCGTCTGTCGCCAATTCCGTGTAGAAGCGTTCGCGGAGTTGGCTCGTTCTCAACCCATATCAAATCGAAACGCTATGAAAGGAGGGAAAGCAAATGGACATGTTTAAATCACTGCTAGACGCAACCTACGCCAAGGTTTTTTACCATACCCTAAAACAGGTAAAAAACAACCACGATGCCGCAGACATTACACAAAATACCTTTTTTAAGGCACTAATACATCTTAACAAAGTAAAAAAACCAGCATCACTGCAACCGTGGCTGTTTACGATATGTAATAACGAAATAAAGCAGTTTTACCGTAACCAAGGTAAAATACCCGCGCATCAAGAGCCACATGTTGCCGAAAACTACGAAGAACTGTACACCGCAATAGAGCTATTAACCGGCACTCAGCGGCAGATAGTACTACTAAAGTACTTCGGCGGCTACACAATGCAAGAGCTTGCAGTAGTGCTATCCATAAGCCCAAGCACAGTAAAAAGCCGGTTATACGAAGCCCGCCAAACCCTAAAGCGGCATTTAAACACCCCAGGCTTAAAACCATCCCTCCAAAAAGAAAGGAGAAACACCCTTATGGCAACCTTAAACCTATGCGCAATTGGCGCAGAAACCATCCCATGCATGTCGCTTCACGCGCAGAAACAGCTATTAGAATGCGCACGCGGCAATATGAAGTTTAACCCCAACGTTTTGGCAGAGCTGGCCAATATCCCAAGTGGCCAAAAATTTATGGACGCATGTAGCGGCAAGCTTTCATATGAGGAGCTTCTTCATATCCTGGCCTGTTGCGATGATTCGTTATTGTATCGCCTTGGCGGTATCCAGTTTGGAACATGGCGCAACGCCATTGGCAACCCGTTTCTTGAGGATATAATGAAGCTATACAAAACCGGCGGCTATGTAGATAGCATAGAGCCTATAATTTATGTAAAGTCCATCCGCGAAACCTGCGAATGGTACAAGAAATATCTGAACTGGAGCGACGGAACCACCGATGACTGCGATGAAATAGACAAATGGGGGCATGCCGCCATAAGCCCATATGCCCCAGGTGGCACGCATAATAATTTCGGCCATTTTAAAGGGTTCCACCTACGCTGTGGCGGCACGGGTGAAATTACTAACAGCCGTTTCTTTATATTTGTAAGCGGGCTTGTAGGCTTGCGTGCCGATATAGTCGAAAGAGGCTGGGATAAAATTAGCGAAATTACCCATAACGCCTGGGGAACGAAATCATTTAGCCTTACCGACATAAACGGCTTTGTGATGGAGTTTTGCGAGTGGAGTTGCTAGTACCCCAAGCTTCTATCAATCACGCGCTCGAATGGGCGGTTGTTTACGTAATCGTCTAAATAGCGCACAAATTTCTCGATTATCAGCTTTGATACATTATCGCGCCCGCCGTGGCTTACGTGCGGGGTGATTATTACGTTTGGCATATCCCATAGTGGGTTATCAGCAGGTAGCGGCTCTGGTGTAGTTACATCCAGGGCCGCGCCGCCTATATGCCCGTTTTGTAGTAGTTCTATTAGCGCGTCTTGGTCTATCGCGCTTCCCCGGCCTATGTTTACTATTAATGCACCTTTTTTCATGCTTTCCAGCCGTGCACGGGATAATATACCCGCCGTCTCGCCGGTTCCGGGGAGGGCTAGGGCTACTATATCTGCGTTTTGTATTGCTTCATCTATGTTGTCAGATGTGAAAAGCTTGTCTACATATTCCGGCTTAATATTACGCGGGCTACGTACAACACCGCTAACCGTAGCACCCATTGCATGGCATAAAAATGCGTATCGCCCGCCTATATCGCCCATGCCTACCACTGTTACGCTACAGCTATGCAGGTTTCTTGCTGATATGCCCTTCCATATATGCTCCCGTTGCTGTTGCAGGTAGCCTGTTGAGTTGCGTAAAAGCATTAGTGTGAAATTTAACATATGTTCTGCTATGGAAATGCCATATGCACCGGACGAATTGGTAAGTGCAATGTCTTTCGATAACGCACTTGCCGGGTTAAGATACATGTCTACACCGGCGGTTTGGGCGTGTACCCATTTTAGGTTTGGCATTTTTGCGATTATGTTGGGCTTTACATTGCCGAATAAAATTTCACATTCGGCTAGTTGTTCGCTTGGTGGGTTGGTGGATAAATCCAACAATTCGTGGTTTGGTGCAATAGAATTTATTTTCGCTACAAAACCTGCCGGTAGTGGCCAGAAGCTTGATATTGCAATTTTCTTTCCTGTGCTTGCCATTGTGATGCACTCCTTCCGCCTGTTTTGGCGTTTATTAATATATGCAAATAGGGAAACCTTTACATGTGTTAAGCTGAGTATAGCACAAAACATAAAAAATAACCCAGAGCGGTTGATGATTGCTCTGGGCTTTCGGATGCGGTATACGGCAGTTTGCTTAATAGGTACAACATAAAAAAATTCATTCATGGCTTCAACTGCTACTTTCGTTCATTCCAAAAACGCAAAGGATAATGATACTCGTTTGAATGATAATGTGATGCCAACTCATACCTTTTATCAAACAGAAACACGTTACCAATTGGATGACCTTCAATATTCAAAATTTCTGAATACGACAATGCTTCCAATATTGGTTGTACTATTTTTTTAGAATTTGGCACATATTTTAACAACAGTTTCTTCAAATCTGTTAAGCTAATTTTTGCAGATGAGTTAACGTCCTTCATAAACGGAATTGTCCAATCATCAACTTGTGACATTTCAAACTCGTGCGGAAGCGGCAAACATAAATCTGCAAAAACGTAATCAAGGTTGTTCCTATCCACACATCCTGCACGAAATAATTTGAGAAACAACGTCCAAAGCACACCCTCGGCAGTATCCGATTTCTTGCTCCAATCCATAGATAATAGGCGAGAGTGAGTTGCATTTCTCAAATAATAAGTAGTTGCAAACTCTGAAACAATGCAACCGTTTCCAACTACAGAAGCGTACAAAAAACGCTTATAAGCAGTATCCTGGTTTGCTTCTCTAGTCTTTAATTCATGAAGCAATTGCTCTGCAATGGTATCTTTGGGGGGAAATGTGCTAGAAATTTTGAGTGAAGATATTACTTCGTTTGAAAGTGATATAAATTCATCTCCGTTTTTATCATGTTCAGCCCATGAGCCTTCGCCGTCATAATTCCAAAACAAGCTAATAAGAGGAAACACGATTTCATATTTGAGCGAAATTTGTTCGGCTATCTTCCGAATCCTGTTTATTGCTTTTTTTGATTGATTTATGCGTGTCACTATCTCACTACCCCCTTATATAAAATCGTCACGCCGCCCACAACAAGCATGAACAACGTGCAAAACAAAAATATCTTACCAATAATTGTATCATATCCTATGTCGAAATTCTACATAAAAATTCCTATTCTTTGGACGAGGCCAGGGCGTTTTCCATGTTGGTATAAGTGTGGCTCGACTCTGATTGTTCTGCTTGCAAAGGCAAAACAAGCACAAATAAAAGCCTACGCACATGCTAAATACAGCTATGCATAGGCTTTGTTGTTATACAGCGGGATGCACATGGGGGTGCAAAATTTTATTACCCGAATCGCTTTTTACCAAATCATCAAAAGGCGGTTATGCCATTGTGCTAAACTGGATTATACCCGTGCGCTCGCAGGGCGCGATGCCCGAGTATGAGAGTAGCGGCAAAGATTACTTATGCCGATACAATTGACGTTCCGCTATCGCCTTTGATAGCTTCACCGGCTTTTTGAAGTGAACCAATAATGGCCTTCTTGCCGCTACCGCTTTCTACAAACGATAGTGCCGCTTCAACCTTTGGCAACATGCTACCTGGCGCGAAATGCCCTTCTGATATATATTGTTTAGCTTCCTTAATGGAGATATTGCTAAGCTCTTTTTGGTCGGGTTTATTAAAGTTTAACATCACACGGTCAACTGCTGTTAGTATGAAAAGGCAATCTGCGTCTATAAGTGCTGCCAGTTTTGCGGACGCAAAGTCTTTGTCTATTACCGCATCTATGCCCGATAACGCGCCGTTTTCGCTAACAACAGGCATACCGCCGCCGCCACATGCAATGGTTACAACACCGGCATCTACCAGCATTTTAATAACATTCTTTTCACAAATATCAACCGGCTTTGGCGATGGAACAACCAAACGCCAGCCGCGCCCGGCATCTTCTACATATTTTTTGCCGGTTTCGGCCATAAGCTTCTTTGCATCGGCCTCGCTGTAGTAGTTACCAATTGGCTTTGTGGGGTTTGCAAACGCTGTGTCGCTTTTATCTACCATTACTTGTGTTAGCACTGTGCTAACTTCTTTGCCAATTTTACGGGTTACGAACTCGTTTTTAAGGCATTGGGTTAGGTGATAGCCAATGTAGCCTTGGCTCATGGCGGTACATTCCGGCATTGGCATTATAAAACTGCCATTGTCCATGAGCTGTTTAATAACACCAACCTGTGGGCCGTTGCCATGGGCAACCACTACGCGGTGGCCTGCTTGTACCAAATCTGCAATAGAGCTTGCCGCGATTTTGGCGTTTTCCAGTTGCTCGGTTACGTTGTTGCCAAGTGCGTTGCCGCCTAGTGCTACTACTATTGTCGATGTTTTCATTTAAACTTCGACCTCCTTATTGTTTTTTCACCCATAAAATTAGCATAAAATTGCGCAATCTGCAATATGTAACGAAAAAATATTTCCTCCATAAAAACCTTATGGAAGTAGTTGAACTTTCGTTAATTTTAGGGTTAAATATGGGTAACATAATTAAAAGGACAGGTGATAGGATTTGAAGCGTTTTTTTAGAAGGCACAAGCGTGTATTTGCGGTGATTGTTTGCGTACTCATCGCCATTATTATGGTATTTGGTTTGCTGGCCGGGTTTATGCCGGCTTCTTAATGGTTGCTAAATTTGTTTTTATAGTAGTCTGCTTCATAGTGGCCTTGCTGTCCTACATCATATGCCGGTCTAAAAGGGATTGGCTTTGGTTGACACTGGGGCTAGGCTTTACTGCATGGGCGGATTATTTTTTGGTTCTTCATAACCGTCACCTTATAGGTGTGGCGGTGTTTTGCTTTGCGCACATGGCCTATATATTACGGGCGCTACAAGGAAAAAAATGCTGGTTTATACCGTTATTGGTTGTGCCGGTGGTTGTATTGGCCTATATAAGTACCAGTATCTTTATTGTCTCTGGCTTGTATGCCATGCTGTTTATCACAAGTATATATGTAAACGCCCGCTATATCCGGCATAATCGTATGCTGGTTATAGCGGGCCTTTTATTGTTTGCCGCTTGTGATATTTGTGTGTTTATTTTTAACCTGCCGCTTTATATGGGTGCACCATATGGGCTTATGAGGATTTTCCCGTTAATTTGGATATTTTACCTGCCTGCCCAGGCGATTCTTTCTGTAAGTGCGGTGGATTTTTCTCGTATCTTTCCACTAGTGAAGCATTGTTCCAGGCGAAGATGAGCCGCAAGCGGTTATAAACAAGAGAAATATTGCCATCAAGGCTATGGATGTTTTCTTCTTCATTCACCATTCCCTTTCTCATCGGTATTGCATTCACTTACATTCGTTGTTACGACCGTATCAATAGGTGTGGAATCATCATTCTCCCCGCTGGGTGCCTTAGCCTTGACAAGCCCCGTAGTACGCCACCGCCCAATCCTATAACAAATAGCCGAAAACATAGAAATCGTAATCCAAGAAATAAGCAACGAGTAAATTAAGGCCACCGGGTCGTCCATAATATGCACAAGCAAGTAAGCCACCGGCACACGTATTATTGCAGTATTAACCAAAGAAGCAATCATAGGCGTAATAGCATCCCCGCTACCACGTATAGTACCCCAAAGCACCATGCTAACAGAAAAGGCCAAGTACCCGAGTGCTAAAATCCGTAAAAACCGAAGGCTCATAACCAGCACTTCCTCTGTTTGAGTAAAAAGCCCTGCAATTTGCCGCCCAAACAGCAAAATACCCACAACCATAATAGCCGCCACTGCAAGGGCCATAAGGATACATTCCTTAGTACCCTTGGCAACCCTATCAACCTTACCGGCCCCCATATTCTGCCCGGCAAACACAGTCATGGCGTTGCCAAACGAGAAGTTTGGCATCATAACAAAGCCGTCAACCTTCATTACAATTATATTAGAAGCCAAAAACATATATCCAAACCTGTTAGCCAAAGGCTGTACTACCATCATAGCAATAGCAAACACCGCCTGTGACGCGCCGGTAGGTAGTCCAAGCTTCATAACCTGCTGTACATATTTCTTCTTAGGCACCAAATATTTACGCCCCATATCAAAAATATCCGTCATAAGCAAAAGCCGCCACAAGCACAATAGCGCACTAATAGACTGGGTAATAACAGTGCCAAAAGCCGCCCCAAACATGCCCCAGCCCAGTACCCCAATAAACAAGAAGTTAAGCAAAATATTTAAAAGTGACGCAAAAATCAAAAATAAAAGAGGCGAGAAAGCATCCCCAACGCCCCTAAGTATGCCGGAAAGCATATTAAAATAGCTCATGCCAAGTACGCCCACCAGCACTACATTAATATAGGTAACCGCATAATCCAAAATCTCTGGCGGGGTGTTTAGAAATACTAATAAGGGCCGCGTTAACTGCGGGCCAACAATCATAATAACCCCGCCAAGAAGTGCCGTAAGGGTTATACATGTGCCAATAGTATAAGATAAATCTTCCCGCCGTTTTGCGCCAAAATACTGGGCAACCATAACCCCAGCCCCCATAGATATCCCCATCATCAGCACCATTACCAGGAAGAAAATAGACATAGTGCTTCCCACCGCCGCCAACGCATGGTCACCTACAAAGTACCCAAGCATAATAGCGTCTACGGTGCTAAAAAGTTGCTGGAACACATTACCCACCAGTAGTGGAAGCGTAAAAAGTAATAGCTTATGCCAGGGCTTGCCAGTGGTCATGTCTATTGCGGTTATCCGCTGTTTTAATTCTAAAGCCTTCGTCTTAAAGTCGCGTTTCGAATTTTGCATATATAAATCCCTTTACGATATTGTTATTGTTAGTGCTTTTGTTATATTTATTTTCTCCACATATCTCCACTATACCAAAATCACTTGTTCGCGTATCTCCGACGAAAGCGTGATATTATCGGTATCCATTCGTATCCCAACCGTACTTGGCAAAACCCACACCGTACGTGCGCCACTGGCCATAAGTTCCTTGTATGCATCTTCTAAATCCGGCTCGTGGTA
>Ga0123355_10021320_pt1 | contig 10368 bp, 8 predicted proteins | sample TergutEmb28metaG_3_FD_89872 | JGI IMG/M metagenome (GOLD analysis project Ga0123355, IMG submission 89872) | Embiratermes neotenicus P1 segment gut microbial communities from Petit-Saut dam, French Guiana - Emb289 P1 | ecosystem: Host-associated > Arthropoda: Insects > Digestive system > Gut ... | reverse complement strand
TTTCATTGACCTTACGCACCAAATCATCATTCACCAAAGATGGACGCCCACTTCGCGCCTCATCGTGCACGTTCTCTCGTCCTTCATTGAACATCCGAACCCATTTCCTAACCATGCCATCACGCATCGCATTTTCACCATACACTTGACAGATCTGGTGAAGAATCTCACTTAGTAGCACATTCCTAGCGTTTAAAAAACGAATTACAGACCGTATTTCACAGTCGGCGGCCCCTTCAATTGTCTTAAACATGTTTAACGCACAGGAACAAACACAAACATAACACGAATTGCACGAAATGGCGTCTGTAGCTTCTCAATTCATAGAGGAAGTCACTGCACATGCGCAAAGTGACAGTCCCGAGGATGCGCGAGAGATATGCGCAGACAGTACTTACTTTCCGAATAACCTACGTACATTAAGAAACAAGTAAGAGAAGACACGGTTCAAGGGTATTTAAAGAGCCGGTGCTAATAAAAATATTGTTCGCTGACATAAGTAACGGAAGTACGAAAATAAATTCATAATGTGGATGTACACACTTAATGGCCATTACTTTTAGGACCATGACTTCTTTAAAGCGCCGAGACCTGACCTGGGGACCTTCTGTACTCTTATTTGAAGGCCGCCGGAGGTTATTTTTGTGCGTGAAATAGACCACTTCTCTGCTTGGTACCAAGCTCAGAGAGTTTGTGTGGCCATTCTTATATTCCCCAATTAACTTCGTGGCTAGTCCTTGATTAAGCTTACGGATAGCTTTATCAAATCAAGAAGGATGAGTTGGATTGGATATTTACCACGGATGGGTTAAGTGAAATATTCATTCAAACTTTTGGTCCAAAAATTCTCAAGGGAAAGACCGCACGATAAATGTAAGTCCATAGACCGACTACTCAATTTATATTTTTTGTATATTAATAATTGTCCAACGAGATGCAACACAAAGCAATCTATTTATTATTCTGCAGCTACCTCCCTCCGACGTGGCCACGTCGGAGGCTGTAGTTACAGTTTTGTTTACTCCTGATGATGGGTATAGTTGACACCAGAAACATGTAGAGTGAACGTGCAGAATAATAAATAGACTGCTTTGTGTTGCATCTCGTTGGACAATTATTAACATAGATCAACGACGGACAGAACCATAAACATAAAGATATTTTTTGTAGTTTTTCGCAGTCAGTAGGGGAAAATGCTGGGACAGTTTTTTTTGTTGTTGTTGTTGTTAATTTCACGAACATTTCCTACTCAGTTCAGTGCGGAGGCTTAAAAGAAAAGAACCTTTTGAGATGGTGTAATGATCATTAGAAGCAGAATACAGTGACGTGCACCATAAACACTATTAGTGTGTGATAAAAACAGGGCACAGTATTAGTGCAGTAATCACCGCCAAAAAAAAAGGCAAAGAAAATGCCTCATCAGCAAACAAAGCTAAACAGGTAGAACCGCTGGGCGACGCCTGAATTTAATATTCATTTAGCAAATTACGTCAGAGTAAAATAGCTGGTTAATCTTAAGACTGTGTGTTACTGTAATTAAGCGCCGCTATGTCGTTTAATAATAATAAAAAAATTCTTCACAGTTCGCAAATAATTATATAATCTGGCTTAACTATGCATTTTGTACTGTACAAGATCACTTGAGATACTAAGAATACGAGCTTGCATTCCAACGGGGCAGATCCGGGTGTCTTTGAGTGAGCGTACTGAAATTGTTACAGCAGTAAGTATCGACGCACCACGTTCTTGATGTTGCCAACAGACGCAAAAACAAGCCTTTGTTGAGGAACTACCTGTTTGTCATGTGGTTTACCTTATCAGCACGTCTGAACATCTTCCTGTTTAATTCCCCACTTGAAAAGCAGCTTTTTATAAAAGGCAAATCCGCTGTAGGAAGGGTATCTTCTCTTATCTGTTGCATTGTGTTACACACATTTTGTTTAACCTGCAAAGTGACAACTGTAAACTACGGTAGAAGTTTATTCTTCATTACTGGGGAAACAGAAAATCTCATTGCAGTGTTTACTGTGACAGAGACAAAAACTCCAAGCACATGCTTTGCACAATTTCTTTCATAAAATTAACCTGTTTTTTTTTTTTTCTGTGTCTCACTTCCATAAAGTCAGACAGAAGATTTCCGCAGATCACAAACATTTGGCTGGCGTCTATAACTGTGGATATTAAGAAAAGCCAATGTTAGCTTCATCATTTCTGTCTGTCTGTTTCTGTGTCCGCTGAAACAACTTGACCCCCAATGGACAGGTTTTCGCAACACTTTACACTGCGGATTTTTACTGAAATACTTATAGAAAATTTAAGTTTGGTTAAAATGGAGCAAAACTAATAGATTCTTTACATGAATAGGCCTATCTATCTAAGTTTATCGTGTTATCTGGCTGAATTCGTGTTGGGTTAAGAAAAGTTTTAAATAAATTTTATTCTGAAAATCAAACACACATTTCATGTGAAATAAATTCCCCCTTCCCCTCCCTCTCTCCCGCCTGAAACCATGCAGTTTACGAGACAATTACAAGAAATAACGACAGCGGGAAAGGCCAGGAAATAATTAACTATCCATAGATTTTTGTGGTGTGATGTAATAATCCACTCACATATTATTCTCGTTTTCTTTGCGTCTTTTTCCTATGCAGTTATGTTTCCTTCTTGCGACTTACACGATACAGAATTAAGAAAATTAAAACCCTGCACTTATTATGTCTAAGAACAAGAAATTTGTTATATAACTAGGGTATGAATATAGCTGCAAATTGTGTGCAAACAATTTTTTAAACCAACGATGACGTTTAGACTGGGTGAAGTTCTGAAGTAATGTATGACCGATTAATTTGACACAGACGAAATCAACCTGAGTGTATAAATATTTTTTTCGAAGAAATATAATAAGACCCTAAAGATAATAATGATAATAGAATGTGATGAAATACATGCACGTTTGTGAACACCACCACCACCACCAAGGAATAGAAGTGTGGCGAAAATAGTCCAAAAGTGCAGTGAAGTGAAGTGAGGTGAAATGGAGCTGTAGGAAACTTAAATGGGGTTAGGCTAAATAAGAAGGATAGTGAAGTGTATTTGGGTGAGGCTTAAATGAGAGGAAGTGAAGTGTCGACAAGTGTAGTGAAGTGTAGTTGGGTGAAGTGTAGTGAAGTGGAGTTTAAGGTCTTAGTAACAGGGTGTCTACCATTATTAGAAGATACACGGATCATATGAAGTTTGCTGCTTATATGGCTTTTTCGTTTATCACATTCTTTCATATTCTTTTGGTTCCATTTTTATCATTGTATATATGTGGTTGTATGTTTTGTATGCTTTTGTTTAATTTTGTAAATTGTGTATTTTTATTGTTATGTTTATGTATTTTTAGTGTTATGTTTATGTATTCTTATATTTATGTTTGTTCTGTTCTGTATATTGCTTGTGTGTAAATGTGTACTGTACCGTACTACTGCCACCGGGTGTGAACCCATCTGCAGTAAACAAAATGTATCAATATCAACAACAGTAACAGACAGCTTGATCACACTGTGTTTAAATATTATGACCATCTCATAAGGGTCCACAATTCGCAGTTCCTAGTGGGATTTGTGGTACGTTGTACATATACAGGGGTGCTGATAAGTCCTTAGTCCGACCAGGAAGGACACAAGCTAATGTTTCTGTCAGAATGGCGTGAATTTCCTTCGGCGCCTTGCCTTGCAAGAATAAAAAAAACTTGACAGCTCGCGTCTCGATGTTGTTGAAATCGCGCGCGTCCCTGACATGCTTCCGAGCTTGTTTCCTTCTTGATCGAGCTAAGGACTTATCAGCACCCCGATATTTTCCGTTTTGTCATAAAGGAAAATAGGTTAATTATCACAGAAGAACACGTTCAAAATAGACAGTGGGGAGGGTTGCTGCTTCTTGCGCGCTCCCTATATGCCTGTGTGTGTTTAAAATATGTTTGAACCAAAGTGGTCTGATATAGAACTGTTAGAGGGACACAATATTACGACATTAACGATGTAACAATTGAAGTTTGCTACAGATTCTTTTTATAATCAGTCAGAACAGATGATTGGGAAGGTTCCTATCCACATGTAGCAAAAAATAAGGTCAGTATTCACGTATAATCGACATTAACATGATTTCTTTCAGTGTCGGAGACAAGAACGAAGACAGGCGCAGTGAACAAGAAAATTCATGACTTGGAAGAACCACTGCGATATTCTACACAGACGATCATAGAAAGGGTGAGTCATTTACTTCACTACTGCTAGTAGCATGCATATTCTCTGGTGTAAATGAAATTGTTATATGGATATTTGGCGAAACATAGAGCGTGCTTGAAAATGTCGGGTCTATTCTGTCGTCTCACGCCCCCTTCATGCCATTTTTAACATAAAGAACTGCAGTGCGAGAAGTCCTTACAGGACCGCGCAGCTGGGGATTAACAAACTGAAAGAATTACATGCCTACAAACTCAACAGCCATATTCGTATTCGTGGTGTTAAGAGAGAGATTTGCAGTCGAAATTTCGTCCTGCAATTTTCGTGACTGCTTAGCAAGATCAAGTGGAAGCTACGATCGGTTTTGGTGGTGTGAATGTGTATACATAGCCTGTTTATCATTAAAACTGCCTCTTCCATTCGAATCATTTCCGGATGTGATTGAAATCTGAATGAAAAGAATCATAAACCCTCGTACCCACCCGAATTAATACCAGTAAATTTCTGCATTTGTGTTTTTTGACTATTTCCGCCTTCAGAGTGCACACAAATTAGAAATGCATCGGTCGTTGAAATCTACATGTAGCCGATTCCTTTGGGCTAAAATACAAGATAAATTTAATAATAATAATATTTATTTACTGCAATTGGGTTGTTATCCGGTGGCAGTGGTTATTTTACATGTATACAAAACATCAGATTGGTTACTAATAAATTTAAGTCGGGAGGGCTACATGAGAAGCATGAGCTACATGAGAAGCATTTCGTAGGGGCTCTTCACTAGCTGTGACAGTTTCATCACTACTGGTTTCTTAACATTTTGAAGACTGATAGACTCTACCTCACAGAGAACATACTCATTGTCTATTACAAAGAATATATGACTAATGTTGTATGGGGTATTAACCGATGTTTATCGTGAGAATAATACGAACGAATGAATACATTGTTTGGTAGAGTGCAGTTCCTTTATATTATAGCAAGTGTTACGTGTAGTTACCGCTGTTATTGACAATGTTCATTTTAAAAGGAGCATAAATTGATGTGTATGAGACGAGGGTGCAGAGCTTACCGGACGGAATAGACGGCCAAAATCACACAAATTCTTTATCAAACTGGCTTAACTCGGTAGTGGGCGGTCAGCTAGGAGGGGCGAGAGAGGCGGAACTTGTAGAAGACCAAGACGTGCGTACTCGGTTTCGGTCGCAAAGGCCTAAACAGAAAACCTGACATGGAAGACCTAGGTGTAAACGGGAAGATGACATCACATAATAAGCGTGTGAGTGCGTGAATTGGATTTGTCTCAGGACAGTGTCTCCTGTATTTGCGTATCCATTTTATTCTGAACCGATTATAACTGGCTAAAAACTTAAAATTTCAGACTCCTTGAAGCTGAGCTAGGATACTGTTGTCTTATAGCTTAGTCCTGATGTCGTATTTCCTATAAATACAGTGATCTGAATGTTTAAAACAGGCAATGTAACAACACTGCGTATGTAAACCAATCAATATCATCACCGCCTACAACATCAGTGAACCCCTTTAAAGAGTTGACGTTATGCCTTGAATATGGGTTTTCCCTGTGCGATTAGCAAATGATAAGTTTTCTCTTCGTATTATCTTCAGTATACTTCAGTATACTTCATATACATAAGTCATCATATATGATTGATGTCGGAATATTTAGGATTATACGATAGTGCGGCCACATTCGCAAATGTAGAATGCGTACAGAAATTCGGAGATAAACCTGTTGAAAAACTACGGTTTTTAATACCGAAGAGAGTGGAGGATAACATTAAGATGGATTTTAGTGAGGCAGATCGAGGGAATGGGGATTTTCTAACTGTACGCCTCAGAGCAAAAGAGATATCGACTAGCCAGTCAACCAACTAAATATTAACTGTAGGGAAAAAAATCTTTCTTGAGAGGCTACCAGGTCCTCGACTAACCAAGAAATTCCCAGTATTTATTGTCACCGGAAGGTTTATTACCAGGTTCACAAGAGCTCCCAACTTCTCCCTACCTTCAGCCAGACGTACCCCTAGTCGTGACTGAAATTTTGGACGTGATCCATTCAGTCAGACTAAAACACAATTTACGGAGACTGATAAAATGGGCAGTGTTCAAAATTTGAGTCGTGTTTCTTTAAAGATACATCTTAATATTTTCCTTTCATTTATGCACAGATCTTCCAAAATGTGTCTTTCCTCAGAATGTCCGACTTAAAATACATCTGCTTTTACGTTTCCTACATACATGTCATAAGCCGCGCCCACCTGACCCTCCTTCATGCGATCACGTCAGTACTCATAGTATTTGGTGAGAAGTACTAATCATGAAGCTCCTCATTATGTAGTTTTCTCAAGCATATAGTTACTTCCTCTCTCACAGACCAAATATCTTCCATAGCACCCTGTTCTTGATCACCCTCAGTATATGTTACTCTCTTAATGGTGACAAACCAAATTGTACACCCTTATAAGCATAAAGGACATAAAAAGATAAAATGGATAAAGAATCTACTGTCAGACTTTTTTGTTTTAGGATTATTTGCAATATTTCCTGAAGCGGGGGGGGGGGGCGAAAAAACAGTCCTTTATATGTTTAGAAAAGCAGGCTTATTATACATAGGGGTGGTCATAGATGGAGTATGTATTAGGATGTCACGACACACCCATCTGTTAGTATTCAAAGTTGAATTATTTTAACCACTTGCTTGTTGGAGGTCTCAAGTTTACTCAAGGCCAGTATTTCTACATTCTTGGAAGACGCTTCCTCAGTGTTGTGCCCACTGGATTTGTTTAATAACCCTTATCCTGCTAACGTGGAAAATATGGTAAGCTCCTAATAATGCCAGCAAATGGCAGATAGGATTTAATTTGGCGTTTAAATGTTTAATAACGATGAACCCAGCGAGACGTAACCGTACGGCTGCGAAAGACTAAAACTCGCATAATTAAAATTTCATACTTCGTTCGTTTAATTTCTGCTTATCTAATCGTTTTTCTTAAGACAGATACAAATTTTGCGATTGTCACCATGATAAGCTAATTAATGACACATATGACTGACGATGTCTTGATAAATTTATAATCACTTTCGAGATTTGCTTACCTCGTGAAGATATTCCTTAGCTTTTACAGAACCCGAAGATTCAGCACCGACAAAAGCCCGGTGTCCTGAGCGGGTCCAGTCCACACATTCATCCCAAATTTCTTTTAAAGATATATTTCAATATTGTCTTCAAGTCTACGCGTATTTCCTCCACTTTTTCTGTTCCTTTAGATTTGCAGACTAAATCTTATGCTTTTCTCTTCTCCACGTGTCACAAGCCCCAAACACTCCCGCTGTTCTTAATGTCATCGCGCCAAATTTAAGTACAGAGTAAAATTATGGAGCTGTTGTTGTGGAATTTTTCTCCTTACTAGTTAAGTCAGAGCCTCTAGATCAGCTCTCAGCCTCTTATTTGGTGAGTACCGGAGCGCATTCCTTGTGGGTAAGGCGGTCGAGACGTGAAGCTTACTACTTGAGTCCATCTAGTGCAGAATTAAAAACCCAGTCGAGCTATACCTCCACTTCCCATACGCCTTTATAGCATGGTGCTTAAGTAAGCACAGGCACGCTTTGACCTTTCCTGTTTTCATGCGTTTAGGGTTTAGCTATTCACGGATGACGCTACTCCGTGCGGTTGTGAGTATAGACTCACTTCAAGTAGCAGTTACATATTTACGCATGCCGGATAAGGAGAAAGAAAGAAAAAAGTCATGTTTTTTTGAGAAGACACAATAAGTGTATTGTCTTACGTAACGCTTTGTCTTCGAATCCCGTAAATGCAGTCCGCTGTCCACAGCCTCCTGATCATAATCTGTACAAAATCACCTGTACATAATCTCCAATACATAATCTGTACATAATCTCCGATACACAATCCGCTGTACGCAGTCCCTCTTACACAATGGTCTAGACAAGAAACAAAAGCCTATAGGCAATGTGTGCACTGTCTTCTATACGTACGCAGAAAGCTGTGTGAAGATGCGTATTTTATCCAGATAGTAACAGAAACACATTTACCCGACAGATCTTAGGGTATTCGAATAGTAGCTGTAATTATATCGAAGCAATGTAGAATAAGAATAATTTTTTTTGCGGCCTCTCCTCCGTGAACCGCTGTCATTCCACCGCCTTGTAATTAACCCCGTATTGTGAGGCATGTTGTAAGGGGTTAAAAATATATACTGTGTTCTGTCTGTCTGTGGACAAATAGTGGCGCCTAAGAACCGAGCAGAATGCAACTCATCTGACAAATTGACACAAGGTTTCGTGGAGTCGTTTTGATTTGGGTAGATTCTCGTTAATTCACAAAATCACCTTCATTAATCGTGTAAATGAACTTCTGTGTACTCGTTTCGTGTAGTGTCCTTTGAAATATTTTCAGGAAGTTCATGAAAGAGTAATTACGGTTAAGGCCAAATTTACTTTCGGACCCAACAGAACGCCTACACATTCTTGCGATTCCTCCGACAGATTTTAATGAAAATGATACGTGACACTTCTGCTGTATTGATGCTACTGCTGTATTGGTGTTACTGCTGTATTGGTGTTACTGCTGTATTGGTGTTACTGCTGTATTGATGTTACTGCTGTATTGGTGTTACTGCACGTCAACTGAATTTGATTTAAAAACTGAAGTACTTTAAGGCCTATTTTAACTGTTATTTATAAAGTATGAAACCTTATATGCATTTGAATAAGCATTCATTTGGACGTGATTTGTGACTCAGAGAAACCACTCTGGCTAAGTGACCAACTTGATGCACAATCACGTTATATAAAACGTTTATTATAATCCCCTACATGTTTCGAGCAACTCTGTGCTTATCATCAGGCGTAAGCAACCGTCCGGCTTGTACACCGGACGGTCACTTACAGACAGTACTATACCAGACGCTGTATTAATGCAATTCGACCTCCTGATGATGAGCACAGAGTTGCTCGAAACATGTAGAGGATTATAATAATAAACGTTTTATATAACGTAATTGTGCATCAAGTTGGTCATTTGCCCACAGTTGTAGCAGGATACACGGTAAGCAAAACACAAAATCCAGAGAAACCAATTTATTCAAGTATTTGTTTCTGTCCGTCTTGTACTGAACTCTCGACAGCATAACCAAGAGTTAGAAATCCCTAACGGCTGGTAAAACACATAAATGCCCCGTTTGGACAGAAGGTACAATTTTTTACTGTTAAACGTCGTAGTACGTAAAGGCATCACTTGGCTTTGAAGGCTTAAATGTAGGCATTTAAACACACTGTGCGAGTTTGTGTGGCTTTATTAACAGAAGCTTTGGAAATCTCTAGAAATTCAAGAAATACAGTATGATGTAGCCGATTGTTGACAAATGAAAGGTAAGATGAAGACTTTCTCACCTCAGAAGTAATATTGTTTAGTAGAGTGCGTAATACGAACAGGAGTAACGCCACTGGCATCTAAATAAAACGGTTCTAATTAATGTACATTAAATTTTTTAAGGTCTTCCCGGCAGCGAAACATACAGACTCTTTTAATGCGTAACTACTTAGACCATCGCTTTATGGGTAGCTTGCACCGCTGTGAGAACATCAAATCTCGCGTTTCTCGTATGTGCCTGTACAGTATACCTGGCGTAGATACACATGTGTGTACATAAGGGGAAAATAGGATTACAAATATATAAAGATGTAAATAGTTTGGGGGATATGGACACCCATGAACGTGTAATGAACAGTGGCTTTCCATAAAAGGCAAAGAATTCCCTATTTGAGCGACCATTACTTCAAGAAAAGCACTGCTCATGTAAAATATAAAGGTTAAAATACTGCAGTCCTGAAGATGGACTCCAATGTGTCACAACACAAAAGACCATAACCTGAACAATTACCACGGTGAAGCCTGACAACAATCTTCATGTTTGTACCGTGCATCAATGACGATTAAAACACTTTAATATCCAACAGATGCACAAATATATAATTTGTAGATAAAATTAGAATTATTATAATATATTTAAAAATATTTAAAATTGCTCCAACATGTTTCGGATCACAAGGGATCCATCATCAGGGAGCTTTATACAGTGCTTGGCTAAAATTACGTTAA
>Ga0123355_10021319_pt1 | contig 10368 bp, 5 predicted proteins | sample TergutEmb28metaG_3_FD_89872 | JGI IMG/M metagenome (GOLD analysis project Ga0123355, IMG submission 89872) | Embiratermes neotenicus P1 segment gut microbial communities from Petit-Saut dam, French Guiana - Emb289 P1 | ecosystem: Host-associated > Arthropoda: Insects > Digestive system > Gut ... | reverse complement strand
TGCACACTGAATGTTGTTAAGCTCCCTTGTCACTGCACACTGAATGTTGTTAAGCTCCCTTTTCACTGCACACTGAATGTTAAGCTCCCTTGTCACTGCACACTGAATGTTGTTAAGCTCCCTTGTCACTGCACACTGAATGTTGTTAAGCTCTCTTGTCACTGCACACTGAATTTCTTCAATTGTTTGAAAATGCCGCCCTTTTATGGAAAATTTTAACTTGGGGAAGAGAAAATAATCGGCAGGTGCAAGATCTGGCGAGTTAGGTGGGTGGTGGAGAACAGCAACACTCCTGTTTGCCAGAAACTTCTCTACAATTGCAGCATTATGAGATGGTGTGTTATCGTGAAGAAGAAACCACTCACTGGATTGGAATTTGGCCGTTCTAACTTGTCGAATTCTCTTCAGTAGCCAATCCAAAACACCCACGTAGAATTCTGCATTTACTTTCTGTCCTTCAGGGACAAACTCTCAATGAATTACACATTCTGTGTCGAAAAAAAACAATTAACATCATCTTCACTCGCGATTTTTGAAATCACAGTCTCTTTGGTTTTGGAGAGTTTTGCCCCACCCACTCTGCACTCTGTTGTTTGGTGGCCGGATTGTACGCTAAACACCATGTTTCGTCACCGGTAATGATATTTTCCCAAAAACGTTCATCTTGTCCCATTAAAAGAAGATCCTGGCAGTAAGCAACGCATTCTTGTTTCTGCTCTGTGGTCAAGGCATGAGGAACAAATCGCGCGCAGATCTTTCTTTTTCCCAAATCTTCAGTTACAATCTGGCAAACTGTCTCCTTACCAATATTCAAACAATCTGCAATCACTTGGAGAGTGGTACGATGGTCTTCTGTCAGCAGACGATGAACAGATTCCACGTTTTCATCTGTGCTGGCAGTCGAAGGACGACCACTTCTGGTATCGTCCTTCGTGTCCTCCCTTCTGTCTCAAAAGTGAGCATACCACCGATACACATTAGCATGACTCATGGCAGCACTACCATAAGCCTTATTAATCAGTTCGATTGTTTCCACAGCACTTTTACCAGCTTTAACACAAAATTTAATTGCTACTCTCTGACACCGATGACAAGGCAAAAAATCTTCACTTGTGAAACAAGTTCGTACTTACAGACCACTTAACGAAAACCGTTGAAGCCTGGTCACATGTTACATGAAGCATAGTACTATGTAGTTACGGTGTCGGCAGCTAGATGTAACGTACAGTACTCTTTTAAAACAACTCATCTAAAAACTTTTGGGTCACACCTTGTAATCAAGAAGGTATAAACTATACCAGAAGTATCCAACACACCATCAAAATGACACATTCTCAAAAGTGCTCAGGGAGGATCCAATTCATACATTGTGTCACTGCACTATGTCAACAAAAAGCACAGTCAATGATATAACTTTTAACTTGGAAGGGGGGAGTGGAGAGGGAGGGAGAGAAGCTCAAGAAAACACCCTTCCCATTTTTCATGTTAGTTATACTGTCTTATTCCTAACCCTTAATATTCTGAGGCTGTCACAGATGGGTCACAAACCACCTGCTCTTCTGTCATCATCAGAGTAAATGCAGTAAGAAACCCCAAGTCACTGATATATATATACACTGCCTAAAAATCAGTCTATTCATCACTGCCTAGTTCTGAATGGCTTGCGGGACAACAAGGAAGTAGGAAAGTGAGACCAGAGTGTGATCAAGTCTGTTCAACCTACAAGGTCTAATATGATGTGTTCAAACCAGGACATATAAGGTCTTCATTCTTTGTGTATGCTCAATTGTAACATAACCTGTACTGTGTTTTCTCATAATGGCCTTCTTCCCACTGTCCGTCTCAATCCTCCAGAAACCTGCCCTCCTTGTCCCAGCATTGTATAAGTCTGACGATGGGTTTCCATGCCTGGTATCCTATGTGAGAAATTTTTTGTAATGGCATTACTATGTAGCTATGGTTAAACATGATAGTTTGGACAAGGCACAATTAAATGATGAAGCTTTACGCAGAAAGCAAAAGCTCTATGGTGGGAGCAGGTTTACATCAAAGTGTACCTTTCATGATGTCCCTGAGCACAGTAGCTGACAGGTGATATCCCAGTGGATGCAGGCTTGTTGTGCAATGAAGCTGCTGTGGGTAATTGTTTACTATACACCTGTCACCTCTAATTGTTATCATACTGAAATGTAACACACTTTACATGCCTTGCCGACAGATACTTCGCCAGGCACAACACAATCAATGTCATCCTCAGCAGGCAAACGGATTCCGATTCTGCGGGGACTTCTGCATCAAGGATACGCTAGACTGACTCTAGATGATCGCGGCTAAAACATATGATAAGTTACAAAATACCGTGTGCTGCGAACGAAAAAGGATGCGAGTCGGGCACCAATCACCGCGATAAAACCATCTTCCCCTTTTAGGCGCCGCTGGTACGTCGAGATCACCGACTTTATATGCTCAACCATTCGTCAACCAACACCACACACTACAGCACATGGATCACAGCATAACACAGCCCGACAACTCATGGCTTAACTGAATCAGTAAACGCGACAAGTAGTCATCTGTGATCTAGTATGCTTCCGAGCCTGAAACAGATTGGATCACAGAGCATAGAAGTACAAGGACGGTGGCTGTAATTTATGATCCGTCGTTCCAGGTCAGCTGGGCTTTGGGAACCGAATTATAATCCCTGGTAGACTCAGTATTCTGTGCAACACATTTGGCGGCAAAGATGGATCACATGGTGTTTTTAGTTGCACTCGCGGATCCTTTGTCTGTGGGTCCAACGTTTAAGTGACTTAGTGTGTTATACTAGAGATATGTATTATATATTATTAATGGACGTACAGAATGAGCCAGTACACAATTTCCACGAACGGTTACCGAAAATAAAATCAGGGAAATTAAGAAACTGAATTACAATGGAGAACAAAAATATACATCAAATTGAGTTATCCAGGTAATATACATACATATGATCCAAAATCAGGTTTGTGATGCTATCCAGAATAGTGTAAGTCGGTATTTATTATCCCCAATAACTTTAATATATTGTTTCAGATTGATTGCTTAGCTCAGTGTATAAATAAAACTGATATTTGGGAGATATCAGATGATCCACACCAGATCTTCATTAATACACTGATTTACATAAATGCATACCATAGATGGTAGTAATCAAGATATAGCACATAAAATACCAAGAACTGCAGTAGTTATCCTTTCCATTAACACAGATTGTTGCAGACCTTGTCTTACACTTTTTTAATTACGTAGTTCAATGTATATTATTTTGTAACAGGTTAGCAGGTGTGCTAGAAAGTGCTTTGGATGCAACAACCAAAACCAAGTTCATACTACATGGAAGTTGTGATGTAGCACAGCATTTGTTAAGTAACTGGCATATTCCTGATGCTACCGTTCATGAAGAACCACTTCACTGTACTTGTGATGGAAATAATGAATGTTCTGAAGTTAATGAAGTTGCAAGAAACATCGACCAAGTTGTGAAACAAGCACAAAAATTACGAGGGACATTGAGTGCTTCACAGCTGCAACCAAACTGTCCGCCCTTGACAAAAAAGTCTGATGTACGGAAAATCTCTTCACATGGATTTAGCTCTGACAAACTACATGATAAAGTACAAAACAAAACTCAAGGTGCAAAGTTCAGTTCTGTTAATACATCAAAGACACATGGTTTTGGACCCTCAGGTGCTGTGAAGAGAATAATAAATAAGCATTCTGTCGGAAAGAGAAATTCGCCTGATTCCTATTCACCAAGAACAACAAATACAAATCAGCAGTCTGTACCTGTTACAGTTATGAAAGTAAATTATGCTAAAAAAGCAGTCACAAAACCAAGAGTTAAATCTAGTCCATCATTACAGACTACATACCAGCAAGATTTCTCAGTTTGTACCAACCATACCATTGCCAAAAACAATACTGCAACAAGCTCCCATTTAAAATCAAAGAAAAGTTTAGTAAATGATAATAATACTGCTATATTATGTTCCAAGAATACAGACTTAGTCAGTGTTAATATGGACAGAGATCCGCATAAATCAAACAGTGGATCATTTCCAGAAGAACTGGGAATCTCAGATCTTGAAGATTCACTTTCTCGAGTAATTGTTCAGTCTAATATTACAGCTCATTCAGGTATTAAAAATAAAATACCTGAGTTGAAAGTGAACTCTTTACTCTCATGTGGTGACAAGACAGCTTACAGAGTAGTTGGACTAGGTGAAGCAGTGGATATTCTTGGAGTACCTGCAGGCTTGGTTACAGTTCTCAAGACTTACCACCATTTCTTAGAAGAAACCCAAGAAGGAAAGAAACATGGATTTCACACTGGCAAGAGACAAGCTGCTGCTGAAAGCTTTTTAACTAAGTTATCAACTGTGGTAAGTAACTGAAAGTAAACGCATTATAGGTTTATTAATTTCCTGAAACCCAAAATGTATTTGATGTAGAATAGTACAGGAGGTCTGATTCACGTCTCATTTGATGCTTATGCTAAAGGATATTCATTCATTTAATGTTATTTTGACCTACTCATATGTTACGAATGTCTGAAACCAATAATTTAAATCTGCACTTTATAATTCACCATTTATGCTACGTTATGTTATATTTGATATGCCACTTTTTTATGCTTACTTTATTCCTCTGTTATTTTGATCACATAATTTCTTGCCCTCCCTTATATAAACTTTTAAACTCTTCACTATGATTGGGACTTTTAGTGTCAAAAGGGGTCTGACAATTATAAGACTACATTTTAACCTTCATCAATAGTCATCTATGTACCCATGCATGTGCATTTAAAACAAAAGTAATTCAAGCCATCAGTGTTTACAATGGGATTTAAACACTGGACAGTAAAGGTGAATTGTAAATTAATAACTATAACTTTAGTGTAAGGTCATAAAAAGTACATATAAAGTATATTGTTTTGTTTTTTACGCTATATCTGTATGGAATTTAGCATTATAATTTACTGTGAAGCTGTGTTAATAGAACATATGGTTGACTTGAATTACAGATGGCCTGTCATGTCTAAACGAAAACAATATTATGATGAAATCAACAAATATGTGATCTATTACACTACATGTACAGAAAATCAGAGCAATTAGTGATTGTAAGTTGTGTCAAACCATGATTGTTTTGCGAAAAGCTTATAATAAATTAAACTTTAATGTTTTTCTTTACCTTCATATTACAAAACTGAAATCTGCCACTGTTGGGCAAATGTTGCATCATAAACCTTCTGACTTTTCTGAAACTTCTGGAGTATCAGAAGATAATGATGGCTGTAACTTAATGTGCTCAGATGGCTGATATTAACACTTACTATACACTTCTATAATCTTGTTACAGAATAATGCTAGCTGGCAACAGTTAGCACATGAACCTTTGGTTGGACTTTTCTCAGAGTATATGGCATTACTATCTGAAGTGTCGAGTGTTTCGGAATGCAGATTTAAAGACATAAACGATGAGACTCTAGCATGCATTCAGCAGAAATTAGAACTACTAGAAAGGAAACACTGTAAATGGTCCACTGTTGATGAATCCATATTCACCCAACCAAAAACTCAAAATCATAAAGGCATAATTGAAGAAAATAATGACTGTAATGGATATGCCATGATTGGAGTATGGAACTCAAACAGCATATGGAGGTTTAAAGGTATGCTACAGGAAATTCTAATTGGATGCTTCCAATATTTACCACCAACAGAACCGTGTATAAAATAATAAGTTCTAGCCTGTTGATTTGTATGGGTGCAAAATGTGGTCTATCCCTTGAACAAAGAATTTGGATGAAATGTTTTGAGAACAATGTGCTGAGGAGAATGTTTTGACTTGACACAGGGTGTTACGAGAGGTAGGATAAAACTGCATGAGATTCATAATTTTCACTCTTCCCCTGATATTTTGGGCAATCAAAGGACAGTGAGCCAAACAGGCAAGTAGCATGTGTGGGAGATGTTACAGATGTAAACCAATTATGAAAACCTGAATTTCAGAGACCTGATGGAGATAGGATACACAAGAGAACAGTATTACATGGATCTCAGGCTGAGAGTACTGTATTAGAATGTGGATTAATTCATCTTGTTCTGTAGAAGGTCCATTGACAGGCTGTGGGGAGTAAAGTAATGAACTATGAAAGGTTAGAAGGTTCTTAAAATTATAATCTGTAACGTGATACCACACAGTTTGATTGATGTACCAGACTTAACAGAATCATACCATATGAGAATGTAATCTTAATACTCTCTACCAGTTTTAAGATCCTGAAGTCTCAAATACAAATTTTCTTGTCTAGCTGGGTGATAAAGAGCTATGCAGTTCATAATTTCAGATCAGGGGTTACTTCTTTGGATTTGGGAGGAGAAATGTAATAAATTACAAAAATAATACACAGGAAATTATTAAACTGTTCTGTATTATTCTGGGATCAGCTTTAACAGACAGACCAACCATGTGCTATAATTTGATAGTCTGTGCACAACTGTTGGTCATTCAGTTCTGTTCTGCATCCCACCTCACCTTTTTTATTTCCATCTGTGTACTTATCTTCACACTAGTTACCATACTACTGAAAATAAAATGGTTTCAAAAACTTTTTATCAGATTGAAAATGATTTTCTCCTTAACACATTCACTGTAGTATGTATTAAAATATGGACTATTTTTTCATTGAGTTTTGTGGATACCAGATGTCTGTTGGTTACAGTTGGTACTGAAAATGATTTTCTCCTTAACACATTCACTATAATATATGTATGATACAAAAGACTATTTTTATTGAGTTCTGTGGATACTAGACTCTGTTGGTAACATCTGGTACTCTTTCACATTTATTGGTTCCAGTAACTTATGTGGCGAGTGTTATTTGGCATGGAATGAGATAAGAATCTTCTTTTTCTTCTGACACTACAACCCCAAATGGGTTTTGTCTTCTACACCAGATCATTCCGGGCTTTTCTATCTTACATGAGCTGGATCCATTACGAGTTAATAATACAAGAAGAAAATTACGAACATAAATATGGCAGACTTCCTATTCATTGACAGTGCAACACTTACTTTATGGTATTAAGAATTAGAATGTGTTGCTATTTTATTAATGACAAAATTGGGGTTCCTTAAAGAAAACTGACAGTTTCAAGGTAAATTCTTTAGTATTATTGAAATTGATGATCTGGATCTATAATCTTCTGTAACTTATCCATGTGAGTGTTAAATATGATGACATACATATTCAATAAACATACATCAGCATTTTTTATGCTCTGGCATGTCTCATTCTGACAACACAATTGTTCCAGCATTGGCAGAGATGCAGTACATACGGTATAGCAGTGAAGCCCAGTGGAAGAAGTTTGAGGCAAATGTGCAGGAGATACAAATGATGGAGCTCCAAACAGAAGTATTTGAAGTACTTAAGTCATTTATTTTGCCACAGTTAATTAGTTATGATGTGCAAGACCCCACATTTCCAAAACTTTATAAGACTGCGTGTTTATTGTGTAATATGACATTGCTAACTTCACCAGTTGTTATTAAATCATGTTAAAATGCCACAGAAGCAACAAAATATTCCATTTACATTATTTACTGTTTCAGTGCAGTTAACTTCAGTAAGAATGCAGTTAAACAAAGATAAAACCTGTAAAAGAACGGGTTTTGACATTCTTGTCTCCCAAGCTTTAAGGCCAAGGACATGAGTGTCTTTAACTTTGAGTGCACAGGTGACAAAAATTTTTCATGTGGCTTTAGCCTTACTGAAAGAAAGCTCCATGTTGATGGGATGAAATATATGGTAGCTATCCAACACTATTTATGTCATGCTGGTAACAAGGAGATTTTTTTTTTCTTGTATGGTGTTATTTGCATACCTTTTCAATCATTCTCATCAGTCTATATTTATAAATGAACGTTTAATGTAAGTCTGAAATTTGTTATGGCTGTATGTATATTTATATGTTTTATTTTTGATGTATAATATTATTCTTGATATTTGGAAGTGACATCTGGAATTAATAGACTTATATACTGTATTTGTTATAATAATCTTTAAGCCCCATTGTGAACTGTATGACGTGTTTTTATGCAGTTGTTATTTTTACGAATGGAAAAATCGAAATATACTCTACTCTTCTGAAATCCATACATGAACACATTTTATTGTATGAGATACAAAGTAGACACATCAGTTCTTGTAGCGTTGTATGTGCAGACAAATGGACAGAGTTATTGTAATAACTGATCCACAGGGGATATGAATGCACCTAGAAAGGGAAACGTAACATCTATTAAACTGGCAATAATATCACTTTACAACAGGTTGAGTGCTTGCCGCTTTTAGCAAAAATTTGTGTGAAGATATGAGCTTGAAATAGTGGCAAATGAGAATTATGTCTGTGAAAGAGACAAATAACTGGAATGGGTGAGGGAAGTAACGTAATGAAGTATAAACAAATCACCGGATGACACGATGGGCATCAATACACGGGATGAGGGTTCACAAAAGACATTACACATATAATTTTGTATCACAAGCAATTAAGATCTGATCAAACTGGGCACATTTCTTGGAAAAATGACACTTCGAAGACTGAGAAGGATCAGGGAACATAATATCGAGATTGTTCTTAGAGACAGAGGTTGTAACAATCAGACATAGATGGAACTAGTTCAGGGCAATGTCTAATGGCAAGTATTAGTTGTGCTGAATGTTTCGAGTTTTATCATAGCAGTTTTTGCTTATATCCTCCACAGAATGTAAATAAAAAGAACAAATACCTTTAAAATCATCTAGCTGAAGAGTTCAGGCAGTAAATGAGTAGGCAGACAGCACCAACCCACTTTTCTAGATTTAATAAACCTAATACCTACTTATCCATTAAAATCTTAACATCTGTGTTTTTCATTATCACCATACACTCTGTACATCCTAACTAAAGGTAAGGGTAAACATGAAGCAGTCCATGTGCTCAGTCACTAACATGCCAGGTGGTATAGCTTCATACATTTTTAATCTGTTAAATGAAACATATTGTAGGTACCTTTCTCTCCTGCAGCAGCAAAATACAAGTGTCATCTTTTAAATTTGTTACAGTAGCCATTTCATTTTAAATGTTTCTCTTCTTTAAGATTCAGTATCTTGGCCATTTTCTGTTGTCAAGTTACAATAAAATATTTTTTTAAGATCAGTAATGAGAATTCACAGGCATATAATTTCATTTACCCTCACAGAAAGCTCAGTGTTTACTAAAGTATTCTTAAACAGCAAATCTTACACTTCATATGAGTTGCAAGGCTGAAAGATGTCACTTCTACGATGGAGTCTGAGCACATTCAAATTGCAGCAACAATCTAAGATTTGAATCTGAGGGCTTCCCAGGTGGCCAAGCACTGACTGCGTTCACTGAAATCTTTAGGGACCTCCTTGGTCCTTCCAGAAAAACACTGAGATAGTATTTTCATTAGGCCACCAAGAAGTACTGTGATGGAATTGTAAATAAAGCAATATACGTGCAACATCACACACATATAATGATAAAAAACTGTCAATAAACACCTGCTTAAAAGGTTAACGTTGGCACTTCATGAAGGTAATTGGACAGCTTCATGTCCCAATCAACTGACTGCCACAGAGAGAGCCCCCTGTGCTCACTGGAATTTGTTATAAGTAAAAGTGCTGAAGTGTAACTTACTGAAGACTGTAGCTTTGTGGGAGTGTGCACTTCATCTTAATTCTTCATGAATCGGCAAACTGTGATAGAACCCTTACCACAGCAGTCATGGCTGGATCACTGGTGTGTGCCGAAGACAGAATGAAGGACGCAATGCTGAAACATTTTCAAAATTTTCATATTACTCAAGATATTAATTAAGACATTGTTATTGCATGCATTCTTATCACTGTGATAAACTTAATGCGTTAAAATTTGGTTTTCTTGAAGATGTACATTGCCAACTATGCATGTCTGTAAAAGTAGACAAGTACATTGTTTAGGGCATATTAAATTTTAGTTATTTATCAGCGGATCACTAGCGTGATACTGTGTTTCTTCCACTGATCACATTGTATGTACTATCACAGTAACAAAAATACACCACTAATAAATAAATAAATATAAGATACTAATAAGACTGGTAGTGTCGTATGGAGTGGAAGCATGGACGTTAACGAAGAAAGAAGAACAGGCTCTGCTAATTTTTGAAAGGAAAATATTTAGAAGAATATATGGTCCTAAATGTGAATACGGGGAATGGAAAAGTCGGACGAATCGAGAACTAGAAGAGATGAGCAAAGGAGAAAATATAGTA
>Ga0123355_10021318_pt1 | contig 10368 bp, 7 predicted proteins | sample TergutEmb28metaG_3_FD_89872 | JGI IMG/M metagenome (GOLD analysis project Ga0123355, IMG submission 89872) | Embiratermes neotenicus P1 segment gut microbial communities from Petit-Saut dam, French Guiana - Emb289 P1 | ecosystem: Host-associated > Arthropoda: Insects > Digestive system > Gut ... | reverse complement strand
GGCAATTCTCTACAAGTGTATGTGCAAAACCGGAGGTCGGTATCTCCCCGCATTCGCTCTGTGGAGGCCCTTGGGTGAACGTCTACAACAGTGTGCGTCGCATTTCACGATGGAGGAGAAAGTGCAGCAGCGTGTGTGCACTTTCTGTTTCCGTCTGGGGAAAACTGGTGCTGAAAGGTACGAAATGCTGCAAGCAGCTTTCGGAGAGTCCTGCCTAAGTCGATCGAAGGCATTTGGTTAGTATTCCCGTTTCAAAAGTGGACTCCGATCCTTTGAAGACGACTCCCGCCCAGGCGGGCCTTCCACCTCCCACACCGAGACCGTGGCACGTGTACGAGAAATCATTCGTGCTGACCGACGTCTATCAGAGAGGTTGCAGAGGAAGTTCGAATAGCATCCGGTACGTGCCAGAAAATTCTAACTGAAGATTTGCGAATGAGACGTGTTACACCAAAATTTGTGCCCCGTCTCCTAACGGCGGAACAGAAGGACGATAGCGTGTCAATTTGCACTGACCTCCGTGATCAAGCCCAAAACGATCCCAGCTTCATGTCCTGGGTAATCACTGGTGACGAATGCGGGGTTACGGGTATGACCCGGAAACAAAGCAAATGTCCTCCCAGTGGAGCACATCATCATCTCCTCGACCGAAGGAAGCGCGGCAGGTGAAGTCCAATATCAAGACCATGTTGATTGCGTTCTTCGATATTGATGGGCTGGTTCATCATGAGTTCGTCCCTACAGGACAGACGGTAAATAAAGAATTCTACAAAACAGCCCTGCAACGCTGTGCGCAGACATCGCCCTGAGAAGTGGCGCTCCGGCAACTGCATCCTGCACCATGACAACGCCCCTGCCCACAGGGCTTTCACCACAAATGAATTTCTGGCGAAACACAACATTCCGTCGCTCCCACAACTTCCCTACTCCCCTGACCTTGTTCCGTGTGACTTCTTGTTCCCACAACTGAGGAAAACAATGAAAGGTAGCCGATTCGATTACGTTGAAGATATTCAAGCCAACGCGACGAGACAACTAAAGGCTATTACAAAAAGTGACTACCAGAGGTGCTTTCATCAGTGGCAGGAGCGCTGGAATAAGTGCATACACGCACAAGGACATTATTTCGAAGGAGACAAGACCAACTAGCCGTTAAGTTTACTTATTCACTCACAAAAAAATCAGTCCCGGAATTAAATGATCAGCCGACGTACAATTACGCTGTTGATAATCATCCAACATTTAACAAGACGGGCAATGTATGTGAACATAATAGTCAGGCACATTTGTGCAACTACTGTTGCAGTGGAAAAGCAGCATTACATATTTCACGCATGTTTGTACCTTTGGTATCCAGAATGCAATGCGCATCATAGTCATCTGTGGCCAGTCCAGCACTACAATATTTTTCCACATTTATCTCATAAATGGCATGTTTAAAAAAAGCTGTTCAACATAACATGTGTGTTTCAATTTCCTCTACAACTTTTGTCTGAAACATCTCATTCTAAGAAGAAATGAGTGATTTATGATGAAAAATGTACACTGGTATTCATGTAAATACCCATTATTTTTGTCACATTTTAATGAAACTTGAGATTTTTGAGTTTCAAAAAATACTCAAATATCAAATTTCATGAAAATCCATCTAGTAACAGCCCAGTTTTTCCATGCAGACAGACATGACAAAGCTAAATAATCACTTTTTTCCAATTTTGCAAACACGCCTAAAAATTACCCATATTTTTATTACCTGCTACAAACAGTGAATGGAAATTTGCACTTAAAACCACCAGTGATTTCCTAGTTAAAAAAAAAGCCAAAAAATGTTATACAACATATTTCACATTGTCATTTACACCATGCATTTCTATCAAGTTATCTAAAAATTGTTCCCACAATACACACTATACACAGATTTTAAGGAAGTTCTTATAAGAATCCCCCTATACTTGATTTAATAAGAACTTCTGAAAATTATTATACAGTGCATAATGTTGGAAAAATTTTCAGATAAACAGCATTATACATATCCCCATCAGATGGGGCAAGATACTTCTTAGATGACAAATAGCATTATTACACATATGCAAAACACACAGTGCACGGCGCTGACCAGTCATTACTGAATGATAATGGAATACACATACGTACATGAAGACGAAGCTCAGTGCCTGTAGGAATTAAGCTATTACCAGTGCATGCACACGTGCACGATTCCCTTATCACATCCAGAACCTACTGTGCTCTGATGACTGCAGCGGTCCCCCTGTGAGAAATGAAGTGAATGGCACAGGTACATGCAGATTGCCCAGACAGTAGAGGCACCAGCTAATACAGATGCCATAACTGCAGCTGTGGAACAAATGCCATGTAGTAGTGCATATATTGCAAGAATTGGAATTATCCCAACTAAGTCACTGAAGTATTTTGTGATAATCAGATGTATACATACCACTACTCACAAAGTGTGCATGGACAATCATCTGTACACATACAAAATTGCAAATGAGCTCCTTTTACACAAGTCTGTGGACAAAGGCCATCTTCATGCTATCTGTGAACACAGGTAGCAAGGCGATTTAAGTGTCATGACTTGAGCCAATATCACAGCTATCACTGTGGGACATGATCTATTACCCAACAGGTTTGAAGATTGAATGACACCGTCATCTTATGAAAACTGTTCTACTGGTGGTTCTTGAAGATACATCATTGGCTAGGACGCAGAAATTGCTGTTTCAGACCAATACAACTCCAGCACACAATGTGTCATGTCCAGCAACAGCTGAACATGACACATCCTAATGCAACTATGATGTGCTTGTAATTTCACCAGGCACTGTCTTTTAACTCTTAATGTGTTACAGCTTACCTCGAAATCAGTATGAGGCACAGCAATGCTGTATGATTTGGAACATCTAAATCAACTACCTACAGGGGAACACCCTGGGTTGTGGGTCTCTTTGAAAGTGGATACTAATTACAGCATTTGCCTGGAAGCCTAACACATGGAAACCTGAAATAAGGGAACTAAAGACAGGACTCGTAGGTACTCCAAAGCCTAAACAATATGCTACATCTGTGTGGTTGTCACTCACCAAGTCTACAAGAAAGAACAGAAGTATTACACTGACAGTGAACTTTATTTTGTTTTTAGTGATTCTGTAAAGGAAAATGACTTCTATATTGCATAAACTACGGAACTTCCCTTGCTTTTCTTCTTCAGTTACTGCCAGTATTTATGACGAGTATTACAGCATTACGTCAATTATTCTCAGAAATCTCTTCAACTAATCAACTCATGGAGCAAGTCCTTCATGAGAAGGCAATAGCTGATCAGCTAGTCAACTGAAGTTCCTTTGTGCAAGCTAAAATAACATCACACACATGCAATTCAGTATTAATTTAAAATACACACTGTCAGTATGATGAGCAGAATAAAAGACCTGTATTATTATATTCATAAACACTGACAATGACTGACGGAGACCTTAGACAAAATCAGTGAGAGCCATTATTAATGTAACAATAAAAAAATTAAAATACGGCAGGTTCATTATGTATTTGGATGAACAGGTATTAGGAAGGAAGTACTCATAAACTCTGCAGTCTCTTCCTCACCACAGGAGGTTTTTCTTTTTTGCAAATGTCACCAATAGGTTTTAGTCTCCTGGTAACCCTGTGTATTTCACAATGTGATTCTGAAGTACAGGGAAGTAACATTCTTCTAACATTGTGAATGTATTAACAGCTTTTTAATTCAGCATATGTACAGCTTTTCTAGCCCATTATGTGGCAACCTACGGAAAAGATTAACAAAGAATGCGTTCTAAGGTAGGACAACTACGTGTGTTATTTTCACAGATACAGTCTTGGAACATGTGCCCTTGACTGTTAGGTGCCACATGTTCAAGTTACTCTGTACATAAATTTAAGTGTTAGGTTTTTTATTCTTTTCTTATAACATACTTGCTCATTATCATAAAAATAATTATTGTAAGAAATGTACACAGATAGAGACAAAAACTTAGATAAATATAGCTTACAGCCAAATATTTAATTTGTATACCTAATATCACTTGTACCCATATAAATATAAGATAGCACAACAAGCTAATTTACCTGTGCTTTTGCTCTATCCTACAGCAGCGGACAGCTCGAATCCGCCTCCACATGTACAAGAAATACACTGAATACTAGACAGGGACAGACCAGTTCGTTCACTGCCCAGGACTTCTCACATGCAGACCATAAATCTCAACAAAACGCAACAGAAATATTCAACGATTCCCATCATTTTGATATCTGACTCTGCCAGTTTGCAGATTGTAACAGTCTCTGAATGCACCACCTAACACCTCATAGTTCGACATCCTACAAAATTACACACTTAAGAAACAAAACTAATTAATATTATAATAATCTTTTTACATATATAAAAAAGTCCCACATGCAGAAAAAATTTGTACCTTGGGGAACTATTTTTCTGAATCAGATTTTTCTCATACATTCTCTCACACTCAATCCACATACCCCATTTTGTACACAAATGCACATTCAATAGAAACATTCTCAATATGAAACCCAAATATACAAGTAGTCTTTAGCCATAAAATTATCACTAATCACAGTCTTAACAAATTCCTGTCCTGAATCTTAAGAACAGTCTTTCTTACAAGAGATATAAAACCATTTAAAAATCCAACAAACGCTGTATCATTCCAGTCTGTGTTACACGTTTACTTGCCAACTGAAACTACACTTTCCTTTTTTTTTTTCCCCCCCCTTTTTTTTTTAATACCTTAGCAGTCACCTGTGTTCGCAGTTTTGTAAACTGAACACCCAGCATTTTGTGCTCATCAATTTTGAATGCTTGAAACGATTCACGTAACACCCAAATATTAATATGAGAATGTTTTCCGTAAGTGCTAAGCATGAACAAATATCTGTATAATGCAATGAATGGATGATGGTTATAGTATTTTAGATATTTCTCATGCAGTTAAAAGGAAACCACCAACATACAAGCTGAAAATGTAATATTCCTATAGTATACTGTTATTGCCTTTTGTGTGTGTGTGTGTGTGTGTGTGTGTGTGTGTGTGTGTGTGTGTGTGTGTGTGTGTGGGGGGTAATCTTCTGTCATTTGCTAATATCAGGAACAGCAAGAAAATTAATACCCAAACTCTCATAGCCACTTAAAATATGTAAACAAAACTCACTCAATGTGATTCTAAAGGTGCTTAAGTGTGAATCAGATCTTACTGTAAAAAACATTCTGATGTGCAAACATAATTTAGGCACACACAATATTCTAAACTTCAAAAGAAATATCGGAACAAGAAATGATATCCTTGTCCTGCTAACAGCTGTATTATAGGTTAAACAACTAGTTTCTTCACTGTATATACACAATTATGTTTGATAAATTCCCCTGCAGTCAGCAGAATACATACCCATATCACTTACAGTTTATATGTGTGTGCACAACAAAATCCTTTCAGGTTGCCTCATCAACATTCCATTATGTTCCCCATCCACCCATAACAGTTCTTGGTAGGAATGGCAGTGACACATGGCAGACCTAAAAACCATAAGACTATTTGGTGGTGCCTACCGACGCATAGGCTGCATCAAACTGCCATTGATATATCCATAAGTTGTGTACATTGTATTCTGTTGTGCTGCCCGCTGAATGGCTGCAGGGTCCTGGTATTGAGTCTGTGCCATGTTCATGACCCCCATCTGAACTGGAATCTGAGTCGCCTGGTTGATAAATCCAGCTGCCGCTGTATTGGTGATGTAACCAGTCACTGTCGCAGGTGTTTGCTGTGCTGCCATGCGATAACCATTCAAAGTTCCATACTGTGATATCAGGTTTGGATTAATGGTTACATTTGGACTGACACGTGATGATGCTGCTGCTGCTGCAGCCTGCATCTGCTGTACTGCCGCCACACTCCCTCCGCTACCTGAACGAGAGGAACGTCCACTTGTTGACCCAGAGACAGGTGGTGTCACTGCCGTACCGAGGTTGTTAACATTCATATTGGTCTGATAATACTTATGGTAATTTGCAAGAGTCATCTGTGCTGGAAGGTTTGTAGGAATAGATGATGGAGGTGTGGATAGTGTTCTTGTAGCTTGTTGCTGGAGCATCTGATGAGCTGCAGATGGAGGAGGTGTCATGGTGGCATGTGGATGGTGTGGTGTAGGAATAGGTGGTGGTGGTGTAAGATTCATGGATGGAGGAGGAGTCATGGTGCCACATGCAGTGGATGGGATCATTTCCAGTCCATTGGTCAGTTGCTGCAATTTGGCAAGACTGCATGAAGAGGCCGCTCCCGTTGTGGTACCAGCTTGACCTGACACTGTCCCTGGCACAGTAGTACTCGCTGCAACTTGTTGGGCAGGCGTTGGTGTAGGTGTCAGTGCTGGTGTAGGGGTGGGTGTGGGGATTGGCCCAGGCGTGTGTGAGTGCGGATGGGACATGGATGCAGCTGCTGTTTGAATATAAAAGTTGGTGGCAAAATTCGTGGCTGTTGACACTGCACATGCTGGGGAAGGCCCCAGTCTCTGATGAGCACCAACACCCTGTTGTGTGGCCATTCGATGCTGTATTACAGTTGTCATGGGCACACTCACATATGTCCCTCCACTGCCAGGCTGTGTTGAAAATGCCTGAGATGACACAGTCATCTGAGGGACTCCAATATAATTGCCTTGCGATGAGATAACAGCAGCCATATTGTGTGCATGAGCAGCATGTGCTGCATGGTGGGGGTGATGTTGCATGGGAGAAGGGGCCAGTTGGTGGTGTGGATGGTGTGGGTACCCACCCCCCACTGCTGCCTGGTGAGTGTGTGCCATGGCCACTTGATGCTGCAAGTGCACCTGCAACTGCTGCTGCTGGGGGCCCGTACCTGATTGCTGGTGATGCTGCTGTTGTTGTTGTTGTTGTTGCTGCTGCTGCTGCTGTTGTTGTTGTTGTTGTTGTTGTTGTTGTTGTTGCAGGGTGAGCTGCTGGTGAGCTTGAGTCTGTTGCTGCATGGATGCTGATGAGTGCTGCACTGTGCCATGCTGCTGGTGTTGGCCAATGGATGGTGGGGTTGACCTTTGCCTTTGTTGTGGCTGCTGCTGAACTGGAGTGTGTTGATGCTGAACTGAAGGAGGAGTTGACCTATGCTGCTGCAAGGGATTGGAATGCTGTTTGTGCTGTGTGGGGGTGGATTTGCTGCGATGATGTTGCATTTGACGTGGAGACTTTGTCGAAGGCTGCTGCTGCTGCTGCTGCTGCTGCGGCTGTGGCTGTTGAACTGAATGCGATGTTTGCTGATGTGAAATAGACATGTGCACATGTTGTGCTGTTGAAGATGGGATGCTTTGGTGGTGGTGATGCTGATGAAGAGACTGAATTCCTTGTTGTGCACAATCAGAGTATGTTTGCTGGCACTGAGTCTGAGTTGTGTGGGTGGATGAAGTCTGTGGGGGAAGAACAGATGGTGGTCGTGGGGGCTCCACTGAATTCTGCGATGCCATATCATTCGAAGATATAGACGTTGGTGATTCAAGCCCCAGCTGACTCACATCTAAGTCACACTGCCCATATCCATGGAGGGAATGAACTGAATTCGTGGTTGAGTCAGGTGTATAAACACCCATACTCGGGATTTCCGTCTGGGATGGCGTGGGAGGCGTATGTTTTACTGATCCTGGGTTGATAGGAGTAGCAGGCTGTATCGTTTCCACACTATTATCCAACCTGGGTGTAGTGTTCCCACTGGGGACCTCCACCACTTCACAAGAAGGATGCTGTGAGGCAGACTGCTTGTCTTCATTTGAACTCATGGAGTTAGGCTGTCCATGTTGCTTGTTGCAGATTTCCTGTGCCGATGATGCTGATATAGATGAGTGAGTTGTCTCTGGTGCACCACAATTGGAACCATCACTATCATCCATGATTCCACTCACTGAATTGCTACGAGTCTGTGTGGACGTGGAATTTCTCAAATTATGTTCCCGTTCCTCTAATATGACTATTCCTGGTGGTGATGAAACTTCTTTCTCTTTTTCCTCAGTTTCCCTGGATTCAGCTTCATCCTTGCACAGATCCTCACTCTTGGAGTCTTCCTGCATGCAAGACTGGTCATAAGCAGTTGGTCTCAAGGGGGTTAATGAACTGTCCTCGGGTCCTGGAGAGGAGATGAACATCACTGCATTCCGTAACTCCTCTTCCCTGTCATTGCCAGCCATCTCACAGCTGTCAGCATCGACCTCATTTGATTTATCCTTTGACTTTTCATGTTCATATTCTTCTGCCTGATCTTCACCACCCTGTGTTAAGTCAACTTCCGTTGGTGCTGCACTCGCAGGGGATTCAGTTACCATCTTGCCTTCTTCTGTCCTCAAACCTTCACCACTATTTTCTTCAGCGTCTCTGATTGTCTCTGTCGGCTCTGTGCTGGCTGTACTTGTGCTTGGCACTTTGACCTCCTCCACACTGGCAGGTCCTTCTGCTGTTTCCTTCTCTTCGTCTGCAGCCTGTACCTCACTAATATCATCCACTTGCTCCTCTACCCTTGTGTCCAATATCTGAAAACAAATGTAAAAATGTACAACCAACCCATCATGTGCTCCTTAAAATGGTTTTCTATATACAATTTTTGGCTACAACTGAGACGTGTATCTTCATACACAAGATGGCTACTATAAACTTCTGCATAAGCCATCTCCACCAGTATTAATGTCAAGCCACCACCATCTCTCTTCAAATTCTTATATTATCTGTTCTACATGAACATGCCATGGGACAATTCATACCTGTGATACACAACTCAACTATTCAGTCAATTTATCATTAATCTCTTCATTTCTACAAACTCTAGATCATGGGCGCCCAACCCTTTTAGGTGAGGGGTACACCTGTTATTGTGGGCTGGTTCACAGGTTTCACATGGAAATATAACAACAAGTGGCATGCCTAACACCCTACATGTTGCGTATTTTTTATAGTATGAGGTAGCTTCTAAAATTTCCCAGAATTTGCTAGTAAAATTTACAGGAATTTTACTGTGAATTAGGATATGTAAATTGACATCCTCCATCACCTTTGAGATGCCATCGGAAGGAAACACCTCCAAAAATGGAGAACCAACAGTACAGTTCTCCTTCACAAAAAATGCTCCAGCACACCAACCAGTTTTGGTCAAGAATTTCTTAGCAAACAAACATTTGTGACAAACACCAGAGCATCCCCCATACTCCAGCTGAATTTTACCTGTTCCCTCAACAAAAATCAGCACTGTAGGGACAGCACTTTTGTGATGCTACTGACATCATTAAGAATGCGACAGATAATCTGAAAAGGCTTTCACAAAATGGCTTCCAGGTATGTTTCCAACTCCTTTACATTTGCTCGCAAAAACGTATAGTTGAACAAGGGGGCTATTTTGAAGGAAATTTATATTAAACGATTGTACTGTTTTGTATTTCTCACAAATAAGTAATTCTGGAACATTCTGAAGCTATCACGAATACATATAACTTAATTTACAACTATGGTCACATGCTGCAGGTTGGAGACCCATGCTCTAGATGTAAGCAAAATTGTTTTAAAAAGCAAAAAAATTCCAAAATTAAGAGATATAAATGATAAATGTAACTTAAAACTGTGGAAAGCAGGCAACATGCATCACAACTTCAGCATGTCCATAATTCAATGTTTGATGTGTTGGCCGACAGTTCAAAACAGACTGCTTTCCAGATGCGATAAGGACTAATAAATAATGCAAAAAATCATGCCAAACCTTCAAACATCCCTAATCTCAGATATGTTTGAAATTTTAGTCCACAAAAATATAATTCTGAATCTAAGATTATGGCTCAGGTAACTACCGTACACAGGTGTATAGTCTCTATGATGACGAAAGAGTTAAAAACAAAACCGTAATAAAAAGTATAGAATTACTAATAAAAGTGCAACACCTATGGCAAAATTCTGACAGCAAGATATCTTACACTGCATTGTAACATACACAAGAAGAAAAAAATATGTTTGAGGGCATCTTATCAATCAAGCATGAAGAGATAATATGCCAACTTATTCTATGTAGTATTCACTTTGAATAAGAGGGGAAAAAAACAATTAAATGGGATGGGGGGATGAAAGACACAGAGAATAGTACCACCAACACCCACCCACCCACCCACACCCCCCCCACACACAATCACACACACACAATCACATTTTTCAGACATGTAGTTTATGTGCTCTTTAAAGGTTAGTTTGTAGTCAAATATAATGCCCAAGTATCTCATACTGTTCACTTGTATTAGGGGTCTGTTTTTTAAGTAAATTTTAATTTC
>Ga0123355_10021317_pt1 | contig 10368 bp, 2 predicted proteins | sample TergutEmb28metaG_3_FD_89872 | JGI IMG/M metagenome (GOLD analysis project Ga0123355, IMG submission 89872) | Embiratermes neotenicus P1 segment gut microbial communities from Petit-Saut dam, French Guiana - Emb289 P1 | ecosystem: Host-associated > Arthropoda: Insects > Digestive system > Gut ... | reverse complement strand
CTCACTCCAACATGGCGCCGAACATTTACCTACTTCTTACTTCAAGGGGTGCCTTCCTGAAGAAGGAGTCGGGGGTGCAGTCGAAAGCCCAAGACCTGGTATAAGAACACCCCTACTACTTGCAACTTTTAGTAAGAATGTTATAAGTGACAGATATGCTTTCGTCATGCTGAAGGATTTGTTTTTGCCCTATCTCTGTTAAACGATTCTGCGAATTTTGTTTGATATCTGGATAAATGAATTTCTGTGGGTCTATTAGTTAAAATATTAACACTTTATTTTAAGACAGAACTTTTAAAATTGAGGATATTTTGAAATACGTAAGCATGAACTTAGTTCACACATACTAGATGCTGCAATCTGCACGTAATCCTAATATCTGAGTCTGTTATCGTATAACACTTTATTTCACCAAATTTCCAGGCGAATACGAGTTGCTCTAGTAGCCTATAATATAACAACCTTAGAATATATTCCTGAAACCTTAGATTAAATCCTTTCTTTGTTACTGTAGTATAAAAACCTTAGTGTGCATTCGAAGAGACCATGTGTTTTCAATGTTCAGGATACAATATTTTCCCCAGTTTACGTGTTACGACCTTCGTAACCTGCCCATTTTTTTATTTTCTTCTAATTCTTTGTTGCATTACGGTTATGTCACAGAAAGCGGGGTAGCATAGTTGAAGTAGTGACTGGGCTATGAAAGATAACATGGGGGACTCATTTGATTCCCGGCAGAATGAAGGCATTTTTCTCTTCTGCGAAGCGCCCAGACCGCCTCTGGAGCTGTCCCCTTCTATTGTTTATTGGCTACCGGAGACTCTTTCCTGGGGCACAAAACGGTCATGGCGTGACCCTAACTATATACTTTCATCTGTTATCCAGATACTCGCCCTCCGGTATGTCTTCATGCAGTGCACAGGGCGTAACTTATTCCTTAACATGTTACAGCCTCCAGTGATGTTGAGTGAATTATTAACTACAAGCAGGTGTCTTATGGTCCGACACACTGAAGTTCATTAAGTAGAATATGAGAGCGCTCTAAACCGGATACGAACTACCACCCGGCACGCGAAGTGCAGTTTCGCTGAACTGTTCGGGCACCTGTCTGGTGCAATGAAGTGCACATGCAGACACGCTTGGACACCGCAAGTTTACAGACGAATGGGACACGTCACATTCGAGGTTCGACTCCTGTACCTTTCAAGCGCTAGTCTTTTCACAGACACTTTAACTCTCACGGGCATCCTGCACCGACGGGGGTTGGTAAACAAGTAACTGCTTACCAATAACTAGAACAGGAAGGGACATTTTCAATTTCCAATTACCGGTGTACGTCGCAGGTGGGGCTGTCTGCCTGCCGGATATTGCTCAGTCGCTTCGGAGGGTGGAAGGGCGAAAATCATATAGGGTTTCAATTTGCTACTGCCCAAGCGATCGTTAAATGAACTCGTGTGTACACAAGTTTTGTGCCAGTTTCACGGTGTACCGTGCCATTTGAATGTGCCGTAGTTCCGGTCCTTACACTTTATCATCTGTTTGCTTACACACTGTCTGTCCTTCACTCATCCAGCATTATTCGCATTTTCTAACTACGCGTAACTGTCATAGTGTCCGTAACAGTGACAGTAAAAGTGTAATAAGATCCACCAACGTCATCGTAAATTTCGCCCAGTTGTTAGGTCCTTAAGCCTGTTCCGATCGATAATTCCTTCTTTATATTGCTCTACCAATACCTCTTCTTCCTACTGACCTGTAATAAAACAGGCCTGTGAGTTTTGGTACTGGATCCTTTCCGGCACATCTAAATATTTTGATTCTAGGTCATTGTTTCCCAAACTACTAAGTTTATCTGCGTTTCTAGGTTAGTTAATTGTTTAATAATCAATAGTATCTTAGACAGAAAAGTCGATTTAAGAAACAAGTCTCATTTCTGTTAAATTTGTCCATATTGCTGGCTCCAATGCACCACCCACCACAAACACAGGGACCCGATCCACTTCGGATTGAGATTCGCACTAAAGACCAGAACACACAGCGCCGCATCACTAAACGTTTCCACTGTCTCACGCAACAACAGTAATTTTACTTTGTACAAATCATATATAGCTATGTAATACATGTGTTACTCATATTTTAACCATACTGTTTTTATACCTCTTCAAGTTTTACCTTTTGTGCATAATTGAATTCTACAACGGATCGACTACAGACAGCAGAACCTTTAAATAATAACTTATCATTGGGAACTGGGTTTGAACCTGGCATTTTGGCTCCCTGGAGATGGTAGACTTGTACCGAATCATGTCAGACATATGACTTTAATATGTCTATAAAACTGACAGTGTGCATTTGGTTGGTGCAATAAACTGAGTAGGGTGGAACGTCATCACTCTTTACTCTGCTGTCGTCTCCTTTCTAATTCAGGTCTCTGAGCCACAAGATGATTCTGAGAAGAAAAATGAAAAAAGTATCTAGTTTATACGCAGTGGAGTTTTAGTTTTTACAATTTATTCTTTTGGAAAAAAGTAATTTAAATATTAATATTTTGTTAGTTATTTACATTTTTGTCGCAAAGAAAATAGATGGCACGACTACATAATTAAAAACACAAATTTTCTATTATGTGGAAAACCAGTAGAACATTTGGTTTCAGTAGGTTCTAGTCCATCATCCTTCAGTGAAGAGCAAGAAGTGTTAAGTTTTTTTTTTTTATTTTTGCTTTCCTAACATCGCTTTAAAATATGTCAGTTGAAAGTCAAGTGAAATCACTAGGGAACTGACTGAAGACGTCAGCTAATAACGGTGTTATTTTATTGTAAAAATTATAAATACCGTGTAAAGTAAGATAGGAAGGCTTTGTATGCTCTTAAGGAAAATAATCCTGAAGTAAGGCAAAACAAAGGAATAAGGCCTTGCCTCGTCGCCGGAAGTCAAACCTGCCTTTCCTTGCATTACGTATTCCTCACATACATCTCGGCGCTCATTTGCTTATGTTCGATCTCACAAACAAACGGGAGGCATATGACCTGCATTCGGAGCATGTCTGATTCAAGCCCAGGACAAGGTTGGCCGTCCTCATTTTCTTAGAATGAGTGCAGAATTCGCGTGCTATTTCCAATTTTATTTCACAACTCTGGAAATTGCACTAACCTTCAGGTTTTTTAAAACGCTTAGGCACTGTTTTATGGTTCATTCTGTGCATTATGGTTCAGCTTCCATAATTTCAACCCACATACGAACAAAATTGTCATTCAATTCACAATTCTGTTTTTATATCGTATTTAAGAACATTAAACTCCTACATATTTCGAAACTTAGTGGTCCATCATCAGGGAGTGCATTAAATTGGTGCTGTATAGAAGATTATTAAATAATACTTTGATCTGTTACATGTATGGAAGAAGTGAAAGGGATTCTTTCTTGTGGACTGAATATGTGTGTCGAAAAGAATTCTTACACAGTGAACTGGAGCAAGCAAAAATTATTTCACTTCTCGTATGAAGAAATTCAACTTTTAGAATTATTACATGCAAATCACCAATAGATGTTACATAATAAAGAATTCACTTACAACTACATGACAATGGTATTTATGTTACATCGTTTTTATTTTTTAAATAAACCACTTTATTAAAACACTACCTTGTGTATGTGAAATATGTAGTTATGCTACAAAGGATTTTTGTGACTTTGGAATTTGAATCTTTAGTTTTTAGAGTCTAGGTTGTCCACATTATGTACTCTTGCCATCACTCTTGAAATTAACTGGAGGCATTGAAAATGAAGTGTAGACAGTTTTAAGTATTCAGACTGCCTTTTGAAGTGCCTCTCTATTTCACAGAGTATTTTTAATGACTCTATTTGACATTGGAGTTTGAAATGCCGTAGAAAGAAATAAGGACTATGATTTATGTTGCTTATACTGTAAAGCAGTTTAACCAATTCTTGCCTGCGCTACTGCAGTTAACTGTAGCGCCCTATACAAACCCCGTTGTCTGCCTTGTTCATATCTACGTACTTACCTTCTTTCCTTACAGTTTTCTTCTGCTGTACACACCTATAATATATTTATTTACTCAATTGAATGTTAAAAGAAATCTTGTCAATACTCTCATAATAAAACCAACTAGATGCAATAATTTCTCAAATTTATTTTTGGAATAAAACTCTACATGTTTCGGACAGTTCCTTTGTCCATCATCAGGAGTTTTTCACTGTAAACACAGCAATGGTATATGTCATATAGGTTTGCTGACAGCTTGCGTCCATTGATGTGTGTACAGTGAAAAACTCCTGATGATGGACAGAGCAAATGTCCGAAACATGTAGAGTTTTATTCCAAAAATAAATTTGAGAAATTATTGCATCTAGTTGGTTTCATTATAAGAATATATCACGATGCACGGTCATCTGAACGTCAAAATCCTGTCAATACATGAGCTCAATACAATTTCCGACGGAGTTGATAGTTTTTTTTTTATTGTAATCTTTTCAACCTTTAATTGAATAGATTCCGTCTAAGTGATTTTTGCTGCTAGACGTTAGAAGTGAATGGATGTGTAAAGGAGATTTAAGACTGCGACGTAATCTGGAGAGAGTATGAAGCAACGTCTACGGTGTCACTTCCCTAGATGTAAGCAACTAGCACTACCGTTCCACATTTAAGCGAATCGTAAATAGAATATGTTGCGACATTTTACATTGGTTAATTAACCTGACAGAGTAATCTGTTACATCCTGTGCATAATATCAACTTTCAACATATTTCAGCCGCATTGTGCCCGTTTCTGGCTAAAGCAAAAGGATTTCAGCTGTATGTGTGTATGTAGACCCAAATACTTTGAATGATGTTTCTAAGCAGACTTCCCTTTTTCTATATCCAGTGCCAGTTCAAATGATCTTGCGTAGTAATCAACATCACCTTCAACTGGTAAGAGTGGTCCTATTCATTTCCTCAAGACAAACGCTAATTTAGTACCCCAGATCGGCCACGACCGCTTTCATGTCGAGCCTTTCACGTATTCGACAATCCAGCTGCTGGTATGAGCTTTTCACAGCGTCCGTAAATGAGCCACAAGCAAGTAGACAAGTAAAATAAAATAAAACAAAATAAAAGGTCACTCTTTGTAAATAACCAACTTGACTAACGATTCTTTTTCTTTTATTTCTTTATTCCAATTCTCTACATGTTTCGAGCAACCAAGTGCTCATCGTCAGGAGAGTCAATTGTATCAATACGACCTCTGTGCAGGTTTAGATGGAACTCCATCTAAACCTGCATACCACACGGTCACCTACATAGAGTGACATATACCAGAGGTCGTATTGATACAATTGACTCTCCTGATGATGAGCACTTGGTTGTTCGAAACTTGTAGAGAATTGGAATAAAAGAATTGTGCATCAATTTGGTTATTTACAAAGATTGTAATAAGATTCACGGTCAACAAAACATAAAAAATAAAAGGGTAATTTGTACTTCAGTGCAAATGTTTAGTAAAAATACCTAGATAAGCCTCTTGCCCTAATTTTCTGGTGCTTCGTATTCATGAAGTCCGCAGTTCGATCCCCAAGGAGAGCATTTCTGATAGTATTTTCATACGTACCCACAGAAGGTACGTGGTTGACGGCGAGTTTGGTTACGTACACTAAATGATATTGTACAAGGCAAATTTGTTGAAGAGGCTAAGCTTTCGACTTGCAGTGGGGAGCTGTTGGATTGAAAATTGCAGGAAAGATAGACTAATCTGGCAGAGGTTTCGCATGGCTCACTTAAGTTCCTTCACCCATATTACGTAAAATACTACAAATGAAGCCAGGACCGCTTAATTTCATACAATTTTCAGTACGTTATTCACTGAACCGCAGCAAAAAATGATGAGTCAACACACCGTATTTTATCGGAACCACTGTACGTGATTCGGATCACTTGATTCGTCCTCAGGTGTACCAGACTTGTCTTTCCGTTTGATGGTGTAGGCCTACATATGCAACAGAATCGACCCTCCATCACAATAATGGCTTTGATGTGTTATTATCTATTGTTGTTAGAAAACTCGAAAGTGAAATATAGCCATACGTATTGTTACGATCGACGGTATTCTTTGTTTGCCTAGTTTTCACACATGACAAAGGAATGTCTAACCCTAAAATTAACAAGAGAGACAAAGTACATATAAATTAACACTGAGACGCGTTCGTACAACCATTGTTGCAGTAGAAAAGCAATACATGTGACATATTCTGAGATTATTTCTGTAGCCTTAGGTATCCAGCATGCAATGGACATGCGTCATATTGTCATCTGTGGCCTGTCCGGCTCCACAATATTTTTCCACATCATCTCACAAACGGCACGATTTTTGAGGGAGGGGGGGTATTGAACATGAAATGCGTGTTTTGATTTTCTCTACAATTTGTTTGAAACATTTCTTATTCTAAGAAGAATTAAGCGCGATGTGATCATAAATGTATATAGTCTTCACATAAAGTACCGGTTTTAACTGTCAGATTTAAAAAAAAAAGACTTGGATTATCTTAATGTATTTTCTAGGATTACTCTTATGACATTCCATGAAAATCCGTCCAATGGGAGCTGAGTTGTTCCATGCCGACAGACGGACAGACTGACAGAAAGCAGACGGCAGACGGACAGAGAGTCATGACAAAGTTAATGGTCGCTTTTCGCAATTTTGTGAACGCGCCTAAAAATAGATGAAGTAATTTGTGAACCAGTAAGATTGTCGTGAAGTATATCACACGTGCATAAACAAGCGTAGGTTTTGTTTTCGAGAGAGTTAGTATGGTTGGTATAGTGATTAGGTTTGGGGCTGTGCGGTCCGAGGTTCGAATCCCGTTTGGTGGAAAAGATTTTTCTTCTCCATATACTACAGTCCGGCTGTGGCGCCGACCGACTCTCACCCCCCTCCCTCCCACCGTCTCTTAGTATCAGTCTCTTTTCGCGGAACAAGGCGCCCGGCGGGACATCAAATTAACCATCCACGTCCATCTAATGCCGCGGCCAAAAGTGAGTGGTGGTATATCTCCAATGTTCCTATACAAATTCATGGCAGTGGACAAGGAAAACTTTACTTTTTACTTCATGTTAGCACATTTATGTCACAACATGTCCATAGAAGTTGGTAAAAATGAAACAAGAAGCAGTGAGAGATTAATTCGTCAGCACGGATAAATAGGAGTACCGAACAAAAGTGCTGCTACTTTCTGGGTTGTGACCCCGTTAAATTTTGTAGGTGTGTAGCGACGTTTCATGGCTATATTCCGTCTGTCGTCATTGCAGAAGAATAGGTATAGCTAGATAATGGAGGCACAACCTCCCACCGAAACGTCCGTACACTTTTACGGTGCTGTGCACCGTCACGTCGCAGGAGACGGTATGCTTTGCCGTCACCGCCTTGAGAGCTTGGAGTGTTTATAGGATGGGCTGTAAAGTAAGCCAAAACATACACCTAATACTCTGTAATTTCTTCTCAAGTAGATATTGACTTTTGTAATAAACGTAAGTATTTATCAATAATAGAGCCCGAGGAATAGGAATGGCGCTTGCTCCTTCCTGCTGTCTCTGCACACAGTTCCAATTTCATGCTGGTGTAATTAAGCGCCACTTAAATGTTCTTGCAGTTTCCCCGAACTACTAGAATACTGTTGCTTGAATGTGGCACTTTTACATGCCAAGTAAGGGAAGCCTGAGAAATGAATGGATGAATAGTGTTTAGGTCGGGCTGCTAGGCATGACGTTGCCGGAAGTGAACCTCTTTGTGACCTGCGACAGATGTGTTTAACCGCAGGAATTATTAGCATACAAGGACTATCCATTTATTGTTTATTTCCCTGTACGTATTTATGCCTATCCATTTACATATAGCGCTATAATAACGTAACCTAGTACATACACCTATCCCACATGTATAAATAACTGCATGGAACCCATTCTGCATTAGAAAGATAATACGGGTATTCCCTCAACCAGACAAAAATTTACCCATTCTGTTTCTCTAAGATTCATCCAATATTATCCTTCCATCTACGTCTAGATTTTGCTAATAGTTTTTTCCTTAAAATTTTCGTGCCAAAGCCCTTTGTGTGCGTTTGTTCTCACCGATACCCGTCACATCTCAACCTCCTTACCTTTGTCACACCATTAATATTTGGTAAGAATTAAGAATTATGAAGCTCCTCGTTATGCCGTGTTCTAAACCGTATTTATTTTTCTCTCTCTCGGATATATTTGGATGACCGAGAAATCGTGTTTAGATTTTGCGGTCAGGTGAGAAAATTTTCTCTTTTCTATAACATTTTTACTGGCTGTGGTGTTCATGAATCCTAGTGTTAATTTCATATAGAATTTCTTTCCCGGCGGTAAAACAGCCAGAGAGTGAAGACAAGCGCTGGTAACCGTTTACGGTCAGGATAAATAATGCGTGGAACATCGACTTCGCTGCTCTAAACGAGCTTAGTTTAACAGCCTGGTCGCTCTGCCTAGAGGCACTCTGAACACACTGGACAAGAGATAAATATTTGGCCTGCTGAGAATCGAACCTTATTTCCTCGGTCCAGTTCCTAGCCTAGTCACTCTACACATTGCACTTCCCATGCTTTTGAATAAGACGGTAAAATCTCAGTAGAGAGATTTGTTTTTTATTGTTCCTTTTCTTTGGCGTTGAGGCCCACAGAGGGCCTTAGCCTTCTCATCTTAGAGGTTTCTAGATCACACACAACGAAGCATCACAGACAGTAGGACTCCTCTGGACGAGTGTTCAGTTCCTCGCAAAGACGTCTACCAGACAACAAACAACAGTCACAACAAAAAAACATCCATGCACCCGGCGGTATTCGAACTCGCAATCACAGCAGGTTAGTCTAGGCTTTAGATCGCGCGGCCATTGGGAGTGGCCAGTAGAGAGATACTTCCACGAAAAAGAAAATTTTCTATTCCAAAATACGACGGATTGATATGTGCTGATTTTTACCCGATCATGGTGTCTTCTGTTTATTCATCCTCTATCATCCGCAATTCAGCACTGCGTAATTGGCGTAGTCGATAGAGCTCAGTCAAGCAGCCGATGTATTGGCTATACTAGTTTTGAACGTACTCCTGTGGACACTCGTTTTATGAAGATTGAAATGTTGTTAATGTTTCCGGGAGGAGAAGACTGCCAAACACATCCACACCCGAAAGCGACGGCGCGCGCCCGAAATTGAATAATGTTACGAATGTATGCGAAACAGCAAGGAAGTCAGAAGAATGTCAGACATCAGAATATTCCAGTTCTCTTTGTGGGATTTACAACTGAATTTGTCAATAAAAGCAGCGTAATTATTTCCGCTGTTTTATTTCCTTCTACGTAATGACTGACGTGTTAATCCATTACGCATTCTATTCTGAAAAGCCTAATACCAGGATAACAATGATTTGTGTATTTTTTCTTAGTGGAAGCAAATTTAATTAACTAAAATGCCAATTCTTTTGTACAGGAAGTAGAGGGGTCTGGGTATGCTTTGTTCCGTTAGACAGTTTGCGTACTTACTTATTTTGTAGTAAAAGGTAAATCAGTCCCATTACAGGCCTGGAGTGGCCCAGAGGGTTCCAGGAAGTTAAGGTTCCCAGATTACGTGACGATGGCACAATATGGTGGTAAGGTCAGCTTTATGCACCGGCCGCCTTTACCTCCAGGAAATGCTCCTGGTACTCATTTCTGTTAGGGGCTGAGTCGACCCCAGGGCCATAGTGCGATCGGAATGATTATGTCAATGAAAATTTCCAATGACACCATCTGGGATCGAACCAGCGACCTTCCGATTTGTAGCACAGCACCTTAAACACTGTGCCACCGCGGTCCCCTTATTTTGTAGTATGAAGTCGTATTAATGTATGAATTAAGCTCACGGCCTATTCCAGCTTCATTTAAACATATTTCGCTGTGCCTGTGACACTTATTCTTTTATGCGGAATTTCAGTCTTTCTCCGAGGTGTAGTTAAGGTCTTTGCTCTTCCGAGATAATACGCAGTGTTGGTAGTTATTTATTGACGTTTTGGGACAGCCTGTCTCTTCCACCTTCAACGATCAAGCAGTCCAAGTAGAAATCGTTTGACGCTCCAAGATGGGAAGAATAGCCTGTCCCAAAAGGTCGGTAACGAACTACCCACGAATGCAGAACTATCCTACTTTTGGTTTATAATAATAATAATAATAATAATAATAATTATTATTATTATTATTTACTGCAATTGGGTTGTCACCCGGTGGCAGTGGTTATTTTAAATGTAAACAAAACATGAAATTGGTTACTACTAAATTTAAGTCGGGAGGGCTACATGAGAAGCATGTAGTGGCAACTTGGAAT
>Ga0123355_10021316_pt1 | contig 10369 bp, 7 predicted proteins | sample TergutEmb28metaG_3_FD_89872 | JGI IMG/M metagenome (GOLD analysis project Ga0123355, IMG submission 89872) | Embiratermes neotenicus P1 segment gut microbial communities from Petit-Saut dam, French Guiana - Emb289 P1 | ecosystem: Host-associated > Arthropoda: Insects > Digestive system > Gut ... | reverse complement strand
CCCCCCAAATAGCTTTATTCCCGCCAACCACCACATCATTTACTTCAGCAATGCAGAAAGAATTTTGAAGTTGAGGCAAGTTTAAAATATTATATTTGGTTTAAGGTAACCAAGAAAACAACAAGGAACAAAACAACCAGATATAAACAACTGTGCAGTCAGGGTAAAGTTGTCTCTCTGATAGTAATAAAGGCATATGGAAGAGTGTAGGTGTAACTCCACTCATTTGTAACCTTGAAATCTGATGGCAGTAATTGGTCAGCTTCACAACCCAACCACTTTAAACCTGGGGAAAGAGCCCACAATACCCACTGAAGAGGAAGCTGGGCAGGCCCCAGTACCAATCTGGACAGTTTGGGAAAGAGATAAACTTCCTGCAGCCAGCACAACTTGGAATAAATGTTATTGGTCTTAATAATGAATAGTGCTGGAAGCAGAAGCAGGGCAGGTGATAAACACAAACAGGACAAACCGACACTGATGATGAGATCATGACTGTGGACATGTTATGGTTGGTGCTCAGAATGCAAAGGCAGCCATTTCAGAACATAAATGGGATGAACACAGAAAGTTATACATGAGGCACAAAAATGGTTGAAGGCAATAGGCAGGGAAGCAAGATCTGAGAATCTGACATTCAAAGGACCGTGCATTGTGCTATATTCTTATAATAAAAGCCAACGAGATGCACTATTTCTCAAATTTATTTTGGTAAAGAACTCTACATGTTTCGGACAGATCTACTGCCCATCGTCAGGAGTTTCAACACTGTACGCACAGCAATAAGTACTTGTCATGCTAGCTATGTTGACTGTCTGCTAGTCAGGTCAGTTCCATCCTGACCTCGCTAGCAGATAGTCAACAGAACTAGCATGACAAATACCTATTGCTGTGCGTACAGGGTTGAGACTCCTGACGATGGACAGTAAATCTTTCCGAAACATGTAGAATTCTTTACCAAAATAAATTTGACAAATAGTGCATCTCGTTGGTTTTTATTATAAGAAAGATCTGAGAACTCGCTCTGCATCCTCCCATTAAGGAAAAGACAAACCTGCCTCAGCATGAAAAGTAAGTATTTCCTGCCAGATGTTGTTCCACACTCTGCCACAGACGCAGAAATATGTGATGGTTTCTTAAATGAAATAACTAATGATACATAACATTCAATTATATGCAAATATATAGATACATTTTTGACTCACTGCAAAACCAAATGTCAGCACCATCATTTGAAAATGACATTTTTAAAGTGAGCTCCTCTACTACCATCACTACCTCTGTGCTCTTGCATTCCACGTAACACATATGGCATTACACAGTGCAGCAAGGTGTTACAGATGGCTTCACTACATTGCTGAAATCACTGCTCTAAGTCAAAGTTACTGGCAGGATGTGTCTCATACAGTCTGGCCTTCAATTAGCGCCACAGGCAAAACTCCACAGCCAAAAGGTCAAACAAGTACAGAGACCAGTTAACATAAATACAGGGTACAGGAAACAGGACAGCACAGGCAGTGTGTTGATTAGGCGATGAAACAGCCCTCCAAGAAACCACAGATCAAGTCCCAGCACAGGCAAGTAATTTATCTTTCAGCCAAAACATGCATACCACCTCCAAGGACCACGTAACCACCATACAATGGGAACCAACCACCCAGGTAATGCAAGTCACATCATATCATACGGAATAATTTTCTGGGAAAATTAAACAGACCCCCTGAAAGGAAACTATATCCAAAATATAATAATAATCAGGCTACCAGCCTGCATTAAAAAAAAAAGACTCATTCAGGAAAATATTTACAAGTTTTACATTATTTCACTTGCCAAACAATACTCTCAGTATTATCAGGTGTTGTGGACAACATGGAATACACAATATAGGTAAAAGATACAGATATGACATTCATATACTGAGTACTAAAATCAATTTATACAGTATTTTCCTATTTTCATTCCAGTATGAACTACAGATTAATATTTTTGGGGTACTCTTCATGTAGTGCAAAAATCTTCAGGATAAAAAGGAATATAATTAGAATTATTATGGGCTACAGAAGGAGATAAACTAAACATTTTACCTCATCATTTGCAACAAATATTTTCACTTCTCCTATTTGTGGTTAATAATACAGGTCAATACAACGTAAACCCCTACATTCACAGCATATATTCTACATAAAACTCCAAACTTCATCAAATTCAAGAACATATCAAAAAGTAATCTACTACTTTGGCACCAAGGTCTTCAACAATCTCCCTCCCTACTATCAAAACTTTGTCTGAAAATACCAAATAACTTAAATCAATTTTAGGCCCCCCATCAATTTCAGTTTCCTATATACTGATTCCTTCTACTCACTTGATTAGTACACTAAATGAATGAAAGTACATCATTTATTATCACAGCTGTTCCTTTTGAACTAATATGCTGTTACTGTAATATTCTATTTTAGCACTGACTGGTTTGAATCACATGATAAAAGGTAAAGGTAAAGATCACCCTAAAATGGGCCATGAAGGCCCAATGGGGGAGTAGAGGTATAGCTCCATTCTTTCCTTAACCTCAGTGCTAGAAGGGAATGAATGGTCAATGGCATGCCCTGGCTGCTTCACGCCCAGGAAAGACCTGCTACCCATTGCATTGCAGGCTGGGTGGGCCCCACGACTGGTTGGGAGGGGTGCAGAAAGTCTCGCCCCCCACTGGGATTTGATCCCCAGACCATCCAGCCCATAGCAAATTGCTATACCAACTAAGCTATACAAACTCTATTACACACTTTCTCTGTTTTATTGTTTTTATTCTATGGCTTTATTTATACCTACCTGTACTGACACTTAAATGATAATTTTTAAATCAATCACTGATGAACTCAGAAACATATCTGTTCATTAAAGTACATATTTAATCAATCTCCATATTAACTTATTCTGTATACAATAGGTTTTTCAACCTGTCATGGATATGCAGGATATATGAGAAAAAAATAAATAAAAAGAATGTTCACTATACTGGAATAAAATTGTTCAATAAATTTCCATCCATCATCAAAAGTTCTGCATCATAATATAAAAGTACTTAAGCCAGCATTAAAACAGTCTCCATTATCTCACTTGTATTCTGTACAAGAATTTGCCTCAGTAAGAAACTTGCAGTTATTTGAACAAAGAGAGACAAATATGATGTCACTTGCTTTATTATTTCATTATTTAATGCTCAACATGTTTTGGATGTTAATACATCCATCCTCAGGAGCTTGCAACTTATTTGTTGAGTTATTTCATGGGTTATGTTGATCTGGTTCGATGTGTGTTGGTGTTACGTTGTGGTTTGGCTGTGGTGGTGTGGTATCCGTATCCCAAGGTTCAAATCTGGCTGGGTGGGGAGGCTGTGCTGGGGCTTGGGTGTTTAGTTGCTGGTCTCTCATGGTGGAGGGCAAAATTTGAATCCAAGGCAGTCAATGTGTAATTTTATAATCCTGCCAATGTGCCATACTCATATTTCATTCATGTACCACAGACGCAATAATCTTTGCAACTAGCTCACAGTGTCATTCAATAAAATACTTCTTTCTCTTGTCCCCCCTTATCCCCTTACAATTCTGGGATGGTGGTATTCCAAGTTCCTTCATATGCACTGAATAATAAGCAATAAAATCTGAAGACCTTCGACCTTTAACAAACAAATGTAATTAGTTTTTTTATTTACCACAAACAGTAAATTCCACCAACAATCACAATCCATAGCCATTTAAGTCATTTTAGTCGCATAAACTCTTCCCCATGACAATGGTTAATACATTCTGTCTTCTTTTTGGTCTTCTTATGGCAGCTTTACAAAACATTTCACAATCACCAAGTTCTGTATACACTTTGTCTCCCGTTTGCATCCACATAATTTCTTTCTGATTACAACCCCAACAACACCACACAAGCTGCACAAATGACAAATTTATAATGTTTCCTAATAACACAATAGTATACCCACATCCTATTGCAGTAAAATCTGTATTAACTTTTATTTGGAAAAGTAACAACACTGTATAACTTTTAAGTCAACACACTGGGGGCATTCTAACATGGGGCAATTAATGGACCACCACAGAAAACTAGGATAAGGCATTTAATTACACAGCATTTCAGCAAATAATGCTTGGCAACCTTACAAACCCAACTGGGCAGAATATTGAAATGCTGAAGTATATAAATCTCATACCAATAAATAAAATCTATGCACTCACCTCATTACTCTCTGTTGTCAGAATAACACTTCAACAAATTCAGCAAGAGGGACAGTTCATAACAGGGATTACTGCTCATTTTTTCTGATGAGAAATACAAATCTACTTCATACACTGACATAATTAACAAGTAAGTACTAGTAATTAACATAGTCTTCAACGGGTATACTAATGACAGCTGCACGTTATGAATGTGGCACAAGCCTTTACAATCTTTTACAATGGCATTTTGTACCTAAACCTACAAGTCTGAAACACCTAAACCTTAAACAGTGGCATAAAATGTTTGATGAAACATTTCGTACTAGACTAGAGAATTTGCTGTATTGTAGTAGATCATCAGCTTTCCGTCAGCGCGCGCGCGGCACGCACTGATATCAACGTTGACTAAATAAAATAAGTTATAATTATATCATTTACTGAATATTAGCAATGAAACTGCTACAAGAAATTGAACTTGACCTGCTTAAAATAAACCAACTGAATCTATCCTAACCTAAAGAATACGAAAATTTAGAAAAACAATGGTCCCAGGGGTTTGCGTTACCCAAAAATGTTCCATAGTAATACCTATTAAACACATGAAAAGGTCGCAAATATTCGCTCGAGTCACACTCACATAAAGAAAACTACACATTTGACAAGTACAACACACACCCACGACACAACGTATTTTCGCTTTGCGCCATATTGGACAAATTACTATTCCTGTTCATCAGCACAAGGGGAAGTCTTGCCAGCGCATGGTCGCATGACGATTACTATAATAACGCTGCCCCACACGCTCAACAGCATCTACAAAGATGTGACCAGGGCATATGAGAGTAACAGCAAATGGAACAGATGGAGGTGGAACAGTAAGAGACAGAATTCGACCCCCAAGGTGCTTGCATTGATCAACACGATGGCGCTGGTGGGGGTTTAAGTTGAAGTGTGGGGATATAAATGGCCAACAGGGCACTACGTTAAAATACTGGAGTAAGTGTGTAGTCGTAAAATGTAGTTAGTTTAACAGACTGATAAAAGCAGATTTAGAAGTAGGTGTTTCCACACCTAATAAACACTGACAGCTTACTTTCCTATTTGTCTGGAGAGTACAAAATTCTTTTTAAATTTTTGTAACTATACGTGAGACCTGTTCCTCAATCGATAATTATTTGAAGTGAACGCCTGTGGTGGGGGTGGGATTAAGAATTCATAGATCTAAAAAGATGGAAACACTGTCGACATTTATTCGCTAGGCTAAAAGATAGCTGCGCTTAGGGAAGTGTACACCTCGACAGACTGTAAAATATGATTCGCTTCCTAATTACGCCCTACTTTCGAAATGCTACGCACTGGGCGTAATAAGTGTAGTAGCAGTGTTCTAGAATTCCATTCGGAGGTGCCTCGTTCGAACCTTGGCTGCTACACCGGATAACAGGCTCAAGAAAGTAGGCTAATGGATTAGGTCACGACTTCATGCCACATGTTTCAGTTTACTATCATTCTACCATTAATGACATTTGACGCTGATAGAGGAGAATGGGGTGAAGCGGACTCCTCCCCTGCACCACACCGCTCTATGCATACAGTTTCGGAAACCGGATGTCGTTCTATCCGCAGGTGAAAGGTTGGAGTAACCTACCAAAGCTGGGCCAGTTGAACTATTCTGTTCTCACTAGTCTTCAGATAAATCTGACCAACATTCCTATGAAAAAGGTCATGAAATGAGTTGGAATGAAGCCAAGATCTTGCAAGTTATAACAAATAGACGAATCTGAAATACACATAAATGGCTTGCGTGGCTTGTTTAAGGAATCCAGTGAACCAAACAAATTGGCAATTCGGTTTACCTTCTGAATTTTCCAGCTCCGGAAGTAGGTCAACAAGTACTACGAAAGACCGGCAGGTTGCCTGCCAGCCGTCTGTGCTTTCTGTAGGTTCCACCTAAACCGCGTAGATGGCAGTAGCGGTAGGCGGGTCGTAAACTCGCATTGCGCGAAGTTTCTGTTTTTTCCCAAACACTGTTCGTGGGCTGGGTTGCTTGTTTTCTTTTAAGAGTACGTCTTAAAATTTACACTTCGGTTCCTGCCCATGTTTTAGAGTCTTCAGTATCTTCCAATGTCATTCGGGCGATAAAAATAAACGAGGATGTGCAGGATGAAGCATGTAGCACGCATGGGGGCGAACAAAAATACGTATAGGGTACTGGTGGGCACAGACCAACGATGTGAACAGACAAACGCAGTGCCAACATTTAATAATAAATTCTTCACAAACATAAAATAAATAACAAGAGCCATAAAAAATAATAAATTGTGAAAGATAACACAAAGTGTTACACCCCTGGGTGAAATGGTATGACTGAGAACAGCCGCCTTGCAAAGATCTAAATTGCGCTTCGACGTCATGTTACACAAACATTTTCTATTTTGTTGTTTATTTCCTGTGTTCCATAACTTGTAATCTTTAATATAATTCTAGAATATGCCCCCCTGTCCCCTTCACCCCGTTTATGTGCCAACAGTATGGCGTAACTTCTGTCTACTCTTATGCGCAGTGTAACGTTTGTTCCATTAAGTAAAACTGGAGCTCTACAGTACATGCTACAAAGTCTTCCTTACCTTGTATTACTGCAACAAAGGCTATGTAGTTATTTACCCTTTTGAGATTAGCATTCAGGCAAATTATATGCAAAATTCATCTACCTCACAGAGAACACATTCTTTGCCCGTTATAAACACCAAGCAATTAATGCTGTTTTGGGAAATAATCGGTATTTGTTGAGAGATCCATATAAAAAGGTCAATATTTTTGGAGGTGTTAGTATCGGTCATTGTAAGAAAAAAAAATTTCATATGAACATGTGTCTAAATACATACATACATACATACATACATACAAAGATACATGTTGCTTTGTAATATCATAAGAGCTTGTAGGCTCAATAGAAATGATGTAAAGCACGTCATATAAGTCAATATAAGGCAATTAACTGACGTAGTCAGAAGTAATTACAAATACATTTTCACATTGCGATTCATTAGTAAACATTGCATACTGGACTGTAACCATTTCACATTAACACAAATCTTAAAATATGTAGTAGTACAGAAATTCCCAAAGCTGGCCAATCCACACCTCATCTGTCTGAGAGGTCATTCATGTGTTCTTCTACTGAGTAGTAGGCTTTTTCTAACAAATACTTTTTTAGGTTAGTCAAAAAGCCTTTATTTTGCAAAATCAGTTCAGCTATATTGTATGGTAGTTTGTTATAAATTCTTACACTTTCATAGTACAGTCCTTTCTGGTATAATGTTAGTGCAGCGGATGGTTTGTGTAATTGAATTCTGTATCTTGTATTGTAGTTGTGAATAGTGAAATTAAATGTATATTGTTGTAGGTTTCTAGACAAAAATCTCATCAGGGAAAATATATACTCAGAAGACAAAGTCATTATGCCTAATCTTGGAAATAGAGGTCTGCAAGATGTTCTGACATTATTTCCAGTCATTAATCTAATTACCCTTCTTTGCAGTCTAAATACTGTGACACTTTCAGCAGAGTTACCCCAAAAAGCTATACCATATTCCAATACTGAGTGAAAATTAGCAAAATATATCGTTCTAATAGTGGTTGTGTTACAGTGGCATAACATTGATCGAATAACGAAGCAAACACTGCTCAATTTAAGTAACAGTTTATCAAAATGGTTTTTCCAATTTAGGAACTTATTCAATTCTAGGTCAAGGAATTTTAAACTGTCAGTTTCTTTAATAACATTCAAATGGCTAAGATGATTATGTTCTTCTTTTCTTTTTTGGGGGGCTAAATTTTATTATATTCGTCTTGTCAAGATTTAAAGTTAATCCGTTTACTAAAAACCATTCCTTTGTGTGGTGTATTGTATCACTGACTTTAGCATGTAACTCCATAATATTGGTGGGTTGAATTAATATACTAGTGTCATCTGCATAGATAACTTGTTTTGCAAATTGTTGTATTATCTGGATCGTTATCGAGATGGAGCTGTTTGAAATTACTAATAAAAAATCACTGTGAATGACAATAAGAGAAATTGCTTTAATTTTATTCTAATATCAGTTTAATGTTTAAATGACATATGTTAACATAGAAATGACGGATTTGTTACAGTTTACAATAAATGTACGTAAATCCCACCGTCAGCTTCAATGCACTTTGCAACTCGTGTGCAACGATCGCGTTTGATTCGTCTCAGTTGATCTGCACGTTTCTTCATATGGGCAGCAGCTTCCAAAATGCGAGCGAGCAGTTCGTCTCGTGTATCCACCTCTCTTTTGTATAGTTTGCTCTTCATCCAACCCTGCAGACAAAAATCTAATGTAGTTAGGTCTGTAGATTCAAACGGCTCTGTCTCGGTAACCATTCAGAATTAGACACGTATTCATGTTAACTTTTGTCTTACAATGACCGATATATGTCTAATATAATATGTTATAATGCTTATCACGTCCCAAAATACTGAACTTTTCTCTTGACTCACCCTGTATAAATATGCGTTGTGGGGAGAATTTAGAATGTTTTAATGTCAACCTCTGTGTTACATGTGCTGAGTATAAATACCGCTGTTCCAACGAAAGCTACACTTTAAAGACTAAAATTATCCTCAATTATATATCAAAGTTTATCACGTAACGCACAGTAAACACTCTCTGTCTCAGTTACAACAAGACAGGCAATGTACTCATAACGTAACATTGAGGTCCGTTGTTACAACCATTGTTGCAGTGGAAAAGCAATAAGTAGTACACATTCTGAGTGTGTGTTTGTAGACTTAGTTATCCAGCATGCAATGCGCATGCGCCATATTATCATCTGTGGCCTGCTCCGCTCTACAATATTTTTACACATTATCTCATAAACGACACGATTCTTAAAAAAAAGTTATTGAATATGAAATGTGTGTTTTGATTTTCTCTACAACTTTTGTCTGAAACATTTCTCGCTATCAGAAGAAATAAAGGAGATATGATCGTGAATGTATATTGGTCTTCTTGTATAGTAGCCGTGATTCTTGGCAGATTTTAATGAAACTGGAATTTCCTCAACAGCTTTTCGAAAAATACTCATATATTAAATTCCATGAAGTCCGTCCAGTGGGAACCGAGTTGTTCCATGCGGACGGACAGACGGACATGACGAAACTAATAGTCGCTTTTTGCAATTTTGCGAAAGCGTCTAAAACCCAATCACTTAATGTCGTGCAGGGAAATACGTGTAATAGCTATTTGTTAGAACTTTCATGGCGTGCTAAGGAGCAATTGTGTCTTGATAATCTTCGGTTGCCGTCCCTGGAGAAGCAAATTTGTACCTGTGCTTAAGGGCCACTACCAAATGCACGAAGGGCTGCCAAAAGTCACGCGCGTTTGAAAACCCCGGTACTTGTTCGAGGTGGGCGTTTAGGTTCAGGATGCTGCCGTCTTAACCGCGGGACAGTTGGCCTGTGAGGTTGTGGGGCGGTGGTGCTTGGGACGTGATTCAAATTTCCTTGAGTAAAGAGAGACAAACTTGATGTCACTTGCTTTATTATTTCTTTATTTAATGCTCAACATGTTTCGGATGTATTAACATCCGAAACATGTTGAGCATTAAATATAATAAAGTAAGTGACATCAAGTTGGTCTCTCTTTACTCAACTATCAAGATGATGCACGGTCCAATAAACATAAGATTCAAATTTCCTTGTTTATGAAAATGCTTGATCTTGTAGGATATGTACTTCCCGACTGACTAAAAGCGAATATTATGTTTATTGGACCGTGCATCATCTTGATAGTTGAGTAAAGAGAGACCAACTTGATGCCACTTGTTTTATTTTTACTTTATTCAGTGCTCAACATGTTTCGGATGTTAATACATCCATCCTCAGGAGCTTGCGACTAATTCGTTGAGTTACTTCATGGGTTGTATCTGGTTCGATGTGTGTTGCTGTTACGTTGTGGTGTGGCTGTGGTGGTGTGGTATCCGTATGCAGGCTTGATACAACCCATGAAGTAACTCAACGAATTAGTCGCAAGCTCCTGAGGATGGATGTATTAACATCCGAAACATGTTGAGCACTGAATAAAGTAATAATAAAACAAGTGGCATCAAGTTGGTCT
>Ga0123355_10021315_pt1 | contig 10369 bp, 4 predicted proteins | sample TergutEmb28metaG_3_FD_89872 | JGI IMG/M metagenome (GOLD analysis project Ga0123355, IMG submission 89872) | Embiratermes neotenicus P1 segment gut microbial communities from Petit-Saut dam, French Guiana - Emb289 P1 | ecosystem: Host-associated > Arthropoda: Insects > Digestive system > Gut ... | reverse complement strand
TTATGCTGTAAGTGGCACAAGTCGCTGTTTGTGCTCAGATAAATACAAAACACATAAATACAGTGTGGGCAGAGCGTACAGTTGTTGAATGTTAAACTGGTGGTACATCACGTAACCAGTAGGATTTAAAGGTTAATATTTAAAGACCCAGTCCGTACCGCACTGTAAACACTTTTCATCTCGGTTATAAAAACCAATCAGTTTATGCTGTAAGTGGCACAAGTCGCTGTTTGTTCTCAGATAAATACAAAATACATAAATACAGTGTGGGCAGAGCGTAGAGATGTTGGTGCATCACGTTACAAGTAGATATTTCTATAAGGGGAATTTGAACAGTGCTTGTAGCGGAATTCAGAGAATTTGTAACTTCTTTCGTTCCGTTTAGCTCTTCAAGGAAGTTTCAGAAATTAAATATCTTGAAGTAGGACCACACATCTCATGTGTTTGATGTACACATTATATAAAGTTATATATATATATATAAAGGTGGGTAGAGGTATAGCTCTACTCTTCCATGACCGCGGCACTAGAAGGGAGTGAGTGGTCAGCAGCACGCCCTGGCCGCACTTTACCCTCGGGAAACACCCGGTACCCATTTTACAGGAGGCTGGGTGGGCCCCAGGGCCGGTCTGGACGGGCGGAAAATCTCGTCCCCACCGGCATTCGATCCCCGACCGTCCAGCCCGTAGTTCAGTCGCTATACTGACTGAGATACCCGGCCCACAAAGTTACATATACATATATTAATTCATTCATTAGTATTCAACCTTGAAGGCCGGGCTTGGCAGGAACTAGAGTCCACACTAGAACTAGAGTCTGGCACACTGCATCCTGGACAAGTTCTTGGGGGTAGTTTGCAATTGCTTTCCCCCGCCTTTAGACGTTCCCACTTTAGACGCTAGGTGCCTCCGTCCGCAACGACGCGAGAGATCCTAGCAGCGAAAGGTGGAACTGTGGGCGAGAATGATGTCCGGTAGAAATTTTGCCTAAATTCCGACTTCCACGTAAATTTAGGTATCTTTTACATGCAGCAAGTCTACGACATGGGACCGACGGCTTTACTTCCCCTCCGAAGGAAGGCGTGCTGAGGATTTTTTTCGCCCTAAAAATTCGACGGCTTCGGCCGGGTTTGAACCCGCAAACTTGGGTACTAAAGGCCAGCACGCTACCCCTAGACAACCGAAGCCGATATATATATATACATATATATATATATATATAAACCCGCACAGCCTACGAGTATTATTCTATAACTGAAGTATTTTGCTTTCATTTGACAAATGGCGAGGACGTCCATTCAGTACGAGAGCTTTGACAATGCTGTATTGTCGATCGCACTTTGACAATCAAATATTGTCGAAAATTGTTGTTGTAATTGACGATTCTCTCCGTTCGCATTATTTTCACACAACACAAAGAGGTGGCTAACCCCAAAAATTTATAGTTCGACCTTCGTTAAACCAAAATGTTGTGACGTATTTCACTCACACGTAAGTTACCGTACAATGCCACACTTTCTGTTTGCTGAGTCTTTCCTTTCATTAGAAGTGAAATATGATTTTCCTTTCGTTGGACATTAAACGATTACCTTTCCTTTTGTTAGACTTAACAGAATGCCATTATACGGGAAATATGGGAAAGGTTCATATGAGCAGCAAAGTGGTGAGAAGTGAAGGGATGGGGTGAAAGCATGAGTACAGAATGTGTGGGGAAAAATACTGGAAACTGTATACAGTACTTTCTTGCCTTGGGGTTGTTTACCTTTTGTACATGTTGTACTTCAAGATATCGTGTGTGTTGTTGTAGTTGTCTTGTGTGTGTTGTCATCTTATGTGTGTTTGTTGTACTATGTGCATATTGCTGTTTTTACTTTAGATGCCGGACTGCTGGCTAGAAGTCAGTATTCGGAAGGTCCTGCAACCGGCCATCTCGACACAGGATTTTTTTGTTTTCCCTGTGCCTAAAAGCAAATGCTGAGATGGTTCCCAAGATTCCAATTTGCCACTACATGCTTCTCATGTAGCCCTCCCGACTTAAATTTATTAGTAAACAATCTCATATTTTGTATGCATGTAAAATAACCACTGCCACTGGGTGACAACCCATTTGCAGTTAATAATAATAACAATAATAATATATTCTAGTTTTCTTCCAATAACCAACCAGCTAACTAAATAACGATATCAATTGAGCACACTACTTACTGAGAAGCTTACAGTTCCTCAACTAATCTAGAATTGAAGGCATGTTACGGAACCCGAAGATTGATTGCCGCATTCACAACAGCCCACCGCTTGTCCCTCTCCTGAGTCAGATCAATCCAATACACGCCTGCTGAATGTATTTCTTGAAGATTCATTTGAATATTATCCCCCCAACTAAAGGATATGTCCAGGTCCGAGGCGCTTTATTCCATTTCGTATCATGTTAGGGTATTACGGTAAAGAGATGTTAGGCCCTCGCTCAACCCCCATGCTGGAGGACCACTAATTTTCGGCTGTCCGCCACTGCTTATTCAATGTATTTGCGGCTACCCGCCTTACCTGGAGGCCTCTACGCCACCCTCACCCTAAGGACACGTCATGCCGCCGCGACATGGATCCACAAATCTCGGACTTAAGTACTTTGTGTTTGCTTAGTCTTGACCTACAGCGCCTTTTATACCCTTTGACCCACAATATCATACTTCCCGTTACGCTTACGCCTACGTTTTGTTCCTATTTCTTTTCTGCTCTCCCACACACCGCATATCCATTGAAAGTGGTGCCGCCAAACATGGCAAAGGTCTGATAACAAAAGGGACGTTTATTCTAAAAATGTACCACCGATATTTTATCTGAAGCGAAAGAGACTCTAACAAAGTTATGACCCGCTTATCCTGCGACCTTTCGCAGATAAACACCATACAATAAACTGCAAACATTCCGCGCGTTTAACAAGCCGTGCTTTTGTGCTGAAACAACGAACACTATCAACATCAGTGAACATCAAATACACTATTGCCACTACCACTCTTATGAGTCACTCCAGCGTGCTACTGACATCAGTTGTCAACAACATGTCACACAGAATTGCTTTGTTAACGAAAGTTTCGTTCGTATCAATTCAAAGTCCGAAATGCATTCTTCACTCTTTATAATTTGTATTCAGATTAAAACGTGTTAAATCTATAATGCATAAAGTTTATATAAATAGGACATAATTCAATTTTCTACCTCATGGAGAACACAATGCATCATAATTACAAAATACCATTAGGCTAATACTGCTTAACTGTTTGGCGCCGGAATTATTTTTTTTATTTTAGCACACTCTGTATATAAAATGTGAATAAAACAGGAACCAAATAAGTTAGAATTATGAAACAAACTACATTTTGAAGAGAAAGAAACGGAGAGTATACACCATGTTAAAAATATTCAGTACCTATATTTGTTGAATAAATGTATAAAATGCAAAGTTTAGAGGTTAGCGGTGCGGTAAGACCCCTATAGGGGTCGTTAGGTGTCAAATGGTTAAAGAAAGTATGCTATTGATAAGAACAACATACAACACACAAGTACACTGTTTGGATATAATTCAAAGTTTTCTAATGGTAAATAAAAGGTAAATCAGTCCCATTACAGGCCCGAGGTGCCCAGAGGTTTCCAGGATGTTAAGTTTGCCAGATTTCATGACAACGGCACAGGATGGTGATAAGGTTGTCAGCCTTACGCACCGACCGCCTTTACCCCCAGGAAATACTGCTGGTACTCATTTCTGTTAGAGGCTGAGTCGACCCCAGGGCCATAGTGTGGCCGGAAGGATTTTATGTCAATGAAAAATTTCAATGACACCAGCTGGGATCGAACCAGCGACCTTCCGAATTGTACCACAGCACTTTAACCACTGTGCCACCACTGTCCCTCAAAGTTTATATAAATAGGACATAATAATTCAAGTTTCTACCTCATGGAGAACACAATGCGTCATAATTACAAAACATCATTAGGCTAATGCTGCTTAAAGAAAGAATAAAATTGATAAGAACAACACAGAACACATAAATACACTGTTTGGATGCAATGAAAATTTTTTAATGGTAAATCACATGTAAAGAAAGACTAAGAACTTTTTATGTAAGTGGGTTACAGAATAGAAATCTGAGGTGGGATACGTACAAGAAAAGTTTTAAAATATTAATGGTTATTACACGCACCACCACTTATTCTATACAGTCCACCCTCCCCCTCCCCCCCACACACACACAGAGTGGTAATGTGATTCGTATGATTCTTACAACAAGCAATCAAACAGAATTTCCCCCACACGACATCAATAGTTTGGTCTTTATAATAAAATAATCATGTGTTTTCTGTGAGTTGATGGGCCTCACTTACAAAATGTGGATTGACTTCAGCTTTCAAATTGCTTACTGTCTCTCCAACACTCGATATTTTGATTTGGACCTATACATTTCCAGCCTTCAATAGACTGTTCTGTGCAAGTAGACGCGCGGACAGTTACACCGGACACATCAGCAGACGCACGGACAGTTACACCGGACACATCAACAGCGCCGTCTGATTCAAAACTATTTCCGTATTTATCCTGATCTTCAACTCTCGTCTGTCTTTGCAGCCTGGAATGTCCACAAATCCATTTCTGTATAAGGTCCTTGCTGGTATGAATTTATAATCCAAAATCCTGGTCGCCGTGGCTACGGGTCTGTTGGAAGGCGTCGCTTTGTCTCTGGGTTAGAGGTTATGGACATTTTGAAAAAAAGGATCCTAGTGCCTTCTTCTTCAATGTTATGCAGGCCATTCATGTTCGACGGCTTGTACCTTGAAAATAGGAGCAGGAAAATCAATCAAAACACCCACCCAACGACATAGCACACATCGCAGAAAACCTAAACCCTCTGCCGACCTCGCAGGCTCCACTAACACAAATCGCAACAACATATACAGGGTCCGGTAGAAAAACCCAACGATTTTTAAGTTACAATAAAATGAAAAGTACACTATTTTTTACGTGAATTTATTACTAAAATTATCTCTATCTCAAAGCATTTTAATTGCAATATTCACTTCCTCAATATAGTGTCTGTGAGGTGGCGTCCCTTGTTGTCAGCACATTCCCGCAAGCGGAGGACTTCTGACAAAAGCCTGACGCAATCGTTCGATGATCTCAGAAGTTCTAAGTGAAGGCTCTCTTCTTTGACGTTTCCTTTTTGCGGCAGACGCTGTTTCTCTGCAGTTTCTCACCCACAACAGTACAGTATTGCCACTATGGACACTGTCGTTCCGATGAATATTGAAGTGCCAACGAAATGTCCGCTTAGTCACAACGACAGAACCGTTGTTTTAGCAATACGTCTCCACAGCGACAGTCCGATGCTCTACAGACCAGCGCTCCATGGCAACTGAAATGCTTTGAGTCTCGCTAGAAGGACGCTCAAAGACAAATTCCCCACGCCAACGATACCACTCACAGCTGTGTTGCCAAATCGTCAGGTATTTCTGCTGGACCCTTTATTTTACAAACTGTAAGAGTACATGTCTTATTTGAACGTAGTTGAGAGTCACGGGATTAAGTTCTGACTTCAGGCAAAGCGTGGATATAAGTTCAGTATTATAATTTTGTAGCCATAGAATCCATACCGACACATATTCCACATACTATACATAAACTACAAATACCATACATAAAATTTATATTTTATTGCCAAATAACCAGAATTTGCTCTTTATCTCATGACGTCAGAATTGTCCCTATGTTTTGGACGTCCCTAGGTTTTGGATTTTGTGGCTATATATTACATTTTATTTCCGTGTTTTAAATTTCAATGTTACCCTTTCACATTTTACTGCAAAACTTGTAATTTAAAAAGAATAATTAAGATATTATGGCTAAAAATTAATCTCTCAAGATTATTAGCCCTATAATTCAGATTTTGTCCTGTAAGTTTAAAAAGAAACTATCATAAAGTGAAGAACGTTACACAAAGACCTATAATTTCTTTAGTCTCTGTTCGGCAACGTGCCGGACCAGAGGTGTTAACCTCAAGCAAACCGACTATACCATAAAGCGGTGCAAGGCTGATCCGTCATTGACTTTGCAGCCTGACACACCACCCCTCTAAATTTCCTTCACGGGGGTACTTGCCCCTTGGTAAAGCGGCCGGAGAGTGAAGCTGACCACCTACCGCCATAAGTGCCGAGGATAAGAATGCGTGGAGCTACACCTCAGCATCCCCCCACCCCCATGTTTCTCAAGGCGTCGACACGAACTGTACCATTTTCACCTTAATTGAAGAGTGGCTCAAGACGTATGGCTCTATCTTATACCGGGTTGCCTCTCGGTTCGGATCTGATCCGATACACCGAATACGTTCTCTAAAAATATCGTGGTTTTCCTCAGGCTCTTGTCGCGATATTCGTTACTCGTAAGTCATTCTACCATTCGACGCTATGATCCGAGCTACAGACAGGATTGTTAAATAAACAACATGAAATGATTCATGCTTGTGTCAAATTCATTACGAAGTATTTATAATGTCACAGTGCACAAATAAGTGCTCCATTTTGCCGATAAAAGGACTGTCCTCATATCAATGGTGCAGGTCACTATCAGTGACCCCCAGAATAATTGCGTCTTAGTCACCTCTCATGGAACTGATACGTTCTGACTTTTATAAGCCTTCTACATTAACAAAAAGCCACATATAAATTACAAGAACGAACATTAAGACAGCCATAATATTATCATCACGACAACGGACAGAAGTTCCAAATTAAATTGCTGACGTCACTCTCAAGACACAACCAAATTACATTGTATAAATTGCTGCAACAGTGGCGACCAATTAAATGTACAGACTTAAAACGAATGAGTCTGGATTAGTGGGAAATAACGTCTTCGATATCGTTCAAGAGCTGGATGTTCCAAACAGAAGTATCTTTTCGAAAGAAATAAGATAAATTCCTTTCCAAGCGACCCAGTTTCTACAGGACAATCGGAAGGCAATTCCCAAATATAAAGAGTAGAATGTCACATGACATGGTCGGAGGAGAATGCGGCATATCTCAGTGCAAGTTTCATGGACGTAAAAACCACGCTGTGACGTCAGACAGCTTCTGGGTAGGGGTTTAAAAATGGTGCCACAGGACCACGAACAAAGGCTCTAACATTTGAACATAACTGCGAATCGCTCCAACACTGACATCGACATAAAATAAAATAAAAAAGATAATATCTTTTTCCACAATTAATTTCTTTCATGGACGCGTAAGGGGGAGTGGACGTATGGCTCCACAGACTCTGAACCTTGGCACCAGATTGAGATGTGGCTAGTTGCACGTCTCGATCGCCATAAACAAGCGGGAACATACCTTCGGACCGACTGGAAAAGAGGCTGAGTGGGTCCCAAACCTAAGGACGACGGATTAGAAAAATCTCTTGCCCTTTACAGGAATCTAACCCTGATTCCTCGGTCGTCCAGTCTGTAACCTAGTCACTATAATGACTGAGCTACCCAGGCTTAGACAGAAAGTAAACGAAGTGATGTTTCCAAAGGAAGCAAAATGGCGCGTCCTGATATTTAAAGTTTTGTTAAACCGAGAAACAATGGAATTAGAGCAAATTAATCTTACAACCATGACAGAAGAAGCAATCAGTTTTGATCTTCAAACAGTCTGAAAGAAGAGCAGTAGGAGGGCGGATGTCTGCAACTCAGAAAACACCTGCTGCACACGGCTTAAACACTTCGCTTCTAGTGCGACAAAGAAGACAAGATGGCACGCAGCGTTCTAAACCTGTTACTGCCGTCCTACTGAAGCCAGAAACTGTCAGGACGTGTTACACACAACAAACGCAAGACTGAGAAGACGGAATTAATCAAGAATGCTTTCACTTAGTAGCTTATTAAATGACAATTAGTCTACTGTGAAGTCACATCAACTTCGATTCACGAATTTTATTACAATTTGAAGCTCTGAAAACAGCGAATGTTAATATTACAGTAGTGTGAGATATGACGCCCTGTAGTTTGGTGCGTACGATTCAGAGAAACTTGGTGTCTGCCCTGATGATGGGTCCAAGTAGTTTCTTAGAAACAGCTTCAGATATCAGAAGACCAAATTACACAGACCGATTCGTAGATTATTTAACTGACTGACTAACTAACTAACTAAATAATTCCATAGAGCAGAATCCGTCTTGAAAGTCGCAGTCCCTCAGTTAGTCAAAAAACTACCCGTGTGTTATGGAATCCCAAAAGGTTCATTTCCGTGTTCACAAAATCTCGCCACGTGTCCCTATCGCCAGCCACATAAATCCAGTTCACGGCCCCAGCTATGCTAATTCTTGAAGATCCCGTTTAATATTATCTCCCATTCTACGCCCAGGTCTCACATGGAATCTCTTTTCCTTCGGTTCTCCCACCAAAATCCAGCATTTCATATTATTTAATAATGCTCTTTAACAGGTACGTTTTATCTTGTAAGAAGTAAAATTCAGTATCTGTGTAGGTAAGAATCCGAAAGAAGTCAAATCATGTTTCTTTCAAGGACGATCACAGTATTTTCCTGGCGATAGCAATAAAGACCAGAAAGGTTACAAATAAGACACAAACATTTCGATACGCCGCCCAACCGATTAGACACACAAGTAGTGTCCACTGACGTATCATTTCAGGGAGATCATTTGAGACACTCTGGGACAACTTGAGGCACTCTGGGATATAGAATAATTTGAGGCACTCTGAGATATAGAATCATTTGAGACACTCCGGGTTACGGAACAATTTGAGACACTCTGGGGTATAGAAAAATTTGAGGCAGTCTGGGATATAGAACCATTTGAGGCACTCTGGGGTATAGAAAAATTTGAGACACTCTGGGTTATAGAGCCATTTGAGGCACTCTGGGGTATAGAACAATTTGAGCCACTCTGGGTTATAGAACCATTTGAGACACTTTAGGTTATAACAGCATTTGAGGCACTCTGGGGTATAGAACAACTTGAGACACTCTGGGTTATAGAATAATTTGAGGCACTCTGGGATATAGAACAATTTGAGGCACTCTGGGTACAGAGCAATTTGAGGCACTCTGGGATATAGAACAATTTGAGGCACTCTGGGTACAGAGCAATTTGAGGCACTCTGGGATATAGAACAATTTGAGGCACTCTGGGTATAGAACAATTTGAGGCACTCTGGGTTACAGAACCATTTGAGGCACTCTGGGTTATAGAACCATTTGAGGCACTCTGTGGTATAGAACAATTTGAGACACTCTGGGCTATAGAATCATTTGAGGCACTCTGGGGTACAGAGCAATTTGAGGCACTCTGGGATATAGAAACATTTGAGGCACTCTGGGGTATAGAACAATTTGAGGCACTCTGGATTATAGAACATTTTGAGACACTCTGGGTTATATAACCATTTGAGGCACTCTGGGATATAGAACAATTTGAGGCACTCTGAGTTATAGAACCATTTGAGGCACTCTGGGATATAGAATCTTCGAATTAACCTGCACACGCCACTTCACATAAAAAACAACCTTCGTGTGTATTTCAACTGATGTCAAATGACGTCACAAATTATCCTACTAACTGTTTTTTTTTAAACTAGTGCGCATCAACATCATATAAATCATCTATAGCCTGTGACGCTCATCTCTCAATCACACAATGCTTTATTACAGACCTAACGGCTGACAGCGTCAACACACTCACCGTAATTATTTTCCACGCAATATTGCCACCAGGTGACGTCATTACCAATTATATTCCAGTCTCTCTTCAATTATTTTCTCTTTTTCTCTTTCAAGCCTTGTTTGTTTTCAATCTGTTGCGCAGTCCCGTGATTATTCTATTTTTCATTTTTGTATTCGGAAATGCGGCTTTGAATGAGAATGTGATAGAGAAAGTAGAGGAATGTTAGTGAAATGGGATTAGTATTTATATTGAATGTAGAATATGGAGTTGTGTAGTACTGAAATTAGCGAACTTATAGAATTTCGAAGGCGGAAAGAACCTGACGTAGATGGAACAGCCACTTCTAAACCTTAACAGATGACATCGCTTATTGCATAGTTAGTTTTGAAACTTTGAAAATCGGAATTGTTTTTGGGAATGATTTAATGATTGCATTGAACTGGAAGGAGACCGCCTCTGTGGTCTAGTGGTCAGAGTTTCTGGCTACAGATACAGAGGTCCCGGGTTCGATCCCCGGCGCTACCAGATTTTCTGAGTAGTAGTGGCTCTGGAACGGGGTCCACTCAGCCTCGTGAGGTCAAACTGAGGAGCTACTTGAATAAAAAAAGTAGCGGCTCCAGGTTCAGAAAACAGAGATTAACGGCCGTGGGGACTCGTTGCG
>Ga0123355_10021314_pt1 | contig 10370 bp, 7 predicted proteins | sample TergutEmb28metaG_3_FD_89872 | JGI IMG/M metagenome (GOLD analysis project Ga0123355, IMG submission 89872) | Embiratermes neotenicus P1 segment gut microbial communities from Petit-Saut dam, French Guiana - Emb289 P1 | ecosystem: Host-associated > Arthropoda: Insects > Digestive system > Gut ... | reverse complement strand
GTAATTCAACAGAATAGTCGCAAGCTCCTGATGATGGCTATATTAATGTCCGAAACATGTTGAGCACATAAGAAGTGAAATAAAATAGCAAGTGACATCAAGTTGGTCTTTTATTCTTCAACTGTCACAATGATGCACGGTCCAATAAACATAAGATACTTACTTTCGTGTTGATGCTTTTTAGTATTCGGTACTGTCAATATACCTTCTAAAGCATTAAGTTAACTACGGATATAAAACTGTATAAACATACAGTAATTTTTGCATTTAGCCACAGAATTTATGTATGTACTGCTTCTAATTCTTACAACAAAGATCCATTTTCCTACACGGCATTAAACGGCAGACCTCTTTAAAAGAGACGGACAAGTTCCCTGAGAAGTGCGTACTAAAGGCTTATAAATAATTTAGACGAAAGTAATTCTTCAAATTAACTATTAAATACTTCCATTTTTCGATAAATATAATGTTACTTAATTTATGAATGTTTGTATAGCTCAACTAAGAGCGCTACCGTACGCACTAGTGCAGTAATTATCAGCGTATTCAAAACAAAAATTAAAACGTTGGATTCTTTTGATACCGCGAAGCTCGTTCCCCATGTGCCTGTTCGTATGTAAGAATTGTAGAAAAGATAAAAGAATTATCGAGGAAGTTGACATTGGAAAGGTTTGCTAAAATGTGACGACATTCAAACTTTCGTTGAGTTTTGACATTTCATCCGAATATCAGCAATTTGAGAGACTACCGTTTGCGAGGATCGATAAGTATTTAGAAGGATAAGAAATGATTCCAACAAACACTGCAGAGGAAGTGGAAATTTATTTCATTCCCTAAACAGTTTTCTTTCAAAATTTTTTTTTGTTTTAGATGATCGAAAATAATTCTTGTGTTACTTTAGTATTATCCGTGTTCCGTGTTTAAGATGATTTTACAAAGTTTGTTCCACCACCTGCAAAATAGTTCGACACAAAAAATATATACATTTTTACAGCAAGCCTCCTACATGTTTCGGCCCTTTATGACCATCATCAGGGAGGAATTTGACAAAGAATACTTCCATTATGATGGCCGATAGGGAAAACACTTGTAGAAGGCTTGTTGTATGAAGGTATATATTTTTGTATCGTAATATTGGGCATGTTTGGAATAAACATTGTAAAATTATACTTGTGTTGCTTCATCCCTTAATAATAAATTACTTTCGGACTGATTTCGTTGACAATGTATTTTGGAAGTCTTTGCATAAATCTGCCTAACAACTACAAGTTTAAAAAATATTGATTTGATAGGTATTTTTCATAAAACGGCCTGTTAGAAATATCCAGGGATCCCTCCAGAATTGTGTGGCTATGTGTAAATTTTCACTTTCACACACATATATCCTGGAATATACGTACAAACTTTACTACTCTTTAACTTCCATTTTTTCACCGTTATACCACTGAAATACTCTCATACACACAGTGCCATGCACTTTGGAGTCCAATGTTAACAAACACGATATGCTAAGGATATATGCAAATTCATGTTGCGTCACGTTTTTTCGTGATAGTTACACCTTGTAGAGAAGCGATGCCAGAGTAAACACTTCTCTTTCGTCTGTAATTACAATTCTGAAGACACGATATGCTTTATCCTACAGCGGTCAATTCAAATAACAAATACGGCATTTATCGTTTCGTAACTTATCCTGCCTTGCTTCTACACGAAGCGCTTGATAGGAAACAAATACCTCTTCCCCATCCCTCTCATTCTGTCTCTCTCTGTCTCTCGCGCTCTCTCTCTCTCTCTCTCTCTCTTGCTCTCTCTCACACACACATACACACACACACAAGCACACGCAAACGCACGGAGCCTGCCATTCAGAAACCAGTAGACAGGTATCCTGTGTTTTAATTAATACACTTAATTTTCTGTATGTACTAATTACCAGCAGTACTAGTGTGTTCTTACTCATCATGTGAAACAACCCACATCATCTGTGTTAGTAATGATATTCTTCAAAGTGCTATCTTGTTGCTTTTTTAAACTTATATCTTACTCATATTTTAGAATCGCGTATCAGAAAGCAGTCTCCTTTCGCTTTCTTTTCATTTGTGCAAAAGGGACATAGCTGAAGCTGAAAGACACAGGACGACTGAACTGGGCACATACACCGTTCTTTCCGTTGTTCAGTTGCGAAACTGGTTGTTAAATTAGTAAATGATTACAAAACACTTGCCTTATTTTACCGAATGATATAATAGGCTAGTTGGATCGAAATTTTTCCTTATGCTTTATTGTCTAACATTTTCTCATTGCAATATATTGTGACTTGCATGTCATACAATTTCTATACCCAGACAAAGAAGAGCAGGGTAAATTATTATCACTTCTAGTCTGCAAGTCCACAGCCCTTAACACTATCTCTTATCTGTATTATTATTATTATTATTACTATTATTGTCACGTAAATTTTCCGGCCTATTCTCGTTACAATTTTAATGACTCTTCCCTTTTTCCTTTTATCGGAAGTCTAGAAACGTCTACTCTCTGGTTTATAATGATAGAGCAGTTTGGACCTTGTGTATTCTTAGAAGTGTTTCATATATTCGTATTTAAGTGACATTTCTTGTTTCCATTTCGTCTTTAATGCTTTAATTCCTCTTAACTTTCCTAGTCCTTTATCCAGCGACCTGTCAGAGAATGTGCCATATAATAAGGGCGAACGATTGGCTGGCTACACTCAGAAGACACCGACTTTTTGTAGTCCTGGCATTCTGCTAAGCTCATATGTAATACAGTGTAAAGTTGTGTCAGAGATACGAAGTATGTGTAAATACGCATATGTGTGTCCGTTTGTTTATGTGTTTTCTTTCTGTATGTGTAAGGCATGTATGTTTATGCATGCATAAATCTCTGTATATGGTATATTTGTTTGCCAACATATATGTATGTACGTACATGTGAATGTACATGAATGCCAAGCAGGTCCAACACACAGTAAGAATGTAGGCCTACAAATTTATACGTGTGCATTATAGACGATGCTGTGTACCTGTGCCTATGTGAATACACACACATATAAAGCAGTCCTCTGTTTAACGTTGCTCTCGAATAACGCAGTGTCGCTTTCATTCTTACAAATATTAGTTCTCAGCTTTAGACGAAATTAGCCCGGACTCGGAATTCTTGTTTTGTTCTAAAGTATTTTAATAACGCTTATGGGAAAAAGTCCCTTTCTGCCTTATTTGTCTGTACGTTGCGATTTTTAGGGCAGTAACCCAAACGATAAAGTAGGACTTAGCCTGCGCGCGCTCGCGCGTGTGTGTTTGCGCGCGTGCTTTCTTGTGTGTGTGTGTGTGTGTGTGTGTGTGTAAGAGAGAGAGAGGGAGAGAGTATTTGTGTATGGATCTAAGTACGTCTATGCTATACATTTGTATATATACGTGCGATTATATGGAATAAAATCCTACGTATGTATAAGTTTATGCACGTGCATCGCATAGATACTTAAAAAAAAGAGGCACCGAGCAGAAAGTTCTGCAGCCTTTAACTTACACCGTCGTCTGAATGCCCAGTTAATACGAACAGCAGCTTAAGTTATCACTAAAGATCAGTTGTGCAAAGACACATCCAAACTCTCTATCACTGTTAATGTCGTAGCGCTCCGTAGCTTAGACGTACAGAAAGACTACAGAAATATGAGACGCCTGGATGCTTATTTTAAAGCACAAAGTGTCCTGTTGCGCCCAGGCTATGAAGAAGGGAAATTATCTCTGACTCTCCGGTCTTATATGTTGCAGGCCGGAGTAGTTCAGTGACTAGGATACGCGCTGAATCATCGAGATTCGATTCCGAAACCGTGCAGGGGTTTTTTTTTTACTTCGCCTTTGCCTGCTGTCCATATGGCAATAAGAAATAAAGCGACCACTAGTCCTGAAGCTCAGTACTGTCCTGCTCATTGTGTTGAAGTTAAAAATATTTGGCGCTTTACCCCCACTCCATCATTCAGCTTTAGCTCGTGCCTCACAAAGAAAAAATCTTGTTATATGTGAAAAATTCCAAGTTTGTCTCTTGCCCTAGCGCGTACCTTGCGGAGAATGGGGTTGCTACACCAAGGATGTGACGCATATCACCAACGTTTTTGTGTAAAGTGGATTACGTAAACCTCATTCTTCAACGGATTAAGATACTGTGTTCGCCAGTATGTAATACAAATACGTAGAAATTCGCACCATATATTTAAAAAAGATGAAATTCTGAAAGGAAACTTCTATATGAAATACCTGTAGTTTAATATTAGATATGCCACTTCTCCATGTAGCCACACTTCCTGAGCTGCCTCATTCAAATTCGATACGTCCATCCCCGACGTATCAGAAGGCGTCGTCATCAACAGACGTGGGTTACCATCATAATAATTGTGACGCCAGTAATGATAGAGTGAGCTTCGCTAATAACATGGTGAAGAACTCTATCATATATGGGGCCTTTAGGGTTCTGTGGTCTGAACTTAACCCTTATTGCTTATGCATGAATCTGCATCTCGGTAAGCAAGATGGGTGCCAAGTATGGTGAAAAGTAGTTTTAACGTAGTTTATGTCTGTTGTTTAGGTGGTGAAGCAGATGGAATATAAAGGTACGACATTCATGTAGCACATCTTCATGTTCTCCTTCGAAAACACCACTGAAACTAGTAGTAATACGTGAGTACGAAAGAAATTGTCATTGAGTATGCCATATTGATCTAGCCTGTACTTCATAACTTCGATGCACTCCACCTCCCCTCCCCACTACAGAAAACACAAAGGTTGTCTCACAGAAGCCGTGTCTCCGACATAATGATACGTTTTCCGTGTTCTGTGACTGTTACATTCCGAGCAAAGCCCATGTTTTTGTGTCCAGAAAGGGAATTATTCGTTAAACGGAACGTGTCGTTATGCTTCCTCATTGCCCTACGTATTAGTTGGGGACTGCAACATAATCATAAAGTAGATATCCTTTGTGTCTGTTAGGATATTCAAGGAAGCTTAAAAAAAAAAGATATGACAACTGACACAATGATGCCGAGAAATTTATCCTCACTTCGGTGTGTGCATGGCACATGGGTAGCAGATGGTAAACATCAGACCTCCGTTTAGCCGTAACTGACTCATGAATATCTGTCGCATCGTGGCACCAAAGCTTTAACCCGTCACAGAAAAATCCGTGTCAAATGTCTTCAGCCATGAGGTGGCGACTGGCTTCACGTAGCCGTCTGTTGCTAATCACTTGCCAGCCAAGTGTTACGTGAAGGTCAAATAGATGAGAGTCGCTGGGCCGCATATCACCGGACTTAGGTCTGTTTGTTGCGCTACAGTTGGGAATTTATAAGACTACTTTTGCAAATGTCCTCTTCTCACCCTCGTAATTTTCATCTCTTTCGAACACTTAAAAAGAACCTAGCTGCTAAGGGATTTGCAGCAGTCGCCAACGTGAAACAAGCTCTTACCTCGGAATTTCAAACACTTAACACCGACTTATTTTCTATTCCGGTACGCAAGTTTTGTTGCCAACGTTGTCGATGCTTAAATGTCAATGAAGACAACATGGATTAAATTTTAAGCTCGTGGTTCCGTGCATCTTCATTCAATGTTAATAAAAATCCAACCTGATGCAACAGTATGCAGATATTTATTTACTGCAAAGCTATTCTACATGTTTCGGGTGTCACAGCACCCATCATCAGGGTACTAAAAACTGTAACCGCAGCCTCCGTTACAGGTCATAATACTGGTGCAGCTACTTCCCTCCAACGTGGCCTGATCGGGACTTCGTCCCGATCAGGGCTCCTGATGATGGGTACTGTGACACCCGAAACATGTAGAGTTGCTTTGCAGTAAATAAATATCTGCATGCTGTTGCATCTAGTTGGATTTTTATTAACACAACATGGATTGTTGAATCACAAACACTGCAGACTGAACAGTCCTTTAATAAATAGTGGTATAGAAGATTATTTTTATCTGCTAGTGTGTGCACTGTATGTTTTTTTTTTTGGTCAATCGTATTTTGTTTGGCGTTGCACGAGTTGTTTATAAAGAACTCGTGCAACGCCAAACAAATGTACTATTTTATGATTTATGCCTACAATATTTTACATAGCTGCTGCATGTTTCGGCTTTATTATCGCGCCATCTTTACTGAGCTGACACCAAATTTTCTCTAAAGTGTACAACAACAAAATAGGTCCCTGAAGATGGAGATATATTAGCTCCGAAATGTGTAGGGTCTATGTAAAAGACTGTAAGTATAAATTATAGAATAGTCCTTTTGTTTGTGTTACATGAATTTTTACTTGTACATAATGCACGGAATAAACATTGTAATAATGGTGTAATTTTTCACTTCAGAAACCCATATCAAATTAGGCCTTCGAGACAAATATGGAATGAAATATTGACGATTATCTATAATGCAGCAGTAGACACATCCAGCAGTCTATATTGGCGATGGAGGTAAAAGTCATGTCTTCCGAGAGTTTGAGTACATTTTGTTGGTTTAATGACTAAGATGTTAAAGATTTCTGAAAAAGATCCATGTATATAGACTGTATCTAATATCGTTTCTTTGGTGATGTAGCAAACTTGCTTCTCAGAAATCCGTAATTTTGAGTGAATCGCGAGCGTCACTACACTACACTCTGATCAGTTATTCCAGCACATTTGAATCTGTCCCCATAGACAAATCGTGTTACAGCTCTTGTGCGTTTAGTCTCCAGCTTGTCGCCAAGCCGACCATGATTCAACAGAAGGGTATAATACTCTTTTTCTACCTATTGATGCACAAATACGTGCCCGCACTTTTTCTGAGACTTGTTTGAGGTTTGATTAGCCGCAAACATATAAACCTCGAAATTGTTTTGTGTATTTCTTTACTATCCACTTGGCTGGAACCAAAATAGAGGTTGTTTGTTAGTTTTATTAAACAAAGCTACATCGAATGCATTTCGGGCATTTTGTCGCGCCATTTCTTTATTCTAAGTGTAGAAACTGACACGTGACAAATATCGTTTTTCAAGGAGATATTAAAAATGTACCAAGGCAAAGTACAGCTGAATAAAGCTCTGATTATAGTTGTATTATAATTTATAACATTTTTTGAAAAAATGAATGACAACTCTGTTTCTTTGCAGTTATATACAATGTTTGAAAATCTTTAAGACTGTTCTACGCTGATGGTGGGATTTTTTTTAAACGAAATCTTTAGATATAATAATTCCACAAGCTTGCTTTTCGCTTAACATAACTCAATGTCACAAGTCAAAACGGCGACATTTTACCAATTTTTTTTAATGGAGTAGAATATAGCTAAATTTTGCATATGTGTTCGTTGGAACTAAGGCAGTCTCCTTGAATTATTCTTAGGCTTGTACTTCATCTTACGTCCTTTGCATACAGTCCAGTGTTGGGTTCTTCTGAACTAGGGAATGAATCTTTGCGTTACACAAAATGCACAGGCTATTTTACCGAATTATGGACTGATAGCATCTCAAGGTCTTGTGTAATTAAACACTCTCGCTACTTCATTTTATTTAGTATCCTACTGGACATGCTTAGCTACTGGATTCTTTTCTGAATTACAGCAATTAAGAAAGTACGGAAGTGTTTGATGAGTTGACAGGTGGAATGGGGATTACATTGTGTGATATATTAACCATTACAAGGCTAAGTTCAAATACAAATGACTCTCAAAGTAAACGTCATTCAGACAGAAAATCAGCCTCCCTGGTGCTTACGTCCAGAACTTATTAAGTCGTGATCCGATCATTGCGGTCTTACTCGCCTTGGGGCATCCTCTGTGAGGAGAGACGGGGTTTAACTCGTAACTTCGAGAGAACAAAATCTCCCTCCACTACAAATATCAACCAGTCAACGCTGTGTAGTAAATTAGTCGCTGTTTGTACTGAAAATCACAGGCAATTTACGACTGCAGCGTGAGAAATATTCGGTTTCTAAATGCTACGACTCTTCGTAGGAGCCTTGGTAAAATTGCTAAGAGCGACTATTAAGTTCGTCATGTCTGCTTGTCCGTCCGCGAGGAAAAATTTGGTTCCCACTGGATGGATTTTCGTTGATTTGGTGTGTGAGAGTTTGTCGGAAACCTGTGGAGAGAATTCGAATTTTATTACAATTGGACAACTCATACGGGTACTTTACATGAAAACCGATATGATTTTCATCATATCTCCCTCCGTTTTTCGTAGAAGGAAAAATGTTTCAGACGAAATTTATGGAGAAAATCAGAACACACGTTTTACTCATATATTCATGCCGTTCGTGAAAAATGTGGAATTATACGTTATAGCCGGACAGATCACAGGTGAAAAAATAGTAGGTCGCATGCTCTTTACATGTTGCATAACTAAGGCTATAGAAACACAACCAGAATATGTATTACTTATCGCTTTTCCATGTCAAAATTGTTTACGCAAACTCTCCCCAGTATTCCTGAATACTTACATTTTCTGTCTTGTTGCTTATAGCTATCGCTGGTCTTAGAACACGTAAGGTAGGAAGACAATTAATTCAGCAATGAGAGAACACTTAGCCGTTCTTGGCTTCCTATTCTTCCAGGTATTCTAAATTAATTCATAATAACAGAGAAAACGTGACGTCATTATTTGAACGAAGAATCGCTACAACAATCGACACGGACGGTTTTCAACATGGTTACTTTCTTTCAGTAAAACTTTTTGTACAACAATACAAATCGCTTAGGGGCGTCTACCTTACGCTATTGCATGGCGCCCGGTTTTGTGTGCCCACCCATCGAAATTAAAAAAGAAAGAAGGGAAACCTTTCCTTAAGCATTGGCTTATATTTTTTTTTTTTGTCGGGTGCGGTCAGAATAACACCTGTAAGCTTGCTCCAATGCGATGCCTACATCATAACTGATGATTAGTTTTATATTGCACGCAAAGATGTGGGGTGGAGGGGGCAGCAAATTTGGTCGTAGGCTATTTTAGGGGAGAGAGAAGAAATTGGATTTGGTCACCAGAGGCGGCTTCTATGATGATTACAAACACATTTGAGGATTTACACAAGAATAAAAGTCCGGGATTATTTGGAAAATATAGACTGAGGTTTTCTTTAGTAATATGTATCTGTAAATGTATAGTTTGTGTGCAAGTAACGCTTGACTGCAACTGGTGGCGACGCTTACTTGTGAGACAGAACAAATGAATGAAGGGCTGATGAGAAATCTCTAACTTCTCAGAAACTCTCTGATGTCTTAATGTGCATAGCGTAATTAAAGACATGTAGGAGCTTCAGAAAGAGATATCATTGTTTGATATAACAGCGAGAGCTAAACTTAGCTCTCACTTAACTCTCACTTTTCTTTTTGTTTCTTCTAGGGAAATATAAAGACACTGCGCTTTAGTGTTCTGTTGTTATTCAGGTTCAGTATATGTAGTGTGACCGTGCATTTTGAGTGTTTTCAGAAAAATGGAGAACAAAAATTTACTTGCATAGATACACATTAAACTTGTTCCTGTGTATAAACTAAAGCAGGTGGTGGAGTGGAGATTTATCTCCACTCATTCCAAACTTTTGCGCAAGATGGAGGTGAGTGGTAGCTTCAAGTCCAACCCCTTTATCCCTGGGGAAGGAGCTTTCAGAGTCAGTGAGTAGGAGGCTTGATGGACCACAGGACCTGCCTGCACACTGTGGAGAAAGGATAGCTCCCCCCTCCCCCCGCCAGGCCAATAGATCATAACACGATTTCTTGCTGTTTCATCTCATAGTGTATTCACAATACCAACTGAGATATCCCGGCTCTTCTTGCATAAAACGGAGGTGATCTAATCCTACCAATTTTACCGAAAGTGTGGGAGTTACACGAGAAGAATGTAGAAGCAAGTCTTGCGTTTTTGTGTTCGTATATTCCATTGCTGGATTGCAGAGAGGCATATAGCTGTGAAAGTTATTTTGCATATAATTTTCACAACTTTAGCTGCTAGCATTCGTACCCTGCTATTGAAAAACTTGCTGGCTAGCGCGGCATTTTCAAGAGGGATTTAAAATGATAACAAATGTCCTTCTTTTTACTGTACGGTTTTAATCTCCATCATGGAGATCTTCTGTGACCTAAGTATTAGAGGATTCCACTGTTCCTTACGTTCTTGGTGCCATTTCTCCCATAGAATTGCAGGCATAATCATACAATTATAAAGCTTGCTCCTTTTAAGCAACAAGTAATAAATTACAGGAACTGATAAATTAAATAATAATAATAATATTTATTAACTGCAATTGGGTTGTCACCCGGTGGCAGTAGTTATTTTACATGTAAACCAAACATGAAATTGGTTACTACTAAATTTAAGTCGGGAGGGCTACATG
>Ga0123355_10021312_pt1 | contig 10370 bp, 8 predicted proteins | sample TergutEmb28metaG_3_FD_89872 | JGI IMG/M metagenome (GOLD analysis project Ga0123355, IMG submission 89872) | Embiratermes neotenicus P1 segment gut microbial communities from Petit-Saut dam, French Guiana - Emb289 P1 | ecosystem: Host-associated > Arthropoda: Insects > Digestive system > Gut ... | reverse complement strand
GGGCGGACATGGATAAGATTGTCAGCTGACAGGTACAGTGCGTGGACCCGCAAGAAGACCACACTTTTCTCTGGCCATTATCTCCGTAACCGTTCAACTTTGGACATAGGTGTTTTGGGTTATGCTTTAGCATAAGGAACACCCTCCCGAAGTCTGGCACATTCCTCCTGGGACACCCTGTATAGAATACCCATACCTGCAAGCGCAACTACGCCATTTGGACTGTTTCACACCGCACATGGGTACATTACAGCTCTTCTGATGTTTCATAACTCTTTTCCGTTTGACACGACATAAGGATTCCGAATTCTTAAATATTCACTTACTGGGATTGGCCAAAACCTCTTGCTAGAGCATCTATTTCTTACATTATTCAGGCTTAGGGCATAACAGGAACGTTGATGAATAAGCTATGCACGAAACGTCGAGAAAGATGATAAGGGCAGAGTTTGTAACATACATGGAAGCGGCGAAATTCGGCACACAATTTTATTAACAGATGAAGAGAAGAGACGGTTAGGGAGACCTCAAAATAGAGGGATCTCAAGTGTCTGGAATAGATGGGTGCGGACTGGCTTCGTATTCTTCACGCCAGGGTCCAATTATTTTCCTAAAAGTGATAATAAACAATTCGACTCCATAAACTATAGGAAGTTCTTGAGGAACTGAATGACTCGTCAGTTTCTCAAAGCGTTCTCTTCCATGAAGACAGTCTAGAACGCAGAGTTGCAAAAAATTGCGATCTAGAATATATGGAACGAAAAGAAATTGGCGCACAATTTCTCCAAAGTGTGAACGCATTTTAAAAAGAAGTAAGAAATGCCATACGACATATAACCTAAGATGTTAAGTTTTCGAGATACGTGTCACTGTCAACGGGTGTAGTAATCTTCTCCACAGTGTTACTTGGAACGACGATATTATGACCACTCCAGACACTCTGAGTGAAGGGTCCAATTGCAACAGAATGATCATGGAATAAACATATGGCGAATGCCGTAGCATGCTCTTAATCCTGGATGCTTAAGAAGATCAAGCTGGTAATGACGCAATGGAATTCACTCTACCTGATACTGGTATACGATTTCCAGACGATATTATATTTTGTTGATTGCAACAGCGCTTCCTTGAGACAGGAAATATCACAGTTACGACATCTGTAAAAGCAGTTCGTCCATGGACTGTGAGGAATCTAGTCACAGAATATGGCATAATTGCAATTGTGTAACAAGCACAGTGAAGAAGCTCACGAGATATTGCAAGAGGAATGGGACTACACAGACCAATGGTTCTCGAATTACTCAATGCTTATAAATTGTATCCATACCTCTGCTCGCGGAGGGCACGTCTATTTCCAGACGATCATCAAAGGTTTGTTTGGATCCTTGTGTCAGATGACGGCGACATGTATTTAAGATTTTGACGTTTTGCTGACCGTGCATCTCAGTATAGTTATCTCAGTAATTAACCAACTTGATGTACAAAATTTTTGTTTTACAATAAGTTTATCTCATGCCTCTACAAGTTTCGAGCACATGTGCTCATCATCAGGGGGTCAAAATTGCATTACACAGCCTCTGGTATCATCACACTGAAAGAAGTGAGTGGTCTAAAATTACTAAAATATAATTTTATAAATTTGAGCTCATATTAGAGAACTGTATTTTAGTAATTTTAGAACACTCACTTGTTTCAGTGTGATGATACCAGAGGCTGTGTAATGCTATTTTGACCCCCTGATGATGAGCACATGTGCAGGAAACATGTAGATGTATGAGATAAACTTATTGTAAAAAAACTTTTGTGCATCAAGTTGGTTAATTACTGAGATAAAATAGTATTTAAGAGTTTAAACATCGTGTTACGTGTAAAACATTCTCGAATTATTTCATAACAACGAGTGCAACAAGTCACAGATTATGCGCGAATCTTTTTCACAATGTAGGCCTGTACACAACTAACGCAGATTTGAATTTGTCCCGCAGAATAGCATAAGAAGTTCTTGGAGCCATTGAAATTCACATAGCTGTATATTTTTAAGTTTCCGATTTACTTATATTACGATATTTTATCATTGGGCTGGGTAACTCAGTTGGTATAGCGACTGACTACGGGCTGGACGGTCCGGGATCGAATCCCGCTGGGGACGAGATTTTCCGCCCGACCAGACCGGCCCTGGGGGCCACCGAGCCCGCTGTAAAATGGGTACCGGGTCCTTCCCGGGGTAAAGTGCGGCCGGGGCGTGCTGCTGACCACTCACCCCCTTCTAGTGCCGCGTTCATGGAAGAGTAGAGCTATACCTCTACCCAACCTCTGGGCCACACCGGGCCTGTAACGTGATCACTTTACCTTTACCTTTTACGATAATTCATCATGTGTGTAATTAATACATTCGGAAAAGTGCTGAGAAAGCAAAGTCTCTTTATCAGTATATAATATTCTTATCCACGACGTGACCGATCAGCTGGTGATAACATCCTGTGCATCAGACCATGCCATCACCAGAATCTAGATATAAATCAATTGTCGGGTTTGCGGTTCGCCGCTGACACGCAGTTACCGACCGGGCACGACTCGTAAAGCGGTATGCGGGTGATCGCTTTCACTTGTCGCCCGAACTATATTCATTTAAAGATCATTCAAAAAACATTTGGTTCACAAGTGTATTCCTTCCACATCCTACAGGCTTCCTGAAGAAAACTATCTGTTGAACACGGAAATGTAATATTAACTAAACTAACTCTGCGAAGCAGATTTGTTCTTCTTGAGAAGCTAATAGTTGCTCGGCGACGCAAGAAATTCCCTGTCTTTCATACAAACCTAAGGTTGATTACTGTGTCCCCAAGGACTAGCTGCTGGTTTTAATCTATTGGGGAGGGTGTGTTATCAAAATTAACTTTCTCAACCCGGAAGTTCAATTCTGTACCTGAGTGATTTAATTCCATCGTTACATTTGAGAGAATAAATATTTTTGCACATCTTTCTGGCTCTCTGTATGTAATATTTAAAGTGAACTGTCTTCAGTACACGTAATAATATTTTCCAGATTTTGTTATATTTAAACTTTCTCTCAAATTTTCAGTTTAAAGTTTTTCAAATATGGTTTTTAGACGCCTTGAAGATTTTAGTGATTTTAGAGAAATGAGCTTCGAAATCATTTTTTTTACCGTTTTCTATTAAGGCTGACTTTTTATAAAATTAAATCCTTACGCTCATTTTAGTCACCCAGTAGGTAAATTTGTAAGTCAAACAGTTCAGTTTATATTCTTGCTAGTTCTCAGAATTAGACATCAGTAGAACATAGATAAAAATGGAAGAAAACATTTTTCCGGGACTTGAAGTCATACCACAAAAATTCCCACATACAGTCGAACTCGGTTATACCGACATCGCTTTACACGACACATCGTCTGTAGCGTCAGATATTGTGTCACCAGTGAATTCCTCACTTTTAACCATAACATTATACTCATTGGTTAGAACAACTATCTTTTATAACGACATAAAATATTCACCATTTCAAGATGTTAAAACCCATTTGGACTGTATTTTTAATTCTCAGACAACGAACAGTCAAAAAGCACATTTTTACTGAAAATCATAATTTATTTCTCTTCGCATTCTTATTCTTTTCAAATGTGCAGGAGTAAAGAGTAAGATTTTAAATTTCCTTTCTGGTAACATTTCCTCTGGTTGCCTAAAAGTTTGCGGTCAGTAACATCGAAATTTTTGCTTTCTCTGACAGAGAATTTCTTCCTTCTGTCTCCTTTCAACCTTCCGTACGTTAGGCCTACGGACTGATCTCGTTGGGTTTCTCGGATTCTTCACGCAGTTGATAGCTTTCGTTTAATAATGGATGTTTATAATCGATGTTACGGTAACATTAAATCGTAATATTTTTTTATTTGTGTATTATTGTTAGCTTCCTCTGTCGAAGGTATTTAGAGAAATGGGATCTGTGGAAGGCTTTAGTTGTGTAGAATTGTAGTGTAACGACACGTGAGGTAAGTGAATTAGTGTACCATAATTGTGTCGCTACAATAGCAAGAAGCTCTTAAATTTGCTCTGTTGGTTTAACAACAAATAATAACGTTCTTATACTATGATTTGCGTGTGTTTGGAATTACGAAGTGTGTTCACCGTAATGCTGTACAACGCACATTGTTGACAAACATATGTATAAATATTTGCCTGCTGCATATAATTCTTATTGTCATTTACTACATGATATTATTGTGACCAACGGATATTTCATCTCAATTTGAAGTACTGACTAATGACATTGGTGCATAATTTTCATTACAGTCATCGCCCCCCCCCCACCCCCCTTCTGCCATTCTCATCACTAAGATCAGGAAATTTACTACAAATATTGTCATCATAACTATCATTTTTGTAACACTAATCAAAAATTTTCGCCGTCCCTGTCAACGTTGACACTACTAAAACACAAATAACAAAACTCTATAAAATAACTGCATCACCACCACGCCCAACATTATTATCATAAACAAAATAATCACCAGCAATATTATCACAACTAGCTGCACCATTATCATGAAATCAATATTAACAGAGGAACAACAATATTGTGGCCATTAAAACTATAGTAAACTATCAACATGAAAACAGTGATGTCATACACACGTCCATAATTACAACCATGATTTTAACATTATTACCAGAAGCATAATTTATGCCATTTTAAAATTTTCATTATTATCACAACCATAATTACCGCGACCATCATAATCAGTAAATATCCATCAATAACGATTATCATCTATTGCACGACAAATGTATTGCTACTTTTACTAGAGTCAGTTTATTAGTGCCACCATTTTCAACATTTAACCGCCGCATCCGACATCGATTCGATCAGCGCAGTCATTATCAATATCATTATTGCAGCCACCACTATAACTCTCAAGACCAGTCCTGACAACATTTGTACCCATAGCTACTTGTCCCAATTAAATAATTATTACTGCCACATTAGGCTGCATCACCACGAGGCCACACCCCATCATTCTCATTACAAAAATAATTAGGCTCACCATCACCATGACGCCTTAGTCTAATTATCACCAAATCACCACAACTAACCGACTAATTCCACGCAGCAAAGTCCTTCTTAAGAAGCTAACACTTTCTCACTTTGTCAAGAAATTCCTCGTATTTTATGAAATCCGCAGTTTCATTACCGCATCACTGGGTCCCGCCACCTGTCCCTATCCTGAACCCATTCAATCCAGTTCATGCCTTCATGTCATTTCTTGAAGATACATTTTAATCTTATTTTTCCTTTCGATCCTCAGGTCTTCTGTGTTTTAACAATTCACTGTGGCAATCACTAATTTTTAATTTACATTTGAAAAGTCTTAATAAAAGAGATTAAAGAGACAAGTAGAATTATGAAACACAGCAAGGAACACCCACCGTCCTAATTGTGAGGAGCAAGAAAAGTATGAAGAATTTTGGACAGGAAATTAAGTGAAAAGTAAATATTTCAGAGGGGCTTGGCGTGTACCTTGTTATATAGGTTGGCTACTGGTGTTTCGGAAAAACTCGCTGCCTCCATATTTATTGCAAAAGGGTCTGAATATGGAGGTGTTATTATTCTGGTACACTTTCATAGCCATCTACAAAATTTCACGGGGTCTTATTTCAGAAGCTGGTGCACTTAATGTTCATTGCCCTTTAAGTGTAAGATCTATCTGTCCGGTTTTTTAACAGCTGTCGCCGTGTTCCGGAAAACAACGCCATTCCTCGCTCTTTCTCCATTGCTCTGGTTCTAAATTTCGTGTTGTCATGGCTGCTTGTACTCCTTCCATCCACGTTTTTCTTGGATGTCGAAACACCAAGTATAAGATCTCAGGTAGCAAAATGGATCTTTGTTACTGTGAAATTAATTCAGTTGTCTCAAAGTTTCAAAAGAAGACTTTTATGACTAACATTGACTGTAGCGATTGCAATGCAAAGGGAGTTTTTTTGTTTGTTTGTTTTTAACACAGACACGTGTGTGTGTGTGTGTGTGTTTACGTGTGCCATATTGTGCTCTGAACACACGTGTAATTTGTTTGGTCTGCTGCGCATTGTTGTCCATGGAGTACTGTAATAATTATGAGGCCCATTAAATTTTATATGAGAAAACAGAAATACCCCTTCTTCAATAGGGATTTGGTTTATTTGCTTCTATATATCGCAAGATATAAGAAAGTTTCACTCTTCAACTGCGATATTTTGTTCTTAATTGCCTGCATACCTTCTTGAGCAGTGTAGTCCGGTCAGCAGGCAAGCGATATGGATCAGAAACAGAGTACTGAAATGTTGTTGGCAGAGGTGAAAGGCTCCTCATATGCCTTTCTTATTTGCCAAACAGAACTGCTTAACGAGTACTTCTATCACTGAATCTACCTTTCCTCCACAGTCAACATGCTAGCAACTTCAGAGCAACTACATTTACATTGGACTCCCCCGTAATCGTTGTTCCATTTGCCGCATCTCCAACGTAGCCATTTAGAATATGAAAAATTGTGACCCACAATAGTGAGTGTAATAACAAAAATTTCATAATTGAAATTTGATTATTATTAGGGTCCATAGATATTTAAATATGTTGATTGCGTGAAAGAGCGTTGTTATACTTTTCATGTGAGTGACAGCTTTCTCTCTATACTGCACTTTTAAAAATTTCATTTATTTTTTCTGTGTATTGAACGGCTCTTCGGTTAACCTATTTATCACAGGGACACAATTTAACTGTTCCCCCGATTTTGGAAACGTTTTTAATGACGCCCATAGCTACTGCGATTCAACTACTTTTTCAAACGTTTTTGGTGAGCTATCAACTTTCTGTACACACATAAACGTAAGACTCTTCTGTACCAAGTTAGTGTTATCGTGAAAAATAAGTAAGTATAAAAAAACCTGTATTATAAATTCATTGTAAACACTTTGTCTGTATGTTCTCACTACACAATTACAGACTTTCAATTAACCCGTTAATCTATATCCACCCTGTACTAGATACAGAAAAGAACGGAAAAAAATCTCATGAATAGTTACAGTTGTGAACGCAGTAATGAAACTTCGGTTTCCCTAACATGCCGATAATTTCTTGACTAACTGAGGACCTGTTAGCTTCTCAAGAAGGATTCCGCTTCACGGAGTGAGTTAAGGTGAAAATGGGACAGGTTTTCCTCCGAGTACTGTAGTTTTCCATTGCTATTCATTGTTCCACCAATACTGCTTGTTCCATCGACGGCGCATTTTGACGACATCGCTAAATATAAGGCTAAAATATTAATAAAATGGAATTTCCAATCAATCATCATATTAACCTTCCTGCTTGTCTGAACTAAAAGGCATAAAGAGGGCTACTTTATAGAAGGGAAGGGCAATGAGTTCTATGAAGAAGAAGAAGAAGAAGAAGAACAACAACAACAACAACAACAACAACAAGACACTAAAATGTACGAAATGCCTAAACTTAAGAAGAAAATGGATTGAAAGAGAACAGGAGAAAACTTTGTTGATTTATAGGGGGATCAGGTCCTTAGGTAAAAGGAGAGAAAAGGGGGAAGAGAAAGAGGAGGGAAGAAAGAAATCGTTGATACGGATAATCATAGCAACTATAATACGGCCAAATAATTGGAAGACATTGCACGGGATTGCAATCTACTAATAGGCATGCGAAAGGATTACATGAATTATCACTGACCTACGGACACATATCTTGCACATCTCTCATACAAAGAAGCCCTGCGGCTCACTACGTATCCCTGCGCTCTACATCGTCGCATTCATTGCCATATTAACTTCCAATTTTTACTTAAACCAAAATATCTTAGACTAGTATGGCAATGCTGGACACTCCTACTTTCTTCTACCGAATTCATTTTTTGGATCCTATCTTTCATTGCAGCTTCTCTGATTGGTCCGAATTTGAATATAAGGACAGTTATTTCAAGTACGTGTTACTGTGATTCGTGAATTTTTGTTTACTGACTTGTTATTCTACTGTAAACACAGTAACTGTCCGTCTGAAGTGGCGTATGCAGCACACCTAGCCGATTAATATAAATCATACATGAGGGTTTTTGACCGTGCATCTTCCTCATGAAATAAAGTGAAATGCCAACTGGAATCAACTAGGTAATTTTATTGATATATTCTTAGCTCGACATGTTTCGGGTACATACTTCCATCATCAGGAGCATTAGACGTTGTGCAGCATATGGTTTTCTGCACCGACTTTTTGGATGGGTGGTGGTCTTGAGAGCCGCTGCGTAGGTCGTGTTTAAGGTGCGGATGGTGCCGTGCACGGCACCATCCGCACCTTAAACACGACCTACTCAGCAGCTCTCAAGACCAACACCTATCCAAAAACTCGGTGCAGAAAACCATATGCTGCACCTCAACATCTAATGCTCCTGATGATGGCATATGTACCCGAAACATGTCGAGCTAAGAATACACCAATAAAATTACCTAGTTGCATCAAGTTGGCATTTCACTTTATTTCATAAATCATACATATTTTCCTTCAGTTGCTCTCGTGGACCACCTTATTTGGAGCTCCTAATAAAAATCCCACGACACCTTCAAACCGTTGTTGTTGTTGTTGTTGTTGTTCTCTTCTACCCTGTGTAACCTGAACAGCGAAAAACATAAAACTACAATTTTTAAGCTTTCTTTTATAGTCCTGTCTGTAAAATTTATATCTTTCCCTGAAGACATGTCTGATTAAGGGTGTTCGGGAACACACTGTTCAGAATTTTATAACATAAGTGAGAAGAAGGAATTGGGGCCTAGAAGCAACTCCACAGTGGAGAACTTCGTAAATTTCGCTCTTCGCCATTATTGTCAGAAACGCTGTTTACCTTAAAAACAGTAACTAAACAACGTTGTTGTTGAGTCCTCCGCCACTCTTCTAGTGGGGAAATTCCTCTTGTGTTGCGGATCCATTTCTTTTATTATACTCTTTTATTTTATTTTTATTTATTTTATTTTATTATATTATTCTTTCGAAATGATTGTCTGTTGAGGCAACTAAGTTCCGTCTGTGAATTTTATTTCAGAAAAAATGAAGCTCTTACCTACTTGTTAGCATATGTCTGTTAGATATTCTCTTTCCTGTCGCTGGAAGCCAGTAACAAGTGCATATTATTTGAAACAATGGAGCTAGCCTGTATGATAAGTCCAGGACTTCATCTGGATGACACCAGTAAGGCAGATGGTCATCCAGTAGCATCTGTCCACAAAATGAATAAGATTTCTTTTTCTGCGGGTGCCCGCATGGCCATTGCTTGACCTGCAAGATCTGTCCTGGACAATCAGTAAGTTGCCCCAACATCTGCTCTAAATGAATTATGAGCTCGCCTGTGCCCAGCGGTATATCTCCTGTATAATGGTGGATGTAATGAAACCACTTTTGAGAGTTTAAGGCGCCGTGCTTATTGCAGGTATCACCTGCTTTGCCATAAAAACCCCTCCATTTTGCCTACAGAATGTATTTGTATGGTTCATATAATTCTTACAATAAACAGCGACTTTTCGTGAAGATGGTGGCCTTTGTAACGGAGGTGCAGTATGTTCTCTGTGAGATAGAAACTGAATTTTATGTATTATTTAGACTTGCCTAATGTTTCAAGTGATGAGGTTTGGCACGGACATATTATATTATACTGCACGCTTTTGCTACGGAACTTTCTTAAGCGAAGCTACCCTACTTGGAAAACAAAATCCTGCTTTTGTGAATCAAGATTGGTTTACAAGAGTCAGCCCTGGGACTCCTCCAAGCAAACCAAGTTCATTCCTGATTCTTAAATCCCAATTCACCAAATTATCTACCTATAATCTTCTTTGGGTTTTGCCCTAATATTTTCCAATTAAAATGACTTCTTCCTTACTTTCCCGTGTCCTGTGTGTGTGAGTGTGCGCGTGCGTTTGTCCCTTCTAACTCGCGACCTGGTAGTGGAGCAGTTAAGGTACTCTGCCTGATGTACTGCTTTGCCTGCATGAAACATTTTTGCCACAGAATAACACACCTATTCCTCTAAGATAATTATAACTTTCCAATTTTTTTTTAAATTACAGATGATGCTGCTCCTATTGGAATGCGATCACCATTTAAGTTGCCTTTTGTGTAATTGTTGTCGGTTGACAGTGTGTGTATTTTTGTAGTTGTCTTGTGTGTGTTGTTGTCTTATGTGTATTTTTTGTACTATGTGGGCATTGCTTTTTTTTTACTTTAGATGCCGGACTGCTGGCTAGAAGTCAGTATTCGGAAGGTCCTGCGACCGGCCATCTCGACACAGGTTTTTCTTGTTTTCCCTGTGCCTAAAAGCAAATGCTGAGATGGTTCC
>Ga0123355_10021310_pt1 | contig 10371 bp, 5 predicted proteins | sample TergutEmb28metaG_3_FD_89872 | JGI IMG/M metagenome (GOLD analysis project Ga0123355, IMG submission 89872) | Embiratermes neotenicus P1 segment gut microbial communities from Petit-Saut dam, French Guiana - Emb289 P1 | ecosystem: Host-associated > Arthropoda: Insects > Digestive system > Gut ... | reverse complement strand
GTATCACTGTATTCTCGAATCTAATCCGCACTAGTTTTTGCCGATTTCTTAAACGAAAAAAAAAAAGTTAGTTCGCGGTTCTTATCCGCGCCTTTCCTTGAACCGCCTTCAGAAGTCGCGCGGTGGGTGTCGGCTGCATGGAAAGCCATCCCGGAGAGCATTATCGTCAGATCTTTCAAGAATTGTTGTATAAGCAATGCTTTGAACGGATCCGAACATGACATTCCATGGAAGGACAATGGTGAAGATAAAAATCATAGTGACTAGGTGACGGATAAAGATTCAGTTGTGAGTGATGAGGGCGAGTCTGATGAATAATAAATTATAAATACTATATAATATATTATATAATATTATAAATAATAAATAAAATAATAAATTATTGTTTTGTTTTGTTCTAACGAAACGGATAGCGGCTGTATCATATTTCCAAAATCCAGTTCACGACCGCGATTCTAATCCGCATCTAATTTTTTAGCCCTCTGAAACTGTAAAAAAGGTGCGGATTAGATTCGAGAATGTACGGTAATTCAAAATAAATTCCCCGCCATCAAAACACTTGAAACTCGTATCTGACGGCGATTTAAGACAGCTATTAACGTCTAGAATAAATATAATATTTCATTTTTGTTTTATATTTGAATGGCTTATGATTGTACATACTAAAAAATTTCTATCTTTCTGATGTCGTGGTACATAAAATAAACAACTTTAACATTAGGTTCTCCAGAGCAAATCCAATTAACCGTTTATAGTCGAGCGATTACTTTACGAACCTACAGGTTTAACATTAAAAAAATTCTACACGATGCTCACATTGCGTTTATGTGTTTTGTACGGATCTCACAAAAGCAGCGACTTTTGCCTTACACATCATTAGCAGATTGGTTTTGTATAACCGATGTGGAGAGTGTTAACTGCGCGGTACGCACTGAGCTCTTACATAAAACAGACACGTTTAGTCTTTAAAGGGTTAAGCTAATAACGTAGCTTGCTCAGTAAACATAACATAGACCGTAAAACATTGCAGTACGAATAAAGTGACGTAAAGTTTTCTTGTGGGTCAACCAGTGATATAAATCTTTGAATATAAATTGATGAGTATAATAATATTATTTTACCTTAAAAATCGAGTTTTATATCCTACTATCTAGTTTGACAAAAGAAGTTTGTGAAATATAAATAACATTTTTGGATTCTACAGTATAAGCACTTTTTATCTTCGAAAATGGCTGAATAAAGGAAGCAGCAAGATTTATGTGTTTTGTATTGTTCTCAGAACAAAGAGCGATTTTATTCTTACACAGCTTTAAGGGATTGGTTTTATAACTGAAGCGGAGGTGGCTTCAGGAGGCACAGGTTGAACCTTGAGAGAGAATTAAGGTTAATTTGAGACTTAGAGGAATTTCCCTTTGCGTTAATACACCGCCATTCCATCAAACTCCCTACACTTATTATTCATTTTATTTTATTATTTTAATCAGCCAACATTAGACTGAGGTGATTTTTGCATTTGACGATGCTACTGTTGATCATTTAAATGGGTACATTGGAAGAAGCTGGAATTTTAAAACCAGGAATTGCTTCAGATGCAAAGTGTTACAGTAAGGGGCGAATTGGATAGGTGTGCATGTAATGCGCGCCTTTCTGTTGAGAAGCTTAGAAGTTAAATATTGTCTGCCCATAGTTTCATGTCAAAACTAAGTCCAGGAACTCATATTAATACCTCAACTTTACTGCATCACTTTTTATACACATGTCCCAAAATTGCATCCTATTTGAAGCAATGAACTCTCATACTTCAACAACACAAAATAATAAATCTATATTATATACAAAAATGTAAACTGTATCTCAACTCCGAAAACCGCATAGGCTTTACTACAGCAATGGAAATAAATTTCGCTGAACTTTAGTCCATTAAAAACGTTTATTATTTTAAATATTTTTCTGGACAGAATAGATTTTACGCTTACAGCAATAAGTCTGCCTGCTGAAAAATACATTAAAAACCGGTCAGACGTGGACATAAATATATGCGACAGATTCTTCAATATATTAGTTATGTCAGTGTAGCCGACTGTGCTGCCTTGGTCTTCACGGACATTCTTTGTATGTAAACCAGTGGCTCTTTTTTGAATCCAGTTCGTTTAGAAATTTGTTTATTCATATTTCTTTCTGCGCTTTTGTTAAACGAAAAAGGAAGTAAATAATTCAGATGGTATGTCATCCTGATGAATATTTTGAAACGCAAGAATTCGTAGATTTCTTTTTGCTTTAGTGGTAACTGAAAATCTTAAAATAATTATTATTTTCTAAATCCTAAGAAATTTCTTATTTTATAGTAACTCTCGGTTCAACTTGCAAGTTTCGGGCCTAATCAAGCAATGCAGTACTAGAAGCTTCGTTTAACATGCCGCAGTTCTTGTGTCTTCTTTCAGATATGGAAACCAACTAGTAACAATAACGAGGTCATTTAAACCTTAATGTCACATATCTCTAATCTTCATTGATATAGTTTACATCTGGAAAGTCCCATTTTTTTATTAGAACAAAGTAAGTCATAAAAATATCGTAAAAAACTATTTACCTATATGATTCTTCTTATTGTAGAAAGTGTATTCCATAACATATACACTTCTTTGTGTAGAGTTAGAACCTCTTACAGCTAAACAACCTATCCCGTCGGAAATCTTATTTTTCTTAAGATCCCATAGATCGAAAAGACAGTAAAGCCGAATAAAATTGTTCTAAGTTGAAAGTCTACAAACCTCGGGCCTTTCCGTAGAAAGTTTAAAATTAATATCACTTAAATTCCTAAGACTTTTAATTTCATGTACTCCTTCCACATCCAGTATATACGACCCTACAACAACTGTGGCTGGCAATCGTACTCCGTAATTATTTCTTCACCAGTAATTTTCATTACTTCTCACAAACGAGATTATCGGTTTCGATTTTTGTGACGTGGTAAAGCTTAGGCTGTCTCTCTGAGGATATATGTACTTTGTATGAGATATCATGAGTCCTGTACAAATGTAACTAAAACGTTGGAATTTTTTATCTTTAGGTGACACAACCCGTTGATCTCCGATCAATAAATTTATCCAAAGATTTCCGTCATGCACAAAACAGTTTGTTACAAAAATGAATATTTGCGGCTCACTTTTAGGGCCACAATCGGACCTGTATACTATAACCTATGAAAGAAACTACAAGAATTATCTATAAACCTTGGAAAGAGGTCTCTTCCTTCACAGGGATGCATAAAACTTCGTAAAAATGCTTATGATTAGGGGCAACAGTGAGAATAGAAAAATGTCTAAAAAATATGCGACAAGCTATACAGAATGAACACAAAATCACTCCTTGATTTTAAGTAGTTATAAAATCAAAACTCACTGGAATATTTTTATAAATATGGGACTGCAGATACTGCACTGGCATCTCGCAGTCCGCACTTTTCTCAATGAGCACTTGCCAAACAGATGGATTGGTCGCGCTGGACAAAATGACGAGGTGTTCTGCAAGTGGCCACCGAGATCACCGGACCTGACCGTTTGTGACTTTTTCCTTTCGGGATACGTGAAGGGCAGAGTCTATGTAACTCCACTACCCGCAACCGTGGATGAGCTGCAGGAACGCATCCCTGTAGCTGTCAAGTCGGTCACGCCGGATATGTTGCAGGGATTCTGGTCCGAGCTAGATTATCGCATCGATGTTTGCCGATTAACAAGAGGGGGGGCACATTGAGTGTGTGTGATACCACATGAAACTGTATGAGTTTATGCAACTGTAGCCACCAATTTTGTAAGAATATTCCTGTAAATTTTGATTTTATAACTACTTGAAATCAAGAAGTGTTTTTGTGTTCACCCTGTATATTAAAACAAACACATGATCAATATTCAATCAAATAAGAGAGGTAGTTAGATTAAAATTAATGTGCACAGTGCCTACGTCTTTTGTTTTATTGAGTATTGTTTCGTCAAGACGTATTGGCCTAAAAATTTTCCATAATCTTCCCAAACCCTCAGACTTACCGCACACTATCTTACAGTAGGGCAATACTGCAAATAATTTTGAAGCAATATAGCGAAATATATTTAAGGTATTACAATGATAGTCTTTCATAATTCCAAACGAATTTAAATCTATTTCAGTCGAAATTTACTTAGAATTACAGGTTTTAATTAAACAAAACCGTCAAAAAATTTTCTGAACATGCTGTGAGTTTCAAAGAATAAGACACACAAAGACAAAAGGGAAAAATGGAGGAGGAAGATAATAAAGTAAAATTTCTTACGCACCAAAAAATTAAAATCTTATTATTCTAAGTTTAACACAATTTGTTTGTATGTCTAGATAATTTATTTCTGAGTTTGAATAGATTTCTTCCCCTTTCCACGTGAAGAAGGAAGGACGCCTATTCCACGAAGCGTTGTCGGCTTTTTCCTTGTCTTGAAACCGTAGCCAGTGTCCAAACTAACACGCACGTCTTTTAAATGTGATGTAATTCAAAGCAAATACACAACTGCTTAACGTCAAATGTTTTAAGATTTGTGTAAATACTACAAATAATTTCGCCAGAATTCTGCTTCTCAAATAGTCTCCTCACGTCCCGTATAGCCTATGGCAAAGGAATAATTTTCGTTTGGGCTTATACGTAGGGCTATGTAAACACCGAAACAAAATTTATCTTAAATTATGTTATACTGGGGAAACCTTAACTGCTTTGGTTTCATCAACAAAACTAATAGTCAACATTCCCTTTGTTGACAACTTTCGCATTAATACCGCTAAGTGGTCCCTGACAGTTTAAAATGGAAAGTCATAGGAAATATGAGCCGGAATATCAGAATACACGGTTTCAAAGTTAGCGCATCCACTGCGAGATGCCCTCCCTCCCTGTTACTTTGATGTATTGACCTAAGCTCTTAGCATCTCGGTATGAAATTCCTCAACTGCGGCAGTACTGAAGCTAACCTACACATGGATTAACACTGTACCCTGCATGCAAGAGGGCGCACTTCAAAATTCCGGACTGCAAACCAACAAATTCAAGCAGTTCAAAACGCAGTTATCTTGACGTAAGTCACTACCAACGCAGCCGGATGTGAAATGCAAAACATATTCTACAAACACAACGTCGTTAAAATAATTTTGATACTTCTCTATTTAAAATGTTATTCAAGCCCGTATAAACTAATTACGTGATATTTAGTTGCTCATGGTAGCGCCTACAAAGTTCAGTGGCTCATGGGATATGATGCAATGAAGTCTGATTTGGCAGATAAGCACAAATTATTTGGAAAAAACTAATATCTCTATCTTCAGGCTAGTATTATGTAATAGACTGCCTTCAGTTTTGAGGTAGTCTGGAAAAATACAAAGGTAAAGTAATCTCTGTACAGGCCTGAAGAGGCTCTGTGGGTTCCAGGAAGTTAAGGCTCCCACATTTCATGACAATCAGCACATGAATGTGAAAAGGTTGTCCGCCCTAGGCACCGGCCGCCTGTACGCCCCAGGAAGTATTCCAGGTTTCTGTTTGTGGCCGAGTCGACAGCAGGACTGTCGGAATTATTACGTCATTGTAAAATTCCAATGACACCATCGGGAATCTAACCTGCGACCTTCCGGCTTGTAGCGCAGTGCCTCAACCAACTGCACCACCGCGTGTCCGCAGGTACTCAAGATACTCTCCTAAACCATGAAGATGAGGGCAGCAGACTCTTCCGGGAAGTTGCTGTCCGCCGGACAATGTAAAAAATCACTTCGCGGAAGACGGTATTCTTAATAAAATACTTTCGAACCCAATATCGGAATGTCAATAAGCGAAAGGATCACAACAGTCAAACACAACCGCATGTTGTAAAGTTCTTAAAATATATTAGTAACAATATGGGCTACATGTTTCGACTCACATCGAGTCATCTTCAGGCCCTCAAGGTGTAGATCCAGGCATACAAACGTTTACTGCATCGTAGGATCCCCAACGCTTACGGAATAACAAGTATGCTTTATACAATGCATATTTTTTATTCTGTAAGCGATATAATGCATACTTATTATTCTGTAAGCGTTGGGGATACCACAATGCAGTAAACGTTTGCATGTCTGGATCTACACCTTGAAGATGACTCGATGTGAGTCGAAACATGTACCCCATATTGTTACTAATATATTTTAAGAACTTTATAAAATACTGTTGTGTTCGACAGTTTTGGTCCTTTCCTTTATTTCTATAGTTCAAACACTTCGGGATGGTGAACGTAAAGTTTAAAAAAAGTCAGCAAGCGTTGCCAGAACAAAGATTTGTTCCTTACGCTACGTGGCAATATATTCGCTCAAAGTAGACCTGTTTTTATGTATATCTACGTACAATCTGTTCTTCGTACGTAGCAACGCACTTGACGGAATGCACTGCCCTCACTGTCAGTCCTGTCTTTCTTTGCTGGCATTCCCTTCATCTATATGTAATGTTCAAACTTTTTACAGTCATATTGCCTGTTTCCTTTTATACCTCGCTTGTTCCAAAGTCCCCTACATCCTAAATGCACCTTCTTAGCAAAATATATATGGCCATGTCTAAACTAAAATATCAAACACAATATCCGTAGTCAAAATATTTTCTGCATAAAACCTGACAGTGCATTAGTTTCAATTTTTTGTTTCCTTTCACTTTCGAACCCAATAACCCCAATCCCTTCCTTTGAATTTGCGCGTCCCGAAAAAGTAATAAAACTTCTAAACTTCTTGCTCCAGTTTAAGTTTACTTCCCTAGTATAGTCTCTACCCTTTTTTTGCATTCAACTGTTTATTTGTTAAGAGGGTCAGGGTTGTTTGTGTTGTTTCCGGTGATGCATATTTCGTTTCTCCTCAGAAACCAGTCCCTTTCATCCAACATTTCCTGGGCAGTAGAACGCAATATACAAAAGCATAGTACATGTATAAATACAATATGCACAAGTCTATTTCTTGCTATACATTGTGTTGTAACATTCTTCTGTGCAAATGACAGTAAAGATGTGAACAAATGTACACATATCCGAACTGCTAGTCCAATTCCTACTCTTCGAATAGACTGACGGATGTTTTTTCTGTTTCTTTTAATAATTCTATTTAAACTCTTAACAAAGCCGTTCAGAAGGAAAGATGATAGAGCTGGAAGCGAAAACATTTATTCTTTTAGATTATCCGAGGTATGTTTGAGACGTGTGTATTTATGTGTCACGAATTAATTTTACCCAGAATATATTATTTTTTTCTTTGTGTTTCTTTTACTTTTCGTTTAACAATGTTTCTTTTATTTTTTAATAAAAAATTTTTAATTTCGTTACAAAGTAAAAAAAAACGGATGTCTGTAAAAACGTCTACTAATTATTTGTGCAAAGACGTATAAGGTAGGAAAAGTTTTATTTAACTGAGAATGAAATCTTATGTGTATTGGACCGTGCACCATTGTGATAGTTGAAGAATAAGAGACCAACTTGATGTCACAATTTATTAAGCTTTATTTCACTTCTTCTATGTTCAACAAGTTTCGGACATTAATACATCCATCATCAGGAGCCTGCGACTTTTCTATTGTACCATCACATTGGTTGTGTGTTTTTGTTTCGATGTGTGTTGGAGTTTCGGTGTGGCTGGTTGAGGTGGTACCACCCCAACCAGCCTCACCGAAACTCCAACACACATCGAAACAAGAACACACAATCAATGTGGTGATGCAATAGAAAAGTCGCAGGCTCCTGATGATAGATGTATTAATGTCCTAAACATGTTGAGCATAGAAGAAGTGAAATAAAACTTAATAAATTGTGACATCAAGTTGGCCTCTTATTCTTCAAATATGAGAATGAAATCTTAACTTTTTATTAACGTAAGCCAACCATAACACTCTATTTGACAAAACAGAACTATGTGGAAAATTAAATGTTTCCTAAGCGTATCAAAATACAATTTATATTAAACGTATGATCAAATTTAAAGCATCGAACCGGTAGCCGCGCCGTCTAAGGCGTGGGTCTGCGGTCGTTCGCTTGATGGGATTGTGGTTTCGAAACCCGCATGGTTCGTGGATGTCTGTCTCTTGTGAGAGTTATGTGTTCGCAGGTAGAGGTCTGAGTGAAGGAACGATCCCTGGTCCAGAGGAGTCCTACAGAGTGTAGCGTGTCTGAGTGTGATTTTGAAACCTTAACGCTGTGGCGGCTAGGCCCAAATGGCGCTGTTGCGCCACAAAAAAAGGATTAAGCTACTTATTGTAATTATCAACAAATCAGTGTTGTCATCGTAATTTACATTATTTTAGTTGTACCTAAAATAGGACGTTAACAATTGTATTGGAATTATAACGTAAATAATAAAAGGTTTTTAGATATTTATAAATATTAAGATTTGAATCGCTTAAAATAATTACCTTTTTTATAAAGCAAGTCTTATGAAAGTGAGTCTATAGAGGAAGAGAATTGTGGGAGACTTATCTGTAGGGAAACTTATTAAATACTTCTATAAATGAATGGCGAGGCGTAATACGAATTGCATAAAAGGGAAGAAAAAGCCGGCTAGTGATGTTTGTGTTGACCAAGCCCTCCTTTAATAATCAGCAAGTAGCTGAAAACGCTATATTTTATTTGAATGTAATTGTTGAGACGCTAATTTTCGCAGAAATATGCAATAAGGAAAGCTGCATATGTGTTTAATGATGTATTCAGAAGAAGAACCGAAAGCACGTCAGTTAAACAGAGTATGGCAAAGATATAATGACATCAAATATTTTGCTGAATTTTGTGTACTTCGCTTGTATTCGTTTGGGGGAAAAAGAAGGAAGTTGAAATGTTGTAGCAAAAGAGATCTGGAAAAATTATTAGGTCAGTTTCGAAACGTGAAATAATTACGAATGACCTCTGAGATTCAGATGTCACTTCCATGTAACCTGCAAGAAACTGCAAAGTCTAATTTTTGTAAAAAAAAATCTCACGGAATTAAAATAATTGTTCACAAAATTCGTTTCTAATTTCCATGTGTTGAAAATTCTGCAGCCTTTGTTTAGAAACTATTTCATACAAAAGTAAACGTAGACAAAGAAATATACCACAAAATTTATGGTTTCTGCAGTCCTAAACGTTTTAGACCAGATACTACACTGGGATTAATTTCGAGGATAAAATAGAATAATTTTAATATTTTCTTAGATTCATTCTTTCCTCTATCGAACACAGCACGTTACTTCATTATATGAAGAAAAAAAAGTTCGCGTACATAACTTCCTTTTGGAGCAAAAATTGAATCTCGGGCACTGGTCGCACAGATTTACGAGTAGGTACTAAGATCTAATATTGTAAGTTGTCAACAACATGTCACGTTGAGCAAGAATTAGGTTCCAATTTTTAATATAAACATCAAATCGAAGTAATTAACTATTTTTACATCACATTTTGAACTTTAAATACTCAATGATATTACCTACAAATATTATTGCACCTACTTTATTTCACATTGTAACCACAGTGTGAATAAACTCACCGAATATTCTTTGTTGGTGTGTAATACTTCCGGGTACTGATTTTTATGTTGTGACCTGAAAAAAAAGATATTTAATGATAAACAATATGCTTACATTTTTCTTACACGGAAATTAATAGTATTTATGTCCATATGCATGGAAATACGCCTCTAAAACGAAATTTATACTACGGAACCTCTCTATCCTTCTTTGCTGTTTTGGGGATCAGTTTTAATAAACCTTCGGCTGACGGAGAGAGAAAATTTGAAAGTAAGATGAATCTTGGTATACTTGATCAAACTCAGGTGGATAGCAGCCCGAAATTTCATTGAATAGAACAATAATTGCCCAGTTATAATATCCATATGTGTTATATATAAGTTTTGTTTCGTAACATTTATAAATTTCTCCTAAAAGAGGGTTTTGGCTAAACGAATATTTTAGAGAAATAGGAAATTTCTTTTAACGCTTATAAAATTCTAGGTCGAAGAAATCCAACGAGATGCAACAGTGTGCAGATATTTATTTACTGTTAAATTACTTTATATGTTTCGAGCGTCTATTGCGCCCATCATCAGGAGTACATAAAACTGTAGTTGCAGCCTCTGGTACAGATCATACTATCTGCGGGGCAAGCTTCTTCAAACGTGACCAACTAAGGACTACAAATATAAAAACTGTTAAAATTGTTTGTATTTAAATATTAAGAATAAGGATATATATGTTGATCCCGCTTTAGGTCATATTAGCGTTGAGAAGTATTAAAAAGAATTAAAACAATCAAACATACACTCGTGTAAATATATAAAATACATGTTATGTTAAAGTACTGAATATTTGTATACTTGAAATTTCTTTGGTGGGGG
>Ga0123355_10021309_pt1 | contig 10371 bp, 8 predicted proteins | sample TergutEmb28metaG_3_FD_89872 | JGI IMG/M metagenome (GOLD analysis project Ga0123355, IMG submission 89872) | Embiratermes neotenicus P1 segment gut microbial communities from Petit-Saut dam, French Guiana - Emb289 P1 | ecosystem: Host-associated > Arthropoda: Insects > Digestive system > Gut ... | reverse complement strand
CCGAATCGCCATCATACATGCCCCCAACATCGTTGCCTATGAAACTATAGCATATATTTGTCGTGTATGAAAGAATTTTTTGCCTTTTTTACTATATAAGCGTGCATCAAATTTGAAACACTTGTAAATCTCGCTGAAAACTATCATAATAGAAAGGGATGGACATTTTCATAGAGAAAGCAGGCTGGGTATGAAATGGATAAAACCGCAACGTGATTTTGGGGATATTTGTCCCGTTTATATACGGAATTTTACGCTTGATGTGAATAAAATGCGTGGCGATAGAGCTATGCTTACAATCACCGCGTTAGGGTGCTACGAGGTTAAACTTAATGGGCGGCGTGTAAGCGATTATGTTCTCGCGCCTGCGTGGACGGAGGTTTTTCCGTCTTCTTCACATGATGGGCGATTGCAGTATCAGCGATATGATATTCACCATTTGCTTGAACTTGACAATACTATTGAGGTTATTGTTGGGCGTGGATGGTATCGTTCACCATTGGCGGGTTGGCGTGTCGAAGATGGCCGCGACCCGCGTTTAGATATGCCTCCCGCACTTATTGCAGAATTAATTATTGATGATGAAATAATCGGAACAGATTCCACTTGGCAAGTTGCCGAAAGCGCGGTTATATTTAGCGAAATCTACGATGGCGAATTTTACGACGCTAGAATAGATAACAAAGAGCGCGTGTTGGAAGCAGTTGAAGAATGCCCGAGTTCCTTACTCCCCAAAATTGAACTCGTGCCGCAACAGGGCGAGGAAATTCGCGAAATGGAAAGACTTGCACCTGCGGCGTTTATAACCACGCCTAGAGGTGAGGTTGTTTTAGATTTTGGGCAAAATTTAACTGGCTATGTAGAATTTTCTCTTCCCGCGAATATCCGCGAGGGGCAAGAAGTAAAAATTTCTTTTGCGGAAGTGCTGGATTCTGATGGGAATTTTTACACGGAAAATTACCGTGAATCAAAATCAGAGTTGCGGTATATTTGTCGTGACGGGGCGCAGATTTATAAACCTAAGTTGACGTTTTTTGGGTTTAGGTATATTCGGTTGGATTCGTTTCCTTGCGCGGCTGATGCGGCGGAATTTACCGCAATTGCCGTGTATTCTGATATGAAGCGAACGGGATGGATTTCTTGTTCTAACCCGTTGGTGAATCGTCTTTTTGAAAACGTAATTTGGGGCCAGAAAGGAAATTTCCTTGATGTTCCAACAGACTGCCCGCAACGCGACGAGCGGCTTGGCTGGACAGGCGACGCACAAGTTTTTGTAAAGACGGCATCGTTTAATTATGACGTTGAGAAATTTTTCACAAAATGGCTTGCAGATTTATCAATCTCCCAGCTTGATAATGGGCTAGTTCCGCATGTTGTTCCAGATACCCAGAAGGGTAGGGGCGGAAGCGCGGCATGGGGTGATGCAGCAACAATTTGCCCATGGCAGATTTATCTTACTTATGGCAACAAGACAATTTTAGAGCAGCAATTTGAAAGTATGTGCAAATGGGTTGATTTCATCACCGCCACCACGAATGACCAATTCCTTTGGACGGGCGGTACGCATTTTGGTGATTGGCTTTCGCTAGAACTTCCGCCGCCAGAAGTCCCCGATATTCGTAGGGGCGCAACACGTCATGATTTTCTTGCTACCGCGTTTTATGCGCATTCGGCTGGGTTGGTTGTTAAGGCTGGGGAAGTTCTTGGGCGTGATGTTTCTTCGTACAAAATTCTTCGTGAGAATGTGATTGCGGCGTTTAGAAAAAACTTTACCGATTACCGCACCCAAACGGAATACGTCTTGCCGTTGTTTTTCGATTTGGCGGAAGAACCGCAAAAAATCGCAGATGCACTTGCAAAAAAAATCGCATCTGACGGAAACTGTCTCAAGACGGGTTTTGTAGGCACACCGTATATTTTGCATGTTCTAAGCCGCTATGGATATACTGACTTGGCATACACATTGCTTCTTCGCGAAGATTATCCGTCGTGGTTGTACCCCGTAACTAAAGGCGCGACAACAATCTGGGAACGCTGGGACAGCATAAAACCCGACGGCTCTTTCCAGACTGCAAACATGAACTCATTTAATCATTACGCATACGGCGCGGTTGCCGATTGGCTGTACACAGTAGCCGCAGGAATAGACACACTAGAAAGCCACGCAGGCTTTGCAAAAATAAAAATCGCGCCACAGCCAGACCCACGCTTAGAATGGTTTTCTGCAAGATTAGAAACACGCCACGGCACAATAACATCAAAATGGTCGGCGACACAGGCGGCGCAGCCGCTTTTCGCCGATGACATGAGTTCGAGTCCACATGAACGTCTCGAAGCCAGTTACCGATATGATATTGAAACCCCTGTTCCCGCCAAAATTACAATCGACGGGAAGACGCATCAAGTGGGGGCAGGAATGTATACTTTTTACGGAGGTAGCAAACGTGAACAATGAAACAACAAGAACAATTCGTTGCCCAAGATGCAAGGAACTTTACCACGTTGTATATCCGCCGCGTCAATACTGCCCACCCTGCGAAGAAAAACGCGAAGAACAAATACAAAATGTCCGTGACATGATTAGAGAAAACAAAGGCATAAACGCAATAGAACTAGAAAGACTTACGGGTGTTCCAATTAACTTTATAATGAAAATCATGCGAGAGGGCGAGATTGGAATAATACGACAATAGAAACATTTGTGTTTACGTTTGCTATGTTGTTTGCTATTACGTCCATTTTCGTTTTGTGTACCATAAGCCCCGATACACCGCTTTGCATTGACTTTATCATGCGTGACACCTCCTAAGCGTTTCGATTTAATCAATAACAATCCCAAGTATACATTACATCTGAGAAGTCGCAAGCTTTTAAGTTCTTGCTGTTGATGAAAAAATTAATCATTGCGCCATCAGCCCAGAAAATATGATGAAAGCATTCATCTTTGGTGTCTATTTGAAATAGTAGAGTGTCGTATTTTTGTAAATCACGATTGCGTGCGCGTGGGTCGGTTTGCGTGAACAATGGATAACCGCCCATTCGCGTACCTTTCGCGCTTAATTCCTTGAAAATTTCGTCGGCAATATCGTAATCTATATCGTCAAAATTTTTAGCAGTCTCGTCGTTGGTGGACAGATGCTTGTTGTATAGTGGCATGAATGCTTCATTAAAGCGGTAGTCTGTGGTGGATAACGGACATAACTCGAATTTCCCTGTAAGCGCGAATACTTCGTTAATAGGAAATTCATCTGTTATTTGCGGGAAATCTTTAAATTCGTCGCTTGAAACATTTTGGTGGTAGATAACACGAAATCCATCTTGTAGTGTAAGGTTATCGCGGTTGTACCCTTGCATATTGTCTGGTCGCACGAAGAATTGCAAAATACCTTGATACGGAAAACCTGGAAGCTTGGGAAGCTCATCAAAGTTAAGTTGTGCCAACAGTTTTAGTGGATTGCCTTCTTTGTCGCATGGGTAATCGAAGTTTTTAGGCAAATAGGGATTTCCGCCAATTTTGCTACTCTTGTTTCCAAACACGCCCATGTTACTGCGTGCTGGCGTTAATACAACGCCAGTCTGGTTATCTGATGCGCTGGTGTCTATGAGTTTTGGCGTTATTACAACCGACGGAAGCGTTTTTGTGGTTTCTGAAAATTCCGCCACTAGCTGTTGTAATGTAACAATGACATCGGAAAAATTGCGCCATGTCTCCAGCCTTGGCACTTTCCCTGTATCGGCATACGACAAAATGATATTCATTGCTTCTTCGTAGTTTACAAAACAAGACGAATACACAAATATTGTAGTTTTAAAAATCCAAGTTTCAGCGACTCGTATTTTTTCCTTTTGAGGGTCGAAGGGCATATGCATTGCATTGTATTTAGGCGGAGCAAAACACCCAAACAAATAACCATGTTCTTCATTTTTGGTTAGATATAAAATTGTTCGATTGTCCTCGCCATATCGGATGCTTATAGGCACTTTGTCCTTTTTCCAATAGGATTTATCTTTTAACAAAATTTCCGAAATAAAAGTTGCAGATGGATTTTCTATTTCGCCGTCTGTTCCAAAAAAATAGACGGTGTTTGTTTCGGATTGCGTGTCAGAATCTTCCTCGTCGGATTCCTCGTCGTCGTCATCTTTGTGTATGAAGTCATAATTTTTTTCTATCAGCATTTCCAAATATTCATCAAAGCTGTCTGCAATAACTTCAAGTTCGTCGGGGTCATGCAGATACCTTACCACCTGCCCAACTGTACCTTTGCCCGACGGCGTGAAATCTATAAACAGTTTTGACGTGCCACCATTGTTCATGCACTCCGAAAACAGAAGCCATTTTGCACCAGCAGACGAATTTATAATTTTTTCGTCTACTTCAACCTCATCTTCTTCGTAGGCTCTATCAATATAGTCTGACAAACCCTTGGTTGCGATGTCTTTGCTCTCGATAATTTGTTTGCAGGAACAAAGATAATACGGATATTCTTCAACATCAGAACCCAAGAAGTATAGGTTTATCTTTTCCCCTTTGTATTTACGATGATATGTGCCGTCGGCATACGCCAACAATTGCAACAAAGAATCTGGAACAGACGGGAAAAGCTTTTTGATTTTGCGAATATGTTTATCTTTTGCCCCACGCTTAATTTTTTCAAAATGCTTCCATGTTTTCTTGCAACCGTATTGAAGATGGGCTTCTTTAAGTCCGTTGATGTACTTTTCTGCTAAACTCATTTTTTTCCTCCATATGCTATAGTCTGCGTTTGATTAAAACCTGCCCATCGTAAAGAGTACTGACGAAGTAATACGAGGGTACGATTACATATGCTTCACCATTTACGACATACGGCCAAAGCCAAATTTCCTCCCCATGTTCATCGTGGAACAAAACGAAATCGTCTTCTTCGCGAACAAAAGTATATCCAAAGCCTTCCACAATTGTATTAAGCGTGATTGAAATACCGTGGCGACGTTCGCTGTAGGTAAAAACTGGGGGCGAAGAATCCATTTCAACGCCGTTTATTACGATTGTAAACGCCGCAAATTCTTCATCAGTTATTGCATTATCATGCCACTGCGGCCAGTTTACCCAAGGCCCAAACGGAGAAAAACTTTCGCCAAAGGCATCAAGCCGCTCTGGGAAAACCCATGCGCCGCTGAATGGAGTTCTTCCAATGCCCGTAAGCAAAGGTACGTAAATAATTCCGCCAACAATGATGGCAGGCGCACACATGGGGACAGTCCTGCAACCAATACCGCGCCAATAATCTCGCCCAACCTGCCAATGACTATTTTCCGAGCCACCACCACCACCGCCAAACATCAAATCCCCGTTGTGCGTTATATACGCGTAATTGCCAAAGCCTACCCCTGCGGCAAATATTCGTCTGAATGGTACTAAAATGGTAATTCCGTCCGAGTATAAAATTGGCGGCGGCGCGTCAAGTTCTATGTTATTCACAAATATCGGCAAATCAAGTGTTTCAAATGCATTGGCTGGGAAAATGTAATCTGTAAACGTTAAAGTTATTGGGGATTCATTATATTCATCTCGCACCCAAAAGGACATGGGGACATTATCACTTAGGGGGATAATGCTTCGCATAATAGGCAACCCGTCGTAATAGGTGTATAAAATTACCCTGCCATCAAGAAAACCTTCGCGCTCTGCTTCGTTTACAAACCTTTGAAACCGTGTACACCATTCAGCCCTTTTGCACAATGTATCTAGGCGCGGAACATGACCGTCCGAAAATTCAAAGTAATATGTATCGCGTGAAATTATAAAGGAAGTTTCTTCATCTAAGCCGTTGCAACAAAATAGAATGCCAGTCGCATTATCTGCAAAAACGGCAGTCGCAATATAAAGCGGGGGTGTGTTTACAAAAACTGGGGAGTCGTAGGAAATATATGCCGTAATTTCCGTTCCAGATGTGGGCTTGCCGTCGAAGAAAAATTGCGTATAGTGCATACCCACAATGATTGCGGGCGTACCGTCTTCCTTTTCGATTTCTATTTCAAACCATTCATTGTCCCAAGGCACAGTGCCATATTCCGACACAGGCCCGTAAAAATCAATAATAACACCTCGAATGGGCGTAAGTTGGCACGAACACGAATGCGGCTGCAATGTAACGATTGCAGTAACGGGCGGCTCGGTTGCGTAAATTGGTATTTGTTCGGGGATAAATTCGTAAGGAGGTTCTATCGCAATGTCTACGATTTCATCGTCCAAAATATTTTGCGCGGAACAACTCGCAAATATCGCAATCATCAACACCAATAAGAAAATTATTTTTTTCATTTGACATATCCCTCTTCCGTGACATCGAAATCATTTACAGATAAAATTGCGTGTAACCATTGCCAATCTTGCAGGGTGTGTTTATTGTTTAATAAAATTGCAGTTTTGCTGTTGTTGTCTTTTTTCGACGTACTGTTGATGGTATTCAAAAAACGTAAAAATTCGTCCTCGCGGTGGGTGGGGTGATTGCTTATATAGTGGGCGGCATTTGGGAGGTTTTCGGCTATGTGAAGTAAACGTAATCCGTCATCTTGGGGTAGGGTTATCAGAAGAGATTCGGTTGCGTCGGCTTTGGCGGCGTACCGCCTAAACAAAATATGTTCAGCAGTATCAAGTCTATCTACGCGGTGAATACTTCCCGTAAGCGCGATACCAATTTTTGCGATAATATCAGAAACAGCAACGGGCAGAGCGGTCATAAAAAACCGCGCCTGCCCGTTATTATTTGCAAAAATATTACCATCAAAATTATGGGTATTCTCGTTCATTTTTTTGCCTATTGGGAAATTTGCCGCTACTAAGTTCCATTGTTTCGCTTCTGGGAAATTCTTCTTCGTGGGTTTTGTGATACCCGAAAGGTCTGCAATACGAACAGCGGTTTTCCCCATATTAGCAACAAGCACAGTTGTTCCCACTTTGGGAAGACGAAGATTCAATGACGCAATCATATCTTCCACGGCTGAGCCAGTTGCACCTAATGCACCGTCACCAGAATCAGCAAACAAGCCATCAAAAATTCCAGCAGGCAAAGGAAAGTACGCCGTCTCTGAATCGTAATCCAAACCATAAATCGTCACCCCATGCGAGGCAACATCAACGTACAATTCCCTGCGGCTTCGCAAAGCTACGCCCTAACTTCCTTCCCTTTTATAACAACAGCAGGAGATTCTGGCGTACCAATAACGCGTGCGCCATTATGAAGAATCACGTCTTTGTCAAGAATAGCGTGTTCAACAACGCAGTTATTCCCGATATACGTACCCTCCATAAGAATGGCATTGGAAACACTTGAATGCTCGCCAGTATAAACCTTGCGGAAAATTACGCAACGGTTAGCACCACCATTCAAAATAGCCCCACTACCAACTAAGCAATTTGTAATATGCGCCATGTTATTGTACTTCGCGGGTGGTTCATCTTTAGGTTTCGTTTTAATAAATGGATGTTGCACCATAAAATCATTACGAACATCACGGCGCAAGAAATCCATATTGCAATCGAAATAAGAATGCACACTGCCCAAATTGCGCCAGTAGCCAGTATATTTGTAGCCATAAATGCGCAAACGCTTACGATACCGCGAAAGCATATCGCGAACAATATCGTAACGCCCTTCAGAAACAATAGTTTCCACAAGTTCAATCAGAAGCGGGCGCGAAATTACATACACACCAAGCGAAGCCAAATCCGATTGCGGCTCAAGTGGCTTTTCTTCTAGGTCGGTCATGCGTTCGGCGGCATCAAGTTCCATAACGCCGTACTGACGAATATCATCATTGTCGGGAACTTGCCTGTACGCAATGGTAATGTCGGCGTTTTTGAGTTCGTGATAAGCAATTAAATCATTGTAATCCATTTTGTAAACGCAGTCGCCAGATGAAATTATTACATAAGGTTCGTTACTTCTGCGCAGATACGTTAGATTTTGGTAAATAGCGTCAGCCGTTCCTCTAAACCACATAGAATTTTCGCCGCTTTGATAAGGCGAAAACACAAACATACCGCCTTGTTTACTACCCAAATCCCACCACTTAGGGCTAGATAAATGGTCGTGCAACGAACGCGAATTATGTTGCGTAATAATGGCCACTTTATTAATGCCCGAGTTAGTCATATTACTAAGCGGGAAATCAATTGCGCGATAACAGCTTCCCACAGGAAGCGCGGAAGTAGCACGAGTTTTTGTAAGTTCGCCCATGCGTTCGTTTTTACCACCAGCCAAAATAATTCCTACTGCTCTCATGCTCTCACTCCGTTCGTGTTTACTTGTTTAACAATGCTCTTGCCGCTTTCAAGTTTAGAATCTTTATAATCCGTGAGGTCAGTTTTGCCATAGATAACGCAGTTTTTACCAATTTCAACTTTGTCGGGAATGTTGGAGAACTCGCCAAGCACGGTAATTCCTGTATCGTAAATGCTGGGTTTGTACTCATTGGGGATATTCTCGCCCATGCCAAGTTTCGCGCCGTCACCAATGGTGCAACCCGAATCAATGATGCATTTTTCAATTACAGTTCCCTTACCAACATAACAACCTTCCATCAAAATGGAATCAGAAATAACCGCGCCATCTTCAACGATAACTTCTGGCCCAATCACGGAATTATAAACCTTACCCAAAATTTCGCAGCCTTCGGCGATAATGCTTCCCTTAATATCGGCATTAGGGCCAGTGTAAAGCGGCGGTTGATGGTCGGAATCTGTATAAATTTTGTCAAAATTTTCGTACAAATTAAATTCTGGTACGGTCTGGATTAAGTCCATATTAGCCATCCAATATGAATCAACAGTACCAACGTCTTTCCAATAACCGCTAAAAGGATACGCAAACATGCGTTTGCCTTCATTAAGCATCATGGGAAGAACATGCTTTCCAAAATCCGAATCGGGGTGAATTTTATTATCGCGTTCCAGCGCGTCACGAAGCAAGCTCCAACGGAAAATATAAATCCCCATATTAATAAAATTACTTTTCGGATTGGGTGGTTTTTCTTCAAATTCGTAGATTCGGTTGTCATCATGTATGTTCATTACGCCAAAACGGCTTGCCTCGTCCCAAGGCACGGTAAGTGCGGCAATGCTTACATCACATTTGTTCTGCTTGTGGAAATCCAGCATACGGGAGTAATCCATTTTGTAAATATGGTCGCCGCCTAAAATTAGCACATACTCTGGGTTATACTGGTCAATGAAATCCAGATTCTGATAAATTGCATCGGCAGTACCCGAGTACCACTCACCGTTTTCGGTTTTCATATGTGGCGCGAGAATAGTAACGCCACCATTGCGCCTATCCAAGTCCCAAGGTGTACCAATGCCTATGTGCTGATTCAACTGCAAGGGCTGGTACTGAGTTAAAACACCAACAGTGTCCACACCAGAATTAACACAGTTGGACATAGGAAAGTCGATAATACGATACTTTCCACCAAAGGGAACAGCAGGTTTTGCCTTGTTAGAGGTAAGCACCCCCAAACGGCTACCTTGTCCTCCAGCTAACAACATGGCAATCATTTCCTTTTTGCGCAAGTCGCCCACCTCAATTTCTATAGAAGAGGGCAGAAGCCCCCTAAGATTTTGTCAACCTAATTATTTCACCAAATATCCACATAGTCAATATGCAAAAGTGATTAGAATGTGATAAATTTTGCGCCAAAGTTGATGTAGATTATGGTAGAATTGATGGAACATGAAGGGAGAATTTGTAAATGCGTGAGAAAATAAGCCTAAACGGCGCGAAAAACATTCATTTCATAGGAATCGGCGGAATTAGTATGAGCGGTTTAGCCGAAATTTTAAACCGCGACGGATTTAATGTGAGCGGTTCGGACGATGTTGAATCGGAAATAACAAAACGCCTTTCCTCGTTGGGGATAAAAATTTCTATTCCCAACGCCGCAGAAAATATTTCCGATAAAATCGACATGGTAATTTACACAGCGGCGGTAAAGGCAAACAACCCAGAATTTCGCGCCGCCCAAGAAAAAGGAATCCAGCTAGTAGAACGCGCCGCATTCATAGGCACTATATTGAAGGATTATGAGTTCCCAATATGTGTGGCAGGTTCGCACGGCAAAACAACAACTACATCTATGGTAGCGGAAGTAACCCTATCAGCAGGGTTAGACCCAACAATATCCATAGGCGGCCACATGAACAACGGCGGCATGAATTACCGCGTTGGGGATTCATCATACTTCGTGCTAGAAGCCTGCGAGTACAGCAACAGCTTCCATCACTGGCACCCGCAAGTGGGAATAATCCTAAACATAGACGCAGACCACCTAGATTTCTTCGGAAGCATGGAAAATCTAATAGCCGCATTCGGGAAATTCGCGTCAAACATT
>Ga0123355_10021308_pt1 | contig 10371 bp, 11 predicted proteins | sample TergutEmb28metaG_3_FD_89872 | JGI IMG/M metagenome (GOLD analysis project Ga0123355, IMG submission 89872) | Embiratermes neotenicus P1 segment gut microbial communities from Petit-Saut dam, French Guiana - Emb289 P1 | ecosystem: Host-associated > Arthropoda: Insects > Digestive system > Gut ... | reverse complement strand
GATCTGCGCGATCCGTCGTCCTCGGACCCTCGAAGTAGCGCTGCTACTCCTTCGGGTCCTGCGTCCTCGTCTCGCTTGATCCGGCGCTCGCCAGCCACGCACCCCGGTTATGAGACAGGCTCTCAGCAGGCGGGCGTGAAGGGGGTGCAGCGAGGCGTTGTCGTGGTGGTGCCCGTCGTGGGGGTCGTCGTGGTCGCGGTCGTGGGCGTCGTCGTGGTCGCGGTCGTGGGGGTGGTCGTGGTCGTGGTGGGCGTTGTCGCGGTGGGAGTCGTGGCCGTGGCGGTCGTGGGAGTCGTCGTCGTGGCGGTCGTGGGGGTGGTCGTGCTCGTGGTGGGCGTTGTCGCGGTGGGGGTGGTGGCCGCCGGAGTGGTGGTGGTGGGCCGGCTGGTGGTCGTGGTGCCTGGGCTCGTCGCTGGTGTGGTCCTTGGGCTGGTGGCCGGCGTGGTGGCGGGTGTGGTGCTGGGGTTGGTGGGGGTGGTCGCTGCTGTGATCTTCGGGATGGTTGTCGTCGTGGTGCTGGGCGTGGTCGCGGGCGCGATGCTGGGCCTTGTGGTGGGCGCGGTACTGGTGCTGGTCGCAACGCCGCGAGCGCGATGCGTCGTCCTGGTGCGGTGGGTCCTGGCTCCGCCCCTGTCGGCCGCGACAGGAACGGCGGTCGACGGGTGCGTGACCGTGGTGGCTCCGGCGTGGCGGATGCCCGGGCCCGTCGCCGCGCGCCGCCGCCGCGGCGGGTGACGCGCCGGGTGCCGGTCTCGAATCTGGACCGGCGCCGCGAACTGCGCCGGCGGGCTCGGCGTGGTGGCGCTGGCCCGCAGCGAGCCGACGAACAGGCGATCGCCCAGCGAGCCGGTCAGCAACAGCAAGACGGCGAGGAACGCCGTGATCGCGAGCGCCGCTTCGGGGCGGCGCCCCGTGATCATCCGCCTGAGCCGTCCGCGAGGGCCGTTCGTCCCGGGTCTGGCACCGCCTGGTGCGATCGCGTCGGCCCGCGCGGCCCCAGCCCCCGCGGCACCGGCCGCACCGGCTCCGGCGGCACCGGCCGCACCGGCTCCGGCGGCACCGGCTCCGCCGGCCCCGGCCCCGCCGGCCCCCGCCCCCGCCCCGGCGTCGGAACCAGCTCCCGCCGCCGCGACCTCGCTCCAATCCACCCGCAGGTACTCGGCCGCCCGCGCGATCGTCGCGTGCCGCAGCCAGATCACCACCACCACCGGGATCAGGATCCGGTAGGAGACCCCCGCCTCCTGCATCGCGGCCTCGCGAGTCCGGCAGGTCGCGCACGCGGCCAGGTGCGATCGAAGCCAGTCCAGCTCGGAGCTGTGCTGACCGTCCTGGCGCATCGCGATCAACGGCAGCGCGCGGTCGCAGTCGGGGGACGCCGCCTCGATCGACGCGAGCGCGCTCCCGCGCAGCACTTCGCGGAGCTTGATCCGCGCGCGCGAGATCAACTGCGCGACGGCGTTTTCCCTGATCTCCATGATCTCGGCGATCTCGTCGTAGGACAGGCACTCCACCTCACGCAGCGCCAGGACCTCCCGCTGCCGCGCCGGGAGCGCGGCGACGGCGACCTCGACCTGCTCGCGGGTGGCCCCCAACAGCGCCGCCCGCTCCGGGTCCTCCTCGAGTGACCCGGGCGTGGAGATGGGAGGCTCGGGCGCTTCGGCCACCGGCTCGATCGTGCGGCGGGAACCGATCATGTCGTAACAGACGTGTCGAGCAGTGGTCAGTACGTAGGCGACGAAGTTGAGCTCCCGCCCCTCGAGTTTCGGCAACCTCTGGAGCATTCGCACGAATGTCTCCTGGGTCGCGTCGGCCGCGTCATCCGGCGATGCCAGGACCCGCAGGCAGAAGCCATACACCCGCTGCTCGTGCCGGTCGTACAGCTCCGCGAATGCGTGCCCGTCCCCGCCGATGGCGGCAGCCTGCAGGCTGCCGCCATCGGCACGCCCCGGACCTGTGCCCCCCAACGTAGCCATGCCCCTGTGGCCACGATTGTCCCACGGCGAAGGTCCGAAAGCGAGGGGATCGGCTGACTGCCCCCGTCAGGTCAGCTCATCGGCGCCGGCGCCGACGCTCAGCTCGCGGGCGTCCACACCACCGACACGTGGCAGCTGGTGTGCACGTGCGAGACGTACTGGAACACGTCGAGCGTCCCATGCACCGGCGAGGTGATGGTCAACGTCTCGTGCCTGTAGCTGTCGTTCGTGTTGCTGGAGTTGGACTCCACTGCAATCGGCTGAGGCGAGTTGAAGATGGGCCACGTGAAGCTGGCGAATCCGGTTACCGGCGTGGCGCCGTCCGTCGCGTAGGTCGTTTCGTCGTCGATGCCGACGGTGTTGAGATTGACCACGCTCAGCATCGCGAAGACGCTGCTGCCGGATATCACGCAGCTCCCGGTCAGCTCGGAGAACGGTCCCGCCGATCCGAGCGGCACGTTCTGGGGCGTGCCGGCAGGAGCCGTCGAGTCGTACGTGTATTCCACCGCGCCCGGACCCTGCGGCCCGGTCTGACCCTGCGGCCCGGCTGGGCCCTGCTCGCCCTGCTTTCCGGCCAGACCCTGCGGCCCGGTCTGGCCCTGCGGCCCGGCTGGGCCTTGACGACCCTGCTTTCCGGCTGGACCCTGAGGCCCGGTCAGGTTCCAGGTCATGCGCCTGTCGTGCTTGCCGCACTTGCCCGAGCTGTACAGCCCGCCCCCGTTCTGGTGCACGCAGGCGGACATCTGCCCGCCTGAGGTCGCGGCGAACGCGTACGCGCCGCCGCCCGAGATGCTGAGCGCCAATGCCGCCAGCGCGACGCCCATTGATGGTGTGAGCCGTGAACTCATTGCAGCCCTCCTGGGTTGAGGTCGCCCGTGATCCGGGCGCGTATCCCCTCAACCGGCCCGCGCGCAATTCCTTACGCGCGCTACGCGAGAATTTCTTGCGAGGCCCGGTCGGCGACGTAGGCGATCGTCTGCGGCCCGTCGGGCAGCACGCAGACCTGGGCGCCGTCACCCAACCGGGCGCACTCGTCGTCGACCAGCGCCGAGATGTCGTGAACGGGGAGCAGGTGCGCGGCGCGGGTGTCCTCGTCCGACAGGTAGTCCGAGTACAGCGCTACACGCGCGCGCGAGAGAACCCTTCCGAGCACCTGCAGTTCCCACTGGTCCGGGACGGTCGCGCTCGCGGGGCGCGCCTCGATCGTCGCCAGCAGGGTCGCGATGTCCGGCGAGGAGGTCAGCGGTTCGCGGAAATCCCCGTGGTCGGGGAAGCCGTCGCGGCACTCGGCGGCGGACACGATCAGCCCGCCGGGCCGCACGATCGAGGCCGCCGCCGACATCCCCTTGACCGCCTGGTAGAGGTTCTGGTCGAGCGGGAACCCCGAGTTGGTGGTGACGACCACGTCGAACAAGTGCGGGACCTCGCGCATCGACGTCCGCCGGACGGCGTCGCGGGCCGCGAGGTGCATCGCGAACATCTCGCCGGCGAACGCCTCGATGATCTGCTTGTCCATGTTCAGGATCACGTCGAACGCGAAGTCGACGCCGATCTCGGCGGCGATCGCGCGGACGTCGTCGTGGACGGGGTTGCCCTCGCAGACGCCCCAGGTCGCGTGCGGGCTGCCGATCCGCCGGGCGTCGTGCAGCGTCAGCGTCGTGTCGAGCCCGGCCAGCCCGGGGGCGACCAGCTTCGGCCCGCCGCTGAACCCGGCGAAGAAGTGCGGCTCGACGAAGCCGGTCGTGAGCTTCACGTCGGCGTCGAGCCAGTGGCGATTGAGCCACACCGGCACGCCGTCGCCGATCGTGCCGCACCAGCGGAGGCTGTCCGCGTCGCGCGCGTCGTGGTTGATGACCCGCATCGAGCCGGCAAATTCCCCGAGCATCTGCCGCAGCTCGTCGTCGGTGTTGCCCCGGTGGGTGCCGGTCGCGATCAGCAGCGTGAACGCGTCCGGCGCGGCGATCCCGTCGAGCTCCTCGACCAGGGCGCGGATCATCGCCTCGCGGGGCTGCGGCCGGGTGAAGTCGCAGACCGACACCGCGATCGAGTCGCCGTCGTGGACGAGCTCGCGCAGGCGGGGGCCGGCGACCGGGTTGCGGAGGGCGTCGCGCAGCGTCGCGCCCTGGTCGGCCGGGGCCTCCTGGGGGACGGGCGTGATCACGGTCGTCCGCTCATCCGGCAGCGAGACCGTCAGCCCGGTGGTGCCGTAGGCGAGCTGCACCTCCACGGGCACAGCATGCCATGGGGTGACTTTGGCGGCCACGTGGCCGCCAAAGTTGGGCCCCCCAATGGGTGTCCGCTCGTAGTCTGTAGCCGATGCCCGGTCTGCGCGCCGATCTGAAGGCGTTACTCGAGTCGGTCAGCCGGGGTGAGCTCGAGCCCGACGCAGCCCTCGAAGAGCTCTCGCGATTGCCGTTCCGCGATCTCGGTTTCGCCCGCCCCGACCTGCACCGCGAGCTCCGCCAGGGCGCCCCCGAGGCGGTCCTGGCGGACGGCAAGACCCCCGAGCAGGTCGCCGCGATCGTGCAGGCGATGGTCGACGGCGGCGCCGGCAGCGTGCTGGTCACGCGCGCATCCGAGCCCGTCCGTCAGGCGGTGCGGGCGGTCGCCCCCGACGCCCGCGTGGACCAGGTCGCCGGCGCGGTCTGGGTGGCGCGATCGCTTCCGGAGCCGCGGGGCGTGGTGACGATCGTCTCGGCCGGGACCTCGGACGGCTACGCGGTGCACGAGGCGCGGATCCGGGCGGAGCTGCTCGGAACGACGGTCGCGGTGCACGAGGACGTCGGCGTCGCCGGCCTGCACCGGCTGTCGGCGGCGCTCCCCGATCTCGAGCGCGCCGACTGCGTGGTCGTCGTCGCGGGCATGGACGGGGCACTGGCGAGCGTCGTCGGCGGGATGGTGGCGGCGCCGGTGATCGCGGTTCCGACCTCGGTCGGATACGGGGTCGCCGACGGCGGCCGGACGGCGCTGAACGCGATGCTGAGCTCGTGCGCCGCGGCGCTCGCGGTCGTCGGGATCGACGACGGCTTCGGCGCCGGCACGATCGCTGCCCGGATCGCCCGCGGCCGCGAGCGATGACCCGGATCGCGTACCTCGACTGCGTCGGCGGTCTCGCCGGCGACATGCTCCTGGCGGCGCTGCTGGACGCCGGCGCGCCCGAGGAGGTCCTGCACGCGCTACCCGAGCGGCTCGGCCTGCCGGGCGTCGCCGTGCGGGTCGAGCGGGTCGAGCGCCACGGGATCAAGGCGGTTCACGTCGACGTGATTTTCGAGGGGGGTGGCCTAGCGGGGCCACCCCCCTCACCACAGCGCAGCTGGCCGTCGATCCGCGACCAGGTCGTGGGTGCCCCGCTCGACGAGGCGGTGCGGGCGCGGGCGCTGGCGGTGCTCGGGCGTCTGGCGAAGGTCGAGGCGGAGATTCACGGCGTGTCGGTTGAGGAGGTCCACTTCCACGAGCTCAGCGCCGCCGACACGCTGGTCGACGTCGTCGGAGCGGTCACGCTGCTGGCCGAGCTAGGGGTCGAGCGGGTCGTGTGCTCGCCGCTGCCGCTGGGGCGAGGGACGGTGGCCGCGGCTCACGGGGTGCTGCCGCTGCCGGCGCCGGCGACCGCGCGACTGCTGCAGGGCGCCCCGGTGGTCGGCGTCGAGCTCGAGGCCGAGACGGTGACGCCGACCGGAGCCGCGCTCGCGACCGTGCTGGCCGGCGCCTGGGGGCGGATCCCGGCGATGACGCTCGAGCGCGACGGCTTTGGGGCGGGGACGGCCGATTTCGCGGAGCGGGCGAACGTGGTGCGGGTGCTGCTGGGGTCGGCGGACGTCGAGCCGGCGCGACTCGCCGAGGTGGTGCTGCTCGAGACCAACCTGGACGACCTGCTCCCCGAGTTCGTCCCCGACGCCGCCGAGCGCTGCCTCGCCGCCGGCGCGCTCGATGTCTGGACCACGCCGGCGACGATGAAGAAGGGGAGGCCAGGGGTGATCCTTTCGGCCCTGGCGAGGCCCGGCAACCAGAACCCGGTGGCGCAGGCGATTCTCGAGCACACGAGCGCGCTCGGGGTGCGCTTCCGCCCGATGCACCGCTACGAGCTCGAGCGCGAATGGCGTTCCGTCGAGGTGGACGGGCACGAGGTCCGAGTCAAGCTCGGCCGGTTGGACGGGCGCGTCGTCAACGTCGCCCCCGAACACGACGACTGCGCCGCCGTGGCCGAGGCCACGGGGCGGCCGATAAAGTCGATCTGGGCGGAGGCGCTGGCCGGTGCCCGGGAGCTTTTGTGAGCGATCTGCTGGACGACCTGGAGGCGCGCGTCGGAGCGCTCGGGAGCGCGGTCGTCGCGTTCTCGGGTGGGGTCGACTCGTCGCTGGTCGCGGCCGTCGCCGCCCGCGCGCTGGGCGACCGCGCGCTCGCGGTGACCGCGGTCTCGCCGGCGCTTGCCTCGGGCGAGCTGTCCGGTGCGCGGGGGGTGGCTGCGGCGGTCGGGATCGCCCACCGGACGATCACCACCGACGAGCTCGCGCGAGCGGAGTACCGGCGCAACGATCGCTTCCGCTGTTACCACTGCAAGACCGAGCTGTACGGTCGCCTGCTCGCCGTTGCGGCGGCGGACGGGTACGCGGCGGTGCTGTCGGGCGCCATCGCCGATGATCTCGGCGACTGGCGGCCGGGGCTGCGGGCGGCCGCCGAGCACGGGGTGCGGCACCCGCTGCTCGAGGCCGGGGTGGACAAGCGGCAGGTCCGGGCGCTGGCGCGTGACCTGGGGATTCCGAGCGCGGACAAGCCCGCCTCGCCCTGCCTGGCGTCGCGGCTTCCCTACGGAACGCGAGTCACGCCGGAGGCGCTGGCGCGGATCGACCTCGCCGAGCGCGGGGTGCGGTCGCTGGGTTTCCGCGAGTTCCGGGTCCGCCATCACGGGTTGCTGGGGCGGGTCGAGGTCGCCGCCGACGAGCTCGATCGCGCCCTCGCGAACTCGGCCGAGGTGACCGCCGCGGTCCTTGACGCCGGCTACGCGCGGGCCGAGATCAGCCGGCGGCCGTTCCGCTCCGGGTCGCTGAACGTGGTTCACGTGTAACGGAAACGGGGCTCGCCGGACCAAGGGGTGGAAACGCAATCCACCCCGGAGGTTCATATGCACCCTGTTCGTAGTTTGGCTGGCACGGCCGCGGTGATCGCGGCGGCGGCGCTGGCGACCGCGGGTCCGGCGACGGCGCGGACGCACCGCGAGTTCGGCTTCGGTCGGCCCGATGCCGGCGCCGTGTTCGTGCAGAGCGACGCGCTGACCGGCAATACGGTCACCGCCTATGACCGCGCCGCGGACGGCACCCTGACCGCCGCCGCGACCTACCCGACCGGCGGCAACGGCGGCCAGCTCGGGGGCTCGGTCGTCGACCATCTCGCCTCGCAGAACTCGCTCGTCTACGACGCCCGCGAGGGCCTGCTGTTCGCGGTCAACGCAGGCAGCAACACGGTCAGCGAGTTCGCGGTCTCAGGCGACAGGCTGAGGCTCCTGGAGACGGTCCCGTCGGGCGGCTCGTTCCCCAACAGCATCGCCGTCCGCGGCCACCTCGTCTACGTGCTGAACGCGCTCGGCGGCGGCAGCGTCCAGGGCTACCGGCTCGTTTCTGATCAACTGGTGCCGCTGGCCGGCTCCGAGCGCTCGCTCGGCCTTCCGAACGCGACCCCGCAGTTCACCGGCGTTCCGGGTGACATCGCCTTCACGCCCAACGGGCGCAGCCTGCTCGTCACGACCAAGGCGAACGGGAACGACATCGACGTGTTCGGCGTGCAGCGGGGCGGCACCCTCAGCGCCAGCCCGGTGGTGAACAGCGAGCCGGGTCTGGTCCCGTTCGCGCTGGCGTTCGAGCCCGGCGGCCAGGTCGCCGTCGCCGAGGCTGGCCCGAGCGACGTGGAGACGTTCAGGCTCGGTTCGAACGGCGTGCTGGCGCCGATCGCATCGGTTGCGACCGGACAGGCCGCGACCTGCTGGGTCGTCGCTGACGGGCCGCTGCTGTTCACCGGCAACGCCGGCAGCGGGACCGAGAGCAGCCTCGTCGACGCGTTCGGTTCGCTGTCGGTGCTCGGCGCGACCGCGACCGACGCCGGGACGGTCGACGGCGCGGTTTCGCCCGACGGCCGCTACCTGTACGTGATGACGGGCGCCGCCGGGATCGTCGACGAGTTCAGCGTCGGCCTCGGCGGAGCGCTGACGGAGATCGGCTCGGTGACCGTGCCGAACGGCGTTGGTGACCAGGGGATCGCCACCTCCTGAGCTCCGAGGAGGAGATACTTGGCCGGCGGTGACGACGCGGCCTGCGTCGTGCCGCCGGCCAGTCCCTCGATATGCCCGACGACGACCTGCGACTGCTCGAGCGGCTCCGCGCCGGCGAGGAAGCTGCCTTCGTGACGCTCGTCAGCCACCATCACGACGCCATGCTCCGACTCGCGCGCACGTTCGTGCGCTCGACCGCGGTCGCCGAGGAGGTCGTGCAGGACACCTGGCTCGGGGTGTTGCGGGGGATCGATCGCTTCGAGGGGCGCTCGTCGCTGCGCACCTGGCTGCTGGCGATCCTCTGCAACCGCGCCCGCAGCGCCGGCGAGCGCGAGGCGCGGACCGTCGCGGTCGGCGATTTCGAGCCGGCGGTCGACCCCGCGCGATTCGGCGCCGACGGCGCCTGGAGTACCCCGCCCCAACACTGGGTCGACGACGTCGAGGACAGGGTCGGCGCGGCCGCGCTCGGTGGCACGCTGCGGTCGGCGCTCGCCGAGATGCCACCGCGGCAGCGGGCGGTGGTGATGCTCCGGGACGTCGACGGCCTCCGCAGCGACGAGGTCTGCGAGGTCCTGTCGCTGACGCCCGCCAACGAGCGGGTGCTGCTGCACCGCGGCCGCAGCCGGCTGCGGCAGGCGCTCGAGACTACGATCGAGGCCGCGCCATGATCGGGCTGCGCCGACACGAGCTGGTCTGTATCGAGGTCGTCGAGCTCGTGAGCGACTACCTGGAGGGAACGCTGTCGCGCCGCGACCGGCGGCGGTTTGACCGGCACTTGGCGGGCTGCCCGCACTGCACCGAGTACCTGGCCCAGATGCGCGAGACGCTCCGGTTGACGGGGCGGCTGGTACCGGAGGACTTTTCCCCCGAGATGCAGCACGAGTTCACCGAGATCTTCGAGCGCTGGCGCCAGGAGGGGTAGGCGCCGTCTATCACGCGTCGACTTGCGGGGGGTTCCAGCTCTCGATCAGGTCGATGAAGGCGTCCATCGCGGCGTCGACTTGTTCCGTGTCACCGGTGGCGAGCAGATCGAGCAACAGGCCCCGTGTCACCGCGACGCCGAGCCTGGCGTGGGCCCGCGCGAGCGGCTCGGGTATGTCGTCGGCCGCCCCCGCTTGGACGAACGGCTCGACCCAGTCCTCGACGATCCCGTCGAGGAATTCCGCCGCGTGCGCCCGGCCCTGCAGCGCGTGTGCGTACAGCTCGAAGAACAGCCTTTCGCTGGGCCACAGGGACGGGTCGGAGAGGTGTTTCCACCAGGCTCGCAGCGCCTCACGGGTCGGCTGGCTCAGGTCCGGCACGAACTCTCGCATCAGCTCGCGCTGACGCTGCTCGACGGTCCGGACGATCTCGATCCACAGCTGTTCCTTGCTGCCGAAATGGAAGATCAGCATCCTGTGGCTGGTGCCCAGCTCGGTGGCGAGCGCCCGCAGGCTGAGTCCGCTGATCCCATGTGTCGCGGCGTACTCGATCGCGGCGTCGAGCAGCTGGTCGCGGGGGCGCTTGCGGTCCACGGCGGGTTACTGTACCATCTGGTACATGAAACCGGTACAGGTATCCACAGACGTCCCGCAGTCGCGCGAGGTTGTCTACGACTTCCTCGACGTGCTGGCGAACCACGAACTGTTCACCGATCACATGATGCGCAACTGGCAGTTGGACGGGCCGGACCGCGGGGTCGGCGGCAAGGTCAAGCTCGACGCCGTGATGGGCGGCCGCACCGAGCCAGTCGAGATCGAGGTGATCGAGGCCGACCCGCCGACCCGCAACGTCGAGCGCAACGTCAGCGCCGGCGGCCATCGCGTCGGAACCGGCACCTACGTGCTGCACGAGCTCCCGGACGGCGGCACGCGCGTCAACTTCGAATATGCCTGGCAGCGTGCCCCGCTGAGCGAGCGGCTCGCCGCCCCGCTCATCCGGCGGCTGATGCGTAGCGGGCTCGAGCGTTCGATGCAGCGTCTGGCGGAACAGCTTCAGGCGCGCGAACTCGCCAGTCCGTAGCGCGAGCGAGGCGCCGCACGTCGGCTACGCTTGCCGTCGATCCAAGCAAGCGATCCTTGCGATGCCGACGTAGCTCAGCTGGTAGAGCACTTCACTCGTAATGAAGGGGTCCGGGGTTCGAGTCCCCGCGTCGGCTCT
>Ga0123355_10021307_pt1 | contig 10372 bp, 6 predicted proteins | sample TergutEmb28metaG_3_FD_89872 | JGI IMG/M metagenome (GOLD analysis project Ga0123355, IMG submission 89872) | Embiratermes neotenicus P1 segment gut microbial communities from Petit-Saut dam, French Guiana - Emb289 P1 | ecosystem: Host-associated > Arthropoda: Insects > Digestive system > Gut ... | reverse complement strand
AAAATCAAAAAAATAAAATTAAAAAAAAAAAAAAAAAAAAAAAAAAAAAAAAAAGACTGTAAAATGAGATGGTTACTGCAGGGAAAATATATGCCATTATTAATTTATTAAATTGTGACTGTTATTAAAAAAGTACAAAGTTTTATAAAGTAAAGTGATAATAATTATTGTCACTAGAACACTTTGCAGCTTGCCAGATATGTGCAGATGTGATGTAATTCTGATGGTAAATGGTGTTACAACATCTAGCAATAAATGTAAAAGCAACATGGCACCCAATAAGAATCCCCGCCCTCTCTCTCTCTCTGTGTTGGACAACAACACAACTTAGGCCTAGGCTTCCTCATTGTTGAGGTTTCTAGATCAAACACACACACCTCGTAGGACTTCTGAACAAGTCATCAGCTCATTTCAGAGGTCACTACCTATGCAACACACAGCAAGTACAAGAGACAAACGTCCATGCCCTCAGCGGGATTTTACCTGCATTCCCAGCAATAAAGCAATCAGACCTACACTTTGGACTGCACAGCCATTGGGATCAGGGAATCCTCATATATTTTCCAGTACTTTTCAATTTGTTAGTAGTAACAGGTGGACTACTACAGCTAGGCATGGGATATGTAGTAGAACATAGTGCCAGGGGTTGTTCACGTTTTTAAAATATCAAATATGGCAGCAATGAATATCTGTGGAGTTATTTGTGACAGTATTCAAGTAACAGACATTTGCACTGGTTTAATATGTGCAAAGAAGTAGACCACTAAACTGTATCATTGTTTATTGTTTGCTAGCCCTCATTGAGAATGGGGCTTTAAAAAAAACTGGTATTGTATGTTCATCTTGGAACTTGTCCATGGACTTATATTGGTATTTACTTACACATTTTATTTATGTCTTTTAAAACCCAGTTTTGTAATATTACTTCCTAGGTGTATTGTGGAAAATATCAGTGTCAAGATACATGTTTTAAAATATGTTACTTTTTATTATTGGCTGCTTATTGAAATTTGCCTTACGTTTAATATACTTGCACATGCAAAGGACAGTGCACCTGTAGAAAGCCATCCACTTCACATGGCGTTGCAGGTGCCTTCACATGGCGTTATGGGCGTATGTGTTTAGATGTTCTATGGGTGATGCTGATTGTGACATGGAAATGCAGTAGTTAATGTCTTGGGGATGAAGTCAGTTTTCAAAGGCAGTTGATCAGATTTAGTTTATTAACATGCATAGCATAAAATCTTGTGAATTCTGGTTGTGGAAACGTCAGTATGTGTTCTTTTAGAATGGGTTTAGCAAGATTAGGAAGAATGATTCTTTTGGCACAATTATATGGTTTTTTCCTTCATCTGCTTTCTGTTCTTTAAAGTATGGTGCAGATGACTGAACTTCTTTGTCCTGTTTTGTCCTGACTAATGAAAGAAGGGTGATAACCACATAAATGTGTTGAAATGATTTCACGATTTTATTCACACAGCTTTTTTTTTGTCTACAACATTCAGACTGTCAGATGTCTTTACAATATTTACAGTAGCTACTGTATGAGGTAAAGGCAAATGTTTATGTTACATGGATTGGTATAAGGACTTTGTGTTATGTAAATTATGATGTAAAGAGAGCAAGAATTTTGTTGGATGAAATATCCTCATTTATGCTGCTGCTGCTTCATTTCATATTTTAAGTAACTTAAAATGTTACATATACAGAGTGTGGTAGAAGGTGAAGTAGGTAGACCAGAGACAGGTTAATATGGTAACAGGGAAGGGAGGAGCAGAAAGTTGTTCCCTTCATTTTCCCAGTTTTAAAATGCACACATTTTAAGTATGCAATCCAGACTTGGAGGTATTTCATATAAACATTTACATTGTAAGAATTGTCTTTGTTTAGATATTTTATATTTTGAAGAATTCCATCTTCTGAGATTTGGCACCATGTAATTTGGAATACAAATACCAGTATTTTGGTGGCGCATACTGTCGCCATGTTTAGGGAAGCCCAGGTAGAGTAAGTGGTGCAAATAAGACTGAGTATTATATAGAGGAAGGACAGGAAAGGTAGTGGGAGTAGCAGGCCAATGGAAGTAGTTATGCTGTACAGTCAGGTGAGTACGTGAGAGGGCTGTAGACAGTAATTTCCTTCAGCATTGCTGTGAGATTATTAAATACCACATTTTATGTTTTGCATTTTATAAATAGTTTTGGAAGTTCCTCTCTGCTCAGCTGGTGTTAGAAGACTGTATATATAGGAAATGGGTGTGATCTGTATCTGATGTCAGTGGAAAGGTGTATTTAAGACAGTATTGAAAGATGTTTGTTATTTAGGTGTCATACACCAGTGTGAAACTTAGGTGTTTGGAATTTTAAATCATACTCAGCTGTTTGCAAACATGTTCCATATTTCAAGCTGTGTTAAATGATGTAGATATGAGAGGTATTTCTGAGCATAAGTACTTTTTGGATTTTACGTGAATTCAATTTGGTGAAGTGTGGTTACTTATTCATAATTGTTACTTTTTTTGGTTATCTGCAGCCCTGAAAGCGTGATTTAAGTGAATTTCGATGGTAGTGTTTTTAGACATATGTGCAAAATCGCAAAACGCAACTATTAGGCTTGTCACGTCTGTCCACAGCTACCATTGGACAGATATTCATGAAATTTGATACTGCTAATTTTTTTAAAAATTGTCCAGATATTTAAATTTTTATTAAAATCTAACAATAATAGGTTCTTTACATGAAGATAATATGTCACTGAATTCTTCTTAGAATGAGAAATGTTTCAGACAAAAGTTGTGGATAAAATCAAAACATGTATTTTATGTTCAGTAACTTTTTTCAAAGAACTGTGTAAAAATACAGTAGAGCCAGACAGGCCACAGGTGACACTATAATACGGCACAAGAGAGATGCAGTTTGCATGCTGAATAACTAAGGCAAGAATACTGGCTTATATGTGTGTGTGTGCACGTGCACACACACACACACACACACACACACACACAATTTTTAATACATGTTGCTTCTCCATGGCTGCAGTGGTTACATGAATGTGCCCCACCATAAATATGTCTGATCTATCTTGCATTTAGGTGAGGGACCCCATAGAAGTTTCATACGTAGAACTTCTTATAAAGCGTTGCTATAGTGCATCTGTTTTCCTGAGAAATTTTCGTTTTTGTGTATATCAATGTGTGCACCTCGTTATTGACATAAAAATACACTAATGTTCTAATTTAAGTTGAAAACAAAACCATGACTGATTATGTAATAAAGGTAAAAGTAAAGTAAAATAAAGTAAAGGTGTCCATTTGCATACCATGAAGCCATATGGGGGATTGGAAGTATAGCTCCACTCATTCTTAACCTCGGAAGTAGATGGTTAGCCTCACGCCCCGTTCGCTATACCCATGGAGAAATGGCCTTTAGTACTCGATAGGAGGCCCAATGGACCCTACAGCTGTTATTGATGCTTTGGAGAAGAGAGAAATCTTGTACCTCTGCTAGGAATTCTTCAGATATCCAACTGGTAGCTTTGTTCCTAAATTGGCTGGTGACTGAGTATGAAATACGGGTATATAATGCAAAATACGTAGCTGACATTGTGCTACATGCTTCATTACATTCATTCTGTTGCTAGTGATGGATTGTAGGTTCAGTCAAGAATTGTTGCTGAAGCCATCTTGCTGCACAAGGTTAATAACATGCAAGCAGTTATTGTTCATTATTTCATTATGAAATATTTTGGCATTGAAACCCTTCAGAATAAAATCTCCATCTCAGGTTTTCCAAGAATTTTCACTTCTCCATACAGGTGTCATATTCCTATATGAATGTTGGTAAATGTGGGACAACTTTCTGTTAACAGAAGTGAACCTTCATAACTTAAATCATGGTGCAAAGTGGGAAATAGTTCAGTTCCTGGATGATCCATTACATTATTTTCAAAATTGTGTTATAACAACAGCATGACCACAGGACACCATGTGTAGCTTTTAGGTCACAAGAAGAATCATGTACTGTTTTTCACTTTTCTTGGTAAATTGTAGCACATAGATACAGTATGAATTGTGTATTTCATAATGCAGTGTGTTTAAGTCTTAATAATTTGAGCAACTTCTAAGGTCTTGCAATAAAAACATTTACTGTAATGATATTACAGTTTATATTTGTAAAAATATCTCAACTAAAATACCAGATATATTCATGCGCATAGCATTTTACAAATTTTCTGTGCATACACTTAAAGTGTAGAATGTTATATGGCGTAGGCATAACTTGGCTAGTGACACTTGTGGGGCCAAAATGGACAATGGGTATTAGAAACTGTGCGAAATAGTCAAACCTTAATATACCTGCACCCTTTTCCCCCACTTTCACGCCAAATTTATTTACCTCTCTTCAACTCAGGAGTCCAAAAACTATTCTTAGGTAGAAGAATATTGGTGAGGGTGGGTGCATTTCTCCCCCCTCCCCCCCTCCAAGTTACATCTATGTCATACAGTAGTTGTATGTCTGTCTTCTGTATTTAATATCATAACCCACTGTTAGATTTTGTGAAGTTTGATGTTAGGTAGCCCAATAACATGTGACGTTGACCTGCAGTGTGGTGGTGAATACAGACTGGCACTTGATATTGATATTGATATTGATATTGATACTGATATTTTATTTACATTCCATGAATCCACAATAACAATAAATAGGATATAGAACATGTCAAGCATAATACGTAGTATAAATGTTTGGCATCAAAACAAACTGATTCCAAGTCAAGTACATGAATGATGTTTAATACAGACAGGACAAAACCACTGTAACAACAAAAGCACAAAAAGATATGGCTATAGTTAACAAGCAGAGAAACAAGTAAAGTACAGAACAGCAAATTTATGCATATAAATAACATCAACATAACAATGTTAATTTTTTTTGTGAGACTTAATGACAAACATAGATTATTAGGACTATGTATTAAGTATGTTCGTCTTATGAAAGACATTTAAAGGCACATTATGAACTTGTAATAGATTTATATTGAAAATATTCTTCTGTGGAATAAAAAGAATGTGTATGTAGGAATCGTTTTAAGTAAATTTCAAATTTCCTGACATTATTGGATATATCTTTAATGTATGGAGGAAGATTGTTGAAAATTCTAATGCCCGTGTAGTGTACTCCCTTTTGGTATACAGTAAAATTAGTTATGGGCTGGTAAAAATTTTTAAATTGTCTTGTACTTTTAGTGTGATTCTCCGAATTCAAAGTAAACAGATTTTTGTTTTTAACTACAAAAAGCCTAAGTAAGAGGATATATTGAGATACAAAAGATAAAATTTCCAACTTTCTGAACAGATTCCTACATGAAACCCTATTTTTATAACCCATCATAATTCTAACTATTCTTTTTTTCATTCTAAATATTTTCATACCATGGGGGAAGTTGCTCCAAAAAGGTAAACCATAACTTATTATTGCATTAAAATAAGAATAGTAAACAGTTTTCAAAGTATTGAGTACCAACATTGGATCCAGTTATTGTTATGTCCTGAAATGATGCAGAAACAGACTTTGGAAAAATATGTGTGTTTTCTGAAGGTAATAGTTTTGTAGAATGTCAAATAACAAGGTAGCAGCTATGTGATAAGTTTCATTATCATTGTTTGATGGCCGTAACTAATGAAACCACATGAGCTAGACATGTGAAATTTGGTAGGGAAGTAGTCTAGTAAGAATATATTAAATATTGTTAGTGAGTTAACAATTACATCCATGGTAGTGGTGTGAGCATTTTGAGTTTGTGCCCCAATAAATTTCACATGTACAGAAATTGTAAGTTTGTAATTATTTCTTCATAAACAGAAATATGCAATATGAACGGAGGTTTTGAATCCTGCTAAAAATTCCCTCTTGAGAACTAGGAACACATAATTGATTTTTTGTGAGAATTTTATTACATCTGTTAGCAGCATCATATCCATCAAGTTTTCATGTTTGCAAGCAGTTGAAACATGAGGTATCAGGCTATGATACTACACTATTTATAGCTTCTTGTATTTTGGTAGAGAAATGAGTAACATCATAAAAGATAATGGCAATGTAACTGAAGATATGTACTGTTTCTGTGCTGTGTGACATGTATTCCAAATGCGTGTGTTATTTGTGGATCCATTTTAAGTGTAGTTTCTTCTGTACTTCATATACCACTCAAAACAGTATTGGGTGTTTGGAAGTATTTGAAAATTTTTGCATCTCTGGTTATGATACTTAACAGGTAAATGGAAAATACATGAAAAATGCACATAATATGCCACTGATTCTCCTCAGAGCATTGATTGCCAACTTCAGACAAATACTGTATATTTGTGTAGCAGTTCTTGGGTCCATCATATATGACAGTTATGCGTACAACGTGAATAAGTTTTAGTCTTTTGACCAATTTTTTTAAATACACTTATTTTAAAAATACTCTTTACATAGGCGTGTTGGTTGTATTAATGTTAGTTTATTGATTCTCTGAATAATACAACACTGTAAATCATTGTATATTTTTTTAATCATCACATTCACAACATATTTCTGATGGTAATTTAAACCATTATCAGGTAGTGCTAAATTTTGTACGAGCGAAGAACTGAGGCTTCTCCTTTACAATTAAAATACAAGTTTATGATTTTGTAATTGTGGCAGATAATGCGATAAAAAAATGTTTGTCAATAAAATTGTTCAAATACACAGGTTACAGTGTACTGATAACATACAAAACATGAGTATTAGTAATACTCTACTTAACAGTCTTCCCAGCCTAGTCATACATGTGTTGTATATTATGATATAAATCCTTGTTTTTTGTCGTGATTATAACGGTGTATGACGTTCCTATCATTTGATATAAGCTGTTTTATTTTCTTTAATTCCCCATATTGTCATTGGGAGGATAATGGCTGCCTAAATCTTTGTCATATGTAGGAAATTGGCTTTTATCTCAATTTCTTTCAAGTGTTTCATTTAAAACAGGTTAGTATTTTGTGCATGTAAATGTATGATATGTATGCCAGAATATTTGTTTATTGTTATGTATTCAAACCACTAGTCATTAGTGGTTGCAAGTGCACGAATGTGTGTTGGCAGGTAGTCACTCCAGACCCCGTTGTGTTGGCAGGTAGTCACTCCAGACCCCGTTGTGTTGGCAGGTAGTCACTCAAGACCCATAACAGAAGGGAGGAGTTAAGTCTCAGTCTAGGCCAGTAGGACAAGTTCACAAGGAATGGATAGTTTAAACGTTTTTACATATTTAATGTATCACAGCAAAATTCTAGGTTTATGTGAGGAGAATTTAGTAATCTGAGAAAGGTCTCAGTAAAGATGCAGTAGAAATGCAGGGAAATTTACATTTATTAATTATAATTTTCAAAAATGTGTAATAGAATGTCAAATCTTACACAAATGTAATGAAGTTGACAGTGTACCGAATTGTGGTAATTTATATTAAAGTGGTTGTTTATAAACTGAGTTGCTTAAGCTGCGAGATATTTCTTGTGATTTGTTCCAAATATCGCACATCACACAAAGTACTGAATATGAAGTTCTCTCCCTTTTTCATGTTTGCACAACATGCAGCATGAGCAGTTTTGACAGTGCATGTTACATCTGCAAGAATAAATGTTCAGTATAGCATGTATGTAAAACAAATAAACAGATGGTCTGTCAAGACATTGTTGCTCTGCCCATTTCTGCAGAGTGGTGTATGGTGTATAGGTGCTACTGTTTGGAGTACTAGAGTATGAGACTGTGAAAGTGTCGTTAAGAAAAAGCCTTTGAAACTTGTGCAAAGATTAAGCAATTGAAGAGAGCAGTGTTCAGCATAAAACAGTGCTGGAATTTGTTGCATAGACTTGGTTTTGAAATCACCAATGCATCCTTATTAGTTAATTTGGATTAACAGTTTCTGTAACAGAGCTGTAAAATATGTATATTAACTGATACCTGTATGGAGCAGAGTCTTGTTTGAGAACCATGTTACAGCAAATTACAGAAGTTTTATGGACCTGAAAGATTCTTGTAGGTGTTAATTAATGCAGTCTTTATTTTTGGGGCACATTAGTGATTTTGTTTACTTTTCAATACAGTCATCACATATTGCTTTTAAGATTATGGTCCTAATGGGATGTGGTGATGGTGTATTTTGGTAGAAACATGCCACAATTTTGGAAGAACCTGAATCCAACATCTTCTGGTTGAAAACATCTTCTACCCTTAAATTGGAGGCAGCAGATTTTTTTACAGAAGTACATGGTAACGTATCCCAGAAGATCCTAATCTTCATAGTCATGAGACCTCCAGTTTGTATATCAGCTTTGGCAGTGTACTTGGACACTTGAACTTGCTACACTGTAATTCCTTCTATTCATGTCACTGATTTTGGGTTGCCATGTCTAGCACCATCAGGGTAACAGAAGAGAGGCTTCAACTTTTATTGCATATGTATTGATAGTAGGAAGACAATACATTAGCCTTCTGCCATCATGTGCCACTTGTCGTTACATAATCATTATTTTACTCAGTTTTAGCCCATTTTAAATTTGCCATGTCATATAGTATGATGGTGCCTATGTCACAGTTGGGGTTCAGTTGCCCAGTACTTTGTTGATCTCTACTTGATTAACAATATGTTCCTGTATGTAAACATTAAACATAATTTTACTTGTGTAAGAACAGAAAGTTACAGCTTGCATGGTGGATCTGGAATGTCTTTATACACCCCTTCTCTAGAATATGTTTTCCAGAAATATGCACCCCCCCCCCCAAAGAGTGTTGATATTACAAGACCTTGGAATTTCAAGCAGTTGAAGGAAATGGGTATAAAATAATTCCCCAATGCAAAAAGTCAGTAGAACTGTTTTTATTGATTTATAGTAATAGACCTTATTTTATCTGATCACTGTTAAATTGCTGATTGAGTAACTGCCAAAGATATAATGCTGTGGCAGTGATGTGTCACGGAACTTTTTATTTGTATTGTACTCTTATTTCTTTTGACACTTTGCTGCACTTATGAGCCTGCTCACTTTTGGCATCTGATGACAATGAAAATGTTTTATTTCAAAGTTTTCAGTTCTTCATTATTTTGAAGTAATAGCATTTTGTGGTAGAAGAAGAATCAGAAGAATGTGTTGTGGATAGAAGAATTATGTTATGGTTCTTAAGTTGTCAGAGCTAAACTGATTATCATGATGTCTGATAACTTAGTTGTTGACAGTGCATCATTTAGAGTGCTGATAACAAAACTGTGTACAGATTTTGAATCTTGGCATTAATGAGACATTGATGTTTTTGAAATGGAATGCACACTATTTGAATGTTCATACACATGATGTGGCTACATATACAGAAATACATTGTCACTTTGGTGGTGTTGCATTTTGTACAGTGAAATTTTAGTGGACGTGATCATCATTTTCTATTTTTGAGTTCAGCTACCAAAATTGTTTTAATTACTAAACCTAAGAGTTGGTGTTGTAATTTTATAACTGTACAGATTTTATTAAATGTAAGGGGTGATATTAACCCTTTTGCACAGAAATGTAAACCATGACTGACACACAGCATGTGGTTTAAAATGATAAAGTGAGCTAAAGTTGTCACTAGTTACATGTACAGTAATGACTGCCATATAAATTCTTGTCTTTTTCAGAGTGCCTGCAGCATTTAATTCTGGCGCGAAAGGGTTAATGGCATGGAAGGTTTAAGAGTGTTGAGTGTGTGGATGTGGATTTAGATGTGTCATGGGCATGTGTGTGTGTGTGTGTGTGTGTGTGATTGAATTCATTTTTATGTATTTCTGAAATGGAATGTTGTGAGTGTTGTTAAGTTAGCAAAAATAGTTTTTTTTAATATATCTGTTGGAAATTTGAAAGCTGGAAAATGCCACTGAACCACTTCGTCTCCCCACATTGTACAGACCTTGCAGTGAGATTAGAAAAAGGTTAAATTTACTACCCTCAGGATTATATAGACAGTATCTTTTGAACAAAAAAAAAAAGTCAGAACTTTCTTTGTTGCTGTATTAGTGACTGGTTTGTTGGATAAGAGCTTCTCGAAATCACTTTCTGATTACAGATGTCCATTTTATCTCTCCCAATTGTGGAATGTGGCTGTGTGACTAAAGCATGATTTTTAGTGAATCCTTTAACTGTTGTGGTGCACCAGGGATGTGGTGTTTTAGCCCCAAGAATTACTTTTTCAGCATTTCCACCTTCTTCCCCCCCCCCCCCCCCCCCCCCCCCCTCTCCTCCTTATCTTTTTTTTTTTCCTTCTAAACCACTTCTCCTCTTTAATTTTTACTCATTCTATTAATTTTTATATTTTTTTTT
>Ga0123355_10021303_pt1 | contig 10373 bp, 8 predicted proteins | sample TergutEmb28metaG_3_FD_89872 | JGI IMG/M metagenome (GOLD analysis project Ga0123355, IMG submission 89872) | Embiratermes neotenicus P1 segment gut microbial communities from Petit-Saut dam, French Guiana - Emb289 P1 | ecosystem: Host-associated > Arthropoda: Insects > Digestive system > Gut ... | reverse complement strand
TCTCAAGTGCTTCCTCAAAATTATCTGATTCAACATCTTTGATCCCAATTTTAATGACAGGATATTTATTTTGATGAGCAAAATAGGATGCATCTTCATTTGCTATATTGAGTCCATCAAAAATATTCGCTGCATCAGCTAGGAGGATGTCGAAGAAGTGTTGTAGCATCTGATGTTTAGAGATTTGCCAAATCTTCGTGGGCGTGTGAATAAGTTTACGTAGCCTTTTTTATCAAGTAAATCTTTTATCATTAATGTTTTGTCAATGTAGTAATAATTTTCTACTATCATTGCTTCAAAATCTTCGATGCCAATTGGTATTGGCTTTTTCTTTCTATCTGCCATTATAACTCACCACTTTTCTAGTTGTTTTTAGTCGCTATGTACAGTATACACGATTTGGTGCGATTTTTCCACTGACATTTTTTTGATGCTCATGTAGAAGTGTTAAAACCTTAGCAGTTCGCGGCTGATTTCGGCAATGACGTCCCCGTTTTGGTTTGAAATATTAACAACATGATGACTAAGCAACTGAAATTTGTTATAATTAAGTATGATAAAAAAGGACGTGACTCCTCATGAGTAAGCTTACCATATGGACATTGATGCATAAAAACATACCAGTAGCTGATGTTGAGCTAGTGGAAAGAAATGCGACCATCACAGAAGTGATCAAAACATATAATGTGCCTCACGCTCCTTTAGGAACTTTAGAAGGTCATGAAATTAGTGACAGAAAGCTAGAAGATTGGTTAAGTAGAAGAGCCATTCCAGCAAGCAGACAAAACATTGATGAAATACTAGAAGATCTTAAGATACAGAATACTAGAAAGTTATCCTTAAAAAGTTATGGGTTAAGCTTATCTGACCACTACTGGATTAAACCTAAAAATCGAGATATCACATGGGAGTCCGTCAATTTTTTTCAAAACGATTTTAGTACCCAGATGGGAGAAATACTGTCTGGGGAAAGAAAAATCCAAGCACAAGAACTCGCTGATGTTATCTTCTATACGCCCGATTCATCAGCTGATGGTTGGTTAAAGAAAAAATGGATTGTTCAAAATAACAAACGAATCCTCATAAAAGGTGCAAGTACCTTGTATGAACAAGAGCCTTTTAATGAAAAAATCGCATCTGAGGTCATGACATTTTTAAGGATCAATCATATCTCATATGAGCTTATTACAAAAAAGGATAAGCCTTATAGCGTTTGTGAAACCTTTATTACCGAAGATACCGAGTTAATACCTGCTTTAAATATCGTGTTGCATGAACCACAAAAAGATGGCGATACCAGATTAACACATTTGCTTAGAGGCTGTGCTAATCTAGGGATGAATCCTCAGTCTGTTAAGTTACATTTGGATAAGATGATGGTCGTTGATTACCTCATCGGCAACTATGATCGCCATTGGCGAAACTTTGGATTTATTAGAGATGCAAATACATTAGCATTCAAAGGCTTCTCACCTATTTTTGATAGTGGTGCATCGTTATGGCAACACCATCCACAAGTAAGAAGTGATGTTAAAACTGAAACATTCAAAGAATATAAAACATTAGACAGACAGTTGGAACTAGTGACAGACCTTTCGTGGTATCAGCCCATTCCTGATGACATACTGCAGGATGCTATCAAATCAACCTTAGACTTACATCCTTTTATGCAAGAAGATCGAAAGCATGACATTATCAATACAGTTATCAAACATTCTTATGATATCGTAAAGCTAAAACAGAAACTGCACCCTGATAACCAGTAGTTATTTTAATCTTAGTTCTTAAAGGTGGTGAATGCGATAATGGCTGGTGTATACGCTCTTTTTTCTCCATCTGATCCCACAAAGGCTGAAAAGTCATTGGCACATCTCTGAGGAGTAAAAAATTTCTCGAATAAAATTGCAATCTATTTTTTACATTTTTCTTCTTTTAAATTAATTGCTATCCATAGATCATCGGCAATAATATAGTAAGGATCAGGTCAGCCAGTGGTAAACGAAGTCTCGCTTCCCTAGATTAGGATTTTAAATGAGCTTTCTAGGGAAAAATATACGCTCATTTTTTTGGATATCGTTTTCAAACAGGTCAGCTAGGGGGAAACGGAGCCTCGTTTCCCTAGATTAGGATTTTAAATGAGCTTTCTAGGGAAAAATGTACGCTCATTTTTCTAGATATCGTTTTCAAACAGGTCAGCCACGGTGAAACGAAGCCTCGTTTCCCTAGATTAGGATTTTAAATGAGCTTTCTAGGGAAAAATGTACGCTCATTTTTCTGGATATCGTTTTCAAACAGGTCAGTCAGAGGTAAACGAAGTCTCGCTTCCCTAGATTAGGATTTTAAATGAGCTTTCTAGGGAAAAATATACGCTCATTTTTTTGGATATCGTTTTCAAACAGGTCAGTCAGAGGTAAACGAAGTCTCGCTTCCCTAGATTAGGATTTTAAATGAGCTTTCTAGGGAAAAATGTACGCTCACTTCTTTGGATATCGTTTTCAAACAGGTCAGCCAGGGGGAAACGTTTAGTGATCTGGTAAGCATGGTGTTAGTGCAGCTCTGAGGAGAGGATAAAATAGGAAAAATCATTAGGGTTTTTCTTCACCCATGGATTTGGAAAAATCAATGTAAATCTGTCAAAAATGCATTTCATTTTCTTCCACGGCAAAGATTTTCTAGATTTTTACAATCAATTTATCACGATTATTGTTTTCTCAAGACTATGCAAGTCTTAAATAGTTAAAATAATTGGCGTTTACGACTTTTTGTCACTACAACCGGGGTCTGGAGCTTGAAAAAAGTCTTAAACAACGGATTTTCCATTGAATTAAGACTTTTGCTTAGGGTTGCTATTTCACTACAGCCCCAAAAAGAAAAAAACGTTGATACGACAACGTTTTAACGCTCTATGCGTCTCTAAATTCTTATATGGCAGGGGCGACAGGAATCGAACCCACACTAACGGTGTTGGAGACCGTTGTTCTACCGTTAAACTACGCCCCTTTATCCATGCCTCAAAAAATGAGCACGTAAGTATAATACCATTTTAACGGCTGAATGTCAAACATTTTTTTAAAAAATGAGTTAAACAATTTTTTAACTCTCAAATTTTAAAAACTACCCCATAATATGATAACCATAAAATCACTCTTCCCCACCTAAAAAGTATTCATAAATCGTTAAAGCATCAAGAATATGTAAGATCGAATCATCCCCATCTTCCAGCATCGCTCCAAAGGTAATTAAGATAAACTCATCCTCCCCATTTGTAGCTAGAGAAGCCAAGCAACGCCCTGCTGGTATTGTAAAGCCCGTTCTCCCACCTAATATTTCGCCCCCGTCAAATACGGTTGTTGGAGCGAAGAGATTAAAAGTCGAATACATAACATAACCAAACAAATTAGGTTCTTCTAATTCATAAGCTTCCCTAACAAACATCTCTCTAAACACAGGATTTTGAAACCCATATTCCATTAAAATCGCAATATCATAGGCTGTTGTATAATGATTATCATCATGAAGGCCCGTAGCAGTAACAAAATGTGTATCAAACATTCCAAGCTCAAGTGCTTTTATATTCATTAAACCAACAAAATCTTCATAACTCCCAGCTATATGATTCGCAAGTGCCTCAGTTGCATCTCCACCAGAGGGCAACAGGACACCATGGATAATTTCCGAAAAAGTTCTAACCTCACCATATTCAAATCCAGCTTGGGCAGCTTGAGAAAAAAACAACCCTTCAAAATCAGCCTCAACAACCACCTCATCATCCATATTTCCATGTTCAAGCCCTACTAAAACAGTCATCATCTTAGTTACAGAAGCTGGGTAAGTCCGCACATCAGCTTGATGATCAAACAAAACCTCCCCACTAGAAAGATTAATCAATAGCGCATACTCACTATACATTTCAAAACCAACATCATCATATCCTAAAACAACACGCAATGGTGCCAAAGCATCCTCAATAAATAACGTAAACTCATTAACAAAAACAACATCCTCTTGCTGGATGTTCGCGCGTAACACCCCATCTTCCTCATCTTCTGTCACCGTTACAACAAAGTCAAAACTTCTTTCATCTATTTCCCAATTATAAACAGCATAAGCTCCTGCTTCAACATTTGTGCCCAGACGTTCAGCTGTAGTTAGATCAACCAATTGGCGAACTCTAAAAGTATAAACCCCTGCATGATGAAAGGTAATTTCTTCAAAAATTGCCGTTCCTTCCGTATCAATAGTAACTAAATCAGATTCAAATATCGGTATGTAATCACTAGCAATATCTTCATCATTGAGTTGCATATCAACCATTTCTAAATAAAATGTAAAATTTTGCCCTCGGACATCACGATTTAACTCAGGTAAAAGTTCAGCTAATTCATCATCACTAAAATTGTGCACGCCTTGATTAATAGATTGTTCAACTGTTGTCGCTACTGCAAATCCTTCCACTGTAATTGGCTCAAATTCAACTTCCCTCGCGTCTTCCTCTTCTGCGAAAGTAAAGAAAATTATTACTAAAAACAAAGCTAATAATATACCTAATTTCCTATCCAACAAAATCCTCACCTTACAATACTAATACTAATTGACGTGCAAAATATCACTAAAATCAATTCTATTTCTCCCTAGCGTCGTCCAATGCGTGCGTCATCGTTTCCTAACTAGTGAAAAATAGCTCTTGATTTGTAGTAGACATTTTGAACATCAATTAGTATAATCACATAATTTCACTCTTTTAATCCGCCGAAGTAATCGTAATATCGCCACTTCCGGCAATCCTCTGTACATGCTCATACGCAACTACACCCCAATTACGTAACTCAGCATCGGTTACAAAATCTGGCATCTCTCCCCCAACTAGTGGCATAACACTTACGCCATCTACAGTTCCTAATGTGTTTCCACTGAAATCTCTCACACAGAGGGTCGGTAAAACATCAGCCGTGTTTATCCTAATCTCGCCCCCTGTATCTCTTGATACTTCTAAACTAACCAACATCCCAAACTGAGTTCTTCCAGCAAAATGCATCCCTGTTAAATTATCAGTTCCAGTAGCTATTTGTGCACTAACTGAAGCAGCAGTTAATCTCGTTTGATCAGCCATAAAATTCCCTAAGGAATACATAATAAATCCACGAGAGCCATCCTCACGATAATGCCATTCTACAGGGTGAACTGTATGAGAATGTTTCCCCATTATCACATCTGCACCAGCGTCAATTAGATCTCTTGCAATTAACCGTTGCGTATCAACAGGTTCATCGCCATATTCCGCACCCCAGTGCAATGCAACAATCACAAATTCTGCTCCAGCTTCTCGTAAATCCGCCATATCTTGCGTCATTCGCGAAATATCATCGAGGGTATCTGATCTAAAGCGACGCACAGCATAGGCTAGCGACGCATCTGGTATCCGCCATTCCTCACCGTTAACAGAATCAGTATAAGCTATGATTCCCACCTTAATACCATCTACATCAAGAAGCGTTGGTGTGTTATAATCATCCAAATCCCTGTTCATTCCTGTATGATCAATCCCTGCCCGCTCAAAACTGTAAACCGTATTAATAAGTCCCTCAAAACCCTGGTCAAAAGCGTGATTATTAGCACTGATTAAATGGTTAAAACCTGCATATTGTAAACCATCCAATATTTCAAACGGTGCATTAAAAAGCGGAAAACTTGCAAGCTGCTCATTGCCACCATGGGCATCTACTGGTACCTCCATATTAGCAATCGTCAAATCACCATTAATAAACGGCTGGATATGGGTGAAAAAAGGTCTGAAGTCATAAGTTCTTTCGCCAGTTCGAGCAACATCCATCGGTCCTTGGTGCAAAAATATATCTCCTGCAAACTGAATTCTGATTTGTGCCTCTTCAGACTCTTCAACCTCTGACTCAAACGCTGATTCTGATTCATTTTCCGCATTCAATTCAGGCAATTCATACCATAAAAATTCCTCTAAAATCATATCATTATCAAATATTTCCGTTGCTTCGGCAACACCAACATAACGAATATGCCAAGGTTCATACATAATTCCAGTATCTTCTTCTCTGCCATTAGGATAACTAAGAATAAAGCCAAAGCGATGGGCATTCTGATTAACCCATATTCCTTCTGGCGTTTCAATAAAAGTTTGAACTAACGCTCCTCCAAGTTCATGAGTTGATAAATCAAGTGCAAGACCTAACTGATGCTCACTATGACCTGGCACCGCACTACGAGCTCTTGCTTCTTCGATCCCAAAATCTTGAATAGCATTGTTATGAAAGAATGTTTGCGAGTCATATGATCGATAACCACTTGTCGCGATCAAATATATATTATCTGCCGCCGCTGCTTGAAATAATTCCTCAGCGGCACGGGCAGCAGTTTCTCGTAAATAATGATGAGATCCATTGGGAGCGTGCATACTCTCCACATTAACAACCGACAAATCATCAGGTGAAAACGCACTTGATAATCGATAACAATTGTTTACAATTACTAAATAAGACATAGCCTCATCATCACTTATTGTTGCAGCATTATCGGGATCTGCAGAGCCACAGAATACAACAGGTTCTCTGATTGGATTACTACTAGCTACAGGTTCATTATTAGCCAGCTCATCAATGGCTTCAGCGAAATTATCAACATTGGGAACTAGTACATTATCCGCTGTTAAACCAACAATACGTGCAGCGCCATATATGAGAGCAGCATTGTATTCATTATTTGAATTTCTTTCAGTATTCTCAGTTGGAGTCTGATGCGCCGAAAAGGAGCGAATAAGAAATATAATTAAAAATAAGATTACTATAATCAATTTGGATCGGTGCTTATGTAACATTGATCTCACACTCCAGTCATACTATACTCTATTATATCAAAAGTTGTCGAACAGTTCAAGTGCATACAAAATCCGGTTAATTTTTTTTAAGCGGTATAAACAAATCATTAATCAGATTTTTAACTTTTATGGCTTATTTTTCTATATATGTGTATTAAATATATAAAGATAAAAATTAGTTTTTCATAAATTTTCCTCATATTAATATTAACGTAGTACTTAATCTTTGTTTATAGCTATATTATCCCATTTTCTTGCTAAAATATCATAATTAATGAGATTAAAAAAAATCCCAAAAATTATTTTCATAATTTTGAGAAAGTTTAGGGACTGTAATTAAATAACTTGTTCTAATTGCGACGAGAAATTTTCTCAAATCAAGGAGCAACAAACGCGGAATGCTTTAGGCAAATAAGGCTTGTTGCGACGAAGAGTTGAGGAATTTTCTCTAGCAAGTAGGCAAGTTATTTAATTACAGTTCCTTACTAGATACTCCACTACTTACGTCCCAGCCCTACTTTAACTTACGTCCCAGCCCTACTTTATGTTTCACTTTTGAGATCTTCCTCGTTCCAATCTTCATTGCAGTATCTCGTCCATGATTAAGGATGTCATCTAGTTCTCCTGAATCTAAAATTTCTTGTCGACGTTTCCCAATCGGTTCAAGCTCAGCAACGACAACTTCAGCTAAATCAGATTTAAAATCACCATAACCAACACCAGCATATTTTGCAACTAGTTCGTCGATTGTCACACCCGCAATACAAGAATAAATTTCAAGTAAGTTAGAAATTCCTTTTCTATTAACCGGATCATACCCAATTGATGCTTCAGAATCTGTTACGGCAGTTTTAATTTTTTTTCTGATCACACTAGGATCATCTGTCAGTGAAATGAAATTCTTGGCATTATCATCAGATTTACTCATCTTCTTTGTCGGATCTTGCAGCGACATAATACGAGCGCCTTGCTCAGGGATATATACATCAGGTATTTTAAATGTATCGCCAAATCTTGAATTAAACCTTTCTGCTAAATCACGTGTAAGTTCCAAATGTTGCTTTTGATCATCGCCAATTGGCACTAAATCTGTATCATATAGCAAAACATCAGCTGCTTGTAATACTGGATATGTAAATAAACCAACACCAATGCTTCCTCCAAATGCTTTCACCTTTGCCGATTTATCTTTGAATTGTGTCATCCGCTCAAGCTCACCCATACCTGTATTACATGTTAAAATCCATGATAATTCTAAATGAGCTGGCACTTCTGATTGGACAAAAATAGTTGATTTTTTCGGATCAATTCCACAAGCAACATACAGCGCTGCCAGCTCTTTGATATTTTTGCGTAATGTTAATCGGTCTTGTGGTACGGTAATCGAATGTAAATCAACAATCATAAAAAAACATTCATACTCATCTTGTAGTTTAACGAAGTTTTTAACCGCACCAATATAATTACCTAGTGTTAACCTGCCTGATGGCTGGATGCCTGACAATATTCTACTCATTACCTACTCCTCCTCCAGTGCTTCGTATTGTTCAAGTAAATCATCAATAATACCATGCACTTCATCTCGTCCGTCATGTGTCCCCGATGAATAAAGAATCATCACCTCATCGTTATCCATACCGAGAGCCGATCTAATCATCTGTTCATGCTTAGCATGCTGCGACCGATTAACCTTATCTTTTTTCGTACAAATAACTAGCACTGGAATTTCGTAATGCTGATAAAGACCATACATCGCAATATCTTCCTTAGTTGGCTCATGGCGAAAGTCTACTAATAAAATTCCCAAAATTAAACTTTCTCGAACGCTCATATACTCTTCAATCATCTGCCCAAATGCCGCAATGATCTCCTTACTAACTTTCGCATACCCATACCCTGGAACATCAACAATCCGCATCTTATCGTTGATATTGAAGAAATTCAATACCTGAGTCTTCCCAGGTCTTCCTGATGTTTTTGCCAACGCTTTGTGATTAGTAAACGAGTTAATAAACGAAGATTTCCCCACATTTGAACGACCCGCAACCATAATCTCAGGAGGTCCTTCGGTCGGGTAGTGTGCTTCAGTAGTTCCACCCTTGATATATTCTGCTTTTTTTATGACCATAACTTAACAGCTCCTTGATATTCAATCGGCTTCTAATAAAAATCATCCTTATTTAAAAAACCAGGGCGGATTACCGCCCTATCACTTAAAGTTTTTAACTAATCTACGCTACTAAAGCGAATACTATATATGCCCTCTGTTGAATTAGTTGCTCTGGCAGAGACACCCAGCATTTCATATGATTCTTTAACTTCAGTTCTCTTGAATCTCGTATAATGACGACTGCTACGACTAATAAGCGAAAATCCAACTAAGTAATTATCAATAAATCTAAACGAAATTGAACTGTAACCGATAAAATAATATGGAAAAAGAGGTAAATGTTCCATATATGCTGTAGAATTCATTACAAAAAAAGGTGAATGTTCTCTATTGGGTGAATAACTTCTTAACTCTATCAAATTTCTATCACTAAAATCAGAAATATGTGTTTCACCATTCAAAAGCTCAGCCACATTGTAAGGATCTAAAAACCGGTCAACCCTTCTCGCATGTATGACCAAAACAAGTATAAACACCAAGAATAAAGTTAGAACCCAAGATCTTTTCCTCTCATACCAACGCATGCTCTAGCACTTCATCAATCATCGAAACCAAAATAATCGTCAATTCATTTTGAACAGTTTGCGGAATATCATCAAGATCCTTCTCATTTTCTTTCGGAATCAAAATCGTCTTAATTCCCGAGCGATGCCCAGCAATCGTCTTTTCTTTTAAGCCACCAATTGCCTGTACACGCCCACGCAATGTTACTTCTCCCGTCATTCCAACATCACGGCGTACTTTGCGGTTGGTCAGTGCGGAAAAAATTGCTGTTGTCATCGTAACACCAGCTGAAGGTCCGTCTTTTGGTGTTGCACCATCTGGAACATGAATATGGATATCTTCTTTTTCAAAAAGATCTTCATCAATACCAAAATCTTTCGCACGGCTTCTCACATAACTCACGGCAATCCGAGCCGATTCTTTCATAACATCGCCAAGTTTTCCAGTTAAAACAATTTTGCCTTTCCCTTTAAAATGCGCAACTTCAATTGGGAGGATATCTCCACCAGCTTGTGTATACGAAAGCCCTGTTACAACCCCAACTTGATCTTCGGCATCAGCAAGATTATATTCAAATTTATGCTTCCCTAACATCTCGACTAACTTTTCGCCATCTAATTTAATTGCTATCTTTTCTTTTGCCGTTAATAGCTGACGAGCCGTCTTACGACAAACTTCAGCAATGGTGCGCTCTAATTGACGAACCCCAGCTTCTTTTGTATAATACTGAATCATCTTAACAATAGAATCATTCTCAAATGTTAGCTGGGTTTCATTTAATCCATGAGCTTCCATTTGTTTAGCGATTAAATGTCGTTTGGCAATTTCAAACTTTTCAATTTCTGTATAGCTAGA
>Ga0123355_10021301_pt1 | contig 10373 bp, 10 predicted proteins | sample TergutEmb28metaG_3_FD_89872 | JGI IMG/M metagenome (GOLD analysis project Ga0123355, IMG submission 89872) | Embiratermes neotenicus P1 segment gut microbial communities from Petit-Saut dam, French Guiana - Emb289 P1 | ecosystem: Host-associated > Arthropoda: Insects > Digestive system > Gut ... | reverse complement strand
GTCCCAACCTGAGAAGTCGGTTACACTTCTGCCATGCCCAGGAGGGAAGACCACGAAGTCCGTCAAGGACATGTGGGGCATTGGATAAAAAAAAATATATATATATATATTATAGATATATATATATATCCAGTCCTACCGCGCAGTAAACACTTTCAGTTATAAAAACCAACCAGTTAATGTTGTATAGGGAAGTAATCGCTGTTTGTTCTCAGATCGACACAAAACACATAAATACACTGTGTGGGCAGAACGTAGAATTTGTGAGTGTTCAACCGGGCGGTACGTAAAGTAATCACTGGGCTTAAAGTGTTGATCCAGACGGGAACATTAGAACTGCCGCACACATTAGTGTTTTTATGTCGTGAGGAAGATGGATCGTTGTGTCGTGGCGGCGTGATGCCTTTAATTTACGGTGAAAGTTAGGCTTTTTGCTTGGTGGGTCACACAGCCAGTTGGATCAAGCAGTAACATGTCTGACTTGCCACTTGTCGGCCGATCTGACACATCGGATTGCTAGAATTCTGGGCCTCTTCGGTCGACTGACTACCTTCAGAAAAGAACACGTTATCGTTCGGTAACTGGACCGAGTATACTACGTAGCTCTTGAAGCACCGAGATAGTGTTGGGTTCACGAATGGTGTACATAGGCTACATGAAGCGTAATCGGGAACAGTTAGATGGTCCCATGTGTAGTAACTATGTCTGTGTGCAAGGGTCCACCCTGGGACCGGAACGGGTCAAAAGCTCACATTGGTGGTGGTGTTGATTTGTATTTAGACGCTTTCAGTTGCTTAGCTAACACAGCTGCAGTAATGGATGAAGGAAAATGCATGGAGCAATGGCGGAATGGTTCTGGAAAACCGAAATACTGGGAGGAAAACCTGTTCCAATGCCGCTTCATCCACTGTAAGTCTCACATGGACTGGCCTGGGATCGAACCCGGCTACCCGCGGTGAAGGCCGACGACTATCCGCCTGATCCATGGCACGGCCTCTGAGGACGAAACGTCGTATTATTTTCTTATCTTGTCTAGACATTGGACATCCCTAAGATGATTTGTATTTGGAGGTGCGTGGTTCGAGTCTCCCTGGAGACAGTGACTAACTTGACGGTGGCTCTAAGTGGTTTTCCCCAGAACCTGAGAACAACAAATTTAGCCACTGCTGCTTCCTTCCACATCCCCTCCAGTTTATTGCTCGCTGATACAATTATCCGACGGTGTGTACTCAGTTCCTGGCAGCGCTGTTAAACCGTAAGCACATAAACCTGCCCCGTGTAATCCTCTTGCGAGTGAGTTAGTTCAACACTTCGTTTCCACGGTTACCGTAGAGCTTCATTGTGATTAGCCCGTCCGGGTTGGTTTCCTTGCGAAACACAGAAGGTCTGTGTTACATAACGATATTATCACGAGATGGAAGGAGTCGTTACGAAGCAGACAAGGGGCACCTATGCGCCGGTCGGTATTGCAGCGTCGTACTTGGCCGCTAACGTTTACCATGCTGACTCGTGTAAAAAATTTTCAAATTCATGCCTTGAATATTTATTGAAATGTTTTGTGTTAGTATCCCTGGAGGGCTGTAATGTACGTGGGGTGCTGATAAGTCATTAGCCCGACCTACTTCCCGATGTCGTAGGACAGAATCGATAGTGTCGTTGGAAAGAGGGTCTGTTCATGTGCCGAATTGCAAGTCTTTTATTGTTACATAGGCTGAAAGGAATCATGTCAGGCGACGCGCGCGATTTCAACAACATCGAGACGCGAGCTGTCATCAAGTTTTTTTCCCCCCCTGCAAGGCAAGACGCCGAAGGAAATTCACGCCATTCTGAGAGAAACATTAGGGGAACGTGTACCATCGTATACCACCGTCAGAAACTGGGTGGCCCAGTTTAAACGTGGTGAATTTTCCACCTGTGATGCGCCTCATCCTGGACGACTCAAAACAGTGACCAAGATCGCCGGATTTCGGCTAAATCAATAGCCGAGCAACTGGGTATCTAACGTGAGCGGGTTGGGTCCATCGTTCATGAAGATTTGGACATGCGGAAGCTCTCCGCGAAGGGGATCCCGAAATACCTGAACGCGGATCAAAAAGTCAACGGTGACAGTCGTCTGAGCAACTTTTGGAATTTTTTCGGCGCGATCCAAATGATTTCTTGTCGCGATTGGTGACCATGGACGAAACCTGGTTATGTCACTATGACCCGAAGATGAAGCAACAATCAACGGAGTGGCGGCGTAACGGCTCCCGCGTCCTCAAAAATTCCGAGTGCAAAAATCCGCTGGAAAAGTTATAGCCTCGATTTCTTGGTATCAAGACGGCATTCTGCTCATTGATTATCTTCCAAAGGGCCAAACTATCAACGCCGAGTATTACTCTTCTCTGCTGGTGCAACTGAATTGCATTTTGAAGGAAAAACGCCGCGGGAAGGTCACCAAGGCGGTCTTGTTCGTGCACGACAGTGACGCGGCTCACCGGGCACTTGCAACCCAGAAGAAAATGGCCTACCTGGGCTTCCAGTGTCTTGATCACCCACGCTTTTCTCCGGATCTGGCCCCGTCGGACTACCATCTGTTCCCTGGGCTGAAAAAAACAATTGAAAGGTAGCCATTTTTCGTCCGACGCGAAGGTCATTGCTGCCGCGGAGACCTGGCTGGACGGACATCCTTCTGATTTATTTTTTTTTGGAGTGGCTTACAAGAGTTAGAGCAACAAGCTAAGAAGTGTGTTGAGCTTCGTGGGGAGTCTGTTGAATAAATCCCGAGTTTGGTCGCTGTAGCTTGTTTCCTCCCTGGTCGGGCTAAGGACTTATCAGCACCCTCTCATATACGAACGGATGAATTGAACGGTTTTCTGTGGAAACCTGGGCTAGGGATGCTGTGACTTAGCGCCTGAATGCTACGTTAACCCCGGCACATGACGTGCCCACGCATGGTATATGCTGGCAGCAGCAGCAGCAGCAGCAGCAGCAGCAGTGTGCTTCACAGAGCTGTACGCCACCTTGTCATCTCCAAACCTCACATCATGCTGTTCAACGCTGCACTAGTCCGGCCTACAAAATCCCTTCCTTACAGTCCCCTTTTCTTTCGTATTCCTCTCCTCCTAGCGTCCAGTTACATGTCACTTTACCTCTCGCTTCTTCCCTTCGCATTAAATCCCCACTTTTCAGTTCTTTCTGTCAGCCCTACAATACTTCGCTTTAAAAATTAATACGTTCAACCGGTACAGTTCTTGCACACGCGCCTGTAGCTATCACAATTAAGGCACCTTTAGTGGCAGTAGTATTCGGCTGCTGCTGCTACTGCTGCTACTGCTACTGCTGCTGCTACTGCTCCTGCTGCTGCTGCTGCTGCTGCTGCTGCTACTGCTACTGCTGCTGATTTTACAGTTCCTATCGATACTGCTGTACCATCCACTCCCCTCAGTGCCAAATTTCCTTTTCTGTTCACACTCTAGTTCTTCTCATGTGCCATTTCTGTTGCGCGGTATCTGTTGCTACAAGCTGGATGACCGACAAACCGCAGTTCTTTTCTCGGCAAGCGTAACAGTTTCAACTGCTTCCGAGCGTCCAGATCTACCCTGGGGCCCACACAACCTTGTTTTTAATGGGAAGTGGGAGATTTTCCTTCGGGGTAAGGCGGCCGGGACGTGAAGGTGACCTCTCACTTTCGTCTAGTGTTGTGGTCTAGAATGAGTGGAGTTATACCATCACTCCGCCATACGCCGGAATGCTCCTGCCGATATTTCGTTACTATTCCATGTCATGTTATGGATTGAGGACGGTCAGTAACTCAGCTGTGACACGTAACGCCGTGCAACTTACGATTCGCCGAGCGACATAGGCAACTCGTCTTGCTCCAAAGGAATGTCGGTTGCATATTGGAGTGGTGTTAAGAATGCCGAAGTCACTTCTGCTGCTGTGAGGGAACGCATGTAGTTGTGGCCGTCAAGACGTGTGACTGGTCAGGCCGTCCGGCCTATAGCATAGTCACTGTACTGACTGAGCTGTCCCGTTCAGTGTTTGTTCACCGTGTAGCCATAACGAAGCGATCTGCAGCCGGAGGACGATACATGGTGTTTGGTCGGTACTGAAGGGCATGTGCGGATATTGTGTACGGAGTTTCGGTTGAGCTGTACTGTGTGTTGTATGAACTGGCGGCAGGGATGTGAGGAATTGAGGGGCACAGTCTGTTCTTATTGAGAATCACATTCATTTAATTCCATGATTTTACCCTCAGTTTTATTTTGTGCATATTTATACAGCTCATTTTAAACTTTAAATTGTTTGGTATTTACATGTTAGGTTATAATTGGTTCTATATAAAATGTTATTGTTTCTCTGCAAGAGTTCATAATTCATACATTTTAAAATACATTTTTGAGTTCGTTTGCATTTTAGGCACGCTCTGTTTTATCCACTTTCTTTGTGGTTTCACACTGATTAGGTTTGTGGTGACGGAACGGAATTGTGTTTGGAAATTCTGTTATGCAGATGTCATGTTATAAAAATAACTATGTGGAAGGGTACAAGATCTTCGGGTTGAGTTCCGGAGTTTGGTGGGGTAGAAGTGAGGACAGTGGGGTTGTTACTGTAGCGACTGAGCCCTTGCACCGCCTTGCAGTCCACCTGGAACAAGTGTGAATTGTGAGACATGCGTTGTGATGCGGTGTGATGCGATTAGCACAACGCCCGCCAAAGTCAGCAGGACATAACAATGCTGCTGCCCAACAGTCACAGCTGATAACAATAGATGATAAACCTTCACTTTAAGAAATTCTCACCGCGGAACGCCTTGTTTCATCCCGAGTTAAACTAACAAAATTATTTCCCTCTTGTTTTCGGGAGGAGTGGCGTTTGAACCCCTAGTGGGACACAGACTGTGCTGACAAGTTATTCGTGGTTCGTGTTAGTTCGTCGACGACGGTGCCACCACTCCCTTTTGGATTCAGTTTTCACTATTTATCTGCCGTTCAATGGGTGGTCTTGGCTTACCGACAGCGTCATTAAATAAGCCATAAATTGGAAATGTGTGGGTTTGTGTTGGACAAAGTGGCACTGCGGCACATTTTTCTCCGAACACGTCAGAGTGCCCTTCCCAATCGTCATGCTTATTACCAGGGGTTGGTATAGTGGGCCGTTTTACAAAGGAATTCTGTCCCACTACATTAAAAATACGAATGTAAACTAGAGAGTGGAGCTTTTTAAGCACGACAGGTACAGCCGGGTTCCTAACTGCAGGCCTGCGGCATCAAAGAACGATGAAAATGTGGTCAACGTTCGCACAGTCGTGACATGAGATCGGTCTGTGACGGTTGGACAGACGAAAAACAAAATTGGGGTCTCGTACGGAACGTTTCAGATCAGTGTGGAAGGTGAGTTGTAAGTGTGGCGTGTGTGTGTGCGAAATGGAGCTGTCACACCTGGATCGCAGGGCAGCAGTTTTTTTTTTTTTGTGAAGAACCAAATTCAGACCATCCCCCAGCCCCCGTAGTCTCCAGATCTCGCTCCATGCACCTTCAGGCCATCCCAAGACACACGACTGGGCTCAAAAGGATGTTGTCATGTGTCCTCAGAAGAAATTCAGCAGAACACAACAGCGGCACTCACGGCCGTACCGACAGTGGACTTGCAGAGACGCTCCCAGGAAGATCAGAACCGCTCATGCTAATGTGTATGTGCAGAAGGGCAGTACTTTGGGGTGACTAGGTTAGGTTTTGAGGCTTGTCCGCAAAATTGCGAAATGCGACTGTTAGATTCGTCGTCTCTGTCTGTCTGTCTGTCTGTCCGTCCGTCCGCATGGAACAGTCGGCTTTCGCTGGACGGATTTTCATTTGAATTTGATATTCTAGGATTTTTTCAGACTTTGTGGAGGAAATTCAAGTTTCGTTATCATCTCACAAGAGTAGCGGGCACTTTACATGAAGACGTTTGTACATATGTGACAGTATCTTGCTGAATTTTTCTTGATTGAAAAATGTTTCAGACAAAATTTGTAGAGAAAATGCAAACACATTTTATGTTCAATAACTTTTTTCGGAAAATCTTGCCGTTTATGAGATAATGTGGAAAAATATGGTACTGCCAGACAGCCGCAGATGACAATATAATACGGCGCATGCGCATTGCAGGCTGGATAACGAAGGCTACAGACACACACTCAGAATATGTAATACTGATTGCTTTTTCACAGCAACAGTGGTTAGGGGAACGCGCCTTAATGTTACCTTTATATGTGCTTTGTGTGTATTGTATACACGTTCTTAACATTTACAGTGATGATGGTACACACAAACAGAATTTACTAAAATGTGCCCTGCCATATTCATGGAAACTTTACGAATTGAAGCAGGCATTATATTGTCATTGCTTTCCGCCCGCTGCATTGTACACAAATTTAAAGACATTTTGACCCATCATGTCAGTGCTTCGCGTGATGGTGTCATTAGCGGCTCCTTAACGTTGCGATGCACCAACTATTTGCTGCTGGGCCCATCACCCCATTAAATGAGCATGTTACTGTACCAGCTGACTACGCAGGCATTATGGTGAATGTTTTGGCAGGCACTGAAGCCTTATTTTGTTTTCTTAATGGTACGTCTGAAGAGAAACGTACAAAATGGCTTTGTGTGAGGATGAGGAACTGCTGAGAAATCGTAACAGCTGTAACAGAATGCTTAACTTATGTAAGCCTGAACTTTTGTATCACACAAGCGGTAACTTTTTTTTATCACACTGACTGTATTTATTTATAATTATTAGTCAGAAGTCCATATGCATATCCTGAATATTCACTACTAAGTAATGGAAGTAGAAATAGCGATACAGCTTTACTAGAAGTGGGTTTAAAAATACTTTTTTTTTTTAACTTTGAGGAACGTGAAATGTAAGAACACTTTTCTTATATTGCAAAGTCACAGTTACAAAATGTGTGACATGCACCAAATAGCAAGTGAGAATTGTCGGTGGCGGATTTTCATCCTTCAATATCCTGGTGGGGGGGGTGTAAGGAACCAGTGTATGTACCACCCATGACTGTTCCCTTGTTGTGGAAGACCAAACTACACACCCGTACCGATCAGCGGACATAGCTACGCTGCCCAAGTAACCAGACCAAAAACCCACTAATCTGGAATTGAAAAGTAGAAAATACTGTCAGTGATTAACCCTGAGGGACGGATTAACCTCTGTTATTGTAGACGATTCAGTCCATACCGCGCAGTAAACACACTCCGTCTCCGTTATAAAAACCAGTCAGTTAATGTTGTATAGGGAAATAGTGGTTGTTTGTTCTGAGATCCATACAAAGCACGTAAATACACTGTGTGGGCAGAACGTGGGATTGTTGAAGGTTCAGCTGGCGGTACATATAGTGACCACTGTGCGGTACATATAATGACCACTGGGCTGCAGAGGATGAAATGGTTTATGGACAGATAATCTCCCAACATAACGCATTGTAAGTTGGAAGTGGTTCCTACAAATAGCTGGGATTTATTTGGGCATGTTACACATTTTGAAGAATAACGGAAAATATTTAGTGGCATCACTGTACGCACTTGTTACCCGCAGACACTACATTAAGAGCAGTTTAAAGCCTAACACTGCTAGCAGATCACGCTTAGGAAAGACGTCCGTTTGTGAGCGTTACGTAGTGACCAGAGTACTTGCTAGCTGTTGCCGTGGGGGGTGAAGAGGCAGGCTGGAAAACGGGTAAGCCTTGCGGACGTATAGCAGGAATAATTCCACAAATTCTCCAGCTTCAGGCGCAGGTAACGTTAACGAGCCTAGGTCGATGTCACAAGTTGGGATAGTGCGCGAAGTCGTATGCGCGTAGATCAGTGTGTTTCTGCAGTCAGAGCGGTGGGGGTGCCAGCATCGTCTACTTACGTAGCAGCCGCAGTCACGTGACTGAGGTAGGGGGGGCCGTAAGATTCGTGAGACTGGACATGAAGATTATCATGCATAGTGACGAGGAGTTTATGGATGTAATCCTGGTGTACTCGTGTTGTCTGTGCATTTCAAAAAGTCCACAGTGACCAAAGCTATGAATGTACTCTCAATGCACAAAATGTTTTTGGAAAAAGTATAAGGCTGCCCGGCTGTTCTGAAGTGAGCCTAGCAGCGACTGTGCCGCGCCGACTGCAGCTAGCAAGTTATCTGTTCACTGCCGTACTTGGAAGAGACAGTGATATTTGATGATACAGCAATGACGAACACACATCAACACATACATGTACAATGAACATTTTGCCACAGGCAGCTGTCTGTCTACTGAAGCGAAGGACAGAACGTACCATTAGCATTTCTTCAGTTCTGAGTGCGTTGCTTTAGAAGAAGTTGCAAATCCTACTGTAAACATTAAAAATTGCGTTCGGAGCAGCGGTTATGTATAGCAGTAGGCCTTTTCAAGTAGGAATCTTCACTTTAAGGAACAAATTTGGACCGAGGACTTAACATAACAGTCAGAGAGGCATTACGAAGTTTATTGCGTACTCTTACCAATATGTACGGTAGCCACAGTCGTTAAGCGCTGTGTCAGTATTGCCGTGCACTTTGGTTGTGGTTGCAGCCCTCGTTCTAATTGCTATGTAATTACATTAGGTAAACAAATGTTTAATTTGAGTCTTGTTACTGTCATATTGGACAAGACAGCGACCATATCCCGGCAAGACTGGGCAGTGCCAGTGAATCGTGCGTACTGCGGCCGACTGTGCTGTGACGCACGTGGCAGCACTGTACAACACAAGTGTGGTCAGTGTAAAGCCCGGAACACTGAAAAGCGTGAATTGTGAGGTTTGGTTCATAACTGAGTGTAATGCTATTGGCACTTTTGACAGCAGGACGACATGAAATTTGAAGGTGTGCGATGTTAGGCCTTCGGTAACACTCGAAGGTGTGCGCTGTTAGTCATGTGGTAATATTTGAAGTTGTATGATATTAGGTCTGTGCTAATAGTTGAAGGTGTGCCATGTTAGGTCCATGTTAAACATTTGGGGGTTTGTGCTGTTAGGTGTTAACATATGACTGTGTGTGTGTGTGTGTGTGTGTGTAATATCTGGCCTGCATTAAAGTATAAAGATGTGTGGGTGTGTGTAATATCTGGCCTGCATTAAAGTATAAAGGTGTATGGGTGTGGGCCTATGTTAACATACAAAGGTGTGTCATACAGACCTGTGTTACCATATGAAGGTGTGTCATGCTAGGCCTGTGTTAACATGTGAAGTTATGTGAGAAGTTAGGCCTGTGCTAACATATGAAGGTGTGTGGTATATGTCATTCAGATGACCATACTGTGTGTGTACTGCAGCACAGTTGGTTCATCTCACACCCAGTGTTGTTTTTGTGTATGTGGCAAAGAGGCTTCCCGGTGGCCTGTCTGGGCGTTGTGCCCCTGTCCCCATCTCGGGCTGTAATTGGTCACACCGTTTTTGCGTGGCACGTATTATTAACCTCTGTCGGACTCGCTGCTGCCCTGAAGTTGGAGGCAATTTCTTGCTCCGAAGAACTGGCAGCTGTGCACGAGACTGCACTGAACGTAGGCATGTTGACTCGGTTTCCGTTATTTGTTACATTTCGCAGACGATATGTAACCGTACGCCTGTCTGTAACCCGTACTGCAGGTTGCACAGTTTGCATTAGCGTCTTTGCATCTTTCCATTCTGACTGCGCATTGCAGTGGGCGCACATTTTCGTGAGTCCTGTATGGTTAGTGCCTTACTGGTGTTACATCCCGTCCAAGGCACTTGGTCGTCTGGGGATGCATTCTGTGGCCACTAGCTGTTGAAATGACGTTCTGTCTAGTCTGGATAACCCTGACACCGTGGTTACCATGGTTATAGTGTTTGTGTGATTACGCTAGTATCGCTGGTACATTACCCGTCCGTATGCGTGTGCCATGTTGGCATTACCGATTGGAGGGGATTAACAAATACGAATATTGTGTGTGTGTGGGGGGAGGGGGGAGGGGTGTTGGGTCTGCAGTCTGACCTTCTTATCAAAACTCGCGAACATCCGTGGCTGTTTCCGAGACGAATCAGTGTACGGGTGTGCACAGAACACTCCGCATGCATCGAATTGTGAGGTTTGAGTGGGCGTGGCTGACAGTGTGTCCGTATCGTGCAATGCGATGTTGACGGGCGGGTGAGTTGGGATCAGTGGTAGCCACGTCCGCCCAGGGCTCATAATTCTCACTGTACAGCGTATATGTACAGAACGTGCCTGTATGCTGTCTGTGTCGATAGCGGACCTAACAGACCGCCGGTCTGTATTATTACTTTTTTTTTGGGGGGGGGGGGGGGGGGGTTTTGCCCCCCCCCCCGGTTTTTGTGATGTTTGGGGGGGGGTACTTTGTTGCCACTTTTGTATATATT
>Ga0123355_10021299_pt1 | contig 10374 bp, 10 predicted proteins | sample TergutEmb28metaG_3_FD_89872 | JGI IMG/M metagenome (GOLD analysis project Ga0123355, IMG submission 89872) | Embiratermes neotenicus P1 segment gut microbial communities from Petit-Saut dam, French Guiana - Emb289 P1 | ecosystem: Host-associated > Arthropoda: Insects > Digestive system > Gut ... | reverse complement strand
CAAAAACCCGCCCACCAGCACAAGAAGCGCCAACAGGCCAAGCATGAAAATCATCTTTTTTGAGATGTCTGCCAATTGCATCAAAATCCGCTCCCTTTCATCCCTTCGCCGCAAAGTCGAAAATCGACTTAAATGCCGCCGCCATGCCCAAAAGAGAACCCAACAAAGTCAACCAGGGCGAGGTGTCAAGCCGGGTGTCCAAAAACCTTCCTAAAAGGACGCCAATGATCACACAGGCCGCAATCGTAAAGCCCAACTGGGAGATTTTTGCAAGAGCCGCAATCCACTCTCTGTCGTTCATTAGGAAGCCTCCTGCGAATCAGCTGTCAATAGCCGCTTGCGGTTATTATACTATGTTTACATGGTATAGGAAGTTCAATCTGTATAATAAGCGTTCTTTGCTTATTATACCATGTTTACATGGTATAGAAAGTTAAATCTGTATAATAAGCGCTCTTTGCTTATTATACCACTTTTACGAAATGATGTGAAGCGATATCCCATATAAATTTCACCCGCACCACGATGATACAACTTTCTCCTATCCTTGATAGAGCGGTTTTGCCCTCCCGGTGGGGGTCGATGAAAAGCATATGTCAACTTTTTGTCAATCTTTACGTTTTGGCGGCAAAACCATTGACTTTCCCAGGGCTTTCTAGTATCATTTCTGGGAAAACATCTATAAATATAAATGGCCCAAATGCGGCCACCCAAGACCCGGCGGCGCGGCGAAAACAAGCAGCCAAACAAGCTCTGAAAAATCCGGAAAGGGATGATACCGCCATGCATGATGGACATTCTCACCACGACCATGGACACAAGGGCAGCGCGAAGAACAAGGAACGGATTCTTTTGACCTATATGGCAGATCACAACCGCCATCACGCCGAAGAGCTTGCGTCCCTTGCGCAAACCTTGGAGCAGCAGGGCAGAGGCGAAGCGGCCGGCCTGATCGAACAAGCCCGATCACACTTCAATCAGGGCAACGACCTGCTTTGCGCCGCCTTGAATCTGCTGGAGGAAAGCTCTGAAGGAGGCGGCGAATAATATGTGCCTTGCAATTGCGTATGAACTGCGCGGGGATGAAAAGGTCACGCTGTGCGAACACGTCAGCGGCATAGAACTTGCCCCCGGAACGGTGCGTTTGTCCGGCCTGATGGGTAAAGATATCCTGGTGGAAGGCAGCCTGGAGCGCATCGACCTGATGAAAAACGAAATCGTCATCCTGCCTAAAGAATAAATCGACAGACAGACCCCAAAAGGAGTGGACTGACAATGCATACCATAGCCATAGCCGGAAAGGGCGGCACCGGAAAAACCACCCTATGCGGACTTTTGATCGACTACTTGTGCAAACATGGCGGCAGACCGATCTTAGCTGTTGATGCCGACCCAAGCTCAAATCTCAACGAGGTGCTTGGTGTAAAGGCAGGTGTCACCCTAGGCGAGATCCGCGATACCGTAGCCACCGCTGACCAAAACCCTGACAGCCCCATACCGGCGGGCTTGAGCAAGCATGAGTATATGGACTATCAATTTAGCACCGCCTTGGCCGAGGAAGACGACTTCGACCTGCTTGTGATGGGTCGAACCCAGGGCAAGGGGTGCTATTGTTTTGTAAACGGACTTTTGCAGTCCCAAATCAGCCGTTTTGCAGGCAGATACAACTATGTCGTGGTCGATAACGAAGCCGGCATGGAACATATCAGCCGGGGTGTATTGCCCCAAGTAGATACGATCTTGCTCGTTTCAGACTGTTCGAGGCGGGGTCTCGATGCCGCCATCCGAATCGCCCAACTCATCGGCGAGGTTGGCGTGAAGCCAAAGGCGGTCAAACTCATCATCAATCGTGCGCCGGAGAGCGGCATTCCTCAGGGAATATTGGACAAAATCACAGACAGCGGCCTTGATCTTGCGGGCACTGTTGTGCAGGACACCGCCATCTACGAGTACGACAGCGAGGGCCTGCCCTCGGCGACTATTCCCCAGGACAGCCCGGCGCGTATGGCGATGGACGAAATCGCGAAGAAGCTCTTTGGGTAATCAGTCGCACATCTGCGGCACGCATTTTTGGAAAAACAAGCGAGGAGGCCAAACAAATGCCGTTTCAACGTACGCCACAAACATTCACTTCCGCCATCAAGGCCGTCACCATCGGGACGGGAGACTGCGCGGTGACAATGGGCGGGGAGAACATTCTGCCGCTCTACGTCTTCGATGCACCCTGTGAAAACCCGCCAAAGATCGGTGTCGAGCTTTCCGATTTAGGGCCGAATCTCGATTTGCCGGGGGTAGCTCGCCACTATGCAGGGTGCGATTCCGTCGTAGCGCAAGCTGTCAGAGCTTGCGAAATGCCGGGGGCCGATTTTCTCTGCCTGTATCTGGACAGCGCCGACCCAAACGGAAAAAACACATCGGTGGAAGACTGTGCAGCCCTGTGCAAAGAAGTTGCCACCGCAATCAGCAAACCCCTGGCCGTAATGGGCTGTCAGGACGCCGCAAAAAACAGTGCGCTGCTGGAACACATCGCCCGGGAACTCGCCGGGGAGAATGTACTCCTTCTATCCGCCACAGAGGACAACTACAAGGGCATCGCCGCCGCCGCGGGACTGGCCTACGGACAAAAGCTGGGCGCCCAGTCTTCCGTTGACGTGAACTTGGCCAAGCAGCTCAATGTCTTGATCAGCCAGCTTGGCGTTAAAAGCGAGAGCATGGTGATGGATACCGGATCAGGCGCTGCCGGATACGGCTTTGAATACCTGGCTTCCACCATGGAGCGGATCAAACTGGCGGCCTTGGGGCAAAGCGACCAGATGTTGCAGATGCCCATTCTCACCCCGGTCTCCAAAGAGGCCTGGTCAGTCAAAGAATCGCTGGCGCCTGAAGTTGACTTCCCCCAATGGGGGCCTGTAGAGCAGCGGGGCGTTGATATGGAGATTGCCACCGCGGCCGCTTGTTTGGCCTCGGGTTCCAATGCGGTCATCCTCATGCACCCGGACGCTGTCGCCGCAGTTTCCCGGCTCGTTTGCGAACTTTGCTAAACCGACTACGAAAGGATAGGTTGCGATATGGCCCTCAAAGGACTGGATATATTTAAACTCACCCCAAAAACAAACTGTAAAGATTGCGGCAATCCCACCTGCATGGCCTTCGCCATGAAGGTGGCCCAAGGTGCCGTCTCCCTGGACAAATGTCCCCATATGTCGCCGGAAGCCCTCGAAACCCTCGGCGAGGCCACAGCCCCTCCGATGAAAAGCGTATCAATAGGCACCGGGGATGCCGCTTTTACCTTGGGCGGTGAAACAGTGTTGTTCCGCCACGAGAAGACCTTCGTCTCTCAAAATCTCTTTGCGGTAAACATTTGCACAGCTTGCCAAGAGGAAAAGCTAAATCAGATCAAGCAAATTGACTACGACCGCATCGGCGAGCGTATGTATGTTGAGGCGCTCAATCTCATCTATGAAGGCAACGCAGACGCCTACGCAGAGCTTGTGAAAAAAGCCATGGGAACGGGGCGCGCCCTCATCCTTGATTGTGATGATCCCGCAGCGGCAAAGACTGCCCTGGGCATCTGTAAGGAGACAAAACCCTTGCTAAACGGCGCAAATGCTTCAAACTATGCAGAGATGAACACCTTAGCCCAAGAGGCGGGCGTCGCCCTCGGCGTATCCGCGAAGTCCTTAGACGAGCTCTACGACACAGTGAAAGCCCTCGAAGCGCTTGGCAACAAGAATCTGGTGTTGGACGTGGGCACGGCGAGTGTGAAAGATGCCTTCGCAAGCGCGGTTCAAATCCGCCGAGGAGCGATTAAGGATGCCGAGCGCAGTTTTGGCTATCCTTCCATCGTCAATCTGGCCAAGCTGGCCCCGGGGGATGCCAATCTGCAAACGGCCCTAGCCGCGGTATTCACCCTGAAATACGGCTCCATCATTGTGATGGAAGACATGGCCTATTCCCAGGCTTTGGCGCTGTTCGGACTGCGGCAGAACATCTATACCGACCCGCAAAAGCCGATGAAAGTGGAGCCGGGCATCTATCCGCTCAACGGCGCGGACGAAAACGCCGTATGCTTAACTACAGTTGACTTCGCCCTGACTTACTTCATCATTTCCGGCGAGATTGAGCGTTCAGGCGTTCCCGTGAATCTGCTGATTTCAGACTCCGGCGGATATTCGGTTCTCACCGCTTGGGCGGCAGGCAAACTTTCAGCGGGCTCCCTTGAGAAGTTTTTCAAGGAGTTCGAGGTGGAGAGTAAGATCAAAAACCGCACCCTGCTTATTCCCGGCAAAGTCGCCGTGTTAAAGGGCGAGATCGAAGAACGCTTGCCCGGCTGGAAGATCGTCGTCGCCCCGGGCGAGGCTGTGGGCATCGTCAAATTTTTGAAAGAGCTGGAAAGCTAAGGATATGCAAAAACGGTCAACCATCAACTGAATTTAGGAGGGTGCATATGGGTAAATTTGTAACAATCGGTGAGCGCATACACTGTATTTCGCCTGTGATTCGTCGGGCGATGGAGGAAATGGACCCCGGGCCGATTCTCGCCCGCGCCAAAGAGCAGATCGACGCGGGAGCGACTTATCTCGACGTGAACATTGGCCCCGCTGAAAAAAACGGCGAAGCCCTGATGAAGTGGGCGGTCGCATTACTTCAGGAGAACTTCGACAACATCCCCCTTTGTCTCGACACCGCAAATACAAAGGCCATTGAGGCCGGTATATCCGTTTACAATCGCGCGAAAGGCAAGCCCATCGTCAATTCCGCCGACGCAGGGGAGCGCATCGATAACATCGACCTAGCGGCCGCCAACGACGCCATTTGCATCGCACTCTGCTCCGCCGCCGGTGTCCCTGCCGACAATGACGAGCGCATGGGCTACTGTCAAATGATGCTCGAACGCGGGATGGAGCACGGAATGCAACCCGAAGACCTTTGGTTCGATCCCTTGTTCCTTGTCATAAAAGGAATGCAGGAAAAGCAGCTGGAAGTCTTGGAGTTTATCAAAATGCTCTCGGACATGGGCCTAAACTCCACCGGTGGACTATCCAACATCTCAAACATGATGCCGGGACATTTGCGGCCTATCATAGACAGCGCCATGGTGGCCATGGCCATGCAAAACGGCCTTACGAGTGCCATCGTCAATCCCTGTGACCTACGTCTGATGGAGACCATTAAGTCCTGTGACGTGATCAAAAACGAAACCCTTTACGCAGACAGCTACTTGGAACTTTAATGAAAGAGGTGAAAAAATGAGCGTACTAACTGACCTGATCTATGGCGGAGCAAATGCTGTCGCCGGTCTCACCGAAGGTGCCGTCAACGACGCCATCGCAAAGCTCGGCCCGGATAAAAAGGTGGCCTTCCCCGACACCGCATATTTTCTGCCGACTATTTACGCCGCAACCGGCGTAAAGGTGCAAACCTTAGGAGACCTGCCCGCCTGTGTCGGTGTGTTAAAGAGCCTAATCACAAACAAAGAGGACCTGGGCGATGCCCTAAACGCCGGTCTGGCAACGGCAGTGGGCGCTGAAATCCTCGAAGCCTTGAAGTTTGCAAGCAGCGATGCCCCCTATGCAAACGACTCCGGCATCGGATTCGTGCCTGATCCCATTATCCGCAGCTTAGGCGTGCCCCTCGTCACGGGAGACATCCCGGGGGTTGCGGTGGTTTTAGGCAAAGCGGATGATCCGGAAGCCGTGGCGGCAACTGTGCGCGACTACCAGAGCAAGGGCCTTTTGACCTTCCTCATCGGCGGCGTGATCGAACAAGTGAGCGCTTGCGGCGTCAAGGCGGGGCTTGAGTTCCGCGTTGTTCCCCTAGGGCAAGACATCACCGCTGTCATCCATGTAGTTACGGTGGCCATTCGCGCCGCCTTGATCTTCGGCAACGTCACCCCCGGGGACCTGCCCGGCCTCTTAGAATACACCAAGCAGAGGGTGCCCGCCTTTGTCAACACCTTCGGCGCCTTAGATGGCGTAGCCGTGGCCGCCGGAGCCGGAGCCATTGCCCTAGGCTTCCCGGTGATTGTGGATATGGACTTAGGCGAGAACCAAGTCCCCGGTGCCTTGGTTTCCGTCACCGACCACAAGGAGACAGTCAAGACATCCCTTGAGCTGCGCAATATCAAGATCAAAGCCAAGAGCGTTGAGCTCCCCGTCTGCTTCGCGGCCGCCTTTGAGGGCGAAATCATCCGCAAGGCGGACACCTATGCCGAATTTGCTTCCGACCACAACCCCACTTGCGAACTGGTGACAGCCAAACCAGCCCAGGAGGTTGAGAACGGGAAAATCACAATAGACGGCCCCGACATCCCAGAAAATTCTCTGGAAATCGTCTATATGCCCCTGGCCACCATCGTTGATGTGTACGGCGCGAAGATGCAGCCCGACTTTGAATCGGTCATCGAGCGCAGAATCCACGCGTGGATCAATCACATGGAGGGCGCTATGCACACCGGACAGCGTAACCTGTTTCGAATCCGCATCAGCAAAGACGCCTTCCAGCGCGGCATCCGCTTACAGCACTTCGGAGAGATGCTCCACGCCATGATTATGGACGAGTTCGGCAGCGTGGTAGACAAATGTCAAATCACCTTTGTCACCGAGGCCGACAAGGTGAAAACCTTCCTTGACGAAGTTGGAATGCCCCGCTATCGCCAGAGAGATGACCGCTTGGCCTCCCTCACCGACGAAAGCGTGGACACTTTCTACACCTGCATCCTCTGCCAGAGCTTTGCCCCGGCTCACTGCTGCGTCGTCACACCTGAACGCTTAGGACTCTGCGGGGCGGTTTCTTGGTTAGATGCCAAGGCCACCAAAGAGCTCACACCCACAGGTCCCAGCCAGCCCATCCCAAAAACCGGCCTGATTGACGAGCGCTTAGGCGAGTATGAAGCGGTCAATCAAATCGTTGCCGAGGCCACCCATGGCGCTGTCGAATGTGTCACCCTCTACTCCATCTTAGAAAATCCCATGACCAGCTGCGGCTGTTTTGAGTGCATTTGCGGCGTTATGCCGGAAAGCAACGGTGTCGTGATTGTCAACAGAGAGTATGCGGGCATGACACCGACAGGCATGACCTTTGGCGAGCTGGCCTCTATGACCGGCGGCGGCGTGCAAACCCCCGGATTTATGGGCCACGGCAGACATTTCATCGGCTCTAAAAAATTCGCAAGCGCCGAAGGGGGCATACGCCGCATCGTCTGGATGCCCAAAGAACTCAAAGACGACGTTGCCTGGCGGCTCAACAAAACGGCAAAAGAGCTCTGCGGCATCGAAAACTTCACCGACATGATCTGCGACGAGACCATTGCCACGGAATCCGAGGGGGTTTTGGCCTTCCTGGAGTCAAAAGGGCATCCCGCCCTTGCCATGGACCCCATTATGTAATGATATGCGACAAATAACATTCACACAAGAAAGCGGCGGGGACGTAACAGTCCCCGCCGTACCCGGTAAAAATCTTTGGCAAATAGCCCTGGAAGCGGGCGTTTATATCGACGCGCCCTGTTCAGGCGGCGGAACCTGCGGAAAATGCCGAATGAAACTGATTTCCGGCACGGTTGAGAGCGAAAAAAGCCCCCGTCTTTCCCAAGCGGACTTCGACGCGGGCTGGCGCTTGGCTTGTATGAGCACAGTTTTGGAAGATGTGGCAGTCCTGGTACCTGCGCAAAACAGCGGTGTGCAATCGGAGATTCGCACAGTGGGCCTGTCTGGTGCATCGGAATTTGAGCGATACAGCGCCGCAGTTTCGGCGATATTCGCCTCCGGACTGCCCAGAGGTGTCGCGCAAACGGGGACAGGCCTTGCCGTGGATATCGGTACAACCACCGTGAGCGCGGCGCTGATCGATCTCCGGTCAGGCCAAGTGCTGTCAGCGGCGAATGCGGGGAACGCCCAGACGCGCTACGGTGCGGACGTGATCAACCGCATCATACAAAGCGCCAAACCCGGCGGCAGTCAGCGGCTCCGTGACGCGGTGCTGGAAGAAACCTTGATACCGCTGATCCAAGCCCTTTGCCAGGGAGCTTCCATTGCGCCGGAAGAAATTACCCGTGCCGTTATAGCGGGCAATACGACCATGGAGCATCTACTCGTAGGTGCCGATGCCCAGTCGATTCGGATGGAGCCCTATGTCCCCGCCTTTCTTGAGTTGCCCGGCCAAACCTCCGAGACCGTGGGGCTTGGGATATCCCCGGATGCGCCGGTGGTATTCGCGCCCAATGTGGGCAGCTATGTAGGCGGGGATATCACAGCCGGGGTACTTGCTACCATGCTCTGGAACAGGGATGAAATGACCCTGTTTGTCGATCTCGGCACCAACGGCGAACTCGTGTTCGGCAATCGGGATTTCATGCTCTGCTGCGCTTGCTCCGCCGGCCCCGCTTTTGAGGGCGGCGACATCATATGCGGAATGCGCGCCATGCCGGGGGCGATCGAAGCTGTCAAAATAGACCCCGACACAATGGAACCCACTCTCGAGGTGATCGGTAACTGCCAAGCCGCCGGAATCTGCGGCAGCGGACTGATTGACACGGTAAGCGAACTATTCCGCCACGGAATCATCGATGCCCGGGGAAAGATAGTCCGGGACGGGCCACGGATCAAGCGTACAGAGTACGAAGCCTCCTATCTGCTTGCCTTCGGCAGCGAAACTGCCGGCGGGCGGGATATCGAGCTGACCGAAACAGACATAGACAATTTCATCCGGGCGAAGGGCGCTGTGTTTTCGGCGGTCAAGACCATGCTTAACTCCCTGGATATGGAAATCCATGACATCGGCAACATCCTGATCGCAGGTGGTATAGGCAGCGGCATCGACATTAACAATGCCATATCCATCGGGATGTTGCCCCCACTGCCGGAAAGCAAATACAGCTACATCGGCAACAGTTGTCTGACAGGCGTGTGCGCAGTCCTGCAATCGGAAGCGGCCGAAGCACGGATGTTTGAACTCGGGCGGAATATGACCTATCTGGAGTTAAGCGATCATCCGGGATATATGGACGAATTTATAGCCGCCTGCTTCTTGCCCCACACCAACACGGATTTGTTCGAGACCGATGCCCACTACGGCGGGGAGGAGACCCTATGATAGAGAGTAAGAACAACAAAACCGCCATCCCCCTTGCGCACTACAAAGCCCTGTACGAAAAGCTGGACCCCCACACCGCCGCCGCCCGCTGCGGCATCACCTTTGACGAGGAAAAGGGATGTTTCGTCTTGAACCACCTGGGCGAAAGTGTAACCCTTGACTTCCCGGCGTTTCGCGCTGTAAAAGTCCATGATCGGCAGCCCCTTTCCGATGGAGCCGAACTTCTGCTGATCCGCTACCTCATCGAAGGCGCGGGCGGGCACAAGACGGGAAAGTTTCTCTCCTACGCCGAAATGCCCTGGGGGAACGTATACCTGCCAAACTTCAAAGGGCGATGCATCGCCAGGCTGGCCTTTGGCTTCGGCTTTGATCTCAATCGCTTTGAACGAGCCTGCACAGCCTTGGGCGGAATCCCGGCTGAGGGCGGGGATCGATCTTTCGACATCGAATTCATCGAAGGCTTTACCATGCGGATCATCTTGTGGGCCCCGGACGAGGAGTTTCCGCCAAACGCGCAAATCTTATTTTCAGACAATTTCCCCCTGGCCTTCACCGCCGAAGACATGGCCGTCGTCGGCGACGTGTTGATTGACGCGATGAAGAAGGTGAAATAGCTTTCATATCGTGGACACGCTTTATCGTTCGTCAAAACGACAAAGTCTTGAAAACAAATGAGTACGTTTGTCAAGCGACTATAAAATGATATTTTTTCCCGAAACAGCAAAAAGTCCGCCACAACTCCCTTGAATGGGGCTGTGGCGGGCTTTTTGCTGTACAAAGTCTTGATACTCACGACACAGGGCTATTTTGCGCCCTGCTCGGTCTAGTGCTTATTTTCTTCCTTAATCATCCCACTCAAACTTGACAATGCGACCATCGTCTACGTTGATGTAATATTCAATGAGCGGCATTCTTTCTCCCTGTGTTGAGAATAGCAACTCCCAAACCCATTGTCCTCTTTCCCAAGACATACCGGAATCAGAACGGAAAGACGCATTAATGCCTTGTGCCGCGATGTCGGCATAAGCAATCTCAATGGCACGTTCTAGTGAAATTGTCGGATTAGACGGTCTATTACCTTGTCCGCTGGCTGGTGGACTTGTTGTTGGCTGTGGTGAAGGCTGCGGTGCTGGGCTCGGTTCTGGATTTACAGATGAGGATTTTGTAAGCGCAGGAGGAGTCATTGTTGATTCGGCAAAAAAAGCTTGGTCAGCGCAGATGATTATGAAAGTCAAAGAGCCTCTTTTACAGGAGTACGAATACTTTTGTGAAGGTCTTATT
>Ga0123355_10021298_pt1 | contig 10374 bp, 9 predicted proteins | sample TergutEmb28metaG_3_FD_89872 | JGI IMG/M metagenome (GOLD analysis project Ga0123355, IMG submission 89872) | Embiratermes neotenicus P1 segment gut microbial communities from Petit-Saut dam, French Guiana - Emb289 P1 | ecosystem: Host-associated > Arthropoda: Insects > Digestive system > Gut ... | reverse complement strand
GGGAAAGCAATGGCAAACTAACCCCAAGAACTTGCCCAGGATGCAGTGTGCCAGAGCCATACCGGTCACATGACTGGGCTCTGGTTCCTGCCAAGCCCGGCCTTCAAGGCTGAATAACTAATGAATGAATGAATGATTAATAATAACATTCTGGAAGCCCGCCCTTTCAGGACGAGAAATAATAATACCAGTGTCATCTGCAAACAGCACAGGCTTGGACTGAGAATTTACAGATGGAGGCAGGAACAGTGAAAGGCCAAGCATTCAACCCTGTGCAACTCCACGCTTAACAACGTCACTATTTAAAATAACTTCATTGTTTCAGTTTGATGATTTAATACTGACTCTCTGTTTTTTCTCCTTAGGATATAACTTAAACCACTGACCAACCATGTCCCAAATTCCACAATAATTTAACTTACACGGCACATAATATGTCATGATTCACACATGCAAATGTTTTAGCAAGATCACGAAATAACCCACCAATGTGAGTTTTACTGTCAACAGGATATCATCTATGAACATGTATACAGCTTTGTCTGCTGATAAACCTTTCCTAATAACAAACTCTTCTTCTAAAAGGACTGTGAGTTTCAAAAGCCATATGTTCTCTTGTACATAACTTTCTCACATATTTTGGAGTAGGCTGTCAATAGTGAAACTGGTCTGTATTATCCTGCCAGTAATGACTACAGCAAACAAGGATTGATGAAGGAACATCAATATTAACTGACCTTAATTTCATGTGAGAAGAGTGACCAACAATTTGAAACCTGTCAGGTGCAAAAAAAAAAAAAAGAAGAAGAAGAGAGAGATATCTTATAACAGTGTTGTATGGCACATATTTTACAATGTTGCATGACTGATATAGAAATCTGTATTACAGTGCATATTTATACAATCTTAATTTTAAACCAAAAAATACACTTTCTGGGGGAATAACCCCAGCATACAATATGTCTCCAGCATGCTGTGGCCCCTGTCAAGGAGTAACAGGCAGAGGAAGAAGTTACAGACACAATGATGCAGATATCATAATATCAGTTATGCATATAATTTTTACCAGCGAGTGAGCAGATGCAGAAATACGCCTTAGAGCGTGCAGTCATTGGGATTTGCAATCATGCATTTACAGATGTCTAATATAAACATGTAAAAATGTGCACAGCTTAAAACAGAAAATGGTTACAATGGTCAACACTTAATTAGAATTTATATGTCTATTTATTTCCCAAATTAGTCACTCAATTAAAAGTTTTCTGTTTTGTAACCATGTGGTTTCACCCAGAACAGTACAAATTCAATCTTGAGATAAACACTGGCCAAAAATTTAAAAATTAAAAGTATCTTAAAACATTCATGCATTTCTGTACAACAGACCCAAATTGTAAGTGACTAGGCTCCAAGTGTGTGCTGTTACACAGGAAGTAAGCAAATATATACATGACAATTTTAACTGTGCTCCCCCGAAGGTGTCTCCACCTTGCAGTGGTGGGGGGGGCTTGTGTGACTCTGTAACCCGGAGAGCTATGCCAGCGGTAGCGTAGCTACTGGTAGGGCCTCCCATGCCGGACAGGTCGAAGGGTAGAGCCCAGACAAAGAGAGACACCCTGGTCCTCCAGGCTGGGGATTGGGTGTGAGGCTAACAACCTCACCCAGGAAAAAACAGCATTGTTCAGGAACCTAATAGAGGCAAAAACTGTTCTGATCTTCTGGAGCAACACGGGCGAGGGAAAGGATTAAAGAATGAAATATGGATGGCTACATGGAACGTTCTATATCAGAACACTCCAGAAGGAAGTAGGAGTGTAGGAAGACCAAGGTTACGGTGGATGGACAACGTGAGGGAGGACCTGAGGAGGATGGGTGTCAAACTGGAGGATACGTGCACACAGAAGAGACGATTGGAAGATGGTCGTGAAGGAGGCCAAGGTCCTACAAGGACTATAGAGCCATGGAGTAGTAGTGAATTTTAACTGTGAGATGTTGAGCACAATTTTTATGTCAAGGTTGAAAATGTGCTTCTAAGTTTGAAACCACATGGTTAAAAAATTAAAAAAACAGTTAATTGTGTGAATTATTTTTGGAAAGTAATAGACGAAGATGTTTAACTCAAGAACTGACCATCATAACCTTTATTTTTAATTTTAGCTATCCACTTTACATTCTTACTGACTACAGACTGGACGGTCCAGGATCGAATCCTGGTGGAGAAGATATTTTCTGCCTCTCCAGACCAGTCCTGGGGCCCACCCAGCCTCCTGTAAAATGGGTACCGGGTCTTTCCCGGGGGTAAAGTGCGGCTGCTGACCACTCACCCCCTTCTAGTGCCGCGGTCATGGAAGAGTAGAGCTATACCTCTACCCACCCTCTGGGCCACACTGGGCTTGTGACAGGATCACTTTACCTTTTTACCTTACTTTACATTCTTACATCTTATATTTTGCATTTGTAAATGCATAATTGATTTTATGATATCTGCATCATTGTGCCTTCTAACTTCTCTTTGTGATTCATTGATACGTGTTGATAATGGCACAGAGGGGCCAAAACATGTACAAGGTAAATTGTGGACAGCTAAGGGTTATTTCCCCCACAAGTGTATTTGTTAGTTTAATGACCAAGATAAATAAAGGGAGAATTACAAAGAAAATGGTAAAGAAATATTTTCAGGCAAAACCTTCCTCCAATAGTAAGTACAGGTATCTCCCACCTCACATGCTACTTAAGTTCCCATAAATAGTTCCAGAACTCAAAACATTTTGCTCACTTTTGTCACTGCCTCTAATTTTCAATGGAAAATATACAATACAAGTAACTTTAATATAATTCACTTTAGCCATTTACAAGTCCTATCTATTTTTGTTTTAGACTAATATCTATTCAGTGTGTCAGTCTTTACTAAAATTGGAACACAACAAATGATATTAAGTCACATTAACACACAATTCACACATGCTGAAACCAGCAGGAAAATACCTAAGCAAATGTCAACCCTGAAGAGAAGACACTAAGGAAAACCATTACAAAAATGAAAAGATAGAGACAACTGTAACCAGCCTCTTAATGGATAGGATGAACGTGAAATGTATACTCACACTCCTGAAAAAAACTGAGCAATTGTTGTAATGCTAGCTGCTGCGGCAACAATGTCCTTATAATCTTCCAATGCCATGTTTCTTAAATCTGTACAGAAGTAAATTAAAGAAGTCATCTTATTTAAGCATCAGTATCTCAGACAGAGGCTAATGAATGTCAAAAAATTTTCCTTTACTTGATATACGTGCTTCACACACTACTGGCCAATGAGTGAGAATAGATCTATCTAAGGAATCCACCAGATTAGGTGCTTTTCTTTCCTGAAGATGGAAGCAGAGCCAGCTTCAAAAACATAGTTTCTTAGATGATGGACAAAGTCCAAAAGAAAGGATTATGTCAGTGAGCCATGTTTTATGTTAAATGCCTTGTTTCATAACCAACAGCTGCTGCAGCTGTATGGTGGATGGACAAAACATGTGTATGTAAATGCAAATATACTACAGTCATAGTCCACTACAGCTGTACAAAAAAATGCTCAGTTCTATAGCAAATATTTAAAGTGTGTATCTGCAACACTAATCAAAGAAAAAGTCTTTATATATATACAAAAATGTCTTTGGTTTGTTTGTCGCTTCCTTCCTTCCCTCCTTAGTTGGTAGGCTGCTATGGTAACAGTTCTTCATGTGCTGTATGCAGTATTTGTTGAGGCAACCAAACATTACAGAATTTTTTTTGTTTAATAATAAAAAATAACAGGACGAGTTTCTTATTAATTTTTTCATAATCACATACATGTCTGATGTCACTGCATGTATACTGTAATTTGATACCATCCTGTGAGAAGACTGGGTATTTGGCTAGTATAAAATACTGGTTAAGTTGCCCCCAGTCCTCAGTTTTCAGCCTGAGTAATGTGGAAGTAAATTTTAATACTTTGTAGACTTCAGTACTAGATGCAGGTGCATGGTCAATTTTATCATCTGGCCTCCATACACCCAGGACTTCGTACACAGGAGGCTGCAACAGCCCTACACCTCTCTGCATATGATAACAAAGACAAACTCTTAATCCTACCAGGAAATTAACTGTGGCTGGTAGGTTGTCAACTACTCTATCCCAAATTACAAACATACAAGCTTTGTTTACACTATCTAATATTGTTTTCAAAGTCACAAGTCTGGCGGTACATGCAGCTGCACCTGTGACCTCGAGTAAAACATTCAGTGAAGATCATAAATTGTAAGTTATGAACCTCCCTGCCTCCTTCAGGATAGCAGTGTGCAGTATTGCTTGTTTGTATGTCCACCCACACTTTAACAACTCAAAAACGGCTGAACAGATTTTCATGAAATTTCATAGCAGTTTCGTTCGGATATATCAACACATTTCAGTTATGGATAAGACCAAACACTGTATGACGACAAACATGCATTTCTGCGCGCATCGCGAGCATACTGATTACACATTGTAGCCAAAAATGTTCTGTACAAAAGTTACAGAGAAAGCTGCTAAACATTTATATCAAACTTTTTTTTTTCTTCTGAGAGTTCGTGTTACGGTTTTCGGGACAAATACAAGAGGACGAACACGCCAGAATCGTTAGCCCACCTGGCTTTATAATCATCTCTGAATACAATAACTGTTATTCACAACCGAGATAATGAAAGTCGATTGTCATTACCACACATGAAATGAAACCAAATATCAAATAATGTGATTTGTCGTTCGTTCCATACTGAAACCTCCACGGTACACGAATTCTTCACCGAAACAGCTTACGTATATTACTATAGGGTCACACAGCACATGCAGTGAAAACTTAACAAAAGTAGTTAATGGCAAGCGCAAATTTTTCGGTTGTAATTATTTACAGTTTATATTGAAACACGTCAGAATGTTACACGTACCGGTTATTAATATACTCCGCCAAAACGCACACTCACGTTAACACTGCGTTTATAACCACTTTCCTTTCTTGGCACGTTGCCACTTGACTCACAGGCAGCGTAACACAAATACGCGAATGGCTCACATAATTGGGACGGGGGGAGAGAACTGTAGAGGTTAAGTGTCAATGATTGGTACTCACAGTGCGCGCTCGACTGCAGTTATCTCACAAGAGCGTTGGAAATAAGGTCGCAAGGCGCTATAAGCGGCATGGTCATGCGTTGCTGTAGCCGAGTTGGCTCAGCGGCTGCGTTTATTCCCTCATAGATGGCACAAAATGACACTTTGCACGCAGGTCACAGGGGTATCTCGTGAAAATTGTTTGGGGCCGCGCGCGTTCCCGAGCGCGCGCACGCTGCCAAACGATGTGTGATGTGATCTAGTATCTATACCGAGTACAAAATCATGTGTGGTACAAAGTGCCAGATAGTGATGAGATTAAAAGGTAATTCTAGAATGGTGAGTCCTCAGTGTGGAACTTTAATGTCACTTTTCTGGCACCTGCGATTTGGAGTTGGATCATGAATTTTTAGAAAATTTGTGGACATATGATCTTACATAGCAGTATGTTATTGGTCTTGATATTCATTTTCTGCAGGCAGATATATAGTAGACATACATGGTCATTATTACACACAATACACTTCAATCATAAACATGGTTGTTGACCCATTTATTTAAACCCCTCAAGGCAATGTGGTGCCAGGCAGGTATTATTCCTGCAGAGAGACTGCACCGCTTTGCCTATCAACACCATATTATTGTCGTTGACCAACCAGTATATATAGGGTGATCTGACGGGTGAGTTGATAATTACAAATTAACAACATTTTACTTATTCATAGATGTGTTATGACACTGTAACCACTTATCTCAGACTGACTTACAACCCTTTGCCTTTCAGTGGCGCAATGATTTGGTCATTACCTGAAGTAATTAGACCTACCATTATCATTTTTGATGATCTATAGGATGAAATAATAATATAATACAGCATCCAGTGGTAAGATTGTTGGTGAATAATGAATGGGACGAAATGGGCAATGAAGGAAGGCCTTGTGCGAATACACACATGCGAAGCACATCTCCTTCCTTCATCACACAACATATTCATTTCATCATACATCAGAACAACGCTCTCTCGCTCTCTCTAAAACCTGTCTCTGCTCCGCGCTCCAAGCACCGCAACATCCAGCCAGCCATGCCTACCAACTCTGTCAATTAGCCAATGGCAGACCAGGTTGAGTAGCAGGAGACCAGTATAAAAGAAGCCAGTTCCAAGCCGTGTTCATTTCCCTGACTTCAAAATCGTTAGCGTAAGCATATTCCCCTGTTAGAGTTTAGGTGTCTGTTACAGAGCCCAGCGATGCGGTCAAACGCAGGAATGGCGAACAGACAGGGGGACGTCGACTTGCGCTTCGCTTAAGTCTCCGCCCCCCAGTTAACACTTTGGCTTGGCTTGGCCGTCTTCATTCGCCGAACTCTGCGGTCTGTGGGTGTCGGTGGAAACTTACATCGCCCCGAAAGGACTCATGCAGTGCAAGCGATGTCAACGCTTCGGCCGTAAGCAGCGGTACTGCGGCTACGCAACCCGGCGTGTTACTTGTGGTGAGGCTCACCTCTCAGGGGAATGCTCCACCTCACAGCAGCAGCTTAATTGCTGCACCTGTGGAGGAAACCACACAGTCAAGTACCGGGACTGTGCAAAAGGGAAAGAGGCCAAGGCGGAGCTTGCTAAGCGGACGCCTGTCAAACGCAGTAAGGTGTGTGGTGCACCCAGCCCTTCCACCGCCCCACAGGCAAAACGTGAGGAACCGTCCGCAGAGCAGGAGAGTCTAGGACTTGACTGGAACCACGTCCTTGAGGGCCGTGTTGTCAAGGCTGCAACTCCACCCATCCCACTCCCGCTCCCGGCCCAGTCACTGAAAATCCTTCTCGGAATTAAGTGACAACCGCCAGAAAGGCAAGACGGCAAAGTCAGCGCCCACAGTCACGGTAGGCCCTATGCAGGCCCCAGGTACGAAGTTGAACAAACCCGCGAAGCCTAAACAGCCTTCGCAACCCAAGGAACTGGTGGCCCCATTCAACCCAAACAGTCATCCACCGAGGAGAGCCCTGATCTTTTTGACGATCTCCAGCTAAACGCATTTGTGGAAATCACTCGCAGGCTCCTCACATCCGTCCCGTCCCTCCACGCTGGGCCAGCTCGATCGCGGGCTGTGCTTAAGATCGTCGTCCTCTTTGTAGCCGAATATGGCAGCACGGCCTAAACGGACGACGTGGAGTAAAGCCTTGCGGTTGGCCTGCTGAAATGCCGACGGTGTCCTCGGCAGGAAGCAAGAACTGGATCATTTCCCCGGACGATACGAGATTGACATTTCCTTGTTGGCCGAGACCCACCTCAGGTCAGTTAAAGTCTTCCGGATGGCGAACTGTTTGTCACCGCAACGACCGGTTAACTGAAGGAAGCGGAACAGCTAAACTGGCCCGCCGCAGTATAGGTCACCACGCTGTAACCGTCCAAAGCCTAGAGCACTTGGAGGCCACCGCTATCCAGGTCATGATGGCCAATAAACCGGTGAAAATTCTGGCACCTTATCTGTCCCGGGCCCGACCCCTAATTGCTTCGGACCTGCCTGCCTGCCTTGGCGACGGTCTTCCCGTCCTCATAGCGGGTGACCTGAATGCCAAGCATGTAGACTGGAATTCGAGGTTGATCACGAAGAGGCAGACTCTTTCGTGACTATGCGAATAAGAATCCATGCCTCATCCATGGGCCGAACGCACCTACCACTGTACCTTATAACCCCTATGCGGCTCGTATTGAGGACGAAATACGCCTGCAAACCGGTTAAGGAGGCCTTGTGCAGATCACTAGGGACCCCGCTTAAAAGCTGAGGTCAATCGCCCGCAGAGATCGGTAGCCAACCAACTTAACGAGTGGGGGGGGGGACCAGTGGAGCAACATGCCGGAAAGCCTTGATCCAGAAGACCAGTCACTGTTGAAGATGACTAGACGGGTGATGAGAACAATCACTCCCACCCCCTGGTCACACCGGGGGGACTAGCTCTCTCGGACTCCGAGAAAGCCGAAGCCCTTGCGGATAGTTTTGAGGCTCAATTTCTGCCGGTAAACGATCCGTCGGTCCTGGCAGTCATTCAGGTGACTAATGAGGCGAAGCGAACATACTATTTTGCGCCCGCAAGTGAGCCTAAGGGAACCACCTCAAGGAAGTTCACGACGTCATTCGGTGTCTCAAAGTCGGCAAGGCACCAGGCCCAGACGGTATTCCCAATAGGGCCTTGAAGTATCTTCCACTAAGTGTCTTTTCCCTTCTAGTCATGTTACCTAACACAATTTTTTCGAACACAGTACCTCCCGGAGGCTTGGAAGCACGCACGCGTGTTTCCGATCCTGAAACCCAGGAAAGACCCGGTGCTGCCCTCACCTTATCGACCCATAAAGCTGCGAGACACGATTGGTAAATTGTTCGAGAAAATCCTACTCTCTAGGATTCTCTGCGATGTGAGCGGACGTCGGTTACTGCACGATGAACAGTTTGGGTTCAGACCCAAACACAGCACCGCGCTAAAACTCGCCCGCATTGTACAAATGGTATCCAGGAACTTTGACGGGAAGAAACTAACAGGCGCGCTTTCCTCGATTTGGCTAAGGCCTTCAACACTCTATAGGTCTACGGTCTCCTCTACAAATTCACTATCCTTAATTTTCTCCCCTGACCTGTCAAAACCATATTTTCATACCTGCATAGTCGGAGTTCGAAGCGTCCTTCCAAACAGCCACATCCACTATTCGTCGCATATGGGTTGTAGTAGCTCAGGGTGGAATTATTTCACCCGTCCTATGAGCCTGTGTGTAAATTATATGCTTTCGCCTTCCCGCCACGTCGAGCTGGCTCTGTGTGCGGATGACACGGCCGTCATAGCCACGTCCGGTCAGCCAGCGCTGCTCGCCAAATACCTGGAGACTTATCTCAGTGACTTAGAGCGGTTGCTGAGTGAGTGGAGGATCGTCATCAATGGCTCGAAGAGTTCCGCGATGCTCATCGCCAAGACCGGTAGGTGCATCCCGAAACCCCGATCAGTACAGCTATTCGGGGAGCCAATCCAATGGGTCGATGACGCAGGTTATGTTGGGATGGCCCTTGATGAACGGCTCACCTGGTCGAAACATACCGATCAAGTGAGAAAGAAAGCGACACAGAGGCTGGGACCACTCCTGAATAGGAGGAGCGGTCTTTCCATCAAGCCAAGCCACGCCAATACAAAGCGTTAACTGGGGGGTGGAGACTTGCGAGAAGCGCAAGTCGACGTCCCCCTGTCTGTTAGCCATTCCTGCTTTTAACCGCATCGCTGGGTTCAGTAAGACACCTAAACTCTAATATGGGAATGTTTACGCTAACGATTTTGAAGTCAGGCTAAGGACCTTGACTGATCATGCCAAAGACTAGGCACTAGGTTGCCCTGGACTAAGTATGGGATAAACTTTGGTTGGTTGCCTTCCCTGGTTCTGAGCCCAGACTGTCTCTGTCGCAAACTGGAGGTATGCGACATTTGTCAGGCACTTAGGTGAAGCCGCCGCGCATGGGAGAGGGGAGTGCGGGCCGTGCCCAGACTTTGCATCGTATACCCTGGCATTTGCCTTACAACTGAGGAAAAATCATGGAAAAACCTGTCAGGGTAACCGAAAGGCGCTCGACTGATGGTCTCTCCATCAGGAATGGTGTTCTGCTGTATATGCAGCTCATCCGTCACATGATGGACTATGCGTGTCCCGTCTGGAGGTCCGTCGTCTCGCTCCCATATCAAGAAACTGCAGGTACCGCAGTTCAAGTGTTTTTGCATTGCTACCAGTGCACCCTGGTACATTAGTAACAGACAAATTCACGAAGATTTGGGAGCCCCTTCTTCTCCGACCATATCAGATCTCTGAGAGATTCGACTCGAAGTTCACTGAGGTTGGGAACCCCTTAGTTGAGCAGCTCGGCAGACATCTGCGCTGACCAAGCGTCGACCCGCGTCCGCTAATACAGGGAAATCGGGATCGGCAACTTTTCCTGGCTACCCTGAGTTTTTCAGTGCTTTTTTCCTCAGTTGTAAGGCAAATGGCACGGTATAACTTGCAAAGACGGTGCACGGCCCGCACTCTTCCCAATTAGGCGACAATTTTTACGCGGTTAGTCCATCGTTAACTTTAATTTGACCACTCTGGGTTCGAATCCCAGAAAGCCTACCAACCAAAGATGCCCCCCCCCCCCCAATAGGCCCTTTTGCCTCATAACCAATGGCCCTTACCATGCTCCCCCCGGAGTTTTTAATCGCGACGGGAAATCATTAGCGTAAGCACAACCCATCTTATAGTTT
>Ga0123355_10021296_pt1 | contig 10375 bp, 7 predicted proteins | sample TergutEmb28metaG_3_FD_89872 | JGI IMG/M metagenome (GOLD analysis project Ga0123355, IMG submission 89872) | Embiratermes neotenicus P1 segment gut microbial communities from Petit-Saut dam, French Guiana - Emb289 P1 | ecosystem: Host-associated > Arthropoda: Insects > Digestive system > Gut ... | reverse complement strand
TGAGTTTATTATATAAAAAAAAAAAAAGGAAAAAAAGATGGGTATGTTAAAACAGGGATCAATCCCAAAAAAAGATTTGAGGGGGGGGGAGGGAAAACTGGGGCTCTGTATAATTCATGTTTGCTTACAGAAATTGTTATAAAAATCACATCCTAAGTACAACTGTACCGTAGCATTGTTTGCTACAGCATTTATATACATACAAATATAACTGCACGTTCCATGACCTTTTTTTAATTTCACCTAAGACATCCTAAGTTGTTTTATTTTAGTTTTCAAAATGCTAATATACTAGCCCATTCAATGGCTCATTTCGGCTGATGGAGAAATCACATAGAGAGTTTAATGTAATAGTGCCTACAGAATCTGTGTTCTTCATACTTCAATTTTGGGGGGGGGGGGAGAAGCCGCAGCCCAGCAGCCCACCCTTTGGGTGCACCCTGTTTGATGTTGTGAACCGTTGTCACAGACTTCAGCCTCTCCCAACATACTCGAAAATTTGTCGTATTTAACAGAATGATGGATTTGGCTTGGACGAATCCGAACGACCTTCCTTTCTTACATTTGAGGCTGCTGGTTTTAATTCTTCTGTGCACTCTGTACACCTCATGCCAATTATAACTACTGAAACAAATTTTGTAAAACATTTTCCTTCTGATCAAAACTGTACCAGCGTTACAGCACACGTACATCACGAGGCACACAAGAAACAACAAATCGCGACGCAGCGCCACATCCCAAACGAACGGTGGCGACACGCAATTACAATTAATACCAGATCATACCAAGAGATAGCAGCAATTCTCACAGCAAGTTACCAAAATCGCGGGCGCGCAATGTGTCATGGAACCGTCACTTCTAACCTTACATTCATTACCTTCGTCGACGAATACGGAATAGGTGTATTTGTAGCAGGGCAAATAGCTGAACAGAAGTACTTACCTCCCTACAACAAAAAATCGTAGTTCTGAAATACAATACGCCATGTGAACAAAAGAAATAAACGTAACCCCAACAACCTTCCACACTACAACACCACACTGGGAATAGGACCGAACAGTGTAACCAACATCACGAGGCGGGAAGAATTCGATAAACCTTAAAATGATCGGAATAGAATCTTATTCTTAAGGCCATTCACAGTCAGAATTTCTTATAGACACAAGTTCGATTTTCATTGGTTACGTATCATTATATGAATGTTACTGAACGAATAAGCAAATAAGTAATTGCACATGGTTTATGATACCCTTCAGTCACCGTGGTACGAACCTCGAAATTTGCCGCGTATTTTATGTTTACTTGTATTAAATTTTGCGGGCCATAATTTACGTTTACTTGTCCTGGACACAATTGTGTGTTCTGTGCCTCTCTAAATGTTTGATATATTTTTTGTTACAATAATTCGTAGAGTTATTCTCAAGATATGCACTCAAATCCTTGGACTAAGGGGTCGTAATTTTCTTTTCTGAGGGAAATTTAAAAAAATTTTGACATATTTTCATAGAGTCCACAACACAAAATTTCTTGAAACTCTTCTCAATTTTTTAATGCTTACAGGTCAATAGACAGACAGACAGACCCATTGCAATAGGCATTCTGCTGGGTTGGAAACACATCTAAAATTCAGTTCCCATGTTATAGAAAGTGCACTGCCTACCCATTACAAAGACCAACCACTTAATGCAGTTTAGGGAAATAATCTCTATTTATTCTGCAAATCATACAAAACATACCAATACACTGCAAAGGCAAAAAGGAGTTTTTTTTTAATTTAAATTTCAAAGTAGGTGGTACATACTGACATGCTCTATAAAGTGTTCAGCATATGTAGATGGATTCTCCACAGAATTTAAGGAGTTTGTATAGCTGCAATGGATTTCACTGTAGTGATGGACCTTGACATTCATAATCAAATTTAAAGGAGCATTTCCATCACTCTATTACATAAATGATTAAAAGTGTAAAACCCTGATTCTGGATGGCACAAACAAAGAAACGGAGTCTGTGTCTTTATGCTACCCATGTTCCCTGGCACAAAGCCTATTGCGAGGGCAATGGAAAGTTGTTGCCATTATCCACATTAGTATTGAATGTGGAACATAAAATCTTTTAGGAAAATAACTGACTTGGTCAAGTTAGAAAGGGAATGAGCCAACATTTTTGTGAAAATAAGCAACAATTTGTTTTTACACTGATCTGTGAAGAAAAAAAGACCTACACAATTCTGTGGCAATTTCATAACCTACAAAACTGTTGAAGTGCAACAGTGCAATTATAGCATTTAAGCCACTGATTCATACTGTATCTGCAGGAACTAATCAGGGAAGTATGTGCCCAAAAATAGAAATTTGTCATTTGTCCTCCACACAGAAAACTACTATTCTGGACGAGAGCTGGCATATGTGACACAGCCAACTGTATTCTAAAGAAATGTGCAAGGAGTTTAAAGAAAAGTCTCTAGATGTCTCAGTGAATTACAACTAGAGGTATGTCAAAGAAATTTTGCTCCATGCTTCTTAAGATAGGAAGCTGACAAGTTTCACATATTAAGTATATAAATCAAAGATGGTGGGACCCTCACTTGTCCGAGTCTGTGAAAAGAGTGGCACTTTCAGAGCTGATGGTTCACAAAGAACAAAAACGTTTTATAAGAATGGTGATGTAGCTGCTTTAACTTCTGATGTTACATAAAACCCCCCCATTATGTCCAGTACAGAGGATCTTGCACCTGAGGCACCTCTGGATGTACAACACAGAAATCCATAAGCTGAAAATTCTATAGCTCATTTCTTCATACACTATGGAAAGTACTGTCATGAAGGGGACAGATTATATACTCTTTCTTATTCAAGTATAAATGATAAATGTCCAGGAAATGATGTCAAACTGTATACCTGTTTTACTAAGGGTAAGTTGGGCAGTATGCATACTTCATTTATAGTATAATTCCAATTGAAAATGATTGGGTATTATCTTGTCAGAATAACAACATTTTTATTGTACTTCAATAGTTGTACACCATAACAACAAAAATAACAACTCTATTTTAATTGACTGTATAGTGCACAACACATTTCAACCTCCACCAGTCATCTTCATAAGTTGAATTTTTATTTTAAATGCATGAAGTTGTAATGCAAGTGTTGGTTATTTTATGTTGTGCTATGTACTTTCTTTGTATTTTGCTCTTGTACTTGTGGTGGTGTTCATTCTTGGTACTGTTTTCTTGGTGTTTTCTGTTCCTGGTCCTTCCTTTTTTGTGTTATGACACATAATTTACTTTTCCCTGTTCTCATGATATTTTGGTGTTGACTGACAAAGGTCAACACATGTCACACAATCTACAATCAATTAGAACAGAGTAATACTATTACTATAAGTTACACAACTACTGAAGTACAATACAAAAACTGTTGTGCTAACATGATAAAACCCAAGCATTTTCACTAACAATTACATTATATGCACAACAGGATACCTACAATGCAGCTAATGTATAGTACTGAAAACTAAGTTGTAATTAAGTTATAATAGTCTGGAAGAGATGAGCAACAAAGCACTATTACATAGTGCTATCCAAACATTTTTCTTGATGGAGAAATAAACCACATACAAATCTCAGAATAACCCATCACTAGTTGCAATTTTCTAGAGATCAGCAATTTTGTTCCCTAAGATAAAATCGTTTCTTTTGTACCTTCATTTCTTCACCCCTTTCTTCTTTCTGTCATCTTGCTCCCTCTTTTCTCCCTTTCATCTTTTCCATTCCTTCTGTTGGTTCTAAGTGTAAGAGGCTTCCCCAAGCACAACTGCCATAACAACAAAGAACATAATGCATTTTCTAATATATTTAATAAATGAAACACTGATACAGTTTAAGAGCAAGTGACCTATCATTTGTATATGCCAATAGCAACATGACAAAAAATTAATGTAACTGACACATTTGTAATACATATTTAACAGTACAAAATGTACAAAATAAATTACATCACAATGCAACATTTGTAACACAAACCTATACCTTCCCACTGCAAATCCAGTGAAAAGTCTTTTGGAGTCAGGTAATATCTGTTGCTGTACCTGTTAGATCAAAGGCCTTCCAGAAATGAATACAAAACTTAAAATGTAATATAATCAACATGTACTAAAAGTTCAAGTATTCTCATCTGTAACCTATTATGGACAGTACATAAATACTATGCAAAGTATATATTTTCTGTGGCAACGGTTTCAGTTTAGAAGTTTGATTGCACAAGACCACCTGCACTTTAAACACTACTGTGTTTTAGAACAGCATCAAGTACATTTAATTCACAGACAATTGTACAATGACATATTTATGAAATCCTGGTAACGTGCAAACGTTTTAATCATTTAAACAATTATTATATATGACAATTAAGAGTTCTGGTATGCTCATGTGGCTTACATGTTTTGATGTATCTGTATGAAGTTACTGATGATGCAATTTTATGACACTATAAAAATAAGCATGGATGGAGATTATATTTAGATCATGTTGATGCTTATTACTTGAATAAATAATGATGATGCAAGGAATAAGAATGAATATAATAACCTGTGTTATCCCCATAATAATATTTCACTGTCCCTGTCATGGAATCTTCTACATAAATACACACTCTCACACATACATACACACACAAAATCACGTACTCACTGCTCATGATACAAATGTTTCATATGAATATATACAAACACTGACAATGGCAATTGTGAACTGCATAAAACATATACAGACTGAATGTCATATGTTTACTAACAATGTTATTTATTGACTGTCATATCAACAGATAATATACCACAATGCGCTTTAAATACACATTATACTGAACCATATCTGGGAGGTCACAGGATCAAGTCCCAGCATCAAGACTGGCTATCATGACTAAGGTTCTTCATGATTTTCATCAGTTCCTCCATTCTAGTGATGATATAATACTTTAAAATAGGCCGTGACAGCTTCCTTCCACATATATTTAAGTTTGTTATGAATACACTGTTTAATCATCCAATGTCACATAACACACACATTTAAAAAATACTCATTAAATATCCAGTAAATCAATAATTTTCATATCAGAGCTTGAGTTGACTGAAATTTTTGTCTATTAGAATAGGAATCTAAAATTCTAACTCAGATTTCAAACCAGAGTTGCATTTAAAACTTCATATATGATCCCTATGCACATAAAAATAAATGCATCCACAAAACATTAAAACATGCAAAGCAATACAGTTCGTTAAACATATGGACAAACTTGTGAACAAAGACTGCTACAAGGATCTGCACATCCACTGATTCAAAAAGCTCTTTTTACCATAAAGGAAAGAGGTAATTCTGTCTGAAATTCAGTTTGTCAATATGAAATTATAACATGAGGTTTATGGTTCACACTGTAGTGAATATTAAGATTGCAGTCTTCAGGAGTGTGGTAGCTTGTAGACCTGTAGATTGCAAGCAGTATTTTTGAGAAAATTACGACTTCCATCTTCAAGGTACAAGAACTGATTTCTTTTCAGAATCACCAGCTCCAACCAGACTGCTTGTACCACCACTTCAACTCCCATTTCAAATTATGTACCATTTCCCTGTTTGGTTCATTTCTTCTACCCCCAACGACAAAGTAGGAAATGATGGTAACAATTTACAAGGCTATTCAGTGTCACCTCCCTGAACACTGTGTGTTCAGGAAAGTACTGTCTCCAACTTCAGCAAAGAAGTGTGCCTCAATTTTCAGGTCGAATAGTCCTCAGTTTTCTGTCTTGAAGATGGTGGCAATGTGTTTCTTTGAAACCTTAGTGCCTGTCTACCAGACAACAAGGTACCAAAACCTACAAGACCACAATCCAATCATATGAATGTCTACTAAGAAAGGGGACGGAAGGTACAAAATTCAGGAAGCAGAGGGAAATAATTTGATGATGCAAAAAGCTTATGCTATTTTCAACCAGTTGTAACTGACGCAAATAAGTAGAGCTAGTATGATGCTCATATGGGAAGAAGTTAAGTATGCTTATAAAAACTAGTTTAATTATTAACACTAAAATAGCAGCTAAAATAAAACTTAAAAAAAAGTAATCTTATGCTTATTGGACCGTGCATCATCTTGATAGTTGAATAAAGAGAGACGAACTTGATGTCACTTGCTTTATTATTTCATTATTTAATGCTCAACATGTTTCGGATGTATTAACAAACGAAATACGTTGAGCATTAAATAATGAAATAATAAAGTAAGTGACATCAAGTTTGTCTCTCTTTATTCACTTAAAAAAGTAACTTTTGTCATAAATAATGATATAACCAAAAAAACATCTCCACAAGTGGACATACATCAAACAACATGAAAATTTAAAAATTTGAGGAAAGAACTATCAGACCAACATCAGCACAATTTATCAATGACATACTGCTTTCAATATATATTAAAATAAAATTTAATACATTTTAATACTTTACTGCAACTGAATTCCTGCTGCAGTTGTATAAGACTGTTTGAATGATATCACCGTGAAATTAGATATGGATAAATAGAGGAAATGAGCAACAGAATAACACCTTCTACAGTCGTTTAACCCAAGATCCCTCCTGAATTTGACCCGTGAGAGTTCAAGTATGTAGCTTGAATGCATTTAATCAAACTCATTACTTATGGTACACTTCAATCTCTTGTTTCAAAGTTATGCACTATAATAATACTCATTGTAACCGAATAACATAAATACTTCCCTGAACATAATCTTAAGAACAGTGTGGAAACAAATTTTAATTGAACTAACATGTTGCTCTGTGAACTACATTCTTGTAAATATGAGAGTAAAGGACACATATTCTTTTGCTTAAATGTGCACAGGGATGTTACATTACCAGAGATAAATACAAACTGTGCACTTTAAAGTAAAGCAATGATTTCAAAGATCTGAATCATGATTGTATGTCTTGTCACACCTCCAAGAGTTCTGCTGGATAATTTCTGTATTTTCCAACTATTAGATTTACAATAAATGTTCTTAATTTGTTTGCAACATCAAACAAAATATGAGTTTCAACAATAATGTGACTTTAACCCTTTAAAACATAGTGGCCACTGAATGTACCACGAGCTTTAACATTAAAATATCTTAACTAAATCCACAGAATGCATTTATCTCTTATGTACAATCACTGTTAGGGACTAATTCCAAAAAAGCATCAATCAAATTTCTTCATAACTGGGTACTGTTTTCTGCGAGGTAGAAACTTAATACTTACACATAATGCACACAAATTTCAGGCTCCAAATGGTTAATGTTTCAAGGGGAGTGAGGACGATTTATTTCTGGGCAAATTCCAGAAAAATATTCTAAGACACATTAAGAAACTCAATAATCTCATATAAGGCATACTGAACCATAAACTACATATACATTAATGATGTATGTCTGTTTTTTATTTTTTCCACAAAGCAACTGGAACAACTAACTTTCTGCGAAGTGCTCAGGCATTTAATACAGTTATAAGTCTTGAAGCTTTCCCGGCGACAAAATTCAATGAGATGTTCATGGCCGGACAGCTGCGTCAAGATGTGAAGGTTTGCAGACATTGCAGGGAATGACTCCATCCCCATCTTCAGGCTTTTGCTGGTGGATTGGTCGAACCAAAACCGATAACTAGGTGTCCTACCCTGTGTTGTGTATATCTCTGTTGGGCCTGGGTGCAGGATGAAATGTGACCACTCTGGTTAGTGGGAGTAGACAAGAGGTCATTGCACTTGGTCTGGGCTGTCTTTTGCTGAAATGCTCTGGAGAGCCCTGGGCAAGTGCCATGAACTCTTGACTATTCCCACCAACCAGATGGGTCGCAATCCAACCTACGCCCAGGGCCAATTGATATATACACAACACCGGGTAGGACACCTAGTTATCAGTTTCAGTTCTGCCACACTGCCAGCAACACCCTGATAATGGGGACGGAGTCAGACACTGTAATGTTGGACAACCTTCACATCTTGATGTTGCTGTCTGCCTGAGAATGTTTCATTGAATTTAATACAGTTATTTTAGCACTGCAGAAAGAGTATCTTAAAATAATAATCCCTGATTACATAACATATGCACATACACATTGAATACCTCATGCAAAACTTCAAAATGCAAACATCATTTTCTTCTACTCCCACTAATACATTACACATGTCAGTGTACAATGTAACCTCAACACAATACAAATTAATCAGTGAGTTTATCTATAATCTTCTATTTTTTACACATTTAAATTACAATTCATTTTTTAAGAACTTTGTATTGTAAGAATTCTAAGTTCTTGTATTCTAATAAACTGCAATGTGCAGCCAAGTGAACAGTCTTTTTATTAATTCATCTCATTGTACATGTACAAAGTACAGTAAAAGTGTGATATGAAATCTATTTACCTCTGCTGTTATATTCCATAACGTTATTGGTCTTAATTTTTCTTAAGTAATTCACATGCTGTATGGAGCAAACCAACTGTGAGAGTTTTAAATAATCCATGACCATGCATTAAGCTGATAAGATACAGTAATGAAACCAACAAATGCATATACACATTTATATGCGTTTGTTGGTTTCATTACCACGCCTAATGTGACAAGTCACACTTAATGATTTCCAGTTGCGTATTTACATGGATGCTACCTGGACATCTTTTTCCACACTTTCTGGTTCATGAATAACATGTCTAACAGTTCTTTGTCAATTTTGTCAATAGACACAATATCTACAACCACAGGACCATTCACCTTTCTACCCTGTTCCCTTTTTCATTCACAGACAATTCATCAAACATTTTTCAGACACACACATACTTCTACTGTGTCTATTTCATAAAGATCTCCATTATAATTATTTAAGCATATGTAATACTTGTATATATTCTTAAAACTTAAATAACTTGGTGGTATTAGATTCTAATTTACAAAGCTGAATGAATGTCAATCATTTTATTTTATTGGGTTTGATGTCTGGGCATTCATAAAAACAGTAGCAAGGCTGTTACGGTGAGAGACCATACAAATAAAGTCATTCACACTACTGCATGTTTACATTCATTGTCACTGAGATAATTTTTGAATCTAGAATGGGGAAAACACCAGCTATGAGTAAAAAGAGACAGTAGATGATATCTTACACAAATAAGAAATGAAAAGTAGATGAAATGTCCAAGGATGTAACATCTTGGAATCTTACATAATTCTGTCATTAACCCTATAAAGATGAATGACAGACCACTTTATTTAAAGGCCCAGTTCGTACCGTGCTGTAAACACTTTCCATCGCGGTTATAAAAACCAATCAGCTTATGCTGTAAGTGGCACAAGTCGCTGTTTGTTCTCAGATAAATACAAAACCCATAAATACAGTGTGGACAGAGCGTACAGTTGTTGAATGTTAAACTGTTGGTGCATCACGTAACCAGTAGGCTTTAAAAGGTTAAAGTGTGAGAATGTAGCAGTCTTTGAAATTAAAACTCCAGACATTTTATTATCACCTTTAATAAGAGAAATATAAATCAAATTACCCAATGTATGCGTTTGATATTTTCATGCAGCTTTCTGTGCAGTTATGAAAACTTGGTTACTCTATTTTCAATTTTGTTTTTTATACACCACTGAAGTATGTATAACTGAAATCATGGATAGAACTCATGATGTCCACGCTCCTAACAAGAACAGCGCGTTCTGTTGAGCCCAATTACACCAAAATTTTGTCTGAGGTTATTAAGGCTGCATAAAAGGTATATTATAATAAATTATTCATTCGATCAAAAAATAAAGTAAAGTCTAAGTGGAACCTTGCCAGATCAGAAGCAAATAAACAGGGTAACAATAATGAACCAAATTTATTCAATTTTCTACAAAAATTAATGTGGAGACTTCGACTTGTATAAATTATGAACATAATCATATTGAAAACTCACAAAGCACAAGCTTTTTGGGCCTTATTTTAGATAGGACACTATTCTGGCAACTTCATATTGACAAGATATGTGCTAAATTGAAATCGGGTTGTTATATACTTAGAATCTTGAACTCAATTTTATCAGTGAGGAATCTGAAAACGATTTACTTTTCATACATTCATTCAATTATTACATATGGCATAATCTTTTGGGGTAACTCAACTGGTAGTAATGAAGTATTTAAACTACAAAAAAAGGCTATTAGAATTATTACATATACTCATAGCAGAACTTCATGCCGTAACTTATTTAAAGAACTGAATATTCTTCCTCTTCAATCACAATACATATTATCGCTTGCAGTGTATGTAGCAAAAAATATAGATGTCTTTACTATAAATTCAGATATTCATTCAATCAATACTC
>Ga0123355_10021295_pt1 | contig 10376 bp, 5 predicted proteins | sample TergutEmb28metaG_3_FD_89872 | JGI IMG/M metagenome (GOLD analysis project Ga0123355, IMG submission 89872) | Embiratermes neotenicus P1 segment gut microbial communities from Petit-Saut dam, French Guiana - Emb289 P1 | ecosystem: Host-associated > Arthropoda: Insects > Digestive system > Gut ... | reverse complement strand
TGCATAAGCAATGCTTTGGACGGATCTGAAGATGACATTCTATGGGAGGACGATGGTGAAGATAAAGATGATAGTGACTGGGTGACGGATAACGATTCAGTTATGAGTGATGACGGCGAGTCTTATGAATAATACATTATAAATATTATATAATATATTATATAATATTATAAATAAAATAATAAATTATTATATTGTATTGTTTTTACGGCACGTACAGCGGCTCTATCATTTTTCGAAAACCCAGCTCACGACCGCGAATCTAATCCGCACGCGATTCTAATCCGCATCTGATTCTTTAGCCCTCTGAAACTGTAAAAAGGGCGCGGATTAGATTTCGAGAATATACGGTAATTATAAATTACTGTAACAAAGAAATGGACACAATATTCATCACCCTTATCACTTTAGTGTAACTTATTTATAATTCGAAGTTAGCAGCATCTTAGTCCATTAGGGTGCGATCTTGTACGCGTTATCCTTGAGTCCAGCACGCAAGCCAATGAGCCAAATTATACTTTATTTGTAGAATATACGTTTGCATTACCCAAATGTGACATTAATGACACACGATTTATGGATTTGAAGCCTTTGTCTTAGGAGGTGGGATTAATAAGGCCTGTCCAGAGACCCATGTTTCTCATACGTCGCATTTTTTGCAGTCTCGTATTTTTATCCTGTTCAAATTTAGATTTGGTAAACTCAAAAACGACAAAGTTATGCAAACAACAGCCACTAGAACACGCTGTCAATTTTGCAGACTCTACACATCACATGTCTTTCCTGCTCATGCTTCTGGCGACACAGGATGTTCTATACGCTTTTTGGCCTTGTTCTTCGCCGCTGCGACACGTGAAGTCGTAATGATCCTTGTCAGCATCGCGCGCACGGCGAGCATGCTGTCTGCTCTAAGCTACAGTGGACGGTAGATTAGTGCGCCTGCGTTGACATAGTATCCGGCGTTCGGTGCAGCAAACACTGTCCGAGCGTTGGTGGGCTTAAAGGCTATTCATATAGATAGAGAAAATTTACAGCTCTCAAGACGTGAAGCAAATAAACCCGAAACATAACATTAATTTAAAGGCGCATTCTTGATAGCACACGCATATTGTTGTAAATATCTTCTTGACCATTTAATGGCATCGTCAGGACCTTTATTTATTTATTTATTTATTTATTTATTTATTTATTTCAGTATGGTTTTTTTTATAACTGAGTCGAATTACAGATGCTAGTACACTGAGTCAGACATTATCTTTTCCTACAAAAGTTATATGAATAAAGCCCTGGTCGTCGCAGGGCTGTCTCGTTCCGCTCTTTACTAAACTTGGCACAAATGGATACACGTGGTCAGAAGCAGGTCAAGAGCTTTCTTACATAGTGTAATAAGGTGTTCATTGGTTCCGAGACGTGGTAGACCCAGAATCTCTATGCCTACGGCACCAAGAGAAATGCCTTTGCCTCAACTTGGAATCAAATCCTTCTTCTCCAGTCCTAAGGTCCATTGCATAATCACCATGCAGCTAAGCTACCCAGCCCGGAAGAAGACGGTATAAAGATGAGGCTGCGGGCTGGACAACCGAGAAGTCGTGGTTCGATTCTTGACAGGGGCAAAATTTGTTCTCTTTTCCTATACGTCCAGACCAATGGGATCGAACCAACTTCTTATTCAATGTGTACCGGGGTATCTTTCCCCAAAGGGGTGTGAAACTGGTCATTCGCCTCCATCTCGCGTCGAGGTTATGGATGGTTGGGGCTGCACCTGTGCCCCCGCCTATATGCTTTCATGCCGTGCACAAGGATACCTTTGCCTTTGCAGTCTGGCCACCTACAGAGTGTGACGATACCAGATGCTGTATAATACAATTTTGACCTCCTAATGATGAGCACATAATGCCCGAAACATGTAGAGGAATATAGTAAACTTATTGTAAAACAAGAATGTGTGCATTAAGTTGGTCCATTACTAAGATTAAGACGTCCATGGTGGTGAATTTGATACCGGTGATTAGACAGTACATTGTGAGACCGTACAAAAGTACGGGGCTTGTAGCTATATATAGTCCAGCTGTTAGCAGTAGATCATGTGACTGCACGTTTCACTCTGCAGACTTAATGACACTCGAATTAAACGTGGAGAAAACAAAACGACTTCCATTGCCCAGGAACGAACACGTGCCCCTTATTTTTGTTGATATTACTTATACCGTGCATATTCATATATTCAATATATTGAGCAATAAATGCACTTAATAAAATACAATAAAATATAAATAATAAAACACGATTCACGATCAACATCACCCCTATGTGTTTCGGTACTGGACTGCCATCTTCAGTAGTGTACCCAGGAATTTTTTTCGGGGGGGGGGGGGGTTCAACAAATTCAGTTGAGGACAGAGGACAGACAGAAAGGAGATCTGGGGGCGGTAGACCCCTAGTCATGGGTTCTGGAGGCGGCTGTAATTTGGTACAAGGAATTTCACTTCATATGGTAAAAGTTTCTTAATTTTTGGTACTTTAAGACTATTTATGATGACAACTAATTTATTTGTCATTGCTAATGTAAAACAAAGCCGAACCTAGGTAGTTTTAGAATTTTACTGCCTTTTTTTCCGAACATCTTGGGGTGTTGGCGTCCTAAATTCGGCAATTTTTAACAGTTTAATCGGGTTGAGTTTGGCAGGATTTTGGAGGGCCTTCGGAATTTCGGAGGAGTTTGAGCTCCCCAAACCCCCCTCGGTACACCACTGATCTTCAGGAAGTCACAAGAACACAAAGTATCACAATTTTACTTTCGATACTTCGTGTTCTTGTGACTCCATGAAAATGGCACCCCGGTGCCGAAACACGTAGGGGTGATGTTTATCATGAATCGTGTTTTATGATTTGTATTTTATTGTATTTTGTTAACTGCATTTGTTGGTCAGTAGGCGCCACTTAGTTACCGAGCTTTACTGAAGCATGATAAAAAACAATTCTGTGTCCACACTACTGCATGTTTTGTTACAGCCACAAAATGTACGAAGGGATTAAAGAAGATTGGTAATGGAGGAAATTACCGTGAATTGAAAACATCGTTATTAATCGATATTATTTTATAGTAGCATGTCGTCTAGGTAATCCCACGTGCTCTATATTGTGCTCTGAACTTTGCCACTACTCAGGAGTAACTTGCCGGAAGTAATGCAGCACGACACAGGCAAAAGGTCAGATGTGTGAACTTAACGTTGCAGGGTTACTGGCCACAATAATGCAGGGAGTTAACACTTGCACAGTGTGGGCTGCACGTCCCATTGACTTCGTACTCACAAAAAGGAGCTGAGGGAAGAAAGCATGGAGCCCAGCTTCCTGCTGAATAGGCTGATAGTTTTACAAAATTTTGTTTTTAATTTGCATACGAAATTTTTTGCAGTTGGTCATGCGTTCGAATCCTGTTAGAATCAGTAGTCTTTTGTTGTTTGCAATTGTTAACACGACCAACAACAGAAGTATAACGATATGGCGATGATAATAAAATGATAATAATAATAGTAATAAATCTATTATTCCAATTCAATTCTTTATTATAAATGTACTGACACAAGAGCAGTGAGGTCAGTTACACAAGCAGCACAGGACCATACATGCAGTATTAAACCACAAACGTAAATAAACAGAGAAGAGAGCAAAAGGACAGGTCACATCAGGTAACAGGCAGCATGAATAATATTCAAACTGTTTAGGCAAACACATCTACAGTGACATTTGTGAAAGCGATAGTTCAGTTCCATTCAATTCAAATTATTGACCTGCAGCCTCTACAGAACAGGGTCGATTAATAAACCAGCAGACGAATATATATATATATATATATATGAATATACGAATATACACGTTAAACCTTATAATAATAATGATCATAATCCGCGATAAGTGGGTTCCTGTCACCACGGCATGACGCGTCCTGAGGGTGCGGATGGAGGAACAGCCTCCAATATGGCGGGTAGCTGTGATTACATTGGATAGGTTGTCGCAGATAGCCGACAAGGTGTGGTCCTCCATATTGGGGGTTGGGCGAGATAATAAAAACTCCTCACCGTAAAAACGTGTCTTGTTACGAAATATTCAAACAGAACGGCTCAGGATAGGGACAGGAGGCGGGCAACTGTGAATGCGGTGATGAACCTTCGGGTTCCATAAAATAAGGAGAATTTCTTGACTAGCAGAAAACCGGTTAGCTTTTCAAGAAGGACTCTGCTCCATTGAGTAAATAATAGTAATAATAATAATAATAATAATAATAATAATAATAATAACAATAACCGACAAACAAAACAAGAACCAAGAACTGGCGAATGAAATATGTGCTATGTGGAAAGAAAAGGCGACACAAGTGATCCCAATAGTAATATTATCTACGGGAGTAATTCCAAAGTCACTATCACAAAGTCTAACAAGACTTAACCTGCACCCGAATACGTATATACAACTGCAAAAATCTGTAATTATTGGCACATGTTCAATTGTAAGATACTTTTTAAACCACAAATAAGACCACCGAGTCTAATCCTGTTGATTACTACATCCCAGGATAGGTTAATATTTCCCAGCCAAAGCTGAGAAGTGAGAAATTCGATAATAATAATAATAATAATAACAATTCTGAAGGAAGGAACTGTGACTCAAACGCACTTTTGATTCTGCTAAGTTTGTGCACATAACCTCTATTTTCATATCGTCATATGTTTATTTGCCGGCTCAAAATACATGAATAATTCATGTGGACGTTTTAACATTTAATTTGCGCACCACATTTCATATTCGTAATTCCAGCCGTTCATTAGTTATCGTTGTCAAACTAAAAGCCAAATGCATATTTTCGGACAACCGTCATGCTCTTTTTTTTGCAATTTAAGTAGATTGTGTTCATATATTATTCGTCGCAGTTTATTGTGCTCTTCCTTCTACACTAGTTATATTAATTATGTTAATTAAATAGTTGAAGCGCGAATTTTGTTTAAAAGGTATTTAAGAATTAAATTCCTATCTCAGAGTGGGCACACAAGTAAGTCCCTTACGAAGACAAAGCAGTTTAATACTAGGCAGGGGAATAAACACCTCTTCTTGCCGGACCATATGACTCATGTGAGCATTTGTGTGGGCACAATTCGGAATTGTAGTATCTTGTATTAGGCTGTATGTCTGCTAATAAATGAACTTTATGGGGTACAAGTTAATAGGAAATATCAATCGATTAGACGAGTTTTAGGGACGACTCGATATAAAGAAGATTCGAAGTGAGAAATAGAATATTGAAATTAAAAACTAGAAATGTTTTGTAAGTGTAAGAGGCTTTCAGTCTTGGTTGCAGCTAGATTTGCGATTAGTCAGTGATAACTTCTGATGACCTCCTACGAATAGAGTAAAAATGACACCTTTCAGCCAAAAACAACAATTAATAGCGCTTTAAAAATGTTCTTCTACGTTTTATACAGCAGAGAATTCGCGGCTGAAGTCCTGTGAAATTCAGTTTGACGAATAAACGGAACTGTGCATTGAAGCATTAAATAAAACTATCAGAAGTTCGCTCTTCTGTTCTTATTACGTATATCAAAGGTGTGCCTCTGCAGGCATTATGTACGTTTTTTTTAAATAAGTGCTTCCAAATAATATTTTAATATAACCCTGCCTTGAAAAAAGCTTGACCTGTCCAACTGAGTTCGGAAGTCGTCAAGACTTACTTTCTGTTTCACGTGGATGTCCGGGTCTGTTAAGTTGTTCTATATAAATTTAGGAAATGCACAAACACACACACACACACACACACACACACACACACACACCGTCTTTCTTTCTTAAATGTCTCTAAAAATTAAAACACACGGAAAATAAATTGGTCTTAAAGCGAGTATTCCATTATTTCCTATTACTCCCATTCGGAATTTATTTATATCGTTAAATATACAGTGCAGCTGGCTTGAGATGAGTGACGACGTGAAACTTGGCCATGATGTAAATGTTCCGTTATTCATATCTGTTTGGAACCAAAATTGTAGCGGATCAGCATTTCCTCGTAAAATCCTCCAGTTCTAAATTTATACATATCCTTTCATGTACTCCACAGGAACGTATGCGCGCCTAAAAATGGTTCTTCTGAAGAACTTTCGATGTTGCCTGATTTTCGTTTGAGAAAAGGTCTGTTAAGTACGACGCCTTCTTGTGGTGGCCACTTCTCTGTCTGAAGTGTCACACGTACAATCTAACCACTTCACACCGCACGGCTCTAGTAACAGGAGAGAATCCATAAGACTTTACCTGGTACATACATGTTTTTCGAATATTTCTGTGTCAGATCGCAATAGATGCGTTAAAATGTATGTTGTAAAGCCAATCTGTACAGGACCTCTGGTGTTTAACGTTTTAGTCTTAGTGGAGAGGTTAGGTAAGGGAGTGCTGGAACTTTATTTTGGTGAAACAAATATCGTAAACAATATCACATAAAATACGGTACAACAGTATTAAAATTTGTTCCTACATATTGCCCATGAGGATGGTCAGGATTGGCCTAAGTTTGGAGTAACAAAGTTTAGTGATGTCTTACTATGTACTATGTTGCTTTGGTTACGATAAATAATTTATAATATACACGGTCGAAATTTGCTAAACGTTTTATAACTCTATTTAAACAAGCTGTCATCTCAACACCCATTTTCACTTTCACAGTCCAAATTATGTGGACCTTAACTATAATAAGGAGGGATAGATTCTTTATTTAATTACATGTGACTCTGTGACATCACCACTTTCTCTTCTCTGTGATTTATAACGCTAGATGATAAGGTGTGTACCTTCTGTACGTGCAAACTATGACAGTAGGATTACATGGATGTGCTAATTTGGCTAAGTGTTTAAGAGATCCCTGCCTTCCCATGAATTCTACTCAAAATCACTTTAGAGTCAATATGGCAACTATAGTAGCCTTCAAAGCTCTCCAATCATAAAAAGGAAAGAAGTGTAGAAACTAAAATAATAAGGATCACATTACTACAGACGAAACTGTGATCTCCATGTTATTTAGTTTCTGAACAACGACACAACATGAATGTAAATACCGAGCGAACGCAATTTTGTTACTATTATTCTGTTCAGTGAAGGGGAAAAATGAGACCCAACCGAAGTACACAAATCTCCTACGTGTAAGCTCGCTGTCTGCTGTTTAAAAATACACCTGCTCTACAAAACACCCGAACACTGGATACACAGAACACATAAATTTCAGCTTCCGCGGAATAATATGTTGTTATCCATCACTTTATTTCCACGAAAAAGAAGATCGGTTGTTCTCCGAAACGTTAGACTTCTGATTCGAACTGACGAAGTTGGTTAATGTAGTCGGAGAAGAAATTGCCACTTTTCATTATCCTGAAAATTTGGGGTCTTGATTTTCGATATTGAACATTTACCGGATTCTGTTGCTACTGTTATCATTAATTCCTAAACTAGCTTAATAAATATAAGCTTTGGTGTGCAGATAATTTGTCACCTGACTGCTGGAATCGAGCCAATTTCTTCAATGTCGTTTATGCAAAATAGCATATTGCGACAGTGGGTAATATCTAGGCATTTGATAATTACCAGTTTAATTAAGATACATTGAATCGAGTTGACAGTTTATCAAATAATCGGCTGTTATTTTTCTAAATGTAGTTTATTAACCATCGAAAACTTAAAATATCTACACTATTCCGAATGTGTGGGATAATTCACTAGAATTTCCTCGTCGCTGTCCATTTACATGTTGAAAATTATCATCCATCCCTTCACGTTTTATTACACCTGGAAATGTATTTGAATAACATAAAAGCATAATTTTAGTTTCTCTGAACCAGTGGGGAGATGGGACATTCTGTAGCGTTGAAATTTAATGTTGTCCTGCTGATACTTTTGGTTAAGTCCCGTAAATAATTATGATATAATCTGTACATATTACACTTACAATTCTACAGTGTAATTAGCTCTAGAAATAGCTGACACTCATTGGGTATTGATTCAGATATTATGACAGCCCCAACTATATTGTGACTTTACTCCTGACTTATGGTCTGTACTGAATTTAGGCCTGTACGCTGTAAAAATATAAGCAGGTATTTGTATTCTGTAGAGGAGCAGAAAACAGAAAATGTGCAAGCGTAGACTTTCTTAAATTTCGAGTACAGAATATAAAATAGAGAAGCCTTGACTAGTACTTTGAACAGTATATTTCATCTGCGGTTCCTCATACCGCAGCTTTAGAAGAATGGGTCTGTTTTCTTCTTCAGTTGCAAAAGGGAGGGATTCGGATCTGATGAGCCCTTTTGCAGGATGTATTCTATATCACTTTTCACTCCGTACAATCCGAAACCAGTGTATATATTCTTAAAGGTCACACACACTCACTTCACATCCTGATATTAATGGTATGTGTTCTCGGGCAGAACTACAATTAAATGGGCCGTACTTAACCCTTTAAACGCCGAATTAAATCCCACCTGCCAACTGCTGGCATTATTAGGAGCTCACCATATTCTCCACGTTAGCAGGATAAGGGTCAATACCAGGCACTGAATATTTCGGCTTGCTTTAAGAGCATTTTGTTTAATGATTATACTTATTTAGCCATTTAAACGCCGAGTTAAATCACATATGCCATCTGCTGGCATTATTAGGAGTTCACCCTATTCTCCACGTTAGCAGGATAAGGGTTAACATGCTTAATGCGGTTTACAATTCGCTATTCACTCATCAGATATTTCTCTGTTACATATCAGTGTAGATGAAAAGTGTCACTAGGCCTTAGAGCCTAAAGTGACTGCATGTACCTATGTTGCAACAAAAAGGAATTCCGACTTCAGCCACGCAGTGTTTCTACGTGTCATGTTATTTTCGTCTGAGTACCGGCTGATTGGTTCTTAAAAGGGAGATGGACTGTGCTCTTTATGATGTAGGACTGCCGTCTTACGCGTGACTTACATTGAAGTCATTCTTCAGCGAGTTAAATAAAGGAAGAAATATTACCTTTGCCTTACACATGTTGTTTGTGGACTCAACAGTGAAGTTAATCCTTGAATTACAAAGTGCCTTTCTCCGAAATTTAAAGCATTGACATTAAAGATTACTGTAAGATCGTGTTTCAGTAAATTACTAACATTACTTACCGACCTGCACCTAGTTTACAACTTATTCCTATTCTAAGCACAACTTAATTGCATTGCTATATTTTCAAAGCGACACAGAGATGGAGTGCAGTCTCTTTCGTGTTTTAACTTCTTTGGGATCATGTGGGGGTTATTCCTACTTCCCTATTGATTTTGGCGGGAGCGCTAACTGAACTAGAGATACACAAGTTGCCTTTGCACAAGCGTATCACATGAACTAGGTGTTGTGTCTCATCTTATACAGACTGTTGAATATTGGATTGTTATATAAGTCTTTTCTTGCGTAAGAAGAAGCAATTTGTTTTTTACAGCCTAGAACAAAAGATGCCAATTCGTGTTTTGGTAACGCTTTATAGCCGTTTTAACATGAATTATTTGCGTGAGGACATAACCTTAATGCAAAGTGAGAGGGCGTCTGCTCGTTCTCATATCTTGCTTGTGCAGAAATTCACAGGGGATTTCAGTTAAAATTGATGTAGGATTCGGCCATAAATTTTTTCAAGAAAACTAATTTTGCTTCATTTCATTAAATTTTTGCAGCTTAAGTAAAAAAAAAAAAAGGTTCTTAGAAACGGGTTATCGTAGAAAAAATTGGTACCAGTCGTACAAAGCAAGCCTAACACAGCATAAAACTTATATTTCAAACTGTTTTTAATAGAAGTGTGACGTGTCTGTATATATATATAATTGAGGGAAGATTTTTGTAAGAAAGTGTTACGGTTTCCCACAAGTGCGGCTAATGGTACGACAAAATAGGAAATTGGTAGAGAAGGTAGGAGAGGTATTTTGTCACACTTTGCAGTAAAGTATTCGTTGAGATGATGCAGATGGGACAAGAAGAACTTGTAAGGAGCCGGTACGAGTGGCAGGTAGAAAATTTGAATTTGGGAAGTTGGACATTACGTTTAAAGGAAGAATTACACAAAATTTGTTTAGGAAATATGTCGTAGATAGGCAGGAGAAGAATTCACAGACAGGATATGACATGATTAAGACCACAACTAAAACACTTTATTATCCAACAGATGCACAAATATATAATTCATATACGCAATTAGAATTATTATAAAATATTTTAAAATGTTTAAAATTGCTCCAACATGGTTCGGATCACAAGGGACCCATCATCAGGGAGATTTACACAGTGCTTGGCTAAAGTTACATTAATGGTTCTATCGTGTCCGTTGACATGGACGTAGT
>Ga0123355_10021294_pt1 | contig 10376 bp, 6 predicted proteins | sample TergutEmb28metaG_3_FD_89872 | JGI IMG/M metagenome (GOLD analysis project Ga0123355, IMG submission 89872) | Embiratermes neotenicus P1 segment gut microbial communities from Petit-Saut dam, French Guiana - Emb289 P1 | ecosystem: Host-associated > Arthropoda: Insects > Digestive system > Gut ... | reverse complement strand
TCTGTTGAATAAATATAAAAAATGCAACGTTTAGAGGTTAGCGGTGCGGTACGACCACTATAGGGGTCGTTAGGCGTCAAAGGGTTAAAGCTATATTCATGCTTCGAATAACAGTGAGGGATTTTTTTAATCCTAGTAATTAACCAACTTGATGCACAAAATTTTTGGTTTACAATAAGTTTATTTCATGCCTCTACATGTTTCGAGCGCCATGTTCTCATCATCAGGTGGTCAAAATTGTATTATACAGCCTCTGGTATCATCACACTGAAACGAGCGAGTGGTCTAAAATTACTAAATTTTAGTAATTTTAGACCACTCAGTTGCTTCAGTGTGATGATACCAGAGGCTGTGTAATACAATTTTGACCTCCTGATGATGAGCACGTGGTGCTCGAAACATGAGGGGCATTGTAAAACAAAAATTTTGTGCATCAAGTTGGTTAATTACTAGGATAAATATACTGAGATGCACGGTCAGCAAAACATAAAAAAGTAATGGATCATTTCAAGATTACTTAAGCTTACACAAGTATTGCGCTACTTCGGAAATTTTTAATACAATGCGTATGATTTATTGGATGCACAAATTTGAATGTCGCTCATCCACCCAATGGAAACGTAGATCTTGTTTTCAGGGTTACGGCGTCACGTAAAAATGTGGAATGCATTACTGTGATTCGATATCATCTCAATTGAAGAGATGAACTGATTATTACGCAACACACCTTTCCCACATCCCTGTTACTTCACGCCCTAACCAAAACAAGAAACAAAAAAGTTCCAGAAAACCAAAGTCCTGCTATCCTATTTAATATATTTTTAATTATACGCATTTGTTGGTATTATGTTTATTGTTTCATTTCACACTCTACGGTAATTTTATACGCAAACATCAATACTGTGTTACGTGAAATCTGAAGGACATAACCTCAAAGTTTCGCTTCGTTGCCACCTTTCTACTTGCCGACAAGCCAACAGCATGTCACATACAGTCCGCAGGTAGGTCGTGGCCTATATTCGTACCAAATTTCACACTCCTCTCAGCAGCAGCTCATTAGCTACCGCCACCAAACAGATATTCACCACACAACGGGCCACGAAGGCCCAGAGGGGAAGTAGAGGTATAGTTCTGCTCTTCCTTTAACACCGGCACTAGGTGGGGGTGGGTGGTCAACGCCACGTCCCAGCCGCTTTACCCCCGAGTAAGAACCGATACTCATTGCATAGAAGGCTGGGTGGGCCCAGGGCCGGTTTGGACGGGTGTGAAATGCCTCGCCGACACCGGAATTTGATTCCTGGACCGTCCAGCCCGTAGCTAGTCGCTATACCGACTGAGCCATCCTGGCCCACGCAACCAAACAGAAACGTAACGAAAAATGTTCACGCGGCCGTTATATTACCTTGAAGTTCTGAACGAGGCGTTGCTGAAGACTGGGTAAACAGTTCCCGACGATGTGAGGGATCGTAATGCCTTCCACGGGTCGGGAAAGATTTACCCAACGACATGGCTTAATACCCCAAAAGACCTGAATTTGCATAATTATTTTATACTCACAATGATGTTGCCAAAAACTTCCCCAATTCTTTTCTACATCCTAGAGTAAGAGGCGCTAGTGTCATTGTTGCGTCATAATTCTCACACGTGTGATGGTATTACGCATTTTAGTAAACCAAACGCAAGGCGTTGGGGTAGACTCAAATGGTATAAAGTCGAAACCAAGTTTCGTAGAAACTGATCCGTGAGCACAGAGACTGAAATGGGCGGGCAAGCACTGCATTAATTTAAGTGTACTTCTTCCTCTTTGAATGAACAACATGACGTAAATGTAAATTAAGATGTCGAATATCCGGATACCCAAAAACGAATATCTTCAGAGTATTTCAAAGGCAGAGCGGGAATTATCAGTTATTCACTCGTGTAAATTTCATTACGTGGAGTTCAGAAGTTACAAGAAGATAAACCAAAGCAGCGAATGACGACTAACCTCTCCAAAGCGCCCATTATACGTTAACTAAACATCGTATTTCAGCATGAACGTACTGTTCGAGATCGGCGAAGACAGTCAAGAAACATTTCATTCCATTTAATCGCCTCGTCACTAAACCCCGCCGTAAAACTTCCAACTTCTCCAATTTCTCTATCACTGTCTTCACGTCATTCCAACCCTCTCTGTTCAAAACACCAGACTGATACACCATCTCTTTCCCCTACTTAAATCGCAAACTTCGTATTTTACGAAAGATTGCAGAAAATGATCAAGCAGCTCTCCATGTACGATACAAACCGAAGCCGGAATAGCTCAGTGTAGTGAAGGCTAAGGGGTTAGGGGCTGCTCGACAAAGAACACGAATTCTTAACCCACTGCTATAGTGTCCATGGTGTCCTGATCGACTCATCAGTGGGTACCGGAGCAGCTTCAATGGGATTCAAGCGGTAAGGTCATGGGACTAACCACTCAATACCACCTAGTGCACAGGTTAATAATGCGTACAGCCATGAATCTACTCCCCCACACGACCCAATAGTGTTGTGCTTAATTAAAGCACACAGTCAACTTTATTCTAGAAATGGCGCCCGACAAACAGTACATCCTATCGAGGCAAATACAGCAGAAAGCCGGTCACGGTGTCACCAGACATACGAAATAACACACATTAATCAAGTTACTTTAAAGTTGTCCATTCCGTGCATTTTAGGCGCGTTCGCAAAACTGCGAAAAGCGACTATTAGCTTCGTCATGTATGTCCGTACGTCCATCCGAACGCATGCAACAACTCGGCTCCCACTGGATGGATTTTCATGAAATTTGATATTTCGGTAATTTTCGAAAAACTTCGAGAAAATTCAAGTTTCGTTAAAATCGGACACGAATAACGGGTACTTTACATGAAGACATACATAAATTTTTTATCATATTTCGCTCAGTCCTTCTTAGAATGAGAAATGTTTCAGACAAGCGCTGTACAGGAAATCAAAACGCACTTTTTGTTCAGTGACTTTTTTCCCCCCCCGAAAATCGTGCTATTTATGAGATAATGTGGAATAATATTGCAGAGCGGGGCAGGCCACAGATGACAATATAATATGGCTCATGCGCTTTGCATGCTGGATAATTAAGGTCATAGACACACACACAATATGTGATACTTATTGCTTTTCCACTGCAACAATGGTTGCAAGAAGGCACCTCAATGTAATGTTATACGTACTTACACTGCCTGTCTTGTTTGAGATCAACGTACTCAACATCCTGCCAGCTCCGATACATGATACAGCATAAACACAGTGACCCTATCCACTTTGCACCGAGATACGCACCGCAGTCCATAACACACAGTGCCACAAACCAGCAGTTCCCACTACCAACCGCAACAACAATAATCTGACTTTGTATAAACCGTATTTCCCTATGGAAGAAATGTTTTAATCATACCCAAACCGTAAGTTTTTTAAAAACTATAAAACCTGCACCTCTTATACATAAATGATATCAACAACGAAGCCTGCTACAGACTGTGGAACCTAGTAAATAACAGCTTTTTGTTGGGAGTTGGTCTTAATCCCGTCATACTGCGCTCCCTGCAGTTGATACACTTCTACCGGGACACGTCGGAGCTATATCTTTAATAGCCTTGGATGTTTAATACCGTGCATTTGCTTGGTGCAATACGTGTAAATTGATTACACTGATTAATCGCACTGTTTCGCGATTACTGTGGCTTACTCATTCGTGGAAAATGGAACTCAATTTTTAAGTAACTTATGCTAATTAGTGTACACAAAAAGCAGCTGATAACATTGGAGTAGCATCCGAACCCGTAACGTGCATGGCAAAGGATGTTTATGCCAGACAGCTGTTCAAAAGTTGAGAGACACAAATTACATCCTCTCATAAACTATAATTTTCTCCCATTATTAGACGAATACGGGCTAGCAATGTGAGAAATGTTACGACTGTTGGGTCGCATCGCTCCAACCTACGGCCATGATGCAGCAACAGCGCTCTGGTTGTATCTAACTGGTAGACTAACGCCAACCTAACGTCACAAAGCTACATCAGCCGTCCCTTCTCTTCTAAGCTTGATGTCTACTACTACGAACAAAACAAACGAGCAAAACAGCCCATGCATACAAATTATTCCCTCCACAACTATGCGACAGTGATATGGCAGAAAAAAGTAAAGGCGGATAAGCCTGGATGCCGTGGGAAATATGTGAGCACAGTTCACGGTGGAAAATGAGACAGGAACGAACATGACAGCCATGCACTGCCACATGCCTTATCTCGTACAGGGCAAGGAACAACAGAACTGCTGCGCCATTTATTGGTATAAACATGGCACATAATTATTCCTTATCAGCACACTAAAACATAAAGGTATATATTTATCTCAGTAATTAACCAACTTGATGCACAAAATTTTTGTTTTACAATAAGTTTATTTCATGCCTCTACATGTTTCGAGCACATGTGTTCATCATCAGGAGGTCAAAATTGTATTATACAGCCTCTGGTATCATCACACCTACAGTTGTGATGATACCAGAGGCTGTATAATACAATTTTGACCTCCTGATGATGAACACATGTGCTCGAAACATGTAGAGGCATGAAATAAACTTATTGTAAAACAAAAATTTTGTGCATCATGTTGGTTAATTACTGAGATAAATATACTGAGATGCACGGTCAGCAAAACGTCAAAAAATAAAGGTATATAATCGACTCACGTAATTTACAATGGAAATGTGACATATTTTCGCCCTTCTGCGCTTATATTCGTACTGGTGTCGGAAATAAATTAACAACAACAATAACAATAGACTCAATAACCTGCCCAGTGACTTTTCGTGTCGATCGGTGCACAATTCCTTTGAATACCGCAAGTACTCCTCAATGCTTGGAGTTAATGACTACTTAAAGGTACGTTTCATGAGGACATAAAATTCCAGTTAAGAAAGAAGGGAATCTTACGGATAGCGGACAGCTGAAAAGTGCCTAAGCTTATTCTATTTATGCCGTGTTCACGTAATACTGTAATAATGTTTTTACCTCAAACTATAGTTTTTGAAACTATAACTTAAGCGGTAAAAGGTACTTTCTCCGGGCCTAATTATTTATGATACCACGAATAAGTGTACAGGTGGAGACTGAGGTCCGCGCATTCTTTACCTGAACACCAAACATAGGTGGGACAGACGCTTTAGAAGTCGCATTCCAACCGCCTGAAATTACGGAACTTTTTCAGTGCGGTACGAACTTAAACGAATTAACCTTCTAAAGACGAAAAGCACTGTACATTATGCATAAATATTCAGTTCGTACCCCACAGAGAACACAGTCGCTTTGCATTAGAAAGACCAATTAATTACTGCTGTATAGAGAAAGAACGGCTGTTTTGTAAGAGTCGCGTGGAAAGCTGAGTGGTTAAACTAGGTTTTTGGTTATTAAACAACTCACGGTCCGTACTTCTCTAACGCTCAAGTATGGACATCAACCCTGCCCTGCCCACTGTACGTACAATACACGCAGTAGTTCGATGATCGCACTGCGGGGTCGCCGTGACGCAGCGGCAACTTCTTCGTCGTACGTGCTTCGCATACTGCATACATAAAAGGTTGAAGGCGCAAAATATAGCACACCAGCATCAGTCCACAGCGATCAAATGAGTGCCATCCCGTCACATACGTACAGAACAAACTGACAAAGTACTGATTCCGCTCCACACGCGCAAAGAAAACACACAGAAACAAGCTGCAACACAGAACTTCAAAAACGTACGAGCATAAAAAGCACAAACAGGTTCGTCATTCGGTGTCTCCGAGAAACACTCAGCCCGACTACAGACCACAGCCAATGTTCAGTCACTGAACACTTTCGAGTGCACACGTACTTCTTTTGCAGAGATTTATTGCACAGAGAGTATATACAGTGTGTACAAGGATAAATTACAAAGTTGTTCCTGTAACCAATCTGAAGAAATGTTTACACTATGGCACAAGTGGAAATGAATAATATGTATACAGATATAAGTACAAATAACGGCAGTGAAAATTTATGAACCAAAAAAAAACCTGCGACTTCCGATAAGCTAATTAAAGCAGTATATGCTTCGTACGTTTATGTTCATATTTTTTGTACAAGTTCGTCAGGTCGGCTAGAGTATAATTCCCTATTTACACACGTACCTATGTGGTGCTGTAACATTTCCAACCTATTCATTATCCCACACTGTAGTTATTTATGATATAATTTTTACCAATTTGACATTCAGAGGACTGTGCATCGTGATATATTCTTATAACAAAAGTCAACAAGCCAACAAGTTCCATTCCGACCTCGCTACAGACATCAACGTAACTAGTATGACAAATACCAGTTGCTGTGAATACAGTATTAAGACTCCTGATGATGGACAGCAGATGTCCGAAACATGTAGAGTTCTTTACCAAAATAAAGTAGAGAAATAGTGCATCTTGTTGGCTTTTATTATAAGAATTATTTTTACCAGTCGCCACTCACGACGACTCTGAACAGGACTCATTGATTGGTCTTGCAGAGGAGACGGAGTTTGTTCTCTGTAAGGTACAAACTCATCTTTTGTAAACAGTCTGGATAAATTTCAGTCGTCACAGTTGAACTGCACACCATCTCAGCTTTGTAAAGCACATCCTACGCCACACAAGTGCCCGTTTACCCCTCCGATACATACGCAATGGTTAGTAACGTCAAGCCTCCACCTTTAGGCACTCACAACCAGCCAACATAAACGGTATGTACAACAATTCTACTATACGTAAGAACATACTGGATTTTCTGAAATAGTTTTTATTATTTAAAACCTTTTACTATAATCTGAAATTTTATTGATAACTTAACGTTTTATAACTTTAACGACAATGTATCTATGTATGTGTGTGTGTGTATATATATATATATATAAAGTAATTTTACACAATTCCATTATTTTCAGCATGACATATACCAATTGTTGTATATACAGAGCAGTACCTCCTGATGATGAGCAGTAAAACTGCTCGGAACATGCAGAGGTTAATTACTGAAATAAATTGAAAGTAAATAATGCATCCTGTTGGTTCTTACTGCGCACTCACAAGTAGTGCACAAAATTCAAGCGCTGTATGGAGTTGTCTCCACACAACAGTCAGTCCGCGTACTTCGATCTCCGAACTTACTGCGCTACTGGAGGACTAGGCCACTTTTTCTGTCTAATTCAATTTTGGTTCGTTTCGGCCCAGTATAACTACTATCACTCTGCACGTTCGAACCCAACTTCTTTAACGTTCTACCCAGAAACAGCTGCACCAACCAAAAACTGCCAGATATCATTGCGGACTGCGGGTTGCAAAGTTTAACGGTCACATTGTCCTATACCCCACAAACCAACGAACGACAATGTGATATTCGCAGGGGAACCGTTTTCGGGCGCGGTCGCAAAATTGCGATAAGCGACTATTAGTTTCGTCACGTCTGTCTGTTCGTCTCTCCGTTCGCATTGAACAAGTCGGTTCCCAATGGCGGGATTATCATTAAATTTGATATTTATTTTCCGAAAATCTATCGAAAAAATTCAATTTCATTAAAATCGGACAAGAATAACGGGTACTTTACATGAAGACCAATACACATTTTTTATCATATCTCGCTCAGTTCTCAGAATGAGAAATTTTTTAGCTAGAAGTTGTAGAGATAATCAAAACACGTATTTTATGTTCGATAGTTTTTTTTTCCGATTATCGTGCCGTTTATGAGATGACGTGGAAAATTATGGTAAAGCCAGACTCGCCATAGATGGCGATGCAGCGCATGCGCACTGCACGTTGGATAACTAAGACTATAGACATACACTCAGAATATGTAACACATATGGCTTTTCCACGGGAAAAGTGGTTACACGAATGCGCCTAAATGTTACCTAACGTGTACAATGCCTGTCTTGTTCAACAGTAAAGATGTACGTGCTGTAAAATAAAACAAGCCAGCGAATATGTAAAACTGTGGCCCTGCACGTGTAAAACACGTGCAGCCCACATGCGGGCAGTTTACTCTTCTGTCCCTATCGGCAACTGTTTGTGGCAATACAATTCAGAAACTTCATCTAATGCGCCCTACAGAAAATTTGTCAAAAATGGTATACAATTCAAGTGCCGGACAAAGGCAAGCAATACATGAGTTTCAAAAATCTCTCTTTCACATGACTCGTTCAGACGATAGAGCCCAGACCGGCAGTGAGACTAGCATCTTAAAGAGCGTCTCTGACGTAGTTGGAGGGCTGGTTGTTGTATCGATGGGTTTGGCGGTGCTTAACAGTGGAATTGCTATGCACCACAGAAGACGAACAGCACGATGGGAAAGAGAAATAAATACGATAAATGACATGGCATTAGAGAGTCAACGAAATTTAATTATGTAACTTCCACAGTTCACCCAATTCGGTGCTTTTTGGGACTTATACCAAGCAAATCCGAGAAACATTTTTAAATATGTATTACCTGTACGTATAATAAATAATTTATTGGATATATTTATAAGCCACTTCGTCAGATTATCAATTTTTCTCGGATTAGGCTGGATGGCCTGTTTCAATTCAGAATGTATTTCGGTACTTTCACCCGAACTTAAAGCTATGGCTATTTAGTATATCATACAATGCAATAAATAAATAAATAAATAAATATTACACAAAGCAATTTAATTACACTCTGCGTAAACATGCAAACAGAAAGTCCAGAAATTAAAAGGAACACAAAAAACAGTCATGCATATGCGTAACTAGGAGGTTGCAAGGGTGGAGGTAAGAAGTCCCTCCAATATTTGTTCTACCTAAGAAACGAGTTTTGGATACTGAGTTGAAAAGGGTTAAATAAAAAAAAATACAAATGTTTTCTACAAGATTATTTGGGTGGTGTAAAGACAGCGAAACAATGAAAAACCTGCGTTTTTACGGGACACAGAATAGAGGCATCTAAGTCGCCCGTTTACAAAGGAAGCGAGGCATTGCAAACTTTCTGTGCTACTTGCCTAAGGACATTGTATATGAAGGACCGGTTCAAACTAATCTTCCCATATTTCTAACTTGACTCCTCCGTCAATTAAAGTTCCTAATACCCATGGTCGACCAAACGTCCCTAGACAGGTTACGCCTACGCAGTCACGTTAAGTTTTTCCAAGAAGCGCACTGCAATCATTTACATCCGCGTTCATCGTTCACGAAACGGTTAAAATCGGAATAGAGTGGTCAGCCCTGTCACCTGAACAGCCACACAGATTGCCATAAATCATGTGACAGATGAGTAACATGAAATGCTCTTGAATAGAGACGAAAATTATATCGCCGGTGTCGAACTCACACCGCAGGACAGATCTGTGCAGATGGAAATATGACTGCTGTGGTATCCCCTACATGCTAAACATCTTTGCTAGAGAATGGTTAAAGCCACAATGATTGGGGCTGGTTATAGTGGTCCCTAGGCAACGTGTGGATGTCAGATGGGCGAACAGACGGTTCTGCCTCTTGATCGCCTGACAGTGCAGCTGCCCGCTGCTGTTGACAGGCCTGTGCCTGCATTCACCACATTTTAACCTCCATACCACATCGGGGAAACGATACTGATGGCGTGTACAATTCGTAAAATACTGAGTCACTTGCTGCAAGCAATGCTTTCGGAAATGAACGCACATCAGCTGTTCTCCTTAGATCTGATATAGTTAACCAAAACATGATCTTACACGCTCGCACGTCACACACACTGCGTAACACTTCCGACGAGATTCATCCGTTCTGTTCAATAATTTCCAAATTTCCACTATTTACGGAAAAAGTGTGTTGGGATTTAATGCAAAATGTTTTATCTCCACAATGTCTGTCGTCATCATCATCATCCGTCACCAGTTAGGCCCTAATAGTCCGGCTTCGCCCTCGTCTAATAGTCACTTCAAAAATCTTCCAAGTTGTCTTCGTCCACTTGGTCTTCAATTCAGCATTATTTTCGGCATCCTGTTGCTGTTCATTCTTGTTACATGGCGTAGTCGATTTGATTTGTATCTCCCAAGTTTCTCGTCAACTGGTTCTACTTTCTTCTCTTCCAAAATTTCTTCGCTACTTTTGTGGTCTTGTGTACCCGGCTGTTCTGAAAAACTGGTGACGTTAACAGCACGCTGCGCAGCAATGGGAAAATACATACAAAATGGTTGCAGGGTACTGGCTGCTGTTCGAGTCCACTTCTTTATAGCTTGGTTAAAGTTCTGCGGTCTATTTTCTGTGTATTTTCTATGATTGTGTGAAACAACTCCGGTGGCAATTAATGACTGACGGCCTTGAAATAAAATAATTTCTAATTAAAACTGAAAT
>Ga0123355_10021292_pt1 | contig 10377 bp, 8 predicted proteins | sample TergutEmb28metaG_3_FD_89872 | JGI IMG/M metagenome (GOLD analysis project Ga0123355, IMG submission 89872) | Embiratermes neotenicus P1 segment gut microbial communities from Petit-Saut dam, French Guiana - Emb289 P1 | ecosystem: Host-associated > Arthropoda: Insects > Digestive system > Gut ... | reverse complement strand
CTTCCCGCTGTAATCCTAGACAGTTTGCCTAGACATTTAGGCTGGTGGCAGCTCAGCTACGCATACCTAGACACAGATCTAGAACTGAGGACTTAGAATCCTCCTCCCTCCATGTCCATCTGGACTTAGCTTGGTGGAAGATCAACCCCATGCTCCAGTGGGCACGACAATACGACCTGTATTACACTGTTCCACCATTTATTTGTCCCTTATAAATGTTAAACGCTTTAGATTTTACACCGGTGAACACTCTGAGGATGTTAAACCATTCTTTGGTGTTTGTACACTCAGTCAAACAAAAATCCATCGGCGTGATATTTCGTACGTCCCGCTCAGGCAGTGGCGTGGGGTACAGTTGCCATCATAATGCGAGTCGTTTTTCTTTCCCCATATTTGCGCATTCGTTGTGTTTCTTCGTCTTCCATTCATTACAATCAATCACACCGCATATATATTAACAGAAGACAACAATACATTTGCTTAATTTGAAATTAAAACATTACATAATAAATATTTCGAAAATATTCTATTGAAGATTGAGGAATATAAAAGCCAATTTTTAAAATGTAAACAATGCAGGTGTAGGCGTTTCAGGTATCTATGCCTTTTCCAGCAGATCTACAGTGTCGCTTTTTCGGCTGTATAAACCTATAAATGTTGAAATTCGTTTTCTGGACCAATGTTATAAAATCAATATTAAACAATATCGGTCACACCTATTAACAATTCTCTCTTTGTTTTTTTATGATGCATTATATATATATATATATAGTTATAAGCGTCAAGCAATGTAATTTTTATTTTATCCAGCGTCTTTTTATGATGAATTGTACAGGGTGTCATTTTTATCCCGACCTCGAGCACAGCATTTTCTCACATTGAAAGCCTACGTCGGCCAGGAAGTGGCGTGACAACTGTGGTGCTGAAGATAGCGATACAAAGGGCATCCTGTATATAGGTGGATACTGCAAGAATATTCGCCAGGAGGCCGAGTTAATATTATTTTCATAAATTTATTTGCATTTGTTGCATGTTATGCTGATTTGGTTTTGTTTGTAATTGCCATAACCAAATTACTGATAATGAAAGAATCACTAGCGGCAAGAGAGACGATGTTACATAATATTTTTTATACAAATGGAATTGGGAAGTAGTCATTTTCACAGCGGATTTGGCTGTCGAGTTGGTTCCATTTCGAAGTTTTTTTTTTTTTTTTACATTTGATAGAATTTTAGCTTGATGTGATACTCTACCTCTGTCACAAATGCATACTTTGGTGCCAAGGTTAAATTGTTTATTGCAATTCCCTTGTTTTTAGATAAATACTAACAATAGACAACGTTCGTAAAGTTGCCCCTGTGAACACCATTAAGACATACAGAATGAGTAGACCTGTAGCTCCACACATACTTAACCTCGGCACTGGATGGAGGAGATTGGTAAATTCTACATCTCGGCTAAATTCCAAGGAGAGCGCCCCCTGAACCCATCGAATACGAGAATCCAGGGACCCCTGAACCGGTCTGATCTTCTGGGGAAAAGAATTTTGCCTGTACTGGGAAACACACAGCGACTCGCGCAGTCACTGTGTTCCGGCTCCCAATTATTGGTGGGAAATAAAGTATTAAAAGAATGAAAGAGTAAAGCAAATTCTATAGAACTTCTGTTTGTCCTATGGATTGGTATTATTTTTGAAATACGTAGAGTTAAAGTCATAGAACTGTCAAATTCGTTAGCCACTTACAAAATTCGACATAGAACTTTTCTGACTAGGACACGTAAATCATCAGGTGACCCTTTTAATCGTTTAATAGTAAGCAAGGATGGATCTTGTTAACCAAATAAATTTATGAGCACAGAGCTAATAAATATGCTATTAGTACTGTTCAAACCATGCAGTATTTGTCCCAATTGATGGTAGTACTGACCAGTGTTACGTCTCTGGATATTATGTGTACTTCTTATAGTAAGTGTACACTCATTCTTAATCTTGGCACTAGTTGAAGGAGAATGGTCAATTTTACGCCACGGCAGCTTTACCCTCGTTACTTATTCAATGGTGACTGGATGGAAAAGAGAAAATTTATGGTCTTGGAAGTGGAATGGAACCTTGGATCGTCCAGCCCGTTGTATGGTCACTTTACGGACCCTGTACTCTGCAGTCGACTTTGTGCAAGTTGCCTGTCTGAGGCAGTGCTTTCGGAATCGTTTTACTCACCAGGCAACGCAGTTTATTTCTGGTGACTAAATCATTACTGGTCACCTGAGCGTAAGCAAAACATCCATCAGAAAAGTGGTGAAAAGGAAAGCTGCGATCCTACAGCATTCGCTCTGTAGGAGGCCAGTAGACCTAGAACCGTTGGAGGTGGGAATAGCCTTTGTAACCTTGACAAAGAAGGGGCATTCCTTTAGGACTTCCGGTCCTTGCATAAACATGTCATTGCATCAGTTTTAGGTTACCTTGGTTATTCCCTGTGGAAGGTGACATTTAGATCTGCGAGTTACTCGTATCTTGCGGATTTGCGGATTTGCATGCAGTTGCGTGTAAAGGTTATGTATGACACCTAGCGCCTAGCGGAATGTATGTTTAAATTGAAAGGTTGGAAGTTTTCTGTCCATAATGTGACACATTCAGAGTGGTCTCCAATAATTCATGCAGCAATTAAGGTCCTTTTGTCAAACCATTTCTTTCCGGAAATTGGCTCTATTGCCGTTATCGAGAGAGTAATAACCCTAATATGTAGGATCCGTAGTTACAGCTTGTGTATAAGATTCCTAGGTACACTGCGGTTTAGTCTTGGAAAGTACGGGTACTATGTAGGGTCTCTAGGAGAGGCTTCTGTTTAGGGTTTGTAGGTACAGCTAGTTCGTAAAATCTGTAGCCACAGTTTCGTTGTGGGATTCCAAGGTACATGTGTTCTGCAGGATCCCTAGGTATAGCTGCTATAGGGTCCCTAGGTTCAGCTGATATATAGGTCACCTAGGTACAGCTAATCTTCAGGATCCCTAGGAACAACTGTTTTGTAGGGTTGCTAGGTACAGCTGCTATAGGGGGCCGGCAGGTACAACTAATGTGTTGGGCCCGTAGGTACAACTACTCTAGGGGCCTCAGGTACATGTAACTTGTAGGGTCCCTACTTACTTACTCCATGGTGCAGAGTCCTTCTTGAGAAGCTAACTGGTTTGCAGCTAGTCAAGAAATTCCCCGCATTTCACGGAACCCAAAGGTGCATTACCGTACTCACAAGCGTCTGCCAACTTTCCCTATCCTGAGCCAGCCCAATGCAGTCCATATACCCACATCCAACCTCCTGGAGATCCATCCTAATATTATCCACCCATCTACGCCTAGGTCTCCCCAGTGGTTCTTTTCCTCCGGTTTCCCCACCAAGACCCTATGCACCCCCTTCTCCTCACCCATACGCGCCAAATGCCCAGCCCATCTCATTCTTCTCGATTTTATACTTGTAGGGTCCTTAGGTACTACAAATATTTTGTAGGGTTTCTGTGTACAAATATTCTATAGGATCCCTAGTTCGAGGTACGACTATTCGGTAGGATCCCTATGAACAACTACTTTATGGAGTTCTAAGTACAGCTATTCTGTAAGGTTCCTAGGTACATCTGCTATATATGTCATACGTACTACTAATTTGTAGGGTTCCAAGGTACAAGTACGCTGTGTGGTCTATAGGTGCAGTTACCGTGTAGGGTTTCTAGATGCAGCTACGCTGACATCATGGTCCGTGGTTGGTAAACAGGTGCTGAACAAAGCGGTCCAATTGAGTTGGGAAATCGACATGGTTCGAAAACTGTGTTTCACAAAAGTGTGACGATATAAAAAGCCTAAAATAATAGACCCAAATAACACACAGTTTTAACCCCTAATCGTCATTAAGATCAAGATGGTGAGCTGTGAATATTCTAGCTAATACTAACAATAGCACAATTCCGTTGTGAAACTGAACTTTGTAATAGACAAGAGTAGGCATATGTCAAACTTAAAAGGTCACCGTTTTGTGTTACTTCCACGGAGCACAGTCCTTCTTCAGAAGCTAACCGGTTTTCAGCTAGTCAAGAAATTCCCCTCATTTTATGGAACCCCAAGTTACATTACCGCATTCACAAGTGCCCGCCACCTGTCCCTATCCTGAGCCAGCTCGATACAGTCCATACCCCCACATCCCACTTTCTGAACATCCATCATAATATTATCCTCCCATCTACACCTTTGTCTCCCAATCGGTCTCTTCCACTCAGGTTTCCCCACCAAAACCCTATATACGCATCTCCTTTCCCTCATACGCTCTACATGCCCGGCCCATCTATTTCTTCTCGATTTTTTCACCCGAACAATTTTTGGTGAGGAGTACAGATTATTAAGCTCCTTATTATGTAGTTTTCTCCACTCTCCTGTCACCTCGTCCCTCTTAGGCCGAAATATTCTCCTCAACGCCCTATTCTCAAATACCCTCAGCCTACGTTCCTCCCTCAGTGTGAGCGAAAAAGTTTCAAACCCATACAAAACAACAGGCAAAATTATAGTTCTGTAAATCTTAATCTTTAAATTTTTGGATAACAAATTAGCAAACAAAAGATTCTATACTGAATGTTAGCAAGCATTCCATGACTTCAATCTGCTCTTAATTTCTTGCCGAATAGAATTTTGATTTGTTGTTTCCAAATATTTGATCTCTTCCACCCTTTCAAAGCAACTATTATCAATCTTTATATTGTGACTTCGTCCTTCATTCGGATATCGAGACATAACCATGTACTCAGTTTTATCATCATTTACTTCTAGTCCAATCTCCTTACTAGCCACTAGCAAACTTCTGCGTTTTCCTGTATAGTACTTACGGTTTCTCCCAGCATATTAACATCATCAGCGTAAACCAGAAGCTGATATGTACCATTTAATTTCAAGCCATCCTGGATAACCTGAACCCTCCTAATGGCGTATTCTAAAGCCAAGTTGAACAGCAATGGCGATAGAGCATCTCCTTCTATCAAACCATTCCTAATAGGAAACATGTCAAATTCTTGCCTATTCAGATTCTGCTATACGTTTCAATAAGACACATTTTTATTAGCCTTACCAGTTTCATAGGGATACCAAACTCAGTGAGAATATTATACTCCTAACTGAATCACAGGCTTTCGTGAAGTCTATAAAGAGCTGTTGCACTGCTTCGTTGTATTCCCATTTTTTCTCAAGTATTTGACGAATGCAGAATATATGGTCAGTAGTTGACTTGCTGCGTCGAAATCCACATTGATGATCTCCAATAATTTCCTCTGCGTATGGAGTTAGCCTTGACAGCAGGGTGTTGGATAAAAATTTATCCATAGCTGGCAAGATCTGTTTTATCGCCTTTCTTATAGATAGGTAAAAAGATCGACTCCTTCCACTCCTCAGGCAATTCCTCCTTATTTAAAATAGAAATAATAAGTTTATGGATCTCAGAGCGAATTGACCAAACCCTCTGCATTAATAAATTCTACTGGGATTTGATCAGTACCCAGTGATTTGTGACTTTTTAGCTTTTCAATAGCCAACTCAACCTCAAAGACACTTGGTTAGGGCACTAGTGGCTTTGCTGTGTGTAATTCAGTCTGCCTAACATCATTAAACCCATGTATATTCAACAACTGGGAGAAATGATTCCTGAACCTAGCCAATGTACGGTGGGAGTCTGTAAACAAATCAGCCTTCTCATCCTTTACTATATTAGTTCTAGGCTGACAAAACATCTTAAAATCATTCATGCCGCTGTACAAGTCTCTGATATTTTTCATCTTACTGTTAGTTTCAAGTTCATCTACATATTTTATCTTTCAGATATTCCTTCTTTTTGTTCTGAAATGTCTGCTAACCTCGCATCTTACATTGTTTTGGCTTGAATCCTATACCCACTGCATTTTTGCCTGCTGCCTTGGTCTAAAAAACCTAAACTTTCTTCATCAAAGCATGGTTTATGCTGCTCTAATTCGTGCAGACCTAGTCTCTCTTTAGCTGAGGTTTTGACACTCTCTTTAATGTTCTCCCAAGCCCTGTTTATGTCCTCGCCATCACTGAAGTTCTCAAAAGCTGCAAACCTATTTGTAATCTCAATCTGATACTGTTTCGTACCCTCCAGCTCATTTAGCTTCCTGAGATTAAATCTTTCCCCATCAAACTTCTATGCTGCTTGTTTACTTACTGTCAATCTATCCATAAGTTTTGCAACTCCCAGACAATGATCAGTATCACAGTCAGCACGCCCGAATCTTTGTACGTCGAGCATACTCAAATGCCGTCCCGTATCTATCAAGATGTGATCAATCTGGTTGCGAGTCTTCCCAGCAGGAGAGGTCCAGGTGTACTTATGAATGTTTCGGTTGGGGGAACATCATGCTCTTAAAACTAGATTTTTTATGTGGCAAAGTTTATTATTCTAACACCATTATCTTTATTGTACTGATGTAAACTCTCATTCCTAATTGTCGGTTTGAAATATTCTCTCTTGCCACTACTGCATTAAACTCTGCTAATAGAAATGTCGTATGGTACTAAGGAAAATGATAGACAAAACCTGCTCTAATTCCTCATAAAAACTGTCTTTTGAATCATCACTTTTCTTCTCACTTAGTGCATGCACTAACAGAATAATGATATTGCGCCAGCGACCTCTCAGAATCATACGTGGTCCGTCACACAAAAAGGCGAGACTATGCCTGTAACTCTTTCTATTTAACAAATTCAGGAAATCAACTACGATCGCCTTCAAAATAGTTCCCTTCCGAGTTGACACACAGCTGCATACGATGCTGCCAATGTTCAAAGTAATTCCGCAGGTCATGTTCTCTAAGGCTGTTGAGGATCTCCGCTGTTTTTGCTTTAACATTTTCTACCGACACATAAAGGGTTCCTTTGAGCACTGACTTAATCTTTGGGAAGAGGTAGATGTCGCAGGGAGCGAGGTATGGCGAGTAGGGTGGGTGCTCAAGCACAGTGATGTTTTTATTAGCTAAAAATTGCTTCACAGACAATGCGTTGTGGGATGGCGCGTTGTCCTGATGCAAAATCCACCCGTTTCTCCAAAATTCCGGCCGTTTCCTTCTCACACGTTCAAGCAATTTCGTCAAGACTTCAATGTAATACTGCTGATTTACCGTCTGGCCGCTGGGTACCCACTCTGCCATCACAATTTTTCAGTGTTGTCATCGTTAACAGCTGTGCGTGGACGGCCTGGGCGATCATCGTCTTTCACGCTTTCTCTGCCGTCCAAAAATCGTTAGTGCCATTCAAACACGCGTGCATGATACATGCAATCTTTGCCGTAAGCCTTAGTCAGTAATTGAAAAGTTTCCGTCGCGGATTTCTTCAGTTTACTAACAAGAAACATGACGTTAACTCGTTGTTCACTTTTACAGTCCAACATTTTCCGACCGAGGATAAGAACAAGCCTAAATTTGAAGATACGTCCACTTGTACTGAGTAAAGCGATCGAGCTGGGCCTTGTAACAGTGTGACAGGTCAGAACATGTTCTATAGCCATCTATTTGTCTCTCCCCTCCCACTCTTGGTTTCCGAGCTATAGGGTTAGTCTCTTTTTTTGTGTGTCGGACCTCGTATATATCACCCTATCGCTAACAAACTCTACTCTCCTAACTGCTGATATTATTCTGTGTTGTACATAAAATTCTGTTCCCAACTGATGATTTTCATTTCCTTTTCCATAGAAAAAATTATAATCCCTTGTTCTTACTGTGCCCGCTTTGTCCCACCTGACCTAATGCACACCCACTAAATCTAATTTATATCTTGCTAATTCCCTGGCTGCTATTGTAAGTGAACCTGCCAATACAGGCTCCTAACATTCCACGTACCAAATCTCGTGTCCCCTTTTCGTTGCCTAGGTTGTACCAAAGTATCATTCCTTACTGTTTTGTGTTGCGTAAATAAATTATTTTATTTGAATATCAAATAACGAAAGCCGCTGTGTTGTGTAGTTGACACACATTGAATTTTTTTGTTGTGGTTTTCTTTCTAACTTTCTTACATGTACTGTATGTTAGTCATAAGCTAAATTTACTCATGCTTAGTTCTCGCCTCTCTTAAGACCAGGCATGGGAGAAATACAATTTCCTTCCATTTCTTTTTTTGTTTATAACTGGACTCGCTAAGTGTATCGCGCGAGCAGTGTGTGGAGCAAGGCATGTAACAATAGCTGCTCTGTTCTGCAGCAGCAGTCTGCTGCGTAGCTCGACCTGTGCCTGAGCAAGCAGCAGAGTACAAAGCTGGACAGTCAGTGAGTGCGAACTGTAACGAAAAGTCCGTTGGCGAGAATTGTCACTGATACATTTTAGTTCTAATTACTCCATACTCTTGCATAATAAAACTCCAATATATTCTACTTGGGGATTATTGAGAGTGTGTGCGACCTGCCCGACTCCCCGTCTTACCAGAGTTACGGCAACGGATACAACAGCTGAACGACATGGAAAGTCGTCGTAAATTATTCTGTTAAAACTTCCTAACCCACACACCCTTGTTGCAAGGTTTTTAAATGTCTTATGCATGCAGAACAACAACACAAAGTCATTTCATTACAAATGAACACGTGGAATTAAACCTCCGGCTAACACGAAAGATATCCGACCATATTTTCCTCAGGCTGTCCAAACAAATACCAGATTACTACTCTGCAGTTGGCCACGACCTCTCGTTCTAAATTAAGGGTCCCCAATCCGCGGTCCGCGGTCAAATTTTAACTTGTGTTTGTACTATAAAAATTACGCAGTAATTTTGGCGGTTAAGTATACCAGTTATTGTTTGCAGCCCGCGAACTACTCCTATGTAATGGATGTGACCTTTTGGCGCAAAAAGCTGGTCACCCGTGCTACAAATTATTACTGAGAAGGTAGAAGTAGTGACAACGTTCAGACTAGCATTTGTGAGGTACACTGTTCGAGTCCTGGCCTGGTCAAAACTATACCGTATCAAGTTTGTGAGAATTTCCTGATCTTACGAGGCGAGTGTCATCATGCCTTCATGTACATTACGATACGTGTAGTTTCCTTTCAGATTCCTGTCCACGCATAATTCAAATATCTTCGCCTTATTTAACCCCGCATAACTTGTGAAGTTTAAAATCGTCGTTAAGGCTGGTTTAAGCATGGTTATATGCTGGATGTGACTACCACTAGGTATCCTGTATGTCAGACTGAACGTGTGACTGCAGCGTGAACGGGTATCCAGTTAAAACGAGACAGTGTCTTAGAGGGCTGTATAGATGCTTGTCGCCATGCGTCTTTCGGTCGACCTCGCCCGGCGTAGGATGACGTCAATAGCTACCGCATTGCGGGTTGGCCGACCAGATAGGGACAGCGTCGGGGCGATAGCGGGCGGGCGCCGCCAGATCTCTCTCCCCTTTTGTAGCTATCCCCTTCACGGCGAGGAGTGCCGTTGAGATAGGCAGGCGAGGTTCGGAGAAGGGTTCATAGTGATTGCGGAATGTTAAACGTGTCTTCGCTTCGCCACGTGGCACATAGCTGTGCCACGTTACGTCAAGTTTATTATGGGGGAACACCCGAACAGGCTGGGTATTCACAGTGAAATGGAGTCAAGAGGCGTCAATTAATGTATGGGGTAAACATATCCTAAATTTTTAGATGTTTGTAATTACTGTGTTCTTCTATGTTACACACATACAAAAAATCAAAATATTAGGGTAACACTTTTTATTGAATTTCCATCATTTTTTTGATCAAAACAGATCGTCTTCAGAGATACTGACGTGTGAGTAAGTGGTTTTGCCAAGGCTTACATAATTTTCTACTACACACAATACATTGTCATAAAAAGACGAAATATATACACAATTTTCACATAAAATGTATGTAGTACGTACCCCATTACTCTGTTTCTAGGTATGTGTAATGATCAAAATTTTATAGCAATTGTTATTTCTACATCTGGGTTAATATATCATGAATATTTCACTGTTACGTGTACATTGACACTTTAAAAGAGTAGTCGAAGTTATAGTTATATTGAGAGCATTTTGATCTCAAAAAATAAATAAAATGGATAACCCACAGAACACATGATCTTAATGAAAGGTGTACAGAGATTCTGTATTTTATGTGAACTGTGTGTACACACTTTACCTTTTTTGACTGTGTTTTGTAAGCCTTGGAAGAACCACTCAGCCATCCGTAAAATTCTCCCTGATGGTAATATCGATTGATCGAAATATGCTGGAAATTTATTAAAAGTTAGTAAAATTCTATGTTCGTAACTTTATTTTATTTGTATACGTACATATGCATGACTAACATGTTGTGTGACATCTCTTTTTTTTTTTTTTTTCGGTACAGCATTTTAATTTT
>Ga0123355_10021291_pt1 | contig 10377 bp, 9 predicted proteins | sample TergutEmb28metaG_3_FD_89872 | JGI IMG/M metagenome (GOLD analysis project Ga0123355, IMG submission 89872) | Embiratermes neotenicus P1 segment gut microbial communities from Petit-Saut dam, French Guiana - Emb289 P1 | ecosystem: Host-associated > Arthropoda: Insects > Digestive system > Gut ... | reverse complement strand
AGAGAAAACGGCCAAAGGGTTTTTCGCGAGCGAAAGTTAAAATTGCAAACGAAGGGGGAGGAGGGTGGGGGGGGGGGGGGAGCGTGGATGTGGAGGGGCAACGGCTTGGAATAATAAGTGATCAGAATGGAAATAATAAAATTAATATCAGAGTCATGAAACGGGTTGTTCTCTGGATTTCTAAGATAGAAAATTAGATGGAACATCCTCGATTGGACTCGAAGTAGGCGATACTGCAGAGATGCTGCGTAGAGACAGCGAGAAATCCGATGATCATGTCTGGCGAGTTAATAAAGCAACCTTTCCCAGACCTCTAGCCAAGGAAACTTGTGGTCTTGAAATATACAGACGGAAATCTAAGAGTGTCCGGAGAGCAATAGAGTAAAATAAAGCAATGGAACTTATTTTTGCACAGAAAATTTACCACATGTAATGCTCAAACATACATATGATATTTTTTATTTATTACCTTCCTCTTAGTATAGTGTTAAGTTGAGAGGTCACGAGCATTCCTTCCTTCCTGTTTCCTCCACCTCAGTACATAAATATCGTCTTGGGGACTTCCAGCAGACAACACAGCTGTCTTTTAAGAAATATTTCAACTTGCCGGTGTGTGTGTGTGTGTGTGTGTGTGTGTGTGTGTGTGTGTGTAACATAACTGTGATTACTTTGAAGTGACAAACGATAGTGGAAGGTAGAATAAGGACACTGTTCTAAGAGCAAATGTGTCGTAATTTGACTTCTTTGGTAAATACGTTAAACTTAATTACCATAGATTTTGCTTGTGTATAAATGAATTATATCTACACATGATGCAGAGTGGCACTGATATTTACCCTACTTTATGCGAGAAATCTGTTTTTCGAAACAACAAGCAGAAGAATAATTTTAGGGTTTCTATTTCGTGCAACGGAGAAGTAACTCCTGTGCTAGCAATGCCCAAACAGTGAGAGCAAACAAAACGAAAATACGAAAGACGTAAGAGCTATACTACATATCAGAAATACGAAAATTCACTTTTGAAGGTTTGTGTGGAGAGCCCGGTGAGGGGTGTTCGATACAAGCTTCTTTAAGGCCAACAGTAAACGGCAATTACTTTTGGCGGAGCGTGTCAAGGATTACGAAGAGCAGAGAGCAACGGCAGTGACTGCTCCGGCGGTTTCATCGTAGAACTCATTTATTTCAAACATATATGAAAGTATACGTTATGAGGAACCGACGTTGGTGTTGATGAGAAATTATATTTTTTCTTGCGTCATATTTATATATTTTAGAACTTACTGACTAGTAAGGGATGGGTCTATATTTCTTGATGAATACCACTCGCGAACGCGGGATTGCAATGTTGGAAATATATTTTGTGTATTGATGTGCATTCAGAAGTGTCTGGTGTTCTGGTCGTTTTCTTGCCACATGCTTGATGCGTTTCATTTGGCAGACCCAACTCGGGAGTTCTGTACCGTCGCCATGTTTTCATTTGCCATGGACTGAAATACTGCGTACAGAATTTTTACCTTCTGTATGACTTCCTCCCGTACCCAGTTACATTGTCTCCCAAATTACATCCGCAAATTAAAATATAAAACTTTCACTGTGGCTCAGTCCTGTTGTTTTATATTCTACAAAAATCTGTTGTGTGCGAGTGCTCTAAAAGTACTCGAAATATCAGTCCGCTGGTGCCGTCCCATCTTAAAGTCAGATGTTCGGACGGCCTCCCGATTTGCATTACTTAAGACAGGACATTATAACTGCAAAGGTCAATCTTGTTACATCGAGACCATACAGATTTCTTTTTTGGACAACGCTGCAATTGGTGCAGAAGTTAAGTAGGGTGGACAACAGACACAGAGACAATGGTATGATAAATATACGAGTATATTCCGATATACCATGAAAGACGTAATAAGCCGTGGTAGTAATGTAGGCCTGATGTGTCTTATTGAAATTACTGCTGCCATTTCAACCTTGTTATGTTATAGAGTAATGTACCTTCCCTTACATGAGGTTCTTACCATGTCATGACGCGTTCTGAGGTTTCGGAAGGGGGAGAAGGCTTCCAGGTACAGAAAGTACCTGCGAATATATTGAATAAGCACACATGTCAGGTCCGTTTAAGTGATGAAGGCATTAGTTTATTCGTCGAACACAAAGAAAAACATAGAAGATTTAATGGGCAATAGTAACGACGTTTGTCTTCAAGTAAATGATGAGGTAACGAAGTTTACATTTTCGTACCCCGTCAAAAGCATGCAGGACAAAAGCACAACATAAATATAGGCAATAAATCCTTTGAGAGTGTGTGAAATCACAGTTGCAATCTTGGAAGAAAACAAAATTAAAAATAGACAAGTTTCGAAAATGGTTACTATAATTCGGTTCCATATCCGTTACCTTTCCATTTTATATCGAAAAGTTTAAAGATCAACATATCAAACTGTAATACGGAAACTTAACCTGCTGTTTTGTGTGACGCAATTGAAACATTCAGCAAATATAATATATCATTCGTTAATGTGTAAGTTATCTTGTTCTGTAGTGCAGAAGCCTTAGGTATAAATTTGAACACTTTTCAAATGTTATCTCTACTACCCACTGCAGTTCAACGACTACATGATACAACGGTACAAACAACATATATACGCACCCAAATTACCATTCATTTTAAATCGATCAGTTGTAAAAATGAGGTCTCATTGATATACAAACCACTCATAACCCAGTAACGCTTCTTAGTAGTTTTGATATATGTATTACCTGAAGATGATTCATTCGACCCGAAATGTTTTGTGAACAAATCTCCCACATACATAATAAACAGTCCTTAGTTGTGATAGATAGAATTTTTTTTCCACAGTATTGTATGATTTTATTGCGATTTGTATATACAAATCCCATAAATTGTTGTGTTGGTTGTTCTTGTTTATCGTATTATTCCTGCAAATGGTTTCTTTCTCTTGTCATGTATGTTAATGAATTACCATCATCATCATCATCATCATAATCGTCATCGTAATAATAATCAACATCACTAGTATTGTTAAGAATACTGTTAAGGTTAATACCGTTGTGATTGTCATTGTTGTTGTGTTTGTTTCATCATTCGGTATTACTATTACCTTTACTAGTGATGACCCCGGCAGAACGTGGCAAACGTGTCCTTACGTCTGCATAGCAAAGCGAGAAATAGGTCGCCCTAGATCATGATGGAGAGACCAGTTTACGTAGTCATAGAAGAGGCAGTTTTGGTCCAATTTCTCTTTTACATTTATTTTATTGTTTACTTGTTTAATGATTCTGCCTGTATGCCAGTCCGTGCAGCACCAAATCATAAAATGAGTACAGCTTAATGAACTGGAAAGGATGTGGAAGGAGGCATTCGTGGCCTCTTATTACCAAGTTTGCCTGGAGAAACTGAGGGCTGTCAAAAAGGACCTCAAGGAAGGTAGCCGTTATCCTTGTCGAAGTTCGAACTGGGTACCTTCAGAATACAGGTCAGAAGCATTAGCGAAGTTTTGCAGTGTAAGCATTGATAATTGAGCATAATTGAGTTCTCTTACCGGCATTGTGATTTGTGCTTCACGGGTGAGGTAATATGCCAAAATGATGAGAGAACTGCTTTTAACTTCCGCCTAGCGCGACATTTAGCACCCAGTAAGGAAAATTGCCTTACTCTTAAGTACTAACTCCTAATATCACTCGTGTACCTCCTCCACTGGCCTAATTCCCAGATAAACTCACTACAGCAGTAGCAAATATAGTGTATTGTAGTGTTGTGTTGATAAGATACTGCATATTGCTAGAAAAATGAACAGTAATTGTATTCGATATCTTAAAACGTTGAAAGTATCGATAGGAATGCAGTTATGCCCTCGGGTGAAGTATCGATAGGAATGCAGTAATGCCTTCGGGGAAAGTATTAATGGCATTCACTGCACGTATTTTTATGAAACTCGTAACTGACTTACAGAATTATGTGCAAATTTGTCATACGGAATTTCACCTAAACAGGTGATTAGAGGTGAAATTTCATGCAGGCCCTTGGGTAACGCGTGTCGTTTGCGGCGCGGAATTTTACGAAACTCATAATCTTTAGGGTTTTATGTGCAGATTTCTTATTCCGTATAGGACATAAATTGGCCAAGAAATGCCGAAAATAGGAGTAGAAATTCACTTACTTAATGGCAAATTGGTCATGTAATGCGGAAACTGTGGGCCTAAATTCGTTTATTTAAAGGCACTAGACCACTTAGCTTTGATGGTGGGGTATGATTGTAGAGGAAGATGAACTGGAAAGGATACGGAAGAAATTAGTCGTGGCCTAATTCTTAGTTGCCTACTACACGTATTCTGACATTTCGTATATTTTCTACTGTACACAGAATACGAGACTGGGTTTAGAAATTATTGTATGCACTTGTACTTGTGACACGTTCTGAGCAGTTGTCCTAAATAACCTGCTCGAAAAGGTCATTTGCCAGGGCCTTTGTTATTCATCCTACAGACTGTGAATGTTAAGGCTAGTCCAGCAGCAACATTATGAACTTTGACCTTTCGATGATAGTTTTTGTTCCCATCCACTACCACTGACTCCATTGTCGGTTCTTCGGAGATATTCGTGAAACCTTTCGATCTTAGAACCCAGTTCGCTGACCTGAAAGCCAGACGCATGTGTTTCAGATCGTACTTATGCCATTAAAACTTTTTATAGATACTGAAATCACCTTTTCGCCTTTCCTGTTGGTGTCTAGTCTTTTATAAGAAATGCCGTAATGAAACTGAATTTCACAATTCTGGCCTTTAACAGAGCATAAATCTTGCCACCAGCTATTCGCTAATTCGCAAACTATTAAATTGTTAAGAAAATTATTAGAGTGTAACTTACACCATAACAACGCAGTCTTTGTGTTTACTGGACTACTTGCCGATCGGCCGAGGAACTGTAGTTGGCTTATGGCATGCGCAAATCAGAGATTCTTTTGTATTCCAGATCGGCTCTGGGGTCTATCCATCCTTTTATTCAGTGTCGTTCTTTCCACAGAGTTGAAGCGACTGGAGCGTAAAGTATAATGTGTGGAGCTAGACCTACGCTCCGCAACATTCCTTCGTGGTAGGCACAGGGACATTGTAACTTGCACCTTTTCCTAACTGGCCGGCCTAAGGGTATGGTATTCTAAGGGTCTGAAGTTCGAATCTCGGCCCTGAGGCCGGATATCATGACATTATGTTTTCCTGAATGCTCATGCAGTCAGCATCTCGCTAAGCATCTTCCCAGCACTTTTATTCCCCCCATTACGCGCTACAGTGGATGATGCACTGGCAGAAGGAAAGTAGCGGTGTTCCAAGGGGCGTCGCAGCCTGTGTTGCAGGCGTTGGTGGCCACTAAACTTGTTCTGAACAGCCGCATGAACGCTATCACAAGCGTTCAGCTGTCGGACAGAATTATGAAGGCTACGTAGTGCCGCTTATTTCGAGTTACGGCTCGTGTTTTTAGAATTATTGAAGTTTCGACATACCAACCGCGCGTTACAAAAGGCATCGGTAAAGCTACGACTTTAAGGATAAAAAATTAAAGTAAAAAAAGGTAACGGTATAGCCCAGAGGGTGGGTAGAGGTATAGCTCTACTCTTCCATGACAGCGGCGCTAGAAGGGGGTGAGTGGTCAGCATCACGCCCCGGCCGCACTTTACCACCGGGAAAGAGCCGGTACCCATTTTACAGGAGGCTGGGTGGGCCCCAGGGCCGGTCTGGACGGGCGGAAAATCTCGTCCCCACCGGGATTCGATCCTGGACCGTCCATCCCGTAGCTCAGTCGCTATACCGACTGAGCTACCCGGTCCACGAAAAGAAAATTAAAGTAACTGGAGAAAAATACAAGAGTTGTGATACATGACGTCATAACTTTGTTACACTGTTCCCTGTTTTAAACTAAATTCAGTAATCCAGCTGTATGACTTCACTCTCAGCAGATAAAAACAGGCGAAAACACTTTACTTGCTGGCACATGAAGATTCTGCTGCAGGGTGCGTGTGTGGTTGACGAATTATTTTCATGACTTGTCATTGATAGTGATGCTGTTTCATTTTGTGCTGCAGCGGTTATTTTCTTTTGATATTTCGTTCTCTTATTTCACCGTATTAAGTAAATTTTGATTGACTGCCATATCATTCGGTCCCATTTACATAAGTGAATCTAGAATTCACTATATTTAAGCCAACAACATTATGATATAAGCGTCCCAGATTTGGCAGTATAAAATAAATGTGTGGAGATCTAAAGGTAAGAAGCTGATGTGAGGTAAAATTTGGAGGCGTAGGTCGCCCACACATACATTTTGCAACTGGCCATTTTAATGGTATTTTATAATAATAAATAAACTCGGTAACTGTGCCGTTCACTTCATTATGGACACCAGAAGTTGTATTTGATATTCAGTTCATTTGAGCCAGGAATATGCAAGCATTATGAGAGTGCAGGGTAACATCAATTTTAATAGGCTAAGCAGAAATAGACGTAGTAAGGACAAGGCTGCTTAAAAGTCTCATTAAGAATAACCCACGACTTGCAGGCTGCAAGTATTCTTCGTGAACACACAAGTCGTCTTTTGCAATAGGTTCGGAAAATCGACAAGTCTTCAACTTGAGGTGCGCAAACAACAAGACTATATTACAGTCTGTCGCTCTCTTGGGCCGTGGTTAAGTAATGTTTCGATTACATATTATTCGAATATTTGATAACAATCTTAGGTGATGATAAAGGTAAAGGTAAAATTGATCCTGTGTGCATGAAGACGTAGAGGGGTGGAGGTATAGTTCCACTCATTTATAGCCTCTGCACTGGATGGTGTGAGCGATTAGCTCCACACGCCGGCCTCCTTACCTCTGGGAGAAAGGCCCACCGTACTCATTGGGCCACAAAGCTCGTTTAGATACTTCGAAGAGTACAAATTCGCTTGCTTCTGGCGCGAATTGAACGAAGATCCCTCAGTCGCCCACCTCGTAGCCTAACAGCTATACGCTATGACCTGTCTCGGCTTAGTAACCTTACGATCTGACCTTACTACTTAAGTAGGTCAATACTGAAATAATGTTCTGCATTCATCAAGTAGAGTAATTGTCAGTCTCGAGGCCGGTGTTTTGTTTCGACGAATTGCAGTCCAAGCACTATTGCCGATGGAATAGGAGGTTCTAGGAAGACGTTACAGTCCCTATGTTTCTTTAGAATGTTCAGCCTATATATGTAAACTCGTAATCGTAAAATTTGACGATCGGTTTGTTTGTAAAATTTCACACTGCAGATTCCGCATACATGGAATTTGTCGAGTAAAAATGTCCAAAGTCGCATTGTCGTGTAAGTCTTACGGTTGTTGCTGCGTCTAATTAAGCACGTTTGAGGGAGGGGAGATACAGGACTAACCGCGGCATTGGAAGTATATCATTAGTCAGCTTCACGGTGTGACCACTTTAACCAGGAACCCACTGAGTAGGCGGCTGGGTGGGCCCTAGGGCCGGTGTAGACACAATGGCGAAGGGAATGTCTCTGACCCTGCCCGTAGTCGCACTTCAGTTGTAAGACCCCGCACCGGAAACTGTTAAGACGTAATTTTTATGTTTGTGATATATTTACATACAAAATTTTGAGGCTCATTTATCTGCACTAAAATGAAAACTAAACGTTCATTTCGCGCGGGTGTCATGTTGCTACTTTACAATCTTAAAAAAAAAATCTTTATCGAAATTTCCATATTTATATAAAATTATCAAACATATTTTAATAATGGTATTGGTACCCCGCAAGTTTTCACGGACCTCACGTTACGATTTTCATGACAGGTAAACAACATGCGAAGAAAATGTGTGGCCTGTAATGGTATGATGCTCTTGCGAAGTTTTGTAAGAACCCGTCAATTACCAAAACATTGTGTAAGGGGGTGATATGCCCACAGTACCAGCTGAAGTTATTATAGCAAAAGTGTGCGTTTCATAATAAAATGAGAAACGTAGACGAAAGAAATTAATTTTTTATACCTATACTTACGAAATAAGTGTGCGCTACAAATCGGTAGGTCGCTGGTTCGATCCCAGCTGGTGTCATTGGATTTTTAATTGATACAAAAATCCTTCCGATCGCACTATGGCCCTGGGGTCGACTCAGCCTCTAACAGAAATGAGTGCCAGGAGTATTTCCTTGGGGGTAAAGGCGGCCGGTGCGTAAGGCTGACAACCTACCACCATCCTATGCCGTTGTCAAGAAATCTGGCAGCCTTAACTTCCTGGAACCCTCTGGGCCTGTCCAGGCCTGTAATGGGACTGCTTTACCTTTTTTACTTACGAAATAAACTCAGATTGGTGCGATGGCATTGTATAGTCTAAACCCAGCACCACTTAGAGCAACGTCTGGATCTGAGATGCGTAAAAAGATCAGTATTTCATGTTCGTGACTGAATGATAAACCTCGAAGTCTGAAGCGGCAGATTGTATGTAGGCTACTATGTATGCTAGTGTTGAAACGATGGAAATCAGTTAGTGATATATTTCTGTCCAGTGACAATACAGACCTAGGTATTAGGGCTTTGCATGTTGGCATTTACTTTCAGGTTTCTGTGCAGACCCCACCTGCTGCGATTAACGTCCAATCATCCGCAGAGTTGACTTCATTATTAGACGTGCATAACACGGGGTGGCGGAAGGGGGTAGGGGGTTCACAAAAGTTGTTTTCTTTAAATCTCAGTCGCGGATTACTCGTGCTTGCTCCGTCACTTCAGCTCGTAGCTTCTCATCAATTGTAAACTTTAACGAAACTTCGGTCCACGTAAAACGGAGAAATTTCTTGAATAGCTGAAAATATGTCAAATTTAACGTGAGGTCTTACACCAAGCAACGTCTAAGTGTCCGCTGTAGGGGGTCACATGATCATAAATCCTTATATGTGCATACCGCAGTAAGTGACGTGGTGTTTAAAAGACACTTTCAACTTTTAAGATCATATAGCGTCAACTGTACATGAATTTAATTTAAATATGGGGCGTTGGTAGATTGACACTGACAGAGGAAAAGCGGCGCACCCTGAGGAAATTCACAGTGCCGCATTTTTCACTACACAACCCACATTAACTGACCTGGGATCAAACTCGGTCCTTCGCGGTAAGAGGCCAGCCTGAGTGCCTGAGTGACGTCACGGGGTTTGTCACGTCGAATAGCTTCGTCATTTCTGCTGTCCGTATGGAATAACGCGGCTCCAACTGGATGGATGTTCATGAAATTTGATATTTGAGTATTTTTCGGAAATCTGTCGAGAAAATTCAAATTTCATTAATATCGGACAAGAATAGCGGTACTTTACATGAAGACCAATATACATTTTTATTGTCTCTCTCTCTCACTTCTTCTTGGAATGAGAAATGTCTCATAAATCGTAGAGAAAATTAAAACACATTTTATGCTCAGTAACGTTTTTTCCCTACAATCGTGCCGTTTATGAGATAATGTTGAAAAATATTTTTCAACCGGACAGGTCACGGTTGACAATATGGCGCATGCGCATTGCATGCTGGCAAAGGCTACAAACACACAGAATATGTAATATTTATTGCTTTTTCACTGTAAAAATGGTTGCACGAACGCGCCTCAATGTTACGTTATACGTACATTGCCTGTCCTGTTATTTATAACAGTGGAGAAGTATAACCTGTTCACTACTCAAAAAGTGGAATTTTAGCAATCAAAAAATCCTTTTAGGGCACAGTTAAAGGCCTAGTACTGTCATGATTAATTTTGTCAAGTTAGTGGGGGTAATGGAAGATAAAATATCAAACAATTTTCAACTAGTTCTTAAGCCTTCGCCCTGTTCTAAATGTAAATTATTCCTTTTTGGGTAATTCCCCGGCGTCTGAGTTCCAATTGCCGACGTTTCGGAACTCACTATCGGTTCCAGGTGAATGAAGTATACTTCATTCACCTGCCTATGAAGATGGAACCGATAGTGAGTTCCGAAACGTCGGCAATTGGAACTCAGACGCCGGGGAATTACCCAAAAAGGAATAATTTACAATTTTCAACTAGCCTGTTGCAGAGCATCGCACTGATCTTTTTCCCGATCGTAGGGAATAATGAGCTGTCTTAGGCACAGCGAGTCTGCCGAGAGATATATCTATTGACGGGCGCTAGAACGTGAAACGGACGCCCAATGAAGTGTACCGTCTCATACAGTGCATGTGGGAAACAGACTAAATTCCAGACGGATGCTCAGTGGTTTATGTGCGATAGGTAATTGGATTAGTGGGATGCTCAGTGGTTTATGTGCGATAGGTAATTGGATTAGTGGGATGCTCTGTGGTGTATGTACGCCAGGTAGCTGGGTTAGTGGGATGCGCTGTGCTTT
>Ga0123355_10021290_pt1 | contig 10377 bp, 5 predicted proteins | sample TergutEmb28metaG_3_FD_89872 | JGI IMG/M metagenome (GOLD analysis project Ga0123355, IMG submission 89872) | Embiratermes neotenicus P1 segment gut microbial communities from Petit-Saut dam, French Guiana - Emb289 P1 | ecosystem: Host-associated > Arthropoda: Insects > Digestive system > Gut ... | reverse complement strand
CCAGCTAACACGAGGCTCTGTTCTTCTCGTCACTGCGCATGCGCGTGATGTGGGAAGGGAGAGTCCATTTGCTCTGAGGTAAGGTAGGTATGTAACTAACGTGTGGTATAAGCGACATTATTTTTTTCCGTTGCTTGGCGTCTCTACATCAGTTTTACCACTATTAAAGTTCCAACCCTCGTACTTACAATCAGTACATGCACAGAAATGTATGTAGTAAAATAAGATTTACAACAGTGTTGAGCCTAGGAGCGACGAGGTAACTGGGGAATGGAGGAGATTGCATAACGAGGAGCTAAATGATTTGTACTTCTCACCCAATATTGTGCGGGTGATAAAATCGAGAAGAATGAGATGGGCTGGGCATGTGGCCCGTATGGGTTAGGAGAGGGGGTGTATAGGGTCTTGGTGGGGAAACCGGAGGGAAGGAGACTACTGGGGAGACCTAGGCGTAGATGGGTGGATAATATTAGGATGGATCTCCAGGATGTGGGATGTGGGTATATGGACTGGATAGGGCTGGCCCAGGATAGAGACAGGTGGCGGACGTTTGTGAGTGCGGTAATGAACCTTCGGGTTCCGTGAAATGCGGGGAATTTCTTGACTAGCTGCAAACCAGTTAGCTTTTCAAGAAGGACTCTGCATCATGGAGCAAGTAAGTAAGTAACAGTTACTAAAACTACTGCATATTTAGGCAGCGGGATGCCATTCTGACGGAGTCATACGGATTCAAACCCAGCACTCCAAAGTAGCTATTACACTGCCAGTACTGAAGTGTTTAAAACGTTAAAATTCTAAGGTATATACAAATTGATAAACATAAAAATTACAATATTGTAACATTAAAATTCTACAATAGTGAGCAGCTCTAAGTATAAGTGGTTGTTTTAAGTTCTGTAGGCAGAAACATACAAACATCTGCCTCGATCTTACGTGATCAATGGGCTCTCGTCCAGGTACTGTCCGACACGCCACATTTCACACGCTCCGTCTGTACGAGATACCTTCGTATCGTATAAGGTCGAGGCATACATTTGTATGCACATTGCGTACAGAACTTAAAACATCTACGGATTTTACTGTACAATTTTAATACCAATATACTGTAAATTTTACACTTACCAATTCTTATATATTTTAGAATTCTGAAGTTTTAAACGTTCCAATACTGGCAGTGTAGTACACGTACGTGAATTAGCATGTTGGGTTTATATTCCTTTGTTCGATAACTATCTGTGGATAAAACAGTGCCGAAACATGTAGTAGTTTTAAAAATACTCATTAATTTTATTTTATTAAGTGCATCTATACGATGTATTGATGCATCTGAAATATTTTTAAATCTCAAGCGAACTGCATTGTATTACAAAAGACATCCTCATTATAAATGCTGTCATATTTCAAATATTAAATATTATTAAGGGATTAATTAGTTTATGGTTCATTCAGCGGCGCTGTGGATAGCTTGAATTGTATATTGTCGAATAATGGACTCATATACATGTGGGAAAAAGTGATCAATTTCTAACTGAAGAATTGTTCATGCATTTCTTTGACGTGAGAGATTCGGAATAAAAAAGGACTTTCATCTTATCTGATCTCAGAACAAAGGCACGAAATCAGGACCTCTCGCACAGGAAGTAGGAGCACTACTATCTCGATAGCGAACATCGGCTTCTACAGAATAAAGTTCAGACTTGGCCTAAGTTCCAAGAAACTAAATTTCCACTGTAACATCCATCACAGTCGCTTTAGCAGATTCTAATGCAATAGGTGTGAGATTATTCAAACTAAGTTCATGTAATTCGGTTAATAATCAGTGACCTCGCGTTGCGACGCCTCTTGCTCAGCTGACAGACTAATCCACTGCGTCTCATTTAGACTAACACCCGGTAATGGGCGGTCTAATATTTGGCTTGCAAGTTTGTTAACTGTCAGAATTGTTGCAGAGCACCTTAACGTTTTGAATTATGAAATTAATGTGAATAACATCACATAGAAGCCCATATAAACTTCCGTTCCTACCCTCATAGGAAAAGTTCAGAGTCTGCATTATAGACATTAATTTGGTTAAAACAGTTTAGGCAAATCATAAACTGTCGCTTATTAAAATCTGGCAAGGAACTCCGGTGCAAATGTGAGAAAAACCGATCGCGTAGCGGTGGAGTCTGAGGCGTGTGTCTTCGGCCTCTTTCTTGTAGATATTGCGAGTTCGAATCCCGCCGGGGCCAAGGATGTCTGGTTCTTGTAAATGTTGTGTGCTGTACAAGTTGATGCCTCTGTGACGGGCCGATCCCTCATCCAGGGGAGTCAAACGGAATGTGTATGTGCCAGGGAGTGTGATCAGTCCCAACAATAACACTGGGCACCTACAATGAGTAAGTAGAAGAGGTCGGACTAAAAGAAACTGATAAAACGCCGAATTCTGGTCTACCTTTATTTATGAGCTGAACTCCAAAGCGTTTATTATTTTGTCACCGCCGTCACTACATGACAGTTGCAGTTGGCGCAGTAGAAGACGCGTCCGTGCTGACAGAAATGTGGCGTCAGCCTGGTCCCTGTGATTGTTGTTAGATCACTCTGAGTTTGACTGCGGTGTGTCTTGACCGTGTGACTGAACTGGCCTGTTTCGGAGTGTCCGCGCCTATCACCGTGAAATATAATCCAACCTTCATTTATTTTGTCCACACAAAGAGCTGCATCAAATCACTTACAATGTTAAGTGATGTTAAGCTTCCACCGCAGTGTAAATGGGATCTGCCCTATTTTGGGATTGAACTCAGCGTGGAATGGTATTTCCGTATTGACGTTTCGGGACAACCTATCGCTAACGTCTTCAATGGTCAAGCAGTCCACAAACTTGGAACTGTTGGACACTCGAAGATGGGGCCGATAGGTTGTCCCTAAACGTCGGTACAGAACTACAATTTTACACTGCGTTAAAATCCCAAAATAGCTCAGATCCCATTTATTTCTTTCTGTGTTCAACACTGCATGAAATATGTCTCCCATACATACTGATGAGGCTTCAAGTGCAGTACTTCAAGTTCAGAACGGCTGCCCTAGCATTTCCATCTAACTTGTTTTAAATTTCCAATCACAGTTTTCCATTACAGACAGACAGACAAGTGTATTTATTTGTTTTACAGTCGCCATACCCCAGAACGTCAGCATTTCCAAGACGAATGTCCCTTGGGGTTGTCAGGTAACAAACTTCAGGCAAGGGCGGTCCCTTTTCAAGTAATTTGAAAGTACATTCTTCAATCATTTGTTTAGGACATTCTGCAGGTTAACATGAGTGTTTGCTGGAGTAGGCAGACCATGGAGATTTGGAAAGAAGTCAAAGTTGTGGACTAAATCGAAGTGTCTGCTCACAGCCTGATAAAATAGACCATCTCTCATGTTTATGTATGTTCTGTGCATGAAGCGTATGCATAATGGTGAGGTAGTGTCTGCTATCGCGTACATGTCATCTTTCTGCGTGTATATTGGATTAAATTTTAGTAACAAACTTCTGAATTTAAAATTTATTGCTTCATGTTTTTCTCTTCAAACACTAATTTTACGTAAGCCACGAAAGCTTAAATCACCAACACCACCACTACTACTACTGCTGCTGCTCCTACTACTATTACTACTGCTGCTGCTGCTACTACTACTTCCACCACTACTACTACTACTGCTACTACTACAGCTACTACTACTGCTACTTTTACTACTACTACCACCACCACTACTACTACTACTACTACTACTACTACTGCTACTACTACCACCACTTACTACTACTATTACTAGTACCGTCGTGCTGATAAGTCCTTAGCCCTACCAGGAAGGAAAAAACTCCGAAGCATGTCAGGGACGCGCGCGATTTCAACAACATCGAGACGCGAGCTGTCATCAATTTTTTTTTCTGCACGCCAAAGGCGCCGAAGGAAATTCACACCATTCTGACAGAAACATTAGCTTGTTTCCTTCCTGGTTAGGCTAAGGACTTATCAGGACCCCTGTACTAATTACATACATTGCGCGCACAGGCCGCGCGGCGCAGAGAATCCAAGTCTCCGCACCCTGGAGCTGGCGATCGCAGCAGATGTAATGTTTAATGATCCTGTATGATATTTTATGCCGCACATAAGGCCATCTGTTGGCAACCACAGACATTTTGTTCTGTGCCTTTTATGAACGTTTAAGATTTTATCTCCACTGCATTGCACCGTTCGATAAGCGAGCCAGTAGGGAACATTTTCTACACGTGTAGGACTTCAGTAAGCTAAATCACGGAATTACTGTCTACCTAAACATGGCACCGGTAGAAATTTTACACGATACACTCCTAGTGTTGTATAGCAATGATATAAGATATACTGTTGTGTATTAAGGATACTGGACTCTAATTGAAAACAAGTGTGGGAAAGTTTTGTGAAATTATTTGCTTCTCCGGCTTAAGAAAGGAAAACACGCCGCTGATCTGACATCTGCGCTCTTCTGGGATATTACACAGCGTGGAGTGGTAGCTCCTTACCGACGTTTCGAGATAGTTTATTCGTCCAATCTTCAAGCGTCAAAAAGTCCAAAAAAAAGAGCCGATAACACTTTTTTACTTAAGTTAGTTATCACTGCTCCACACTTTTGTCCAAGCACACTTAGTACTAAATGTTACCGACGTTCTTCTTCGATTTCTTGACCCTTGAAATTGGAACAGATAGTTTGACCCGAAACGTCGGTAATAAATTACCACTCTACGCTGCATAATATCCAAGAAGAAGGCAGATCTCATCTACAACTAGACGGATGCCTGAAGTCACGCATCTTGCCGATCTTTTGACATGCGCACAAGGGGATCTCCGGGAAGGTTTCCCCGCATAAAGGAATGAAAAGCCATCGGCCTATCCTATTATAGCACTCCTGCAGTTATTGTCAGGGATATCAACTTGTTAACAGCTGAGGCACCTACACTCTGGCATCAGTAACTCAAAAGATTAGTGGCATTACACAGAGGCTGGGAGTCGTCAGGTTCTACTGAACCTGAAAATTCATTGTCACAGTCATAACAAAGAGCTATAGACGAAATCCAGGAACAAATTAATCCGCTCTGCACGCTGTCACGCACTTTCTCAAAGATCAATTATGCCGTCCTTCCATCTAAGCGTATATCTCTAAAATAAGATATTCACTTCAGCTTCTGTACGCATTTCGGGCCTCCCCAGTTAGTACAGAATGTTCCCACCATCTCATCCTCCTTCTTCATCGTCGTAGTGAAGTACAGTGAACAGTAAAAGTTTTTAAATTCTTACGTGTCACTGTAAAAGCCTAGTATTAATCTGTCCGATAAATTTCTTACTTCTCTCTCACAATTGGATCCCAAAATACTCCTCACTAAATATTATTTGTGCGAACATATCAATAATATTGTGATGGGCGGTGCATGTGGCACGTATGTGGAAAGGAGCATACAATGTTTTAGGGGGGGGGGAGCCGAGGGAAGGAGAAAACTTTAAAAACATAGGCGCAGATGGGAAAATAATATTAGAATGGATCTGCAAGAAGTCGGATAGGAAGGCATGGACTGCATTGACTGGCTCAGGATACGGACAGGTGGCGGACAATTGTGAGTGCGGTAATGGGCCTTTGGGTTCCATAAAATCCGAGGAAATTCTTGACTGGCCGAGTACTTGTTAGCTTCTCGGGAAGGATTCTGCCCCATGGAGATAGTCAGTCAGTTAGTTAATTAGAGTTGGTTGGTTGGTTAGTCAGCCGGTCAGCTAGTTAGTTCGTTTCCACTTCTTTTTCTCAAACAGGCCTAACATACTGTTTTCTCGCAGGTTTACCGATTCATTCCCACCATAGTTCCATAAAAATTTGTGACCTATTGCCGAAGCCATGGTAGTGGTATGGGCAGGAGTTTCCAGGAATGCGGGATCGCTTCCTACTAGGGCGAGACGTTCGATTCTTCTCCAAAGAGTAGGGACCGACTGTGGAGAACCTCCAGTTTCCTAACAAATAGCTATCTTGAGCTCTCTACCGGGCATAAATTGCCCGGGGCTCGATTCTAAATACACTCCTATCCAGCGTCGAAGTCGAGAATGTATGCAGATACACCTCCATTCCTCATTTTTCTTTACACCGTGGTGTTTAATTAAGTACAGGACAAGTTTACCTTTACCTCACACTGACCAGCTTAATCAGTACATCGTTGGCAAGGACATAAGTTCCATAAACGAAGGCAACGACAACCCCCGAGGTCTGTTCTTGACTGTGTACTGCAGTATTTTCCTCCATGTCACTCTAATGTAGGTGAAAGAACCCAAGGAGCTTGTCACTAGAAAATGTTTCCACTGCCAGCATGTGAGTGAACAGAACAGCTTGACAGCTGGAGGAGGCAAGTCGAACAGCCCAAAGAAGACACGCCGATGTCACATCTTTCCGCGGCCTCTCTGTAGAAGCCTCACGCTCCAAGGAAGCCATGAAGTTCGTACCGCAATAAAAATATGGAAGGAGGAGATTTTAGAACGTTCAGCTTCAATTAGGTTTGATACCCCTGAGCTACCTGCTTCCCATATGTGAATTCCCAGCTCTCTTGCAATATTCATCAACTTACTTATTCAAAAGGTCATCAAAGGAAATATGGTAGTAGGTAAACGCCACGAAATTCGAGTTTCCTCTTTTAAAATGATATATTTGTTCGAGAAGTTCAATGTCCGCGTACTCCGTGTCCTTTTCCCCAAGGAATTCCTTCTAGAGGCTAGGATTTGCTGATGGCTGTAACCTATCTAACAAATTTGAGAGATGAAAGCGAAAACATGACATCTGATGATGCAGACGGCTCGAATCACTCACAACTGTAAACGGAAAATGTGGAATTTGCCTCCCTAATGGTGTCATTGTTCATAGGTAAGGAATGTTAAGCATATTTTGTTACCAGTACGGCAAACTGGCTACGGGCTGGACGACCGAGGAAATGTGATTCGAATCCCGTCAGGGACAAGAAATTTTATATTCTCCGAAGTGTCCTTAACGGTTCAGTTTTCTACGCAACCTCCTATTCGATGTTTAATGAGTAAAGCGGTAGGGACTGTGAAGCTGACCAAACATTTCAGCCTAGTGCAGAGGCTAGGAATATATACAGTTAAAATTCCACTCACTTTACGTTTTCTACTTGGGAAAATGCAGGGTTTCTAACACTGACGAACGTCGTAAATTACAGTAAATATGTTTTAAGGGGTTAATAACGAACAGCGCCCCTGCTGGTGGCCGCGAGGCTTAAGGAGTAGGTCTGCGTCCGCTGGCTTGTAGAGATTGTGGGTTCGAATCCCGCCAGGCACATGGACGTTTGTCTGTTGTGATGCTTGTGTGTTGTCAGGTAGAGGTTTTCGCGACGAGCTGGTCACTCGTCCAGAGGAGTCTTACTCTCTGTGGTGCGTCGCTGTGTGTGATCTAGAAACCTCAGGCATGAGGAGGCCATGGCCCGCGTTGGGCAGCAGCGCCACAGGAAAAAAGAATGGAGTTGTTCAAGTGCAACTGAAATTTGAATGTCTAAAAATTTGTAATATCGATCTCTATAATTTCCAAAGGTTATTCTTCAATTAAACTGTTCGTATGTATAACGACGATAGTAATTTGAAAATCTCTTGCGGCTGCAACTATTTTTCTGCATAATCTTTTCAATTTAATATTCAATAGTATCCATAACATTTATCGCTGTGACATATAAAATTCTAAAAAACTAGTTAAACACTCCATCCATATACAAAAAAAAATATTGCTGCAGTTACAAACAGTAAATACTTACGAAAAAGCACGGAAAATGACAAAAGTGGAAGGTGTGTCCTTAAGTTTCTACAAACAGTGTCCACTTTCTACCTTTGAAAGTTCCTCTAAATATCCGAGCCAACTAACACATTTTGTCCGTCTAACGACTTAGTCATGTTTTGAAACCTCCTGCTTTAATAACATTCCACCGTAATTTCAAAAGAATTCATGTTAAATACGTAAATAAACAGTAACCATTACATTCACCTTACATAATGTCTGCACCTGAAACTAATTAATTGATTAATTAAAGAGTGTGATCCCTTGTCTATGCCGATGAAGTAGTCTAATGAAGCGGTAATCATGTCTACCCAATATCCACATAAACAGCTAGCAGTCATGCCAATATTGGGTAACATAATGAAGCAGTAGCTGTCAATTACAGAAATCCGCTTTGTACGTACATTCTGCAGTTCCGGTAACACACACAGTGACGTTGCTCTAACGACAGAACTGACATATTGGTATGGACGGGACAGCATAATGTCAGTTGCGAGGAGGGAGAGCCACTGGTTACAGCTGGTGTCACAGTTTCCTGTACATATTATAACTGAAGTAAAGTCCGTTAATGGTTTTTAAGTGTGTTAATAGACGTCACTGTCAATTACTAAAATTATACATATCTGTTGATGGACGGATGAATGAATGATAATGAAAAATTGGAGGAATAATCCTGACAGGCGGAAGCGAATTACTTAGTATAAAAACATGCCCCAGTGCTGCTTGTTCTACCGCAAATTCTTACACCAAAGTTGGAACGAATCCCGTTCTCTGAGGTTAGAGGCCCGTGACTAACATCTGGATCTAAGGTACGGACTTTATTGGTGTTACCAAAGTTTGTTTTTTTCGACGCGCGCCCGAATCAACTGCTGAGAACATGCATCGTCAAATAAACAACCTAAACCCTTACACCACGAAGGATACTGTGAGTACCATCTGCTTTATAACTTTCATCAACACTTAGTGCTGCCTGCACAGTGTATTTAGTTTTTCTTATGACTCAGAGTAAACAACATTAAGCTTTTGCTCCTACGCGAGCGAAATAAATAGCCCAAAGGAATAGTGTCGCTGTTTCTCAAGCATTTAATAAATTCCCCGCCTACTTTAGAACCTGAAGTCCGCAAATCGTCCCTTAGTTGAGCCAAATTAATCAAGTTCTCGCCATCTCACCTACGATTAGATAAATTTTAATATTTTCCTCCAATCTTTGCCTAGAACATCCAAGTAGAACTTTCTTTCGGGTTTCCTAACCGAAATTCTGTATGCAGTTCCCTTCTTCCTCGTACGCTTCACATGTCCCACCCTCCTTTATTTGAACACATTGACTATATTTATTGAGGAATAAACATCATGAAACTCCTCCTTATAAAAATTTTTTCATTAATTTTTAATTATTTCCTCTTAGGCTCATGTTTTCGAAAACCCACCACCTATGTTCTTCCCCGTTATAAGCGAGACGAAGCGTCATACTCGTGTAAAAAAACCAGTTTCACTCCTATGTAATTAATTCTTCATATTCTTACGTAGCAATAGAACGAACAATAATATAAAATGTAAATTTTTCCCCTATTGCAGGCCATGAAGGCCCAGAGGATTAGTAGGGTGTAGCTCTACACTTTCTTCAACTTCGGCGCTAGATTGGGCTGAGTTGTCCACGGCCACGCCCAGGCCGCCTTAGACCTGGGAAAGACGGCCGGTACCAACTGCAAAATAGCTTGGGCCGGTAAGGAAATTCTCGCCCCACTTACGTTCGAACACCGGAACGCCCAGACTGTAGCGAATACTATCCCCGCCGCCATTAGTAATACATATTCCCCGAAAAATTTTGATTCGAGAGAGTAGTAATTTGTACTGTGAGGACAAAATAGAATTTTTGTGTACAATTTAGACTGTAATTTCTGAAGCTGTGGCACTGACGGTCAGCTGGGTGTGACGTGAGATCGAGAAAATGAAAGCTTCATTCAGTAATAAATAAAATATTAGGAACTACTTTGCAGTAAGAACAAGATTCTTGGGTAAGTAGACACTTTATGTTTACTGTGGTGGGACTGCGGAATGTTTACTGTGGTGGGACTGCGGACTGTTTACCGTGGCGGGACTGCGGAGTGTTTAATGTGGTGGGACTGCGGACTATTTATTGTGGTGGGAAAGCGGGATGTTTACTGTGGTGGGACTGCGGACTGTTTACTGTGGTGGGACTGCGGACCGTTTACTGTGGTGGGACTGCGGACTATTTACTGTGGTGGGACAGCGGGCTGTTTACTGTGGTAGGACTGCGGACTGTTTACTGTGGTGGGACTGCAGACTGTTCACTGTGGTGGGGCTGCGGACTGTTTAATGTGGTGGGACTGCGGACCGGACCGTTTACTGTGGTGGGACTGCGGACTGTTTACCGTGGCGGGAATGCGGACTGTTTACCGTGGTGGGACTGCGGACTGTTTAATGTGGTGGGACTGCGGACTGTTCACTGTGGTGGGACTGCGGACTGTTTACTGTGGTGGGCTGGGGGCTGTTTTCTCTGGTTCGGCTGCGGGCTGTTTACTGTGGTGGGGCTGCGGGCCGTTT
>Ga0123355_10021288_pt1 | contig 10378 bp, 12 predicted proteins | sample TergutEmb28metaG_3_FD_89872 | JGI IMG/M metagenome (GOLD analysis project Ga0123355, IMG submission 89872) | Embiratermes neotenicus P1 segment gut microbial communities from Petit-Saut dam, French Guiana - Emb289 P1 | ecosystem: Host-associated > Arthropoda: Insects > Digestive system > Gut ... | reverse complement strand
TGGGGGGTGGCGTGGGGGGTGAATTGTGGTGGGGGTGGGGGGGGTGTTTGGTTGGGGGGGGGGGGGGGGGGGGGTCGCGTATATCCCTTGGATTTCCGTCTGTGGTTCATGCTGATACATCTGTGTACAGGCGGGTTTGTTATGAAGGCCAACATGCAGGTAACTTTACGTAAGAAGCCAAATCCGTAAGTTGATTTTGCGAAGTGATCCTTCGGTTGAAGACCCTATAGCGCATAGAGGAGAATTTTTATAGTTTCATTGTTTTATAGTAACAACAATAGTTTTTGCATGAAAAGCAAGTATTGCATCGACTAGGGACGTGCTTTTCAACTGGTGGTACACGTACCATTGGTGGTGCGCGGAGGTTCTTTTGGTGGTACGGGAAGTTATTTGGAAATTATTACTTTATAATTTATTTTTCAAATGTCAATTGCATTTTTAAAGTCTTTTTAAATGTGTTTAAATAACAAACAAAGTTGTACTAAAATATGATTTCATTGTTCGAATATAAATATAGGTTGTCCACTGTCTTCTAATAGCGACTGACGACGGACTGTTGTCACGTGTTAAAAACATAGTCAGACCTGCGGAACTAAGGACCCTCTGACAGTGTTTCCCAGTTTTTTTTTTCTTTTTTGCTCGCGGGCTCCTTTTGGTTCCGAAAAATAACCACGGATCCTTATACCCTGGCTGACGGAAGTATAGTGGCCCTACGATAGGTATCCAAGATTAAAAATTTATATCTCCGAACTGATTTTAGATAGGTATAATACATACCAGTAGCACACATAACATTGCATTGCATGATTTGACCTTAATTAAATGGCTTTCCTCGTGGATACAGAGGGTTTCTTAATTAGATAATCTACCGGTCGTACGAAATATACATATCGCCAGTTAATGTTATTTATTTAATTTAAAAATAAGTAAACTTCAAATCAGCCATTACAGAAGTGTGTCCACGGATTCCGTTGGAACTGGTCGCGGATCCCATGGGATCGGCGGAGCACACTTTGGGAACCACTGCCCGAGAATGTAGTTATGCTTGGCTGTTAAATCACGTCACTGACGATGACCACTATCAACGGGAAAACTCCAGACCTACAAACCCTTAGAAACTGTCTTCAGGAACTACTAGTTGCTGTATTTGAGGGTGGAAAGGCTAGCGACAAGCGGGAAGTAAATATTTTGCGAGAGAGACGACCCTGAATCTACTAACTCGAAATCCCACTCCCTGGGGGCTGTAACAGGCAGCACTAATCCTTATATATTTTATCGCCAGTTGGAAACGAGTACTGAGTCTGTGAAGCAGGTACAGTATTTTGATCGTTCTGTGATTTTTATTAATACATAGGTTGCAGTTTTACCAAAAATGCACTCACAAATGATGGGAAAAATTTTCTTTGTATCTTCTTTTGTTATTTTATTTTACCATTTGTTATTCACATTAAAGCGTTATACCACTGAGGTGTTAACTGTAAACAAGTTAAACCAAAAAATTAAACACTGTACGTTGTTAGTATTTGCAGCATCTAATGGTACCCATTTTTTGTGATAGTGGTACGCGATACAAGGGCTGAAAAACGCTTATCCATCATTTCGGTAATTTCTGTGTCGAATACGCTGCTTCGTCACAGGATCATGTGCGTCAGTTACACATTCCCTGTTAGGGAAACGTCGCCTATTACGGGGAGGTTTCCTAACATGGGGAGACGCATTATTTCCTATCAGGATGTTCTGCGCTCTGAGTTTAAGAATGTAAATCATTAAGCACACTAGGTTATTAATTGTAATCACATTACAAACGGTCAGTTGCCCAAGATTTCGGTACTGACTGGGTGTCTTTGTTTTGGTGTGCTGTGGAATTTTTGCTTATCCCTAAAACGTGACTCAGGAGCCGTTGAAAGTAAGCTATTTTTCTAAATTGCTTTAGTGCTCAGTTCTTTGTTAAGTGTATTCTTAAACCCTTGCTTTGTTTCATTGGTACAAATTTAGGTCCTTCGGTTTTATTCACCCATTTTCTCGAGCACCTGTTTTCGCCTATTATAGGGAGGTCCGAAGAGCCTTGTATGGGGCTCCCCATATTAGGTAGTCAGTACCTCTGAATTATTCCTTCTGGGTTGCATAATGTTATAGATGACTCGAAGGAAAAAATGGGGCCCTGAAAGGATGAAGGCAGCTATTGAGGCTGTGAGGAAGAAGGAAATGGGCAGCTACAAAGCGTCCATTGTTGTCAACTTAGCACAAACAACACTACAGAGTTACGTTAAAGACCGGCAGGAAAGCTGAAGTGAAGCAATAAAACAAAACTGCGTAGGAAACAAGTTTTTCCTTGTGAAGGAGAAAATGATCTAGCTGAACACTGTATTTTGATGGAAAGAAAGTTTTTGGGCTTAACAATGGCAGAAGTCATGTGTCTCGCTTACCAACTTGTTGTAAGAAACGGAATTGAAAATCAGTTTTGCACGAGAAATGAAAAGACTGGAAGGAAGTAGTTGAAAAATTTCGCGTCGTCATCAAGGCTTTTCAGTGACAACCCCTGAAGTTCTTCACTCTCCAGAGCGAGAGGTTTCACTGCTGACTCAGTAGCTCAGTATTTTTAAATCTACGAGCCCACTGTGTACAAAATTCAACATAATCCTGCAAGACTTTACAATTGCGACGAAACCGGCATCACTATTTTACAGCACAAACACAAAAATATTGGTTTTGAAAGTCAGTCGTCAGATATCTTCTGTTCAGTCCGCAGAATGGAGATCTCGTGTGACATTCGTCAAATGTATGAGTCCAACTGGATAATGCATTCCTCCGTTACTTGTATTCCCAAGAAAATGTATAAAACCAGAACTGATGAATGGTACACCACCTGGATTAATCCACGCGTGCCATCCCTCGGGGTGGATACAGAGCGAGATTTTCACCCAGTGGTTTTTTCATTTAATGAAACATACAAAGCCGACAAAAAGATCCTGTTATCTAGGTACCGGATGGGCACTATTCACACACAAGGAACCCCGAGGTCGTAACTTTAGCTCGACAGAATCATGTTGACATCATTTACCTCCCACCTGACAACAGTCACAATATGTACCCTTGGATAAAGCTTGCATGGAGCCCCTGAAAAATATTCTACTCCCAAGAAACTGAAATATAGCTCCGTTCAAAACTAGGGCTGGCGAGTCAGCGTCTCCCAAATTGGCCAACAATTTCGCAGTGCATACAAGCGAGCTGCAACAGGCGAGATAGCGGTTAAAGGCTTTCGGGGCGACAGGCCTCTTTGCTTGTGACAAGAACATCTTCAGACCACACGATTTCCCTCTAGCCTCAGAGGACACAGAAACTGCTCCTGTGAACCATCCTGCTTTGGTGAAGGCCAGCGATCAGCCATCATTCAGTTCTAATTTTTCCGCCATTCACTTCTGCTGAGCACTGTGCCAAGCCTGAACCTACAGACAAATACTCGTGTTGGAACAGCAAAGAAAATAACGAGTTAATCTTACAGAAATTTTGTTGGGGCAACTCAAAAAGAAAATGAAAGAGGCCACCAAATCCAAAACCAGTCGGCTTGCGTCGAATGCTCTTCTTGGTCCTTCAAAAAGACGGAAGAGAGTGGTTTGCCGGGATCCATCTCCGTCTGACACTCCTTCAGATTCGGACACTGACCTAGCTGTTCCTTTCGACGATTCGACAGAAGAGGAGGAACAAGACTCTGGTTGTGTGTTCTGTACTGGTCGTTTCTCTGAAGACTACAGTGGAGAATATTCGATACGATGTGCGAAATATTTCAGATGGGAGCACACACTTTGTGTTGGTATGGAGGAAAATTTTGTTTTTGAGGCTTGTCAGAGATAAACACTGTCTTGTTCTTCCTTTGTATTTGTAATTTTTTAAATTCTGTAACTATTTGTGCTTTCTATGTAAGTTATTCACCTCCCCAAATTAGGAACACGTGTGCGCCTAATTAGGGGGATATGAATCTTTTAAGGAAACGAATTTTGTACACGTTTTTCTTTCCATAATTTACAACGTTTATGTAACAACTGTCTCTACATTAGTGAAATAAGGTCATGTTTGCGTTTTGAAAAGTTTTACGACTTTTACCTAAGTTTATTAGCAGTTTTTAAAAACCCCTCCATAATAGGCGACTTTCCCTTATAGGTATCGAGAATGAAACTGTTGGTGGCTGCGATGGGGTTGCTGCTATATCATTTGATTGTATACGAAGGGGTGGATCGTTAAATTTCCTTAGATTTATTTCCGTCTGATGCTCCTAGTCTAAATATACAAGCCTCTTCTTTTTTTGCTACTCCATTCCTGTTTTCAATTTGATTCTTACTTTATTTATCCACAGACACGAAGTACATCAACCGGAACAGGAGCGTATTTACCTATTTAATAAGAATTCGGCTCTAACTTTTCTTCACATGTTGTGACTGTGGTAAAAGACTGCAAGGTACGTGAGCTATGGGAACACTGCAACGCATCGGCTGCTTTTATCGGTTTCTTGAATTACAGAGAACGTGAAGAAATGGTTCACTGAAATTAACAATCCTAATTTTAGATGGAAGTTCTGGTGTTTCTAGTTTTTGCTGACGGAGCTTTGGAATCTTCAGCTGAAATATTCTCGCCACTCGGAATCGGCGTTGAACACCCGTGTTGCTCTCATTGAGTATGAGGTTTTCAAGGACTTTGAAGCAGGGTTGGGAAATAGTGTTGCAAATGAGGATCGAAAAATTTCGGCCTGTGGCTGATTTCCTACTCGGCGTTCAAGAGTTTGGTAGCGTAGCGTAGATAAGCGGGCCTCCTGCGACTTGATAATCCCCCCCCCCCCCCCATAATTATTAGAGAAGTTATCCCACGGTCTCTCAGAATACTTCCTTTTGACAGACCAGAGTCCGATCCGAAAGAACCCACAACAAATATTCGTGTTCTGCACGTTTACTGGGGCCACTGCTTTATATACGTCACTGTCTCATTTACCCCGGTTCGGCGTAGAGAAAATGGCGAACTTAAGCCACAAGAGTTACAGAGAACGTACTTTGTAAGTCATAAGAATTTTCCTCTTTTACATTAAACTTCTTCTCGTTGTAGGATAAACAGTAGTACAGGAAGAAGTGAATCTTGAATGCAAATCGCAGTGGAGAACACAGCGTGGCGCTAGAAGGTGTCGATCCACCTTGTTCTGGCAGTCATGATATTTGATTGACCACCATATTTAAAAGAAGTTGTTCATTTTTTATGATTGGATAAGTACTCGCGTCAGATTACGGCGCAGGTTTCCCCCAAGGGGTAAATCTGTGAAGTCTTCGGGAGGTATTTGATTCGAATGTCGGTTGGAATGTCACTTGCATATTTTTTTCGTGTTTGTACTCTTTGATTCCATGCAAATGTTGCATTAGTACCTCAGACCAAGACAAATTCCACACACTGTCCTGTGCATTTTGTTCGTCGTCATATGAACCGGAAATAAAAATTAATAAATTTGCGGTTTGCCTGTCTTTACACAGTTCTAATCAACGTAACTACGTTTTATCCCTACGCCCGCCAACTACGTCTTTTCGCCACCCCCACGTGTGTTTTTTTCAGATTTTCCTCTGAAAAACGTGACTGAACATCCAGAGTGGAGCTGCGTTCTCCTATGTCCAGTGGCAGTGTTCAATTGGCCTTAAGTTGGTCTTGCTACTTCCACGCCGCGCGGCTTGGAAACGCAACAAGTCTCTTCGCTATCGGTGCATGCAGTCATAGTGGCAGTGTTCCGTATTCACCCACATGTAACATGACCCTCGCTTCGCAGTCTTCAGTTTTTCGGAAAAATAAGTATACAGATCGTGTTTAACTGTGTGTGATGGTATTGCGACCCAGCATTTTTGAGATGAATTGGTAAAGAATTTCATCCTATTCGGGCAAATGCGGCAGTTTTTGGACACGCAGGAAGTGTACGTATGTGATACTTCCATGCCAGAGTGAAGTTCTTTTGTATGTACAGATATGCGTCGCTTAACGACGGTGGTACGTTCTGAGAAATGCGTCGTTAGGCGATTTCTTCTTTGTGCGAACGGGTACTTAACACAAACTTAGGTAGTACAGAATAGCCTACTACACACCTAGGCTATATGGTATAGCCTATTGCTCCTAGGCTGCAAACCTGTATAACATGTTACTGTACTGAATACTGTAGGCATTTGTAACACATTGGTATTGTAATATTATAATCTTGGGGGACCGCCGTCGCATTTGCGGTCAGTCGTTGACCGAAACGTCGTTATGCGGCGCATACCTGTAATTTGATGGGTATGGGTTGGAACGCAATTTCTTAAGAGGTGGCAGGAATCGTGGTGGAGGATATTTTACTGTAATTTTGTGTACAGGGCAGACGCGCTAATGGTGCGACTGGTGAAAAGAACGGCTGTGAGGTCTAGAAGATAAAGCCAAAACTGTAATTGTGTAGTCTTTGTTGGAAGTCGGGATATAGTGACTAGCCTGCGGGCTGGACTACCGAGGAATCATGGTTCAAGTTCAGATCTCGACTGGGTCGAGAGATATTTGCTCTTTCCAACGCGTGCAGACCGGCTCAGGGGCCCACCTAGCCCCCTATTCATTGGGTACAAGTGGCTTTTTCCGATGAGTAAAGCGTTTGGGGCGTGAAGCTGGCCACTCCTTGTATTGCAAAGATTAAGAATGCGTGGAGCTAGACCTTTGTTTCCGTCAACTTCTCCCTGCGACCTCATGACGTGTACAGGTAGAAATTGCGTGCTCGAGGTGCGTACAGTGAATGTGTAATGAACATACCATGTCCGACCCTTAGATCATCGAAAATAGTCTCGTACTTTTGATATGTTCCGTATTCCTTGGTGACTCGAATAAATTGGTGGTCACGGTATAATAAAATTACATCAACAATTGTTGGTCTTCAACAAATTTTTCATAGTTACTGACGCTTGGTGTACCGACGTTTCACATTGGAAGTTCTCGGTGTGGTATCATTTTCGTTCATGTAGGTTTTGTACAAGTTCTGTTTGAGCGACTCTTGTATAGGCCTAGACCTTACCATTGTTCTCAAAACCTGAGAAATGTACGAGAAGATAAACCAGTAAAATGCGTATTTAATAGCAGGATTCGTAGCAATCTGAAAAACGGTGACATTTTATCCTACAACCCGCATCACTTCGTTCAGACCATTTCGCGTGATGGTGGTGAGCGCGACGGCAGTCCACGAGTAATATTTAAGTGTTGGGCGATTAATATTAGGTTTTTAGTTACATTATTTTAAAAAAGGCGCTAGAAATGGTTTCCTTCAGCCCACGGACACGCGCCACGTCTACAAACACGGTCATTGCACGTCGTAGTTTTAAACAAGGTTAATCAGTCGAAGGGAAGTGACTAGCAACAGCTGTCAGGCAAATTAACGCCTCTCTACTCGTAGTACGATACATATCTGATCGCAGTACGCAGGAACTTAAATAGTGATCATTAGTTCCGTCGTGACTGAGGGTGTGCGTTCGATCGACGACGTATGCGAAACTGCAAAGAATGCGATTTGCTGATATCTGTACTCCAGATATGAATAGGCATATTCCTTTTCATTGTAATTTTAAAGCGTTAGTTCCTCCCGATGGTATTCAAGGTGATAACGACTCCTCATCGCCAAAAACAGGCTTTGTTACGAAACAGATACATGTACTTCTCGCCTGGACTGATCCTTTCGTACGACCTAAGCAATGGAAAAGGTACATCAGATTTGGTACATTGAATGAAAATAGTCTGTATAGGTGTGGTTCAGTTACAACAGTAGCCAGCGAATTAGCACGATATAAATTAGATTTAGTGGGTGTACGGGAGGTTAGTTGAGACAAAGGGACGTTGTAGGAGCAGGGGATTTCTGTTTCTTTCTATGGAAAGGAAAGGAAAATCATCAATTGAGAACGGGATTTTGCGTGCACCACAGAATAGTATGAGCAGCTAAGAGAGTGAAGTTTGTTAATAATAGGGTGTCATGTATTGTTCTGAGAGGTCGCTGGTGTAATATCATTGTTCTGAATGTGCATGCACCAAGTGAGGAGAAAAAATGTAAAAGCTTTTATGAGGAATTAGAGAAGGTTTTCGATAATTTACTTAATTACCCATATGAAATTTCTGTTAGGGAATTTTAATTCAAAATTTGGGAGAGAGGACATTTTCCAACCGAGAATTTGGAATGAGAGTCTACATCAGGGTAGTAATGATAACGGTGTTAGAATAGTAAACGTTGTCATATCAGAAATGTGGTCAAGAATACGATCTTCCCTCGCCAAAATATTCATATGCACCTGGATCTGTTCTGATGTGAAGACCCACAAGCATATTGCTCACATGTTGATAGATAGGAGATGGCATTCAAGTATACTCAGTGTACGATCTCTCAGGGGAGTTGACTGTGATAGTGATCACTATCTGGTCGTTGCAAAAGTTAGGGAAAGATTGGCAGTAAGTGAACAAGAAGCACAGAAGTTGGTGTGGAAAGATTTAATCTCAGGAAGCTAAATGACCTGGATGTTAGGAAACAGTATCAGATTAAGGTATCAGACAGGTTTAGAGCTTTGGAGAACTTAAATGAGAGCGAGCACATCAATAGGGTTTGGGAAAACATCGAAGAGATATGAAAGCCTCAGCTAAACAGAGTCTAGGTCTGTATGAATTGAAGCAGCATAAACCATCTTTTGAAAAGTGTTTTTGTTTTTTAGATCAAAGGAAGCATGCTAAAATGCAGTGGTTACAGGATCTAAACCGAAGCAATGTACATAATCCAGACAATGTAAGGCATGAAGCTAGTAGTCGTTTCAGGAACAAAAAGAAAGAATGTCTGAAAGCTCAAATTGATAAACTTGAAACTAAATTCAAAAATGTAAATATGAAGATACACAGAACTATAATATTGCCTGTTGTTTTGTATGGGTGTGAAACATGGTCGCACACATTGAGGAAGGAACGTAGGCTGAGGATGTTAGAGAACAGGTTGCTGAGGAGAATATTTGGGCCTAAAAGGGTCGAGGTAACAGGGGAGTGGATAAAATTACATAATGAGGAGCTTAATGGTCTGTACTCACCAGATATTCGGGCGATCGAATCGAGAAAAATGAGATGGGTGGGGCATGTAACACGTATGGGGTCTTGGTGGGGAAACCTGAAGGAAGGAACTACTTGGAAGACCCAGACATAAATGGGAGGATAACATGACACTAGATCTTCAGGAAGTGGGATGCGGGGGCATGGACTGGATTGGTCTGGCTCAGAATAGGGACTGGTTGCGGGCACTTGTATATGCGGTAATGGACCTTCAGGTTCCATAAAATGTGGGTAATTTTTTGACTAGCTGAGAACCGATTGATTAGTTTCTGAAGAACAGCTCTACTCCATGGTGTGAGTGAGTAAGTAAGGCATTCAAGGCACCCTCTGTGTGTTTCTAGTGTGGAACGCAAGAATAGACCAATTTTGCGTGTGTTTTGCAGTAATATTTGTGACGAATACTCGGGTTCTCTCCCTGTTTGTTGTGCTAGTGGGCGATCAATACGGGACATCCGGTGGTGGGGCGATGTCTGCTATGATGGGGTTGTGGGAACTGCGGCGTGTGTTGCCTCCGCCGCTCTGGCGTCGGCTGTTTGAACACGCACTTACCTGAAGAGAAGTTTCGATCGCAGTCCTACGAAAATCCCCACTTCGTTCTGAATTAACACGCGATACAGTTGCGATGAAAACATGACGTAATGCAGTCGGTTAATGTGTAACTAGTTTATAATTTTGAAGATAAGTATTTGTATTTGCACTGGCAGTTTATTGAATAATATTGAATGAAGCCATCACCGGTCGTGCCAGTCATTGTTGGATTTATTACTGTTTTGCTGTAGAAGCGCGTGACGTTTCTTGTCCTTATCGCATTGCTGACCGTTGTAAGACTGCTGCGCCCCCGTATTTACCACCATGGGCCTAAAAGTTTAGGTAATTTCAGCATTAAAAATGATCTTTCGCCGCCATGCCAAGGACCTGTTTCGTTATTAGGCCCGACCAAATGATTGGGAACCACAGTAAAGGCTGCTTTTTTTGCAACTGTTTTGAGCTGCGTATGTGTCCCCACTGATTCTGCATGTGAAATGATCAGTTTTAATAACCTATAGCCATACCATTCTAAACTGTCCACCTTAATGCTTTTTAACATCATGGTATGAGGCCAACCACATTAATGGTCTCATGAATGTTGAAGGACCGAACAGAACTAGAGCCTATTGAATTACTGAAAGGTTAGGGTACTAATGGTTTAACAGGTATGAAAATGTTATAAAGGTGATTGTTTTAGGGAAATGAATAGCAGTTGCAAAAGACATTTGATGTGTATGAGAACAGTATG
>Ga0123355_10021287_pt1 | contig 10378 bp, 6 predicted proteins | sample TergutEmb28metaG_3_FD_89872 | JGI IMG/M metagenome (GOLD analysis project Ga0123355, IMG submission 89872) | Embiratermes neotenicus P1 segment gut microbial communities from Petit-Saut dam, French Guiana - Emb289 P1 | ecosystem: Host-associated > Arthropoda: Insects > Digestive system > Gut ... | reverse complement strand
AGGCAGCAGCTGATGTTATCTTGTGACGTCAGAGCTACCGTGCGCTGTAGCGCACACGCCAAGGTCACCATGTCTAGTTGTCGGGCAGGCGCATTGGACAAGTATGACGTCACGGACGGCGTAAAGTATGTCGAAACCTATGACGCCCACACTTTTCTCTGGCCATTATCTCCGTAACCGTTCTGCTTTGGATATAGGTGTTTTGGGTTATATCGGTATAGTTTAACATAAGGAACACTCTCCCGAAGTCTCGCACATTCCTCCTGGGACACCGCGTATACAGAATTCTCGCTGTTCCACCTGCCCTCCATTGGTTAGTTGGCAGGTTTGGTAGGCGTGGCTAGTAGCGTAAATACTCTTGTTGAGGTGCTGTGATGGGAAACTTGCACTTGGTTTGGAGCTGTGAGCGGAGACTGGGTGTACAGCGAGAGAAGGACAGGAAAGAGAGAGAGGGAAAGCGTTGCTGTGATGTGTAACAGAGAATTGTACAGAGGGAGGAGAGCTTATGAGGCGAAACGGGATTGAATCGGAGATGGAGTGACATGTTGGTGCCCCATATCAACCCCCCGCACGGAGAAGCGAGCTTAGGAGGTGAAGCGAGCCGGGAAGTGTACAGTGCGGCCTGAGCGAGTAGTTTGTGTAGGCCGAGTCGTCTTAACAGGTTTCTCTGGATCACTGCGGTGATGGGCTGGTAGAGTGGCGGTGTCGTGTTGAGTCCCGTCCAATACGCATGCTGGCTTTACTCGGTCCGCTGATACGTTGACCCGTCGGCCGCGCACGACAATTGTAAGCGTTTTGTCAGTGCGGGCGATGACTTTGTGCGGGCCGGTTTATGGGGGCTCCAGGGCACGGCGTATGGAATCCTGCCGCAGGAACACGTGGGTCGAGTCCCGGAGGTCCTTGTGGATGAATGTGGCCGGGGATGCATGGCGTTTTGCTGGGGTTGGTCGCAGCTGGTCCATGTGACGGCGTAGCTGCTGTATGAAGGTGGATGCTTCGAACCTCGGGGCGGCTGGTACAAGGAGCTCACCGGGGACCAGCAGGGGCTCACCATAGACAAGCTCTGCCGCGGATGACTGCAAATCCTCCTTGTAGGCGGTGCGTATGCCGAGTAGGACTAGTGGCAGGGCCTCGGTCCACTTCTCCTCTGCATTGAACATGATAGCGGCCTTCAGTGTGCGGTGTAGACGTTCGACGACGCCATTGGCTGCGGGGTGGTGGGGAGTCGTCCTGCTGAGATGGATGACACATCCTCGCCAGGCTGTGGAAGAGCTGCGACTCGAACTGGCGTCCTTGGTCAGTGGTGATAGTCTGTGGACAGCCAAAGCGTGATATCCAGCCAGACAGCAGGGTACGTGCCACTGTCTCTGCTGCGATGTCAGGAATGGGGAAGGCTTCCGGCCAGCGCGTGAAACGGTCTACAGCCCTGAGGCAGTATTGAAATCCTGCCGAGGAAGATAGAGGTCCAACTATCTCAATGTGGACGTGTAGAAAGCAGGCAGGAGGGAGGGTGAAGTTACCGACTGGAATAATGATGTGGCGGGAAACATCGGAGCGCTGGCAAGGTTGGGAAGCTCGGGCCCAAATGCGGCAGTCCTTCTGAATGTCTGGCCACACGAAACGTTGGGAGACGAGCTTAACAGTTGCTTCAATGCCTGGGTGGCTGAGGGAATGCAGGGATTTGAAGATCTGACGGCGGAGAGGGGATGGGACGTATGGGCGAGGTTTACCAGAATAAGTGTCGCAGTACAGCTCAACTGAGGTGCCGGGGATGAGGAGTCTTTCGAGCTATAGTGCTGTGGTACTTACCAGTAGTGTCTGTAGTTCATCGTAATTCTCCTGGGCTGCGGCAAGCGCTTCGTGTGTCACTGGAGCGGTGATTACCTCGACCCGGGAAATTGCGTCAGCGACAACGTTGCCTTGGCCTGAAATGTGGCGGATATCTGTGGTGAACTGCGAGATGAAATCCAGGTGGTTGAACTGGTGTGGTGAGCACTTGTCCCTCTTTTGTGGAAGGCGAAGGTGAGCAGTTTGTGGTCCGTCAGGATGGTGAAATTCCGGGCCTCCAGCATGTGACGGAAGTACCTCACAGCCTCGTAGATGGCCAGAAGCTCCCGGTCGTAAACACTGTAGTTTTGCTGTGCCGGGCTCAACTTCCTGGAGGAGTTGCCAGACGTCCTGCACCCGCTGCTGGAGGACGGCACCCATGGCGGTGGTTGAAGCGTCCCTGACCAAGGCGAGTGGAGCGGTTGGATCTGGATGAGCCAGTACGGTAGCGTGAGATAGGCTTGATTTGAACTCATTGAAAGCTGCTACGAGTGTGTCGTTCCAGGTAACAGGACGGGAGCCCTTGACTTTAGGGCCGGAAATGGCGTCGTGAAGTGGGGTTTGGATGGTGGCTGCGTGTGGAAGGAAACGCCGATAGAAATTTAGCATTCCCAAGAAACGTCTGAGTTGATTGACGGTCTTGGGAGGGGGACAGGCTTGTAGATCGGCGACACGTTCCGGGAGAGGTTGGGAACCCATGGATGAAATTTTGTACCCCCGTAATGAAATCCCAGGGACACGGAAGACACATTTGGAAGGGTTCAACAGGATGCCGTAGTTTTGTAGTTGAGTAAAAAGGATGCGGAGGTGTTGGTCGTGTTCTTGGGGGGGGGGGAACGGGTAAAGACAGGAATATCCAAGTCTTTGAGGATCTCATCCATGAGACGTTGGAAAGTTTGGGAAGCGTCACGTAAGCCAAAGGACATAAAAGGAAATTAAAAAAGGTCGAAAGATGTGGTAATTGCTGTCTTTTGGATGTCTTCAGGATGGACTGGGATTTGATGGTAGGCTCTTACCAGGTAAATCTTGGAGAAGGTAGTGCAGCCGGAAAGGCGGTGGGAGTAGTCTTGTATGTGTGGTACTAGATACCTGTCAGAAATGGTGCGAACGTTAAGGGCTCGGTAGTCTCCACAGGGCCTCTAACCGTTGTCCTTTTTCGGCACAAGATGGAGGGCGGACGACCATGGGCCCTCGGCGCGTCTGGCGGTGCAGTCCCGCAACATGGCGTCGGACTCGGTCTTAGCAACGGCCAGGCGGCGTGGGCGGCAGGCTACGGGTGGGCCGGGTGTTGTGCGGGTGTGATGTGTTGTGTTGTGCCGGACCTCCCGGTTGCACCCTGCTGGCTTGGTCATTCCCGGGAATTCCTGCAGGAGGCTGTCTGGTGGCGTGCCTCCAGCGATGATTTTGACACTGGGGACTGATGGTGGTGCGATGAGACCTGGCGTGGACAGTGATGTGACACCGTCGAGTAGGCGGTTGTTCCTAGAGTCGACGAGGAGTCCATAGTGGGAGAGCAGGTCAACCCCGATGATGGGTACGTCCACGTCCGCTATCACGAAAAGCCATGTGAAGTCGCGGCGTAGTCCCAGGTTCAGGCTCCTTAAGGTCCATCCATAGGTGGGGATGGTGGTTCCATTTGAAGCGTATAGGGAGTAGTGTGTGCGCTCCCTGCGCCCCGGCAGGAACTGGCGTGGGAAGACTCACAGTTCGGACCCAGTGTCCACTAGGTATCGCTGTTTGGAATAGCGGTCTATGACGAAGAGACGGCCGGAGTTGATGGTTCAGACGTTAGCCGCCATTAACGTCCGCCGGTGGAGTTTTCCGGCTGTAGGGAGTTTCTGTTTTCGGGGTCTCGCTGCTGTCGGGGGTCGCTCTGCTGGTGGGAGCAGGTTGGGGAGCACTTTTGGGCTTCGTCTCCGAACTTCCAGTGGTACATACCAGCAGATGTCGTGGGGCTGCAAAGTGTTGTCGGGAGTGCTGCTGAAGCGGTCCCTGGAGCGCGGACGGTGGCGGTCTCTGGATTGCGAACACCTGTCTGTTTGTGATGCCTGTAGTGAAGCAACCTGGCGTGAGAGCTCCTCTATCCGCTCTAGTATTCCGACTGGGTTATCGGGCGTCGAAGGGGAGATGCTGGCTGTAGTAGGCAGGGGAGTATCCTCGCAGATTCTGTCAGCGAGGTGGGATGTTGAATCCAGGCTGCCCTCAGTCTGGTCGACAAGAATGGCTTGCACGTGCGGTGGGAGTCGGCTGGCCCAGATGGTGCGCAGGAAATCGTCCGGGACGTCTGGAGCTAGGCTCTTGAGGTGCCGGAGAAACGGTGATGGCTTCCGGTCACCCATTTCCTAATGCGAGAGGTGCTGTTCCACGCGCTGTTCGCGTGAGTTGGACAACCGGCGCACCAGCTCTGCCTTGGGTCGATCGTAGGGCTCCTGCTCCGGTGGTGAAATGACGATGTCTTCCACCTCGGCCGCTTGCTGCTGGTTTAGTTGTGACACCACATAATTGAACTTGGTGCGCTGTCGTGTGATGGCTGCTAACTCGAACCGAGACTCAACATGAGCGAACCAGACGGCCGGTCGGTCGGGCCAGAAGGACGGCAAGCGCATAGAGACTCTGTACACCGCTGAGCTGGCAGTCTCGTTAGTGGTGTCCATCATTCGGTAAAGTTAAATGTAGTCGTGTCGCTCGTCGGGGTTCACCAATATACGTGGGATAGTTAAGTGACAATCACAGTAAAACACATATGATATTTATTTGGTCAGTGTCGTACAGTAGTTGCGTATTAGTATCGTAATGATATGTTCGGGTAATTTCGCCTGGCCTCGCTGGTGGTCTGCTTGGGATGACGTCTCGAACGTGAATGCGCAGTGCACCTGCGTGTGTGGAACCCGGGCAGAAGGCAGCACGGCTCGGTCCGCTGTAGAAGTGATCGGCTGGCAGTTCGCCTTCGGGGGGCGAACAGGACACTAGTGCGGCCTGTAGTGAGACGGCGGCTGACAGCCCGGCAAGCACCCGTCCCTCGTTACGTGTCGTGATACTTGGTGTCAAACGGCGTTACTCCCTTCTGGATCGTCACCGACAATCCGAATCCTTTCTGTTGTCACCGACCACATTACTCCTACTTATACGGAACTGGCTGTCCGTTTTGATGTGTGGGGAACGTACTGGCCCTCCTTGATATTGCTGCTGTTCAGTCTTTCTTGCTCTTGATGCAGCTAGTCTTTCTTGATGTCGGTTTGAATGATTCTTTTAGATGCGTCTTCTGCTGGATGCCGCTGTTGAAGTAATGAAACTCAGGCTGGAAACGTGGTCTTATATACAGAATTTTCTCTGTTCCACCTGCCCTCCATTGGTTAGTTGGCAGGTTTGGTAGCCGTTGCTAGTAGCGTAAATACTCTTGTTGAGGTGCTGTGATGGGAAAAGTGCACTTTGTATGGGGCTGTGAGCGGAGACTGGGTGTACAGCGAAAGAAGGACAGGAAAGAGAGAGAGAGAGAGAGAGAGCGTGATGTGTAACGGAGAATTGTACAGAGGGAGGAGAGCTTGTGAGGCGAAATGGGATTGAATCGGAAATGGAGTTCCATGTGGGTGTCCCTGCAGACTCTACACCCTACAGCCCCAGTACAATTTGAAGCATGGTGAACATAGATTGTCACAACATAGTACAATACGGGATAGCAGCAGCCGTTGAGAGCCAAACATACACAAGGCACTATAAATAAAGGATTGTAGTTATAGATTTTTAAAAGTTTGTAACATACAGAATAGCATGCATGAAATATTATTTTAACCACTGTAAAAGTATTTTAAAATCAACAAATTTGTGTCTCTTATTCAGAGGTGTGCCATCCCTGCTGTGTGTATAAACTATATAGTGAGGTAAATTCGGTTAAAAATACAACTATAAATATATGGCTGAATGATGGTGTTTATTAACAATGAAAAAAACTACATGTTTCGGCCTATAGTGGCCTTCTTCAGGTTTTGACAACTTTCTTGCTAAAAGAGTTTTACATAATGTGCCTAAACTGCGTGGTTATGTCGAGATCTTATAATTTTATGTGTTTTTTTAAGCTAAAATTTGGAGGGAATTCTATTGGGTCAATGAATTTGTAGGTAGCTGGGTGGGAGCTCTACCATATTTCTCCACATTATCTCATAAATGGCACGATTTTCGAAAAACGTTACTAAACATCGAATTTGTATTTTGTCGAGTAATTCTTGTTAGGATTTTTGAGAGCAGCGTGTATAGTTTGGGAAGCAAGGTGATGGGTCTTAAGTTGTCAAATCGTCCTTAGGACCTAACATGTAGTTACAGTAATATTATTAACATTGCACGTGTTTAATAATCAATCCCTATACGAACTGAAAGGGACATCCGTATTCAGTCTGATGTAAATAGATACGGAAAAGATAATTATTTTTACTGTCCTGAGTTTTTCTATGTGCAGAAGTTGCCATCACTGTAAAAGTTTGTTCTTGTTTCGTTTTCAAACCGTTGCTTATCGCACCCGTATGGTCACAGAACAAACTGGTGGCAACCCTGACAAGAGTTGACTTTCGCTGTAATCTATGATCTGAATGCCACTTGGCTCGTCACGCGAAGTGGCAGCGATAAGGCGCGGTGCATAACGTCAGTACATTAACTTAAATTACCTATTTCATTTGTAAATATTGCTCCTGCTAGACTAATGACAGTCATGCGAAGTCTTGTTGCATGTGGACATAGAAAGACGTCCGTATGAGACGGGAAATAAGTGGAGCCTGTATTCTGGGTTAGGCCCCTTAGCGATATTGTTTTTAGTTGCGGCATCGTTTCCACCTGCCAGTTATAAAGACTGCAGGTGGGTGTGTAAAGTAATGTGATTTGGCATATACAGTTAAACGTGGTAGGATTTTTGACGTATAATTTCAAATTGATCATCCTAGGTTAAGTAATCAGTTTTACGAATTACATGAGTGATTTCACTGTTATATTTGAACATTTTTCAGGCAATGGCGATTTCTTTTATAGTGAACCGATTAAAAGCTTTGTTCCTCCTCGTGCTTGGTGTGGTAAAGCGAGCCTTATGTTGTTTTCGACGTCGGCGACGAGCATCCGGTGATCCAATCCCATTGACAGCTGTGGGTGTTGTGCCCAATAATGTCAGTTCAATAGAAGTAAGGGTATTATGTTTGGCAACACATTTTGTGGGATTTTAGGTTCTCACCGCATTGAATTTGAGCACTGGAAGTGACACCATGTAGTCTGGTAGAAAGGTTCAAGAGAGAGGCACATTATTTCATAATAGTGGCAGAATTTATTTTTTGCCGAATACTTAGCTGTGTACAGTTCTTCGATCACGAACCGTACCATGTACAGGTATTTCACTAACGAAAGCAGCCTTTAATGTGGACGTTGAAATGTGACCATAATGTTTGACTTTGTTTCCACATTGCATCATTTCATGCCTAATTCAGTTTGTGCTATATTACATGACCAGAATTGTCATCGTAAATTAACAGACCATAAAATAATACATTGTATTGACCAAGGTTAGGATTTGGGTTTGTGTGTGAATCATGGCTAGACGTCTGTCTTTATGTTTATAAAGCAGAGTTAGGTTTGGGTGTCTGTGTGTTTAACCAGCATTATATGTGGAGTATGTCTTAAAGCAAACCTTTCACTTGGTTGTGTATATCCATAAACCAAGGTTTTTGTTGGGTTTGTGTTTCTCTTATCAAGTATTGTTATTATTTGGACACATATGAAAAGTAAAACAGTTAATCACAATATTAGTCACTTTACACAGTACCTTAGTTTGCTGTGCACCAATAGATGACAGTTTTTCAAACCAGTGTTATTCCCTAGGTGTGTGTATTTACTTGTGTGTGTGTGTGGATGTTAGCAGCATTGAAATGTCATTTAATTTGCTTGCAGTGTGTGTGTTTATCTGTTTTCATTCAGATTAATCCAGAAAGTTTGGAAAACCTACTGGCTGTAGAACAAGTCTGAGTTAAATGTACATACCAAACAATTACAAAGTAGGATTACAATGAATACATCATTTAAAATTTATATAAAAGTCAAATAAAACTTTGAATGCATGGTGAAATATATAAAAGTAGGATGTGCATGTGGATGTTGGCAGCAGTGAACAACATTTAATTCGCTTGCCATGCATTAGCAGTATACTTCCAAGATCATTTTTCTTAGGACGTAATAAGAGAGAGAAAATGAGGTATGTATATTGTGACTGTATTGGTGTATTTATTTTTGTATATTGTATTCATTACTAATATAATATTCTGTCAGGAATTTACCAATGAACAGCTGCAAACAGTAGGGTATTACTGCAGTATTAACTTTGACACTATTGCACATCTGCTCTGAAGATAGCTGATTACTATAAAATGTTGGGTGCCTCTCTGCCAGAGTACAGATTTTCACATCACAGAAGATAGTACTTTAATTGCATTGTATATTGTTATTAATACCCACATTTTATTAGTAAATGGGTTTTTATTGTATTGAAACCAAAAAGGCATATATTTCATACGTAGCATCACAGAGCACGGACTTAATCTGCAAAGAGTGCTGCAGTGTCTTTTAAACATATGTGTACTGTGCATTGTGTGAAAGAGCATTTAGTGGAGCAAGGGTCTGTACAGACAGTGGTAAAAGGAATCTTCATACTGATATGATTTTTATTTCAGGGATCAGACCTTCAGAGTTGGAACACTTGGGATGACAACCCTGTCTCAGTTGTTACAGAACGATCACAGAGTACAATCCAGCAGCAAATTGATTTGTATAGACAACAAGCTACAAGGCATGCATCAGAATCTGAGGAGCCACAACCTGACTTTTTTGAGGTATGTCACTAGAAGTTCACTGAGATTTTATTGAAAATACACAAGATAGAAGCTTTCCTTCCAATTACTTAAGTTCTTCCCTGTCAGTATTAATTGACCAACACTCCATATTCATTCGTTCACCTGTCACTGACATCATCTACCTTAGAAACCGACAGAATCATTTAAATCACATTTAACCCTTTGGCATCACGATTTAATTAAATGGCAACAGTCCATCTACATGTACCACATTCATTTTGCTACCGATTTAAATTTTTGCACGTGGTTTACAAAAAACCATTGATTGATTGATTTATTCATGTTCATGTGATCTACAACAGGCACCTTAGAGGGCCATAAGATATGGAACAAGTCAGAGATATGGATATAAATATGAAAATAACAATTGGAAATATACAGTTAATATATAGAGTATAAATATAAAAGAATATATAAATTGAATATCAGATTGATTACAAACAGTATATCTAGTACTAGCAGTTAAATACAATATATAATATAGTACAATGTACTAGTAGTATGTGAGTTAAGATACAATGCACTTGTTTTTATGTTGGATCCTCATAATATATTAAAGGAAGCGGAATGCAGATTATTCAAGATCCTTATAAAATACAACATGTCCAGCTTTATTAGACAATACAAATGCGTGCAATGGATAATTGTACATTTAACACATTAGGTAAGAACACTCACCATTACGACTTATATATTTAGCTTGATTTTATAATTTGAAATACTCTGGTAATGAATAAAAGAACTGCCGAAGAATACATATAATTGCAACTCAACTAACTACATGCCTTAATTATTGTCACTAACTCTACTTATATTATACAACACAATGTATTCTACTATTCAAACACAGTTAATAAGATCTATATTCTCAAGTAGGTCTTTATTCAAAGAGCATAAAATTCCTCAATTGTGTAAACTGCATTGTGTACCAGGAATGTTTTAACCTCTTTTTTAAAACTTTTAAATGTATCTAGTTGTTTTATTTGTATTGGCAATTTATTATATAATTTTATACCCATATTTATTACACTTTTTTGATACAGGGCGGTATTACATTGTTGTATGTGTAAGACTTGTTTCCTCCTTGTGTTATGCCCATGTATCGCTGAATTATGTTTCATGTCCCCTTTATATTTTTTTAAAAAACATAACATTTCTAATATATACAATGATGTTAGTGTCAATATTTTTAATTTTCTAAATTTGGGTCTGCAAGAGGTACGTTTATGTGTCCCAGTAATTTATCTAATGACCTTTTTTTGTAATTGAAATATCTGAATGGATTTTTTCTCCCCACCCCAAAATATAATACCATATCTTAATCTGGATTCAACATATGCAAAATAAGCGTTCCAGATCATTCTGGTGCTTGCAACATTCATTAAAGATTTAATCATGTAATAGCTCTTGCATAGGCTTGTATGAACGGATTGGATGTGGATTTGCCAGGTTAGAGTTTCCGTAACATTAATTCCTAGAAATTTTTGTTCTGTTTTATATCCAATTATATTATTCTTAAGCCTGATTAAAGGTTTTGTAGGCTGATGCTTTTGATAGGGATGAAATGACATCGCGCATGTTTTGTCTGTATTTACTATAAGGTCATTTTGACTAAACCATATATCCAGATGTTTCATAACAGATGTTATTTTATGTTGGAGCATCTTTTCCTCTTT
>Ga0123355_10021286_pt1 | contig 10378 bp, 4 predicted proteins | sample TergutEmb28metaG_3_FD_89872 | JGI IMG/M metagenome (GOLD analysis project Ga0123355, IMG submission 89872) | Embiratermes neotenicus P1 segment gut microbial communities from Petit-Saut dam, French Guiana - Emb289 P1 | ecosystem: Host-associated > Arthropoda: Insects > Digestive system > Gut ... | reverse complement strand
GCCAGCCCATTCCACTCCATATACCCACATCCCACCTCCTGGAGATCCATCCTAATATTATCCACCCATCTACGCCTAGGTCTCCCCAGTGGTCTCTTTCCCTCCGGTTTCCCCACTAACACCCTATACAACCCCCTCTCCTCACCCATACGCGCCACATGCCCAGTCCATCTCATTCTTCTCGATTTTATCACCCGCACAATATTGGGTAAGGAATAAAAATCATTTAGTTCCTCATTATACAATCTCCTCCATTTCCCCGTTACCTCATCCCTCCTAGGTCCACTTATAACGCTCCTACTATTTCTTGAGTACGATTATGTCAGCTTACAGAGGGTTCAGTAAATTGCATTGACTCACTGTCCAGTAATATATGATTATTCTAATTTCACGTATTGGTCTTTGTATATTAACTAACACAGAAACATTTTCAGTTGCTGTAGTACTTCGTGTTACGTATATGTGCTCTGTGAAATGAATAAAAAATTTTCTTCTTCGTAAAAGGAACTAAGAAAAGAAAGGCTGTGCAACTGATGTGAAATGGATATACATATTTATACTGTGAAGCTACCACAAACAATGCTGGAAAATATTTTTAATAAAATGAACGTTCCTTTATGTCATCTACTTCTGTTTATGTTGGAAAATGGAATAAAAATAAATCATCCAAATCTACAAGAAATTACTTACATATCTAACAGTCTATCTGTCGTAAACGCTCTTCTTTTAAATTATTGGATATGTAAAACGCACACATTGAGAACCACAGAAGATACATAGTTTAAAGATAATTATTTATCACCGAGGAATATCGACATTGTACTCCAAAGGAAGAAAATTATTTTCGGTCGGAATAGAAAATACATTTTACAAATTTTAAAACGTCTTTTCACAAAGATTTAAAGCCGGAACGAAAAACTGAATTTATGATATTCTATCGACTTATGCAGTAAGGAATTACAAAGCAAATAAATTAAAAATATATATTTTAAAAACTTATGACAACATTGTTTCGCTTGTTGTTTTGACAGAAATTAGTGACTTAATACTAAACTGAACATCATGAGGTAGCGACAAAAAAAATACTAAGTGTCATTGAAGACAAGATGACAAGAGAAACCGATTCTCAGTGCTGAATATGTTTCAGAAAAATAAACGTTCGTGTTATCTATGGAATGTTTTACGAAACTGATTGCTATGTAACATCACACTCGATACTACGAAAGCTATTTCTTTCCTGGCCTTGTAAGTTACTTCTCTGGATCACATCTCGGCATTGCTTGCAGCGTGCTCTGAAGAAATAAGTGTATTTGCACAGGCAGTATTTCATTCAATATGATTAGAGCTCATAATTAGAATTAAAAGAAAGTAGCAGAGCTCTTCTGCGTTTAGTTCTTCCATTTTCTTAAACAGGTTGATTGAAACATACTTTGCATTGGTTACATTTTATTGTTCATCTTAAATTTCGGAACGCGCAAAACGCGTAATAAAATTGTATATTTATTAATAGAAACCAAGAAATTTCACAAAAATTTTCTGACTTTATGAAGGATAATTCATGATCTGTTTCATATTATATATATATATACATATATATATATACATATATTATGTGTGTGTGTTGTTTGCCATATTTTAATTTACACTGTGCCTTTAAATGTTTTGAAACTTAAACAGACACGTTGGAATTATTACACAAATTGATTTCCTATTGTAATATTCTAAATCAGTGCGTACAAATACAGTGTGTTCCACTCGCTACCAAACCCGGCATTTCTTTAGTAATTGTAACACTAATGAAGATATTGCAACGAAATTTGAACAGGAGTACGTTCGTTGTGTGAGAAATAAAGAGGAATATGTCTGTAGTCCGCTTCAAATTTTGTTGCAATATCATCATTAGTGGTAAAATTATTAAAGAAATGCCGGGTTCGGTAGCGAGTGGGACACACTGTATAATCTATACAACTTTGAAATAAATTTGGCGAAGAAACAAGTAATGTATTTATTGCAAAAATTGTGGCGAGGTCTTTCATCCCTTTCTTAGACCTTTTTGTAACTTTGGTAATTAGTGCTGCCGTACTACAGTCACACAAGCAATGGCAGTATTCTAGTAAATAACTTCACCGCGGCTATCGTCCTCAATTTTTTGAAATTCTCTATCTTATAATCGACTAAATATCATTGAACAAACGTTCCTTACTACAAAGCTAATGGGGTAGATTAAAACAGTAAATTAGCATACGCAGAATGTTCATTTTATCCTGTCCCTCAGTGCGGGAACGTCATCGTTTAAATTTCTTTCATAAAAAAAAAGTAGAATACTTTGAGATTCTTGTACATTAGAACATAATTTAATCTGAAATGTAGGGGAAATAATGTCCATGAATTCCATGCGGATGTAGGCCTTTTACACGATACAGAACCCGAGGCAACTCCCGGTGTTCAGGGACGTGAAAAAATAAACGTTTTGTTTAACAGTGGCAGATAAATATCTAACGCTTATACGAGTATATCCCCCAAAATAAGCAGATATTACTCGGTAATATGACTTTAATACCTCTTGTACGCACCTCAGAAACAGACCATGACTTCTACACAATACGACTATTCTCTTATCAACTGCATTAGACGACAATATTTTACACATCCACTAGAAATACTGTAGCTAAATAGATATATGTAAGTTTTTATTTCTAGAGACTTAGTTACTACAATAAAATTGAGAATATTCTTATACGAAAATACGTTATAACTTCAATGTAATTCCAAATAGGAATCTAATAAATATGACTTCTACACTAACGGAAATATATTTCCTTATATATATTCTTTGGCTACTTTATTAACTGTCTCTATTTCAAAATATTGCAAATAACTTTAAATTGAAAATAAAAGTTTAATTAAACACAGTTGTGTGAAATAAATAGCAGGAAATGTTAGAGTGAAATTGAAGCGAAACCTTCATGTAATCACTCTTCTGTGAAATGCTGAAGCTTTGAAAAGGGGTATAATTTTAGGATAGATTTAGTTCCACACAAAATATCTTACGGAGATGTGTGGAACAATTTTTGTTAAAGACAGAGACTTTTGTCCACCATGTTCATATACTGCTCTATCCACTGGGTGCCGTTGTGCTATCTCTCTCGGCGTAAAGCACAAACAGTGTGAAAAAAAGATGATTCGCCTTTATCAGGTGAGAGTTTAAGATGCTGGATCTATGTTTCCACATCCTCATACGTCTACAAAGAGGTTGGACATTAGCAGAGAGAGCAGCGATGTTGAGTGCAATAAGTCTAAAGATTTTGAACAATAGGGGATGACACTCTATTTAAAGCCGGTTAAAGACATACACGGCTTACGTTTTAAAAATTCGTCAAGTTTCTGCTTCAAGGATTATGTGATATCAATAGCACAGTGCTGAAGTGTGGACAGCGTTTTCAAATATACTCACTAGTACGTATTCTCACTGTAGTGATTTTTAAGTCAGCAAGATTTTTCAACACCCTGGATAATATATAACTTAATGGAGAAGCTCCCCGGCTCACTAGACCACCCGCCAACGATTTCAGACCACTCTTACATAACACACTGATACAAGAAGTATTCCAACATGTACATTGCTATTTATACCTACACACCTGCAAATTTTCATGTGTCAAGTGTTTGTTAAAGAATGGTTACTACAAATTTTACATATAATTTCTTGTGCTGGATTGCAGGCAGTCGATGTATAGGTACAAGGTATTTTCAACTTATGAAAAAATTGACTTAAAGCATGCTCGTCGGAAATATACCACGCCCGGGAAATCGCATTATTTCTCCTTCAGTTCAGAAGAATGTGAGACACGCGATATTCTTTGCGTACCCATTTAAGCACTTGCTGCAAGAAACATATTAATCCTATCAGAGAGGTCAACGTAACAGAGATGTAGCCTACAGAAGTTTTACATAACATCTACTATTTAGCCATACAGTTTATTTCTCACAACCTACCAGAAGTCCAATTTCAGCGTTTTCGCAGCAACTACTCCCAGTAGAGAAGAGGAAGATTGTTCCACGCAGCCAGAAGTACAAAGGATGTTGGCCTGGAACGACAGAGATAAACCTGAACTGGGATCTCCAGTCTCACGACTGACGTTCTTCTGTGCAGCATAAGGTTTGCCGTATCTACGTGTTTGGTACTGTTCAGACGTAAAGCAAAGCGATAAAATCTCCGTCTTTTCGCTGGGAAAGAAATGGCTCTTAGGCATATAAGAAAGAAAAGAACGTTTTAACGTAGGAGGTTGTTAGGTTAAGACGAATTCTTACATGTATGTTGTTACCCGCTTCCTGGATCTGTGATTCCTTCATGCATTGTATGTAAAGAAGACAAGAATTTTACTAAGCATTTTAAGAATGACATTAATTGGTATCATATAAAAATTAAAGTATTGCTTCACACAGAACACGGTCTGTTTCAATTGCAAATACTAATCAGCTACTGTTTAGGAAAATAATGTCTATTTATGATTAGAATCAGACAAAACAGAAAAAAAAGTTAAAATTTGGTAAACCAATATTAGTGCCATGAGTGTTGCGGCCTGAAAATCTCTCTTCGAAGGAAAACCTACCAAAGACGCTGAAGTGCATATCAATATTACTCTCGCCAATCTCACTCCGGTGGCAACACTCTAAATTTATTGGCCGGTTAATTGTACATTGTACGAATTTCATTCAGAAAATATGTTTACTGTACATAAAATTAGCGCTATTTGTTTTCTACTTTAATAAGACTGAACTGCTACTCTCTCTCTCATTTTTCCATATTCCCCGACACAAATGAGAAGTTTAACGCACCGAAGGACGAGCTTTCCCTTTCCCATTTTATATAAGCTCTTGTCCTTCATTATCGGCAATCACATCAGAAGATTTTCGATTTCGTTGCAACCTTCAAATCTGTGGAAGCCAAGAATTTTCTTCGGCATTGGAAACAAACCGCCGATTCTCGTGGCCGCAGTCTAAGTCATGGGCTTGCGGTCGCTCTCTTACAGGGACTGCGAGTTCGAACCCCGCAGGAGGAATTGTGTCTCTTGTGAGTGTTGTGTGTGGTCAGATATAGGTCTCTGGGACGGACTGGTCACTCGTCCAGAGGAGTCCTAACAAGTGTGGTGTGTCTGAGTATGATCTTGAAGCCTTGATAAAGAGACCCCAGCCCACCATAGGGCTGTTGTTCCATAAAGATACAAATATTGGAAACATTATAATTTCTCGGGGATGAATCACCCTTACATTACCACTGTCATGCAAACCTGTTTTGTGATCGACTTTCATGTCTGTAAATTAAAGTCTCTTTTAGTAGTTCCGATAACATAGCGCCTGAAAAGAAAATTATAAGTAGGTAATAAATTGAAAAACGTATTAAAAATCTTCATCTTGTTCCAATTTGAATTCAATATCCGGGGGTTTCGGGAATGGACTACGAAATGCGAAAAATCTTCGTCAAATTTCCTATATTTTCAGATTGGTCACACCAAATGCGAAGCACGATTAGCCTTAATCATTAGCACATCCTTAAATTTCAAATAATCTTCATATTAACGAATTTTGAAAGGATATTGGTTAGCGTTAATACAGCCTGGTTTTAATTTAATTCATTTTAATTTGTTTTGCGTGTTACACATTGTTAATCTGGTTAATTTTTTGAGATCTATATATTTGTTTGATCTTCTCACACAAACTTGACGTAAGGTCCTCGATCTAGGGAATTACATCGAATGTAAATCCATAGAAAGAAGTTTTGAAAATACAGTTTAGTATAATTCTTAACTCTACCCACTCTAGTTACAAGAAAGCTCTCCGAAAAATAATCCATAAAACGAAGAAATTTTTAAGGAAAGGAATGAAACATAAAATGGAAAGAATTGAATGTAAGATGCAAAGCTATTCTGCAAGAACCAAATATCACTCAGGTAGTGAGAAAATATCCAAATCTTTCGAAACAGAAGCTCCATAACAATGTTAGCTCGTTAGCGTGAAACATGGCGGCATTTTAAGGCGAAACTGGTAATTCATAAACCTAATTTAAAAAAATGAGGAACAAAATTAAAAATATTTTACAAAAAAATGTGATCTTGATGAGATTACCGTATTAACAGTGATGTGGGTAAGGCTTCTACAGAAAATATGGCTGGGAGTTGTTCCGTGTCACATGGGGACCCTCAAAATTACAGAACACTAAGCCTTTTTACAAGTTGCTTCTGGATGGTCTCCGTCTTCCTAAAAAAAATAATATTCTGAATCCATATATTGCAAAGATCTAGGATAACTTCTCTGAAATTTACAGGGGTCCCTCAGTTAACGGGTCAGAAAGTGTAAAATGTTTTGTAACGAAAAAAATTTGATGTATTAAATACCAAATAATAAGACACGTTTCATTTTAAAGATACAAATGATGCTTTAGTTTCATGTCGCAGGGAGCTATTTATAAGCTAATATTATTTAAGAACTGTCCGCATTTTTTTAAATTCGAAAGTCGATCTCAAAACGTCCCGCCACTGGGCTCTTTTCTTAGCCAAGGTGACCTGATTCCCATCCAAACTCTTCATTCCATATCAGTTTTACAATTAACCTATAATCTTATCTACTCCGAAGTATTACAAGTTAAATCTTCTCTTAATAATTTCAGGATTTTCGTTTACTTATAAGCTATGTTATTTCCAGTGGTTTCAACTATAGATAAACTGACCAACACAAAATAAAATTCTCCAAACGGAAATATATTTTAGCTGCAAAACGTTTATTTGTTTTTTGAGTAAGATCACTAAAGTGATAGTAAAATATGAATAAAAACTGCAAATAATTTGTTACAGAATTCTGTGATTATTTCAGAAGAATGGCTCTCTTGTTTCGTGCCCCCAAGTAAAAGTACACGTTGCTCATAAATTTAAAATGCAAGTCAAATATTATCTTATATTCATGCGCCTGAGAGCTGAAATATGATGGGCAGGAGATGCTGCGTTGTTGACGTTATTTAGTAATGTAAATTAAAATGTATTATTCAAAACGTGTCATAACGCATTATTTTCGAGTTATGAATTTTTCAGACAGCAAATTATACTGTCTGCGTAAGTGACCTTCAGAACATCAAAGCCTTTAACGTCACTGTTCAATTTTTATTCGCGGAAAATAAAAAGATTTTTTGTTCATAATTTAATGCAATATATTTTACTGTAACAACTTTGTACCACTTGTTTAATCACACAGATTAGAAGTACAAAATAATTAACTTATTTCATGCTATTTTTTAATATTTGTATCATATATAAAAAGTGTGTAGAAAATATAATATATAACTATTGTACTGCAGCGGTCAACACCAAATGAAGCTCGAGGTACATTATAACGTTGCCAGACATGCGACCTCATCGGCGAGCCTAATGTCCATCTCCTCAAAACAATGGCAACCTACCTCGACCAGCACAGCATAGTTCTTTGAGTTCTTAGTTGAGAGCAAAAAGGAGTTGAAACCTACTTTGGAGAATTACAAACTCAAACCTCCAAGGCAATCGTAATGTGAATACAAAACATCGAAAGGGAAAATGTGAAAATTGTATTGCTTTAAAATGGCAGCTATGATGTTGAAGTCGCCGCTTCATACTTCCTGAAGGCTTGTAGGAGGACTCGACATTGGAAGGAAATGACCGGTCAGCCTCACGTCGCGGAAGCTTTATTCCCAGAGTCACAGCCCAATACGCATTTAATCAGAAGTAAGGTAGACCACAGAAACTCTATCGCCATTACTATGAGACATAAAGCACTTGCTCTTTCGTCAATCGAACCCAGTATAATCGAGCCCGTAATCTACTCACTACACCAAATACGCTACTCCAGTTCAGTCAAACGTAGGATATTATAGGCTTTAAAATGTTGGTACATTTACCAATACAGTATTTCCTTTAGGAGATACAGTCATTTAACTTTATGCATTACTTCCAAACGACAGATGACGGTCATTTTTCTGGCCGGTGGATTGGGCATTGGGTACCAACAATTTGGCCCCTAAATGATTTCTTAGTGTGGGTTTGGCCATAAGAGACTTTCTACTGATAAATCAAAGAAGATTTTTTACAGTCGAACACAAACTGGAAATATTTTTTTCGCTGTTCCTTTCGACTTCTTTAGGTAAAAGGTTGAGCTCTTCCTTAAAGGTAGCAGCAGTGTGTGAAACATGGGAGTACTTAAACTACTGTTACAAATATCAGTTAGCAAAGGAGCAAAAATATCGGAAACCCTTAATAATGACGGAAGACAGGCAGTCGAGGGCCACACACTGGGATGATTCAAGACGGTTGAAAGTCGTATTGACGGCGTCAGCTAAAATGATAGAGGCAGATCATATTTTCGAAGCAGCACAATAAGACAAGTGTCGGAAAAGATGAATTATAAATGGATTCGAAGTGATGGGCAAAGTCACCAGTAATATCAGTAAAACTCTGGTCCTCAACTTTCAGTCCAATAAAGCTACAATTTTTTTCTGTTCAATTTTAAGTCAGACATACTTTATGTATTTCCAGGTAGAGATCATTTGAGATTTAAGTCTGTCATCCACTGGCTTGAACCACTGCAGCCCATCAGACCTCATATTAACTTAACAAGTTTATGATAGCGGAGTGCAGAACATTGTTCGGGAAATACAACAATATTAACGAAAGTGGCCACAACACTTAGAGACATGGACACTAGCAGGACTGTCAAACAGGCGCTGCAGTATAAACCTACAGGGAGGAGAAACATAGGACGCCCTTTGAAACAATGGAGGGACCAACTGCACTTTGAGGATTAAGGAACACGCACTACGCCAAACCCTCCAGAGTTGTTGTTGTTGTTGTTGATGATGATGATGATGATGATGACGACGACGAAGTTTATGAAAGTAGAAAGGATATCATAATTAACAATAAATTCTTCTTGTAGTAACAACAAAACATTAAATTTCCTAAAAATATATTTATTTAGCCTAACCAAAAATGAATACCTTCTTGCAGTAAGTGTAGGGACGAGTTTGATGTAGCAACTCAGTAGTAGAAGTAGCAGCTGCAGTGGTAGTGTTAGTGTTAGTAGCGGCAGAAAATGGATTAAATTGTACCGCAAATTACTACTTATTCTCCACTATACCCAGAATTCCATTAAAGTTTTAATTAATTCCAAGATAAAGGGATGGGTGGTAGTTAGAAGTAATTTTAGGCTATTTTCGTTATTCGGTCAAAAAATATTTAAACAACGCGTCTTGCTCTAAGCAAGGTTAATTACACTGATTTTCCTCTACATAATGTAATACACTGTAATTTACTGAAAATATGCCTATTCGTCTAACATTTAACGATAATTAGGTTACCCATAGAGACATTTCAAATTATCTGAACAAACATCACATTTCTCCACTAATAAAGTCTGGAAACTGTGCCGTCTAGTGGTGGAGACACTCAATATCAGTTTGCAAGTTGTGTTGCATTGCAGGGCTTAAGTATTTCGAAACGATCATTTCTCTTATATCTTCCTGAATTTGAAGACTCTACGATCAGCTAAAACCCTTAATCTAATTCAATCTTGTAACTATGTAACTGGCAAGCTGAATCTTTCCTGAGTAACACTTGTCAATCGGCAATATTACCTGTCCCTGTGCTTCCAAGATCCCAAGATAATGCGAGAAGTTCTACTCCTCCCGCTAATGGGTAATAATAAAATTATGCATAATTTGAAGCGTATCATGTTAATCACATTCAGTAAACGTTCCAACAAACTACACGGGGACAATTTAACTTCATCCATTTTACACGCTCCACTGCTCTCAAGTCACCAACATTCTCAGTATTTATTTAACCACTTATCCTGCCGCGTATGTTCAAAAGGCTTTAACCCAATGTCACAGAGTGCATGAGTTTGAACAGAGTCCCAACAGCACACATACAGTACTCGTGTTTTCGAAGTTGGAATATGATAGCAACAGAGAACCGACACTTTGAAACGAACCAACAGAATAATTGAATATTCAAAGCTTTCAAGGCGTGTAGATAATGATGATAACGATTACAATGATGGCGGCGATGATGGTGGTTTTAAGGATAACTATGATGACAACGGCGACAAGGATGATGATGATGATGGTGATGATACTGCATTTAAGTAGGACGTAAGGTTAGTATACATGTAAGTTGTACTTTTTAAGGTTTCGGAGAAATCTGGTGCTTCAATCTTAGTAATTAACCTTTTGACACCTAACGACGACTATAGTGGTCGTACCGCAACGCTAACCTCTAAATGTTGCATTTTATATATTTATTCAACAAATATAGGTACTGAATATTTTAAACATGGTATATACTCTCCGTTTTTTCCT
>Ga0123355_10021285_pt1 | contig 10378 bp, 5 predicted proteins | sample TergutEmb28metaG_3_FD_89872 | JGI IMG/M metagenome (GOLD analysis project Ga0123355, IMG submission 89872) | Embiratermes neotenicus P1 segment gut microbial communities from Petit-Saut dam, French Guiana - Emb289 P1 | ecosystem: Host-associated > Arthropoda: Insects > Digestive system > Gut ... | reverse complement strand
CTATCTATCTATCTATCTATCTATCTATCTATCTATCTATCTATCTATCTATCTATCTATCTATCTATCTATCTATCTATCTATCTATCTATCTATCTATCGAAGCTACAACATTAACGATGCTTTTGAAATATGCAGATAAAGCTATACATAAAATTATAGTATGCTTATTTATTCCTCGTTCTGTGTATTGAATTTAATTTCGACCGCAAAGAGCCCAAATTTACCGAATTACTTACACCACGTATCATTTGGAGCCAGGTTGACCAGGCTTTCTGTAGGCACCTGTTTCTTCTCGTTTTTCTTATAATGTACACAATTTAACATACAATTAACTGGTTAAAAAGGTCCCGAAAATTTTCATTATATTTTAGACAACCCAAGAAATTTGAATTACTCTTATTTTCTTGTTTGATACATCAGACATAGAGGTAAGCCTCTTTTGATCTATTTTTAACAAATGTTATTCGCATTTATAGATTAGACTTCATTTTCCTCAATACAGTTTCTTTAATCAAATCTTTAAGTACAAACTCCTCTTGGAATAGAAATGCACACTTAAAAACATGCACTATTTCTTTTGCTCTGAAACCAAATGACTGAAACTTGCATGTGTGTTTTCTGTCCCGGCAGGTGCAGTTTTACAGATTTTCCATATCCTGGTCACGGATACTTCCTAATGGACATGTGACACTCGTTAATCAGGCTGGTATTGACTACTACAACAACGTGATTAATGGGATGCTAGCTAGCGGAATTCAGCCCATGGTCAGTTAGTGTCATTCATCAGTTTTAAGAAAACAAGCTCTTAGTCTACCCAAAGACGCGATAAACCAAAATGTTAGGTGACTTATACTTATTGTACCATTATTATTATTATTGGTATTGTTATTATTATTATTATTATTATTATAACAGCCACAATTACATTTTCTTCTTTATCACAATAATCACCATGATCACCATCATAACGTGCGAAGAATTTATGCACAACATAAACTCACAGAAATATAACTTTGCCAGTTGTTTTGTATGGGTGTGAAACTTGGTCGCTCACACTGGGGGAAGAACATAGTCTGAGGGTGTTTGAGAATAGGATGATGAGAATATTTGGGCCTAAGATGGAGGAGGTAACAAGTGAGTGGAGAAAACTACATAATGAGGAGCTTAATGTCTGTACTCCTCACCCAATATTGCTCGGGTGATCAAATCGAAAAGAATGAGATGGGCGGGAATGTAGAATGTATGGGGAAGAGCAGAGGTGTATACAGGATTTTGATGGGGAAACCTGAGGGAAAGAATCCACTTGGAAAGTCCAGGCGTTAGATGGGAGGATAATATTAAGATGGATCTTCAGGAAGTGGGACGTGGGGGCATGGACTACATCGATCCGGCTCAGGATAGGGACAGTTGGCGGACACTTGTAAACGCGGTGATGAACCTTCGGGTTCCATAAAATGATGGGAATTTCTTGAATAGCTAAGAACAGGGTTAGCTTCTCAAGAGGGATTCTGCTCCATGGAGTAAGTAAGTATTAACTCACGGTAATAAACATATAAACAAGGTACGATGCCTTCAATTTTCACCGTGAGAAATGGTCAACGTGAAACAACATTCAGAATAGATGCGCTGTCTCCGTCTTTCTTATGGAAGAAGATGAAATCAAAATCCCCCACCGAAACACTTATACACATCTGCAAGAATATGAAGTCACATGAGATAAGAGCGCAAGAAGGCAGATTGACACAGTGGAACTGCTGTGGTTATGACCAACCCTGGAATTACTGAATCAATCGGTGTTCCTTTATTAACACTGTCCGTGTTATTTTAAATGTTTTACGAATTTGCTTTAGCGTTTCATCCAGTATTCCCCCAAGTATTACCACCAGTGTTTCTTTATGAACTCTATCTTCATTATCATCAAAGTTCATTAATTAAACCCGTCTTCATGATCGTTACTATTCCTTTATGAACTCTGAACGTCAAGTCTCCTCTCTTCTGGAATGTTACGCAGTGTAGACTGGCAGTAAATTACGGAAGTTTCGGCAAAACAAGGGCAAGGAAATATCTTTTTCACACCGCGGCGGAATCCTGACATCTCGCAACTCTGCCCGTCTTATCATTAAGTACTCAGACCTTATTACTGTAAGATCTACATTCGTATTTTAAATACTGCTTCTTTAAGAGCTCTCTCTTCACTACCATCATGTTTTCTTTCTATGAACGCTTGACTTGTATTGCTATTAACATTTCGTCAAGTATTCTGCATTGCGATCGATATTGTAACAGAGGGCAAAAGAGCCTAGTAATGTGGCGACTCGCGAAACCTCCGACGTCAAGGCTGCCGGTATGCCAGAAAAGTTCGGTACCAGAAAGAGAGAAAAATGTCTAGTACCGGGTAGCCAGCCCTGACTAGATAAGAGGAGAAAATTGTACTAGGCAGCGTACAAGGTCAGCGGACATTCACGGTCGTGTCACGGCGAGGCAGTGTGCGGCGTACAGCAGAGCGACGAAAGTGGACGGCGCAATAAATGGAATTTAGCTGAGGAACTGCAGAGTGTGGAGCGAGTGTAGAAGCGAATTTGTGAAGTACTTTTTTCGAGACCGGTGTCAGTGTTGTGGGCATCAGTAGACAACTGAACTAATCTGTGAGCCCGGAGTATTGAGTGTACGAGTGCAGGGTTATCTTTTGTGAATGATTCTTGAAATTCTTGTGAAGTGTTTTGTTTCAATTCCTGGATGTTTTAATTGTTTTCTGTCGTGACAACAACCGCTGTTATTTTTTAAACGCATGGGCATCTCTGTTACAATATTCTTGGGAGAACTCTGTGAACGTTGGCATCAATGCTTCTTTATGTGCTCTGTCCGCATCACAAACGCGGTTCCTTCGAGTGAATTCTCCGTATTGTTTTCAATGCTTCTTCTTTAATTTTACTGCATTTTATGGATGAATTTTAATAATCCAATCCGTATTACCTTCAAAGGTTTAAGAACTCCATCCGCATTACTATCAAGGTATCTTAATGTGCTTTATTCGTGTCACCATCTTTTATATTTGCAGGTCACCATGTACCACTGGGATTTGCCGCAGCCACTTCAAGATATGGGAGGATGGGCAAATATTATTACAGCTGATTTATTCGAGGACTATGCCAGGCTTCTATATAAACTTTTCGGCGATAGAGTGAGTGACTTCTTGCTTACGAAGGAAAAGAACAAAACTTTTATTCCACACAAAACAAGACGTGCAGTGTACGTACAAAGCAACATTTGGTGCATTCGACTAATATTTATAACTCCTCGGCCATTCTGTCAGCCTGATAATTTTTCTCGAAGAAAGCACTTTTATGGCCAATTAGCATCGCCAGAAAAAATAAAATTTGCTTCGTTTCATGTAAAGTGCGGACACTTTTGTTAGAATGTAACTAAATTTGGATATTATAGACAAATTTTCCTAAACGTCCCCAATATCGGAATTCACGGAAATCCTTCAAGTGGAAGGCACGCTGATACATGCGGACAGATGACAGACAGATGGACGGATGGACGGACAGATATGGCAAAACTCATAGCGCTTTTCGCGTTTATGGCAACGTGCCTAAAAGAGCCAAAGTTAGTTTCTTCCTCATCCCTAAGTAAAATGGTTGCCATTTACGTTAAATTATGGTTATGATTATCAATAAAGAAGTACCGCTGCTACCGTGCTACCGTTACTGCCACTGTTACTCTTGGTCATAATAATACACCTTACATGCATTTAGTGAGTTTCTTAAAGAGAAATGATCAACAATTAAACCTTGTGTTTTGATTCGCAGGTAAAATGGTGGATATCGATCAATGAACCTTTCATGATAGCTAACGGATACAGCGACAGCAAAGGAAGGGCACCGTCCCTCGGCCTGCATGGGATAGCAGATTACCTGGCAATCAGAACCATTCTTCTTGCTCATGCAAAGGCCTACCGTGTCTATCAAAACGAGTTCAGGAATACACAAAAAGGTACTGCTGTTTATCTGGTAGAGAGATATATCAGATTCGAAGCACTCTTAATTCCTCTCATAAGTATGGACTTTCTTACACGTTATGGAAAAACGTGTGCCGACTTAAGATTTCTAGCAATCTGTCAACAACGATGGGTCAGTTTCTTCACATAGAAATAACATGGGCTGCAGGAAAGAGTTTCAGAAGACTGGCTTGCGTAGGCAAGGAAAGAGGTGCAGGTAATGCAGGGTTTCATTGCGGCGTAGAGTAGCCTATGCACGATATGTCCAATTACTGGTGCCAAGGCGCTGGTTAAGCCACTAGGTGTATGATCATAGTTGAAGAATACAGCAGTAAATTGCAGTCTAAAAACAAGGCACAGAAGGCTCTGTTGTATGTTCACACCGCGTCATCCTGAATAAAAGTCCCAGCATTCTTACTGATGATTCGTGGAGTTTCTGTTTTTGTTTATATTATTAATTTTATTGCCAATAAACTATTATCTTTAGGATAGATCAGAAGCTGATAGGCCCAATTAAAATTCAGTCCTCCTTAATTTTATTGGACTTTCTTAATAGCATATTCAATAACAAATTAAACAAGATAGGAAATCTGCGTATAACATAACACTGAGACACATTCGTGGCTTTGCATCCTGAAACCGAATTAGGTGACCATACCATTTAACCCACAGGCCCTCACATTTTTCGGTGTTATTAAAAAATGTATAAAATATTACAGTTACGAGGTCTGTTGCTATATTTCCTTAAAGAAACGCATGTCTATGTTTATTGTGTTTCTTTTCAATTTTTCGGTCATATATAACCTTAGACTTTCATTCCTTACAATTATTTTGTTATTTATGACCTTCAAACTATAATTCGTTTGTAAGTTGTGGGCATAGTCACAATCTATACACACACAAAATTTCATATTTCCATGTATGAGAAATTAAATATAGACTTAGTGTCTGTATTTGTCTAAAGTACGCGGCATAAAAATTTCATGATTTGTTATATTATTTTGTAATCTGTCTGGTTGCGTCATAATTTTATAAATGTTTCATAAGAAGTTGACACTTTAAAAAAGATTTTAACGGAAGTTCATAACACAAAATGTCAGGGAAATTCTTCCATTGGGTACGGAGTTGTTCCTTTTGGACGGTGGGACAAATGGACCGAAAACAATTCCAAAAAATGGTCACTTCTTGAAAATTTGCGAAAGCGCCTATAATATTAAAAATAAAGAACAACCTTGTTCAGACTTTTCTGATTAGGAAAACAATTAGATTATTCCTGCTGTCTTCACTAATGTACCTTGGTATATGTAATCATTGACAATCTGTTTTTTTCATATAACTTAAATTTTGGCCTTTCTTCTTTCTAAGAGTTAGATACTGATAAATCAAAAGTCAATTCGCTATTTGTGCTTTTAAATTATATCTGATGCCTTAAATGGTCTTAGGTAAAGTGGCCATCGCCCTTAACATCGACTGGCATGAGCCTCGCACGAACAGCACGGCAGATATTTTGGCAGCGGAGAGAGCCATGCAGTTCGAGGTAGGTGCTTCTGTTGACACACCTTGTCTGAACACGGCAACAGAATCCTATCACATTGGATCGGAAGTCGTAACAGAAACCGGACAACGTGGGATACCCGTGTTACGGTTCGTTACGTACCTCTTACAACATAATTGTATCCTTCATAATCCATAACTATGGTTATCGATTATGTAAAAATCACGATATTATTCGAGTGAACAAATCAAGATGAATGAGATAGGCGTGGCATCTAACAGTCATAGGGGAGAAGAGAGGTGCTTAGAGGGTTCTGGCTGGGAAAACTGAGGGCAAGGAAACACTTAGAAGACACAAGTTTAGATGGGAGGATAATATTAAAGTTAAAATAGATTGAATTCATGTGGCTTAGAATAGGGACAGGTGGATGGGTCTTGTGAACGCGGTAATGAACGTTCGGTTTCCATAAAATGTGGGGAATTTCTTGACTGGCTGAGGAACTCTTAGTTTCTCGAGAAGGACTTTGCTGCATGGATTTAGTTAGTTAGTTAAAATCATGATTATTTCCACTGCCCAAAATATAGCATATTTGAACTATAAAAGAAACAGACGTTTGTTTGGACAGTAATCCTGTTCTTAATGTTAATTCTTCTTACGCATTTGAGTAGTTTGCTCTTTTCGACGTTTCAGAGGAAGTTGCTTCTCCACGTTCTTTGACGAAGTGCGCAGGGAAGAAGTTTTCTTGTTTGTAGTAAGAGACTCTCTTTCGGAACCATAGGAGGAACAAAAAATAGATTGTCCGTTTAGGTTCAGTTCAGCTTTGAAGACACAATGAGCAACTACTTTCGAAACGCTGGTAACTCACCCCAGTCAAACGCGGTGCAAAACAGTAGAATGACTGCAAACTCTAAATATAGCTTCCATCATTTTCTACGTAATCGATGTGTTTGCAACACAAACTATGTTATTCATTTTTTTTGTTACATATTGACCATGTAGTTTAAAACTGGTAGTGCAATCTCTGTCAACTTCTCCTTTGTTTGTTACCGATCGTATAAGCGTTAATGCATAAACTGAGTTATTTCCTTTAGACCAATAGTTTCACAAATTTCCCAGAAATCTAGAAGTCACCTCAAAAATGTAGCTGCCCGAAGGGTGACACGAAGAAAGTTCCGTACTAAGGACTCACAAGTATTAGACGCCACCATTCAAAATTAAGTTGACCGGGCGGCTTGGTCGTCTGGATTTGTGCAGCCCTAGTTTCGGCTTACCAGTACGCAGCCCTAATAAAATGAGCCGGCGTATTATAAAATAGGGATGACATCACATTAATTTACTTTCAGAATTTTGGCATAAAGCCAAAATTCTGAAAGTGCTTCAATATTTATGCATCTGCAGCGCATCAAGAATTTTAATGTTTCAACTAAAGGACTGCTCTGTAGGGTATTAAATTAAAAACTGGAAAATTAAAAGATCTGAGCATAGTATGTGACAGAGATACAAAGAATAGCATCATTACAGTGCAATTAGTGTTATGAAGAGCCCGAATAAAGAAACTGTGGTTAGTGAAAGACTTGAGACTCTTACAGCGATAATTGGATGGGGCCATGTGGACTGGAATATTACATAGAGTAAAAATTAAGAAAACATTTAAATCAGAAAATGCCTGCTATCATTTAGTCCTGAATATTTTGTTTTTCCTTTTTGATATCTACAAACATACAGATTAAAATACAGGCAACTAACATTTTACCTGTCGTTTTATATGCGTGTGAAAATTAGTCTCTCACAGCAATGGCAGATCATGAGAGAGTTCGAAAAAAGAGTGATAAAGAAGCTATTTTAGTCCAAGCGACAGGCAGTAACAGCAGACTGATGAAAACGCACAGTGCTAATTTACATGATGTACTTCTCACCAAAAATTATTGGCTGTGTTAAAATCAAATATAGTTTGCTGGATCATAACAAATAACCGGAGAAGAGAAATATGTAAACGTTTTTGGTGGGAAAACCTGAAAGAAAGAGATGATACGAAAAACCTAAGCATAGATGGAATGATATAAAAGTGGATTTTAAAGAAACTTTGTGGAAGTGCGTGAATTGATTCACCCGGATAAGAATACGCACCGGTGGCTGTACTTCTGCGCATGGTATTGAATTTTCGGGTTCCATAATTACCGGGAATTTTTAAAGTATTTTATGAACCATTAACTATTCTACAAGGGCCGTGCTTCAAGGATCTTGGTAGTTAGTACATTAGTGTATGGGTATCAAAGTTTAAGTATTTTTGGACTACCCTAGAAGTGGGGGTAGTACGCTACTCCATAGTACATACCAACCTAAAGGACGTTATTCCTCAAAAGACTTCTCTTCTACTATTTCTTCAGGTAGTAATGTTAAAGTCATATAAAATGCAAATGTTAAACAAAATATGAATGCACTGGTCTATTCAGTGCTCTCTGAGATCCGAAAGAACATTGCATTCCTCAAGGTTACCAGTCTTCGGTCCCTTATACTTCTGAAAAGACAAGTATTAAAGTGAATATGAGTAAGGCAATGGTGGAAAAATACTGACAAGGAAATACGAAATCGTTCGGAGAAGCGCCTGTTCCAGTGCCACTTTTCACCCCAAATTACACATGAACTGAACCAGGACTGAGCCCAGTCCACCGCCGTTAAAGGCCGGCTACTGAATTCCTGTCCTAAGTTAAATAAATCCGTACCACATACAGTGCAGCATGTCTTAAACGGAATCTGGGAATAAAAAAACCCCGTATTTACCCGGAGAATATTACAGTCGGGGTGACTTAAAGTACGTGTGCTGAAAGGACCCTTCCTACAACGGAAAGAACTTCAGTCCCCTGCAGTTTCGTTATAAGGAAATTTCATTGAATAAAAATTCAGTTTCTACATCCCAGAGAACTTGGTGTTTTTGGTTCACAGAGATAAATCTATTAAAGCTGTATAAGGACAAATTTGTTTTGTATTTAGAGAATTATACAGAACACATAAACCACTTGCTGTAATAAAAAGCAGGGATTTTATTATAAGAATTTATCACAATGCACAGTAACCTGAATGTCAAAATTCAGGAGTTTTATTGTTAAATATGATGGTACATACAGTAAAACTTTTTTTTCCCAGCTAGGGACTTTCGCCCATCCCATCTACAGCATTGCGGGGGACTATCCACCGAAAGTGAGAGCCAGAGTTGACAACAACAGCAAGGCCGAGGGCTACTATAATTCCCGCCTGCCATATTTCACCCAAAAGGAGGTCGATTATATTAAAGGTCAGAGGAGTGGCTATGAGTCAAAATAATTTGGTGCCTTCAGAAGTTGTTGTACCAATCACTGTAGTTACAAGTGGGTAGAACGATTTTAAATGCTTCATCTGTAGCTACTGTGGGGGAAGCTGTCTCATTCGAGGGTCGTTTAGGGAAGAAAGGGGCGATTTGTTGTACTGTACATGAAATTTAGAAAAGCACACAGCTTCTCAGGAGGGTCAGTCGGCGAGCTAGTCACGAATCGAACCCAGTGCCTCCCAAATAATTATCACATACATTTCCCCTGTAGATAAGCCAAACTGCATGATCTGAAGGAAAATACGCTAGAGCACTTTTCACTAACCTACATCGTACATGACAACATTCTCCAAGAATTTAATACATATGTTGTGTAGGCTATACTCTATCTCTTTGTTGATTTTCTGCCCTTGCAGAGAATTCTTACCTGCGTGTGTTAAAGGTTATTTCCCACAACATTCGAGATGAAACATATTATGAATATAATCTCAATTTTCCTACATACAGGATCAGATTTGCCAATTGTCCATAGAATTACTCTTAATATTTAGAATATTCTTCAGGTATAAAGTAAGTTGTCCCTGCCAATGCCAATAAGGCGTATAGCGGAAATAAATGTATAACTCCACTCATTCTTAACCTCGGTATTAAATTGACGTGAGTGGTCAACTTCACACACGGGCCGCTTTTCCTTCGGAGGAAGGAACTTCGGTAAACCTTGAATAAGAAGCTAAATGTGTCCCAGAAGCTGTATGGACATTTTGGATAAAAGCAAATAGCTTTCCCATCCCAAAAATCGAACGCCGAACCTACCATGTCGCAGCTTAATCACTATACCTGCTACGGCATTCCGGCTCAATTCTTGAAGTGCGCACTTTTCGAAATAATGGATAAAGCCTCTATTTTCCTGCTATAATAGAGTAATTACATTTTTAAGTTCCAATATGTTCTGCACGGTTGTGGTTAGTTTATTGGTCCCTCATCCGAAGCGAAGAGTGTAGGTTGAGAAAGTTTCAGAACTTGGCACAGAGAAGAATGTTTAGAATTAGAGAGAGAAGCGTTAGGAGGACATCGAAAAATGCGCATAAAGAAATTCATAACATTTAAATCTAAAAAGTATCAAATGCATAAAAAGTGACTGTGTTGTGTATCCCCAAGGGGTGTCAAGACCTTCAAATAGTACAGATTTACTGAGAAAGCCAAGAAACCTAACGTGTTTTGGAAAATCCAGGAGTAAATTTGTTCATAATGTCACAGTCTTTCCCAAATTAAGCAGGAGTCAGGAATGTGACTATCCTTATATGGGTCAAGGACAATAACCAGTTTTAAGTCCATAAACTCTGTTTACCCGAAAACTGTTGAGTATTTGTGTGAAATGAAGTGAAATGCCAGCTTGATGCAACTAGGTAATTTTATTGATGTATTCTTAGCTCGACGTGTTTCGGGTACATACGCCCATCATCAGGAGCATTAGATGTTGAGTTGCAGCATACGGTTTTCTGCACCGAGTTTTTGGATGGGTGGTGGTCTTCAGAGCCGCTGCGTAGGTCGTGTTTACGTTGCGGATGGTGCACGG
>Ga0123355_10021283_pt1 | contig 10379 bp, 7 predicted proteins | sample TergutEmb28metaG_3_FD_89872 | JGI IMG/M metagenome (GOLD analysis project Ga0123355, IMG submission 89872) | Embiratermes neotenicus P1 segment gut microbial communities from Petit-Saut dam, French Guiana - Emb289 P1 | ecosystem: Host-associated > Arthropoda: Insects > Digestive system > Gut ... | reverse complement strand
TGTTTTAAGATGTGCTTTCTTCTTTGTAAATGGAGTAAATTTAATTTTAATATTTATCAAGTAATGGTCAGATCCGGTATCTGTCCCTCTCAGTACTTTCACATTGTAAATTTCTCGGTGGTACAGTTGTAACTCGGAGCTAGCTCCAATCAAGGTTGACTACCTTTGAAAGTCAAACATATATATATATATATATATATATAAGTATAAATACACACACACAGTTTGGTAATATTTGTTGTTGCTTTAAATGTGACACTAAAATATATTGAGAGTCCTTGGATCAGTGTGTTGGAGTTCTGTCTGTTGTTAGAAATTTAACTCAGATGGTGATCTGACATCAGGTGAATACATATAGAAACTACTCATCCCTTTAATAGAAATGAGTACCAAGGAATCTCCTAAAGTGTGGCCTGCACGTAGATCTGTCAACTCTGCCATCCGAGTTGTGCCAGTTATCAAGGCTGGAAGCTCAGCATTCCATCACCCCTCCGAGTCTTCATAACTTTTTGGGAAAGCTCTGCCTTTTATGTATGGAAACTGGGTTAGTGGTTGGCAGCAGAGTACCAGAATGCCTAATTGAAGGTCATCAGCATAAAATTTGATCACAGAATTTATGTAAAGTACCTATATGAATTCCATTTTTTAAATTGATTACCAGTATAACAGTGATTGGCTAAAAAAAACACACCTTAATTGATTAAAATTTTGCCATTGGTATATCAAATGTTGGGATATTGTCTTTGTTAATGGTGTACTTTGTGATGCTGTCAGTAGTGTATGATATAACATTGAACGGTGGAAAGACCAGTGAATAATGAATTGGAAAGATATGGACAGAGGTGGTCATGGCCAAATCAACCTTTAAACAGCCTGCATTTGTATACACGATCGCACATAGTAAAACACCCCTAAAATTCATTTTATAAATATAAGCAACAAGGGCATTTACTGCATTTTTAAGACAAGCTGCATAGTCTCTGTTTTGTTTGCCACAAAATTCCGTTTACTTCATAATTTTATTTTTTTCCGTTCAAATAATTTGTATTTCATAAACCATGTGTTCATATATTTAATACCAAGCCGGTCAGATAAAGGTTAAGGTATTGTGTTCACATTTGCTTTGGTAACTGAGGAAAACCTGAACAACCTCAGTATAGTCATTGCTTGGGTCAAAATTTCATCTTGGTACATTGAGTGAAAGGGGCACATGGTGGTGCATTTGTTGTTGCACTGCGTTACAGGCTTGAAGGGTTCAATTCCCGATGGTGTCATTGGAATTTTTAATTGACATAATCTCTCCGGCCACACTATGGCCCTGGGGTCAACTGAGCCTCTAACAGAAATTAGTACCAGGAATATTTCCGGGGGGTAAAGATGGCCGGTGCATAGGGCTGACAACCTTACCACCTTCACATGCCAATTGCCTTGAAATCTGGGACCTTCAACCTCCTGGTGCCCTCAAGGCCTGCACAGGGTTTGCTTGACCTTTACATTAGATGAATATGCCAATGTGCTGTCACTGTTTTCTGTCCAAGTCTGTTGATATGCACTAATCACTCTGTGGTGTCATACTACTGTTGTTGTTAACCTGCGTGTGAGTCGGTGTGACATATGCACACTGGTTACTGTCTGACAGGGTCTGTGTGATAAGAGCAGTTGATGGCACCACTGTCACTTCATTCTGTGTTCATGAATGCGAGGGTTCCAGTCGCATGGGTTCTCGACCTCGCAGGTTCATCTTCACTGGCCACAGCAATGGAGCCATTCAGATGTGGGATCTCACAACAGCACTGGATCTTGCAGCTAAAGGAGAACCAGGTATGAAACTGACTTTGTGTGTAGGAGTCCGTGAGAAGCATTTCATTAGTTTCCTCCCATCTTTGCATTGGTCCCAAAAGTGGTCACTTCACAACAGTCCTGGGCCCAACAAGCACTTTCCTTTTTCTAGACAGAAAGTCAGCATGAGAGTGAGGTTGGCCATTCCTCTGTAACTGCTTTTAGTTCAAAGTTTCATTCATGCTCAGCACTGAGTGAAACTGAACTGTTTTGGTTTGGGAAAGAAACCTCTGTTATGAAATGGAAACATTCACACTGCATGCTGAACTGAAAATAACAGCCTTCATATTCACCGTTGGTAGGTTGATTTTACCAGCAAGCCAACGACCGATTACCATTGGCACAATGTTGTATACCGATGTATACTTGAAGTACCAGTACATGTGTTACAATGACTGCAAGTGATTTAGATTGCAAAAACTCATTTTTGTGGTACATTTAAGGTGGATTTTATAGGAACAGAATAATTAGAACCTATCAGAATTGAAACTGCTGCACATGATGGCTCTTAGTGCCATTTATTGTTATATTTATTAATTTCAATTGATGCCATATTACTGATCTCAGTAATTAACCAACTTAATGCACAAATTATTGTTTTATAATAAGTTTATTATATGCCTCTACATGTTTTGAGCACTATGTGCTCATCGTCAGGAAGTCAAAATTGTATTATACAGCATCTGGTATCATCACACCTGTAGGTGGCTGTCCCGTAGATTGTAATGATACCAGATGCTGTATAATACAATTTTGACCTCCTGGTGATGAGCACATAGTGCTCGAAACATGTAGAGGCGTATAATAAACTTATTATAAAACACAAGAATTTGTGCATTAAGTTGGTTAATTACAAAGATTATACTGAGATGCATGGTCAGCAAAACATAAAAAAAACCCATAATACTGTTATGTTTCGTAGCTACGCAGGTCTCAGGAGGACCTACTGCAGAGGAGCTTCTGAAGCTCCTGGACCAGTGTGACCTCAGTAACAGCCACTGTTCAACCCCCTGCATTTCACCATGCCCATCAATGGCCGCAGCAGCTGCTGCTCGCATCAAGGCATCAAATGTTGCATTCCTTAATCAGTCACAAGAGGCAGCAGAACGTGGAGCCGGTGGCACAGGAAGCACGCAATGCTAAAAGCTTGCATTTTTGGTGATCAGCTTGTTTCTGTGATATCTGGAGTGTCTGTATAATGGCTTAGGGGTTGCTGAAGTGGGAGTTCATTTTATCTACCTTTTTATATAATTTTGCACTGTTTTTAGGGCACATATTCTTGCCAAATTTTGTTTCTGCAGAGAGCTACTATATGTTAATTTTTCAGAAATGTTGTGTCCCTTTAATTTTGTCTTGCATAAAATATGGAATACAATGAAATAACATAATCAAGAGTACTTGGAAAATGAGAGAGGTGCTTTAAGTGTATGAAAGTACATCTTATCTATCTGTAATGGTTTGTTTGACAGAATTGTCTGCATCTCAATTTTATTTAATACTATGGTCCTTGTGCCTATAAAATGTATAAATTTTAATGTTTCACTTTGTTGCTGAATCTTTTATATTAAAGAAAATATGAAACAGTAGAACCCAGTTGATCCACTCACCATGCACCATGTTGTCACATTATGTTGTTCAATCTCAGTTCATTTCTGTCACTGAAAACTGCAATGGTATACTTTTATAAAAGCATTACTAGTGGTAAATTTTGGGCTGCAGATATAGCACTTTAAAATCTGTGAACAGAAGAGACCTGTTGGTATCAGAATGTGGACATATATGTACTGTGACATAATCATAATCTGATGTGTACTTTCCATTAGTTACACTGTTACTTGTCCATAGGAAGATACAAATCATTACATGTCAGAAAATTCAGTCTCATGTACTTAAGTTTCAGTGTTAGATATTTTAGGCTATATAGACCTACCTTACTGCTGTTAAACAGGCAGTGACCTTTAGCAGAATAATTGAACTTTCATTGACCATTGCATTTATCTCCAAACAATTTAAAGAAGAGGCACTAGATCGCACTCTCTGGAGAACTCGCTTTGGAAGAGGGTACGGACCGGTCGTAAGACAGACTACGTGATGATGATGATGATAGAAGAATATTTTCAAATCTACTTTCTTATAAATTTGATATTATTCATATGCATCTTTATAGTCCAGAAAAATCAGCGAGCATTGTGTACTGTAAAATTTTGTGATCTTTGAACATACATTTAACAGTGTAATCATTTTGTATCTGCTGCATGATGTATGACTAGATTACCTGGGCCCTTGTTTGAGTTTGGTGTACACTTGTGGAAAATATTTTTCTGGCAGTATGAAGCTACCATTTCAGTGCACTGTATGTATGTATGTATGTAAACAATGTCACATCTGTAAGCAACTACTGTCTGGAATTTGGCTGCTGAGCAGTTGCACATGAAGAGCCAAGTGCAGCAGCATGATGCAGTTGTGACTGCTTCATGCTGCAATGGATTGATTATACTTGGTATCAGTACATGCATTTAGTTACTGTAATGACGGCATGGAAAGCGAGATTGAAGGGGATCCACGAGATGCGTCTGTTCTCAAGCAGCAATGTTAAACATGTTGCCAACAATGAGTTTTCTTCAAGATTGTTTAGGTACTAAATATTTTGAACTGCTTACGCCTGCTCGGTTATCCTTAGAGCCCAGGAGCACCTGTCGTGAGATCGATTCTGTGGTGGCTTTATGTTGCTCTCAGTAATACAATACACACTTGGGTCTTCATGTAAAGTGCCCGATATTTCTGTCTGATTTTAAAAATAAGGATTTTTTGACGTATTTTAATAAAAGCCTCCAATATCAAATTTCATGAATGTCCGTCCAGTGGGAGCTGAGTTGATACTTGCAGAGATACAGGCATGACCGAACTGATGGATGTTTTTCATGACTGCGAATGCACATAAAAAATGGAACAGACAATTATGTAGGGAAAAAAAGGAACCAGACAGTGTACATGTAATGTTAAGATTGTGGCACATTCACATAACCACTTTTGCCATTGAAATATGCAACAGTACATTCTTTTTAGTATTGTCAAGGTACAGAATATTTAAAAACAACGCACTGGTTTCATCATCAAGGGTGAAAAATCCAAGAAGAATTTTTCTTGGACTTCTTGCAGAAAACAAAACTCCATTGCTTTCACAGCCACTATACAGCCCCAATATCTCCCCACAGACTTCTTCCTGTTCCCAGAATCAGAATTTAGTGTAAAAGGATGTCACTTTGAATCAGCAGTGGAAATACACGAAAAACTCTGAAGTGGTTGACGTACTTCTTCAAAATCACATATGGAATGCTGGGAAAAAATGGAATCATCATTGGAATCATATTGGTATAGGAGGGGGCTATTTCAAAGAACATAGTTTCTCTGATACGTCACGATATATTTAATGCGAGAACTTCTCAGTAAACCTCTACTCCTTCACCCATAACAATACTTGAATCAGTTTCATTTGAACACACTTCACATATACAGTATAAATTACATGCAGTAAAAACTTAACTTCTGAACATCAGTCATACTAAATCATAACACGCCTAGCAGAACACATCTATTTGAATTAAGTAGTCTAATGGCAGATAAGAGGTTAATGATAATTTTGTACAATGATAAAAAAGAGTATGGAAACTGTATAGCATAAAAACACTGCACATGGTGTTATTTATCCTGTAAGATAATATTAAAAAGTTACACCTCATATAAATGTATTCAGTATTTAATGGAGTGTCAGGGGAACAGATACAGTGTATTTGTTCATTCAGAGTTTTCTGGAATTTCTTAATTTATGCTTTCCCACATTTGGTATTGATGTCTTAATTGGTTAACTTACATTCTTGTGTAAATAACTTAAGGAGTTAAATTGTATTTCATGCTCAAAAAATCCTCTACTATGCAGTGAATAATAAGATACTAGCAACAGAGAGAGATATTAACCCTATGGAACTGAAAGCCGTCCACACTCAATGCACATTGTGTGGCCAAAATGTATGTTGCTGACAGCACGCAAAGTAATAGTGACCATTTCAATTCTCAACTTTTTTAGCATACGATGCATTTAATTCCAGTGTCAAAGGGTTAATGACATGTAACAGTCATATATGTGACTACGAAAGTATTACCAGTTTAAAAATTGTTATATAACTTTTCTACATTCACTCTAGATCTGGTGTGAATAACAGCCTGGTACAGATGATGATTTGGTCTTCTGGGATGTGATGCCCTGTAGTTTGGTAGACGTGCTGACAAAACTGCATGGCGTGACATTCCAAGAAGACAGTTGTCTTCATATTCACTGGCATGAGAACCTTACATCTCAGCTGTTGCAGATAACATTTCAAATTGGTGAAGTTCAGGAAAAGTTAAATTAGAGGGGGTCCTCCATATAAGTGTGTCTGCAGTTACATTGGCACTTATTCAAAAACCAAACAAAAATTCCACATCTAAGTCATGCAATTTAAAAGGGGAGGAACAATTATTTTTTGTGTCTTTCAGCGTCTGTTATGAGCATCAACTTTTAACTCTTCTCTGTTCCTTCGTGCTGAATCTAAAGTGATGCATGGCCTGTATTGGAAGTCAGCCATGTTACTTTTGTTACAGAATACTTGTATAACATTTTTGTCAGGAAATATTCCCTCATATATTATTTTTGTACAGTCCCACTTTTTGATATTGACCCCAATGTATATCAAGACCCACTATATATATATTTGCATGTGAGTTGTGCGGTTTTCACAGCAGTGTAATTTGAAAATTGTTCTTCTGGGATGTGATGATGTGCCACCAGGTTATTGGTTCCTGGTACTTTGAAGGAACATATTATCTTTGTTCTCAATGGCAAGAGGACTAAGAAGAATGGTCCACTTGCCCTCCGAGAATGAAGGCAAGTAACATGCACTGCTTAACTTGCAATGCAACCTCACATCCTGCACACTGAAATCCTCAATATACTTGACTATTTGTGTATACAATGTAGGAACTGCAACATGGACTAAAACAGTATAATTAAATGGGCAAAGGAATGAAATGTGAAACGAGGACATTTTACAGAATCCGAAAGTAGACACTGCAAGAAAAATCGGTAGTATTATTAGAACAATGATGTAATGTGCACGCCAAGAAATGGAACTTTTCAGAAAGATCAAACATGAATGTCAAGTAGCCAGCCATTATGGAGACCAAGTATAAAGTGGAGAGACCACAGAAAGAGAAGCGAGAGAGTGGGAATAACCCATCCTAGTGGCAATGCATATAACTAAACTAACTACACTCTGTGGGGTTCTTACAAAGTTTAGGGTCACTCAGATGGTAAAAACACTCCCTTTTATGGATATTGGAAATTCATTCCCATATTCATCAGAACATCACAGTGTACCCTATTCTGGGTTAGAATGAATACACTCCATACACTCACACCGTTTTTTCAAGAAATATTTCTGTACAAGGTGTTGCTACTAAATAATGATCCTGCAAGCAAAATTCCTGACCTTGGAAAACATAGATATATAAATGTATATATACACTAGTTACTGTTGAACATTCGCCAGTTATGTGCCAAACAATGCTCAGTTATGGTGACACAGTATGAAGTAATAAATATTTATATACTTTTTAACTTGTCATGATCACACACAGTTACAAAAAGAAATTAGTATAAAGATCACATTTCTTGTGAGAATGAAGAAAGCTGTCACCAAAACCATCCATATTACATTAGGTGTATGGATAAGATGGCAGAGTTACGTTTGCAGTTACCTCACAAAGTGACTTCAGTGATGCTACAAGACCTCGAAGGCTCATATGGAGCGGTATGTAGCTCCCACAGTAAATAACTTTGAAAGAAAATATAATGCACATACAATAATTTCATTAATAATGTACTTATAACAGTGTGGAAAAACACTGTTGACCACAACTTAAGAATGACAGTGTTTTTCTATACTGTCATCATATCACAATGGTATGAATGAAGGTAAGAATATTGTACTTTTGTGAAACCAGTTTCATTATTTAAACGCCACACCTCCCGTCTATTTCTGGGTCTCTGGGGTTGGTCTATTCCTTTCCACTTTATAGATTAAAATTCTGTATATATTTCTTACCTCTACCATGTGAGCTTTCTGCTACCAAAAGATTACACAAAAGTAGGTCTAAAATAATTTGTGCAATAATCTGTATTATTTTGTGTTTATGGTTAAGCTGTTTTATAGCAACACATCAAAAGAAGTGGTCACATGTACACAATGGTGAAGGCAGTTTAAGCATGAATACTTGAAGATATTCATTTTACAGGTAGTAATTGTACACTTCTGACTAGTTATATATGGCCACAAGTTTCTTAGTGCATGGTTACGTTATGTTGTGCATTTCAATATTTAACCACACAGTGATGTAAACCTGAGCCAGAACACATTGTGCTTCATGGAAAACATATTAATAAATCTGTACTGTGGCCATAAAAAGAAGTCCCATGTATTGAATCTATACTGCATATTCTCCCTCATTCTTGTACTTCTTTTCACATGAATGTGAGTAGTGATAACATCATCACCTTCAGTAGCAACAGACAATTGGGTTGGAAGGGAATGTAACAGTAAGCGGAAAGTGGGCAACTTCAAGTGCTGTCATCGCCACCATCCATGGCACATCTTTCTTTGGCCACAGTACAGTTCTGGAAGACTTAATAATATTGATTCTTGCACACAGCTGCAACCAAATAACAATATATTCCAAGTCCGGACACCAAAAGCATTGAACACTGCTGTTTTCTGCCATATAGAGAGGTACCAACATTTCACAGGAACCTGCTGCCTCCATCATTCCTGATCTTACTCTGTGACTTCACGACTTCTACCAGACTGCACGGTGTTACATCTTAGAAGACAGCAGTGCTCATTGTCAAAGCTGTGACCTTGTACATGAAAACACTGATCAAAGAGTGTGACAAAACTGATCCAGTTCTCAATTTCGAAAAAGATTGATATGGAAGATATTATACAACTGTAGTGTCAGATATTGTTCATATTTATAACAATTCTTGTGGCTTTTGCACAGACAAAAGTGCCTAACATACATTTTGGAACCAATTTTATCCTCTGTCAGTAATGCGCTACACAGGTACTTAATCACAGATTTTATCAAGACTTCTGCATACATGCCAGCTGCTGCACATGAATTGCAAGTAAAGCACTGTTTTGCAAACATATGTACAAGGAACCACTTGTTCTGTATTAAAGTGTGGAACATCATGGTGGAAATATTTGGAATACATAAATCTGCATCTTGGAGAGCATACCGTTAGCAGCATTGGAATCTGAAGAATTTCCGTCGAAGATGATCTAACACACTCCAAATGCTTTACATTATTGCACATCCATAAAACAGCTGTGTTTGTGAAAAAATTCTTAAGTTGACACATATTCATAACCCGAAAATGTAGGCAGTAGGTTGCCTTGAAATGTTTGTAACCAAGTAATGGACTTGCTACATGGCCCTGTAACCCGAAATATAACAATTTAAATTTTCACAGCCATGGAAACCTCAACTCTCATAATGATAATCTTATGTGGAGGCAACAATGCATAAAGTTGGACGAATGGAATCTCTTTCAATCAAGACATTACACTGTTTCTACCTGAATGTGATGCAATAGGCTAATATAAACATTACACAGTTTAAGGAGTCTATATTTTGCATTATGAACTGGATAGGTAAGACCTCCTCATTATATGTACATTTCAGTCTAAGAATATATAAAGAAACTAATATTTAACTGTGTCAATGATTTTTTTCGACCTTTAGTTGCAACAATGAAGTTAATGACAAAAATCCTTAATTCTATGCAATAAGATTGCTGGTGTCAGTTCTGTATGGTTCATACAGTGATATATTACATTTTGGAGCACTTGCTTTCTGGGTTTTGTCCGTCACACACTGCTATAAAAAGAAAACTTTCGGAAACTCAACGTGTTACTGTCCTCCATTTCATTTACATTTAAATACTTAGTTGAGGACCTTGCTTCTATTAAATATATTATTTGATACGCAGCATAGAAAACCATAAAAAATGTATGGGTAAGAAGAATTAACAATAAATAATGATTTTATAAACATTAATACATAACTTATATTTTTGTAATGGAAAGTACACACATGAAGTTTTCAGCATCCTAGTTCGAAGTAAAATATTGTTCTTTAATTAACACAGCACGCCTTCCCAATGATGACACACAATTTTAGCATTATGGTCCTTTTTAAAACCAATTATATCCCTGATCTCTCCCTTTCTAGTCACCACATTTACTTCCCTCACTTATTTTACCCTTTTCTTGTGTCACTTTCCTCAACTTCCCTTGGCTACATCAACATCATCTAAGATTTGATGTGTGGTTGACCGTGCATCGTAGTTCAATGTGGAATAAGAAACCAACTAGATGTCACTTAGTATTATATTTATTTCTCCTTATAAGTTGCTCAACATGTTTTGGGCCACCTTGTGCCCA
>Ga0123355_10021282_pt1 | contig 10380 bp, 10 predicted proteins | sample TergutEmb28metaG_3_FD_89872 | JGI IMG/M metagenome (GOLD analysis project Ga0123355, IMG submission 89872) | Embiratermes neotenicus P1 segment gut microbial communities from Petit-Saut dam, French Guiana - Emb289 P1 | ecosystem: Host-associated > Arthropoda: Insects > Digestive system > Gut ... | reverse complement strand
TGAAGGGGCAGGTCTGCGCCTGTCGGCCGCGCAGTGCAAGACCGAGGACGATGTCATCGCCGCCGCCCGGGACGCGGACGCGATCATCGCCCAGTACGCGACCGTCGGCGCGAGAGCCATCGGTGCGCTGAGCCGCTGCCAGGTGATTGCCCGGTACGGCACCGGTACCGACATCGTGGACGTCGACGCCGCCACCCGGCACGGCATCCTGGTCACGAACGTGCCGAACGACTGGTGCGAGAACGAGGTCGCGGACCACGCCATGGCGCTGCTCCTGGCAGCCTCGCGCAAGATCTGCGCCTATGACCAGGCGACCCGGGCAGGTACCTGGCGGTGGCAGACCGGCGAGCCCATCCACCGGATCAGCGGCAGCACGCTCGGGCTGCTGTCGTTCGGCGCGATCGCGCAGGCAATCGCCCGCAGAGCGGCCGGCTTCGGCCTGCGGGTCATCGCCAGCGACCCGTACGTGCCGGCCGCGGACATCACGGACCGGGGAGCCGTTCCCGTGTCCTTCGAAGACCTGCTGGACCAGGCGGATTACCTGGTCATCCAGGCGCCGCTGACCAAGGAGACCCACCATCGGATCAGCGAGCCGGAACTGCGCCGGATGAAGCCCAGCGCCATCCTCATCAACACAGCCCGCGGGCCGATCGTCAGCGACCAGGCTCTCTACCAGGCGCTCAGCGAAGGCTGGATCGCGGGCGCCGGCCTGGACGACATCGAGGAAGAGCCCGCCAAGCAGCGCGACTGGACTCCGGCCAACCCGCTATTCGGACTTGAAAACGTGATCATTACGCCGCACGCCGCCTACTACTCTGAGGAAGCCATCCACACGGTCCGCGAGTTCGCCGCATCTGAATGCGTCCGCGTTCTGAGTGGCCAGCCGCCACTGTCCCCGGTGAACGCAGTCCCCCGCCAGCGGAGTCAGCAACCGACCCGCGGCACGGTGCGGCACTAGACGCTGCCCCCGCGGCCCGTACCCGGTCGGCTTCTCGGTCAGTGCGGGCTCAGTCAGCGCCTGCGGATGAGCGGAAATGCGAACCACAGTGCGGCGAACAGGGCAGCGACGAACGCAGTGATCAGCCCGCCGGCCAGTCCGTTGGCTACGTAGCTCGTCACAAGCAGGATGCTGGCCGAGACGGCCAAGCCAACTGTGCCCAGTCCGGCGATGGCCATCATGTTGGCCGCCCGGACCAGGTTCTCCTTCTGCTGCCTGCGGAACACTAGCCGGTGGTAGGCCACCGGTCCCAGCAGCAGTGCTGTCGCGACCGCGGACAGCACCAGGCAACCCAGGTACAGGTCCCGCTGGTCTGCGCTGATGGTGCCGAACCGGTTAGTAAAGGGCAGTGACAGCAGGAAGCCGAACAGGACCTGGACGCCCAGGCCCGCCACCCGCAGCTCCTGGAGCAGCTCGGCGAGATTGCGGTCATCCCGCTGGGCCTCAGATTCGTCCCGCGGATCCGGGAACTCTGTCACACCCACAGCGGCCCGACCTGGATCAAAGAGGAACAGCCGACATTGGCGCGGGGGAGGACCACGGTCTGGGTCTGCATATAGATCCCCCTTCCTGACAAGCTGTCCGGCTGCCCTGCAGCGATGGGCCTAAACGGGAGGGGCCGCCCGAGGCCGTGGCACATGCCGGGCCCTGGAAAACCTGAAGGACCGGTCGCACCAGGGACCGGGATGGGTCAGCAGGTAGGCGGCCATCTCGGCGGTGGCGATGCGAGAGGGAAGCGGCCTGAGTAGTTCCACGGATACCAGTCTTCGGAGGCTGGTTACAGCGCACGCAGATCTCAGTAGCGCGTTCGGATTTGCCGCCGGCCGATCGCTCCTAACGTCAATGCCGTATCGCAGCACTGTACGCCGGGCGTGGACCCGGCTGAGTGAAAGGAAAAGCAATGAGCATCCGTACCGCGTACCCGGTCGCCGACGTCGCGGAGGCCTCCCTGCCCGGGTCCGCTCGTGAGCACGCGGGCCAGCAAGGCGCCCCGGTCCCGCTGATGGGCCCCGCCGACCGCAGCGACATGGTCCCGCTGATGGGCCCCGCCGACTCGGGCATGGCCACGCCGGTCATGCGCCCCGCCCGGTAAACCCCTAGTCCAAGGCATCAGGAACATGACTAATCACACTCTGGCTGAACCGGCCATCGACGCCGTGTTCAAGGCGGCGGCACAATCCCGGTACGCCGACCTGCGTGCGCTGGGCCCGGTGCACCGCGCGCGGATCCTGAACGGCATTCCGTGCTGGCTCGTGGTGGACTACGAGCTGGCCAGGCAGGCACTAACCCATGCGGACCTGGTGAAGGACGAGGCCCTGGCCCATGACACGCTGGCCGCGGCCGGGCGGGTGAGCGGGGCGGGCATGGCGCCGAACATGCTGGTCGCAGATCCGCCTGATCACACCAGGCTGCGGCGGCTGGTGGCGGCCGCATTCACCCGCGGGCGGGTGGAAGCGCTCCGGCCACGGGTAACCGAGATCGCCGAGAAGCTTGCCGACACCGTCGCCGCGGCCGGGCAGGCCGACCTGGTCGAGTCCTACACCAGCGTGCTCCCGGTCCAGGTCATCTGCGAACTGCTGGGGGTGCGGGAACGGGAACAGGGACAGTTCCGCGACTGGACGAGGAAGACGCTTGGCTCAGATCCGGCGGAACGACACGAGGGCTTCGTCAGCCTGAACGGCTACCTGGCTGAGCTGGCCGCCGAGAAGCGGCGGGTGCCGGGGGATGACCTGCTGTCCGCGCTGGTCGCCGTCCGCGACGAGCAGGACGGCAGGTTGTCGGAGGAGGAACTGGTCGGCACCGCGAGCCTGCTGGTGATGGCCGGCCACGACACGACCGTCAACCTGCTGGGCAACGCGATGGTCGCGCTGTTCGACCACCCCGGGCAGGCCCGGCTGCTGCGCGAGCGGCCGGAGCTGATCAAGGGCGCGGTCGAGGAGTTCCTCCGCTTCGACACCTCGGTGGAGTACACGCCGATGCGGTTCGCGGCGCGCGACATTGAACTAGGCGGCGCCCGGATCGCCCGCGGCGACATCGTCGTGGTGTCGCTGACCTCGGCTAACCGCTCAGACCCGGCGCTGGCCGCCGCCGAGCGCGACATCCTGGACGTCTCCCGCCCGGCCGCGCGGCACCTGGCGTTCGGGTACGGCATCCACCGCTGCCTGGGCGCGCCGCTGGCGCAACTCGAGGCCGAGGTCGGCATCGGCACCCTTCTCCGGCGCTTTCCCGGCATCCGGCCGCTGGTGCCGACCGCGGAGCTCAGCTGGATACCTGCGGGCATGATGCGCGGGCCGGTCAGCCTGCCGGTCAGCGTCACCCTGGAAGAGGACACGTACTGACCACGTCAGCACTCGCCGCCGCCCTCTGCGCCGGCTTCCCCGTGCTGATCGAGGCCATCCTCCCGGCCGAGGACGTGCCACCGCTGCTGCGAGACCTAACCCGTCGGCTGGCGGCGTGACCACTCCCATGGTGCTACGTGGGTCCGGGGAGCCGGCGGGCCAGTTCGACCCTGGTGCGAACGCCCAGCTTGCGGTAGATGGCGGCGACGTGCGTCTCGATGGTCCGCACGCTGACGAACAGCGCCGCCGCGGCGGCCTTGTTGGTCGCGCCGGCCGCGATGAGGTCGGCGACCTGCCGCTCGGTCGCGGTCAGTTCGTCACCGGACCGCTTCGCCGCGATCCGCGGCGACTCCTGCTCGATTAGTGCCAGGAGCGGACGGTGGCCCATCTGGGTCGCTAGCTCGTACGCCCTGATCAGCGCGTCGCGGGACTGGCCACGGGCCTTGCGGCGCCGCTCGACCTGGGCCAGCACCAGCAGGCTGCGGGCCAGCTCAAGCCGCAGCGGCGTGGACCCGTGCGCCGTGACCGCGGCCCGGGCTAGCCCGGCGGCGGAATCCAGGTCCCCCTCTGCTGCCGCGGCCAGGGCGTCGATCCGGTCGGCATCGCCGGTCAGCGCCGGACGGCCCAGCCGCCTGCCCACCTCCCTGAGCCAGGTCGAGATCGGCCTGGCATCGCCGGGGCGGCCGACCGCTATGTACGCCTCCGCCAGCAACGGGTCCAGGTAACCCCTGACCCCCGGATCGGTCCAGTTCAGCTGCTCGCCGCAGCGGGCGGCACATTCCAGGTGCCGCACCACGGCCGCGTGGTCACCGCGCCAGGCGCTCACCTTCCCCCGCAGACACTCCCCCATGAACAGCACGGTGATGCGCACCGGGACGGTCGCACTGTTCTCCGCGGGAAGGCTCTCATCGACGAGGCCGAGTGCCCTATCCAGGTCTCCTGTCCTGATCAGCAGCTCGCAGCGCGGCTCGACGTGCCAGGGATGCGGCGGCCAGTCATACCAGGCGGCGACCGCGTCCCTCGCGTCCATGGCGGCGGAGGCGGCGGTATAGTCTCCGGCCAGCACCTCGGTGGAAGCCAGGAAGCACGAGAAGGTCGCCAGCGCGAGATCGTCACCGAGATCTCTTGCCCGGGCTATGGACTCCTGCAGCGCGGCCCGTGCGGTGCCCAGGTCTTCCGTGTAGCGGGACCACCCGCGATGCATGGCTGCGCTGTTATGCAACGGGACCGGCTGCAGGCTGGCCTCAAGCCGGGCAGCGCGGTCGAGCAGGCCGATGTCGAGTCCCTCGGCAGCCGTGACCTTCGCGATGAACAGGTTGACAAGCGCGGTGTGCAGCGCGGCGCTGGCTGGCGGTCCCGCGGACTCGGCGCAGCCGATCGCCTCGATGGCGGCGGCCCGCTTCCCGCCGGGGATGCCGTAGACCACGTCGGAGGCAAGGGCAAGCACCAGCGCGCGCCTGCGCGGGGCGGCTCCCCGGGCTTCCATGGCGCGGGTGATTTTCGCGGTCGCCGCGGCGGTGCCGTGGACAAGATCGGTCAGGTCGAGCAGCAGCGGCAGGGACCGCTCCAGGTCGGGTGTCGTCAGCTGGTCGAGGTCGAGTGACTCCAGGTACTCCAGCGGCCGCTGGAGTTCTCCGGACAGGAAAAGTAGTTCGGCCGCGCGGATCCGGCGGCGCACCAGGGCATCTGCATCTGATTCAGGGGTGAACAGCACTGCCTGGGCGGCGAACTGCCCGGCGGCGGCGTTGGCACCCCGGGCGTGCGCGCCGGCAGCCGCCGTGTCCAGGGCTGCCGCGATGGCAGGATCCTGGCCCGGGTCAGCGGCCAGCGCGGCAAAGTGCGCGTACCGTTCCGGGTCGGCGACGGCGTCGGCCAGCCGGCGGTACAGACGGCCGCGCTGACCCGGCGGCAGGGACTCAAGGGCGGCGGTGCCGATCAGCGGGTGCGCCACCCGGAGCCGTTGTGACGTCTCGACCACGACCCCGGCCACTACCGCCGCATCCAGCGCCGCAGCGGGATCCGGCCAGCGGTCAAGGACCGCAAGGGCCTCCGCGACCCCGATATGACCGGCCGCCGCCACCACAGCCAGCGCATCCGCTGCCCCGGAGCTTAGTGACCGAGACAGGCGATCGGTCAGCGTGCGCGCGAGTGGCGGCACCTGGCTGTCGGCAGACTTCTGGCTAGCTGAGATCTGGAGGGCCCAGAAGGGGTTGCCGCGGGACACCCGGGCCACTTGCCGCGCCTGCGCCGCGGTGACGTCCGGCGGCAGAAGGTTCTGCACCTGCCACGTGTCCAGCGGCGTGAGGCCGATCACCTCGGCTGCGGGCACAGCGGTCAGCAGCCCGTGCCAGTCGAGCGACAACGGCGGCGCGCCCGCGGTCAGCGGGTCCGCAGGGGCATCAGCACGCGCGGCCACCAACAGGGACAGCGGCCCGCTGGTCAGCCGGCGCAGCGCGAAGGCCAGGGCCTCCAGGCTGGCCGCGTCAAGCCACTGAACATCGTCGATCGCGGCCAGCACCGGGCCGCCGGCCACACAGGCGCGCAGCGCCGCCAGCACCGCCAAGCCGATGGCCCGGGTCATCGGCGGCTGCTCGCCCGCGGGACGCAGCAGCAGTGCGATCTCCAGCGCTTCCAGCTGCGGACCTGGGATCTGCCCTGATACTTCCGGCAGCACCTCACCGAGCAGGTCCGACAGCCCCGCGAACGACAGGCCGACCTCGCCGGCCGAGGGCTCGCTGCGCAGCAGCCGATGACCGGCCGCCGAAGCCGCCTCGGTCCCGGCGCGCCACAGCGTCGACTTGCCCGCGCCCGCCTCGCCCTGGATGGCCAGAATGGCAGGCGAGACCCGGACCTCGCGGACGAAGTCGCAGACCTGGCACACCTCGGCCGTGCGGACCAATGCGCCGCTTACCGCAGCCACACCCACATCCCACCACAGCCCGGAACCCGATCGCCATCCCGCCCGCGGAGGCAATGCGGCCGCGGGTAGGACATCGCCTGTTGCTAGCCGACCGGGCTATCGCCCATGCGTCTCTGGCAGGTGTAGTCCGACTGCGGCGTTTTCCTCAGGAGTCCCAAGCCAGTAGCCGTATTGAGCTGACACGGCGAGGAAATGTTCCAAGTCGTCGGTTGTCGGTGGCCGGGGCGCGCCCGTGCTGGGCGTGCCAACCCGCTCAAACCAGGTTCCCAGTCTGGCCGTCGTGACGACCAGTTCGATCAGTGGCTCATCAGAAAGATTGCGGTGCGCGTGCCGGGTCCCGCGAGGGACATGGACGTAGTCCCCGGCCCGGACGGTGACCCATTTGGCCGGTCCGTCGCCCAGGGTCAGGACCTGCTTGGTGCCCGAGAGGACAAAGAAGACTTCCGTGTCGTCGTGGCTGTGCAGGGGAACGGTAACTCCCGGCGGGATCACCCCCCTCATGACGCAGAATTCGCCGTGCGCCGCTTGGGGCGATGTCAGGAATTCGACGGTGGGTCCCATAACGTCCATGGGAGTGCTAGTGGTCCCTCCGACCACACCGAACAGAACCTTACCCGGCTCCGCCTGCAACTCCATCACGACCTCCGTGCTGTGGTTTTACTGGTTGCACCTCACGCTACGAAGAGATGGCAGGGGAGAAATCCGGCGCAGGTACGGAGATTCACGGGAATCTCGCGCGGCCTTTGGTGCGGGTATCCGTGGTACTACTGAGCCGCAGGCGGGACATCGACGGCCACGACCGGCGCAATCACGCCGGCTCGGGGATGATCCGGATGTAGGGCTTGGGCGCCTTGAAGTCGCCGTAGAGCACCTTCGCCCTCTCGTCCGAGACCATGAGGTTGACGATGACGTCCTCGCCTGGTTGCCAGTTTGCTGGCGTCGCGACCGGGTGCCGCGTCGTGAGCTGGATCGAGTCTACGGTCCGGAGCATCTCGGTGAAGTTGCGACCGGTCTGCATCGGATACATCGTGATAAGCCTGACCTTCTTCTTCGGGTCTATGACGAAGACACTGCGGACGGTCCAGTTGTCCATAGCGCAGCGCGACGCGGCGTCACCCTCGGCGTCGGCTTCCAGCATCCCGTAGAGCTTGGACACAGTCAGGTCGGTGTCGGCGATGATCGGGTAGTCGGGCCGAACGCCCTGAGTCTCCTCGATGTCGTCGAGCCACCGGCGGTGGTCGGTGAGAGAGTCCACTGACAGGCCGATGAGCTTGACGTTCCGACGGCGGAATTCGGGACTCAGCTTGGCCACAGAACCTAGCTCGCTGGTGCATACCGGGGTGAAGTCCTTGGGGTGCGAGAACAGCACCGCCCACGAATCACCGATCCATTCGTGGAACCGGATCGGTCCCTCCGTTGTCTGTGCCGTAAAGTCAGGCGCCGTGTCGCCGAGTCGCAGGCTCATCGTTCTTTCCTCCCTGTGGTTGGTTTCCCTTGCTCTCTAGTGGTACAAGGCAGCGAAGTGCTGTCGCTTCGCCCGGACGGGCCAACTCGCGCGGGTCGCGGGCGTGGCCCGTTCGGGCCACGCTCACCGCGCCCGGGTGCTTGCGGCCGCGGGACAGTGGATGGCATGGCTCCGATGAGCGCTCGACTGAAATGCCGCAGCGGGACCGGACGCCGGTGCTGCTAGTCAATTGCAGCCGCCGCGCCGACGTGTCACGTGCAAATCAACCGCGACCGCACTACCTCTGACACGAGGCGAAGGTGGCTCAGCAGCCATGCCGTGGCGCCAGGCCGCCGGTGCCGACCGACCGATCCCGGTAGGTGGACTCCATGAATTCCACGAGCCGCTCCACGTCGCCGACATTGGAGGCCAAGCCCACCGATGCGCGCAGCGATCCGCCGCTGGGCATGCCGAGCAGGTCGAGGTGCTGATCCACCGTTCGGGCGGCCCCCCGCAGCGATCTGCGCCAGTCTGCCCTGGTGAGGTTGAACGCAGCCTCAAGGGCGCCTGGGTTGCAGAAGCATCCGGTACGGATCGAAATCATTGCGGCGGCGGTATCCCGCGCCACGGCGCGCTCGTCAACCACCCGACCGTCGGGATCCAGCATGTTGAATGCGACGGTGCCGCCGCGGCCGCGAGTACCGACAGGCCCGTAGATTCGCGCCATCGGTCGGCCGTTGCCGTGTCGCAGGGCAACGAGCCGGTCCAGGAGCCAGCCGGTCAGGCACATCACCCGTCGATGGATCTGGTCCAGCCCGATGCCGTTGACCCAGGACAGGCCGGAAACCAGATCGGGTATCTGCAGGAAGTTGAGCGTGCCGTCCTCGAACCCGGCCTCGTCTGCGGCCAGCATGTGGTAGTCGGCCAGCGCGCTGGCGATGTAGACCGATCCACCAGCGAACCAGGGACGCCGCAGGCGCCCCAGCGCCTCGCGCCGCGCGACCAGGCAGCCGACTCCGGTCGGGTAGCCGAACACCTTGTACCAGCTGACAGGGACGAAGTCGGGCTTGACCACGGACAGGTCCAGCTGGTTAGACGGCACGTACGCTGCCGCGTCCAGCAGGACATCGTAGCCGCGCTCATGCGCGGTGCGGATCCAGCTCAGCGAATGGTGCACTCCGCTGAAGTTGCTTTGCGCCGGGTAGGCGAGCAGTCCGCGTCGGCCGCGCCTGGGCGGCGTCAGGGCGCGGCGGATGTCGTCATCATCGACCCGCAGGTCGTGCGAGCCGAATGGCACATAGTGGGTGACCGCCCCTCGGGATCTTGCGAACTCCCTGATGCCGTTGACCGAATTGTGGTTGTCGCGGGTCAGGACCAGCCGGACTCCCCGGCCAAACGGGTATGACTCCCCGACCAGCCGGCACGCGCCGGTGGCATTCGGGGTGAAGATGGCCGCGTACTCCTCCGGTGGCGCGTTGAAGTGCGCCAGGACCGCGGCCCGGGCCTGCTCGACGAGTTCGGACGATGCGGTGGATGCCGGGTTTTCTGAGTGCGGGTTCCCGAAGCACCGGTCGCGCATCCGCTCGGCATGCGCGGCCAGCTGTGCCCGCGGGGCCAGGCCCGTGCCGGCGTAGTCGAGGTAGACGTGCCGGGCCGCGTCGAGGTAGGCGTACTCGGTCGCCCGCAGCTGATCAAGCAGCGCAGTGCTCCGGTAGCCGGGGTATGCGGATAGGAAGCCGGGCGGCTCCGGCCGAAGGCGGCTATCGACGGCGCGAGGCCGCGCGGCCCGTTCTGTCAGGGTTGTGTCCATTGCTTTCCTCGGTTGTGATTCGCGGCCGGTCTAAGGCGGCTGCCGCGGCGCCGCAATCTTCGTCGTTCGTCTTCGGTGAGGCCACCCCAGATGCCGCTCTCCTGGCCGCTGTCCAGCGCCCAGCTCAGGCAGATCGCTTGCACCGGGCAGCCACGGCAGATCAGCTTGGCCGTCTTGACCTGGGTCCTGGCCGACCTGATCTCGCGGTCCGGGAAGAACAGTTCCGGGTCTGCGTCCCGGCATGCGGCGTCGTTCCGCCAGTAGACGAGGCGGGTGCGATCCTGGCTCGCGGCCACGGTGAAGGTGGTCACGGTGCGCGCCTTGGCCCCTCCGACGCCCAGCGGCCTGTGCGAGATGGCAACCGGATGCTGTGACCCGCCCGTTGGCCGTTGCGCGCCGCCCGGGGGTGATCCGGGTCGCCGGTGCTCCGCTCGGCCTGCCTGACCTGCCGGATCGCGATGATGCTGTCCAGCGGGCCGGCCAGCACTGTGGGTTGATACGGGCTTCCGGCACCGGCCTCCTCGAAGCAGAAGCCAGGCACGCCCAGGTCCTCGGCGGCTCCGAAGCCCAGCGGGCCGACCGAAAACGAGCCGGGGACGGTCCGGTGCCAACCGTCCGCCAGCAGGACCGAGATAACCCTGCCGACGATAACCTCGTTGCCGCTCATACCGCTGCCGCCTCCCGCTCGTCTGAATGGGGGAGGAGCGCTGACTCTTCTGCCTGCCGACGGAGCAGCGCGGCAATCTCGGCGTGCCCGTTGGCATCTGCGTCGGAAAGCGGCGTGCCGCCCCACCGGTCGGTCGGCCGCAGGACGGCGCCCGCCGCCAGCAAGTAGCGGACCACCTCGAGTTGGCCTTCGGCGGCGGCCAG
>Ga0123355_10021279_pt1 | contig 10380 bp, 3 predicted proteins | sample TergutEmb28metaG_3_FD_89872 | JGI IMG/M metagenome (GOLD analysis project Ga0123355, IMG submission 89872) | Embiratermes neotenicus P1 segment gut microbial communities from Petit-Saut dam, French Guiana - Emb289 P1 | ecosystem: Host-associated > Arthropoda: Insects > Digestive system > Gut ... | reverse complement strand
GGAATTTCCTGACTAGCTGCAAACCAGTTAGCTTCTCAAGAAGGACTCTGCACCATGGAGTAAGTAAGTAAGTATGGTTTAATAACACACTCTCTTTGTGTTTCGAAACCAACGCTCCATAAATGTCACACGAAAACCCCACAAACCTTAATTACGTGTGTTCTCTGCATGATTTTCACTATATCCACGACACAGACCCATTCATTGCACTTGTCACATGGCGCGTCATGCCTTTCACCCCACAGTAGAGTTGCTGGCTCAGTTTAACATATTCATTAGCCTGTTACCATTCAAACTACATATCAAAGGTCCGAATCGCAAACCGGGCATAAAACATACCCTCGACTTATTGAATATATTATTAAGTTGAACTCACTAGATATGTGGCTTGCAGGCCGGTCAGGGTATGCCCGCGAGTACAGAAATTAAAGTCTTGAACACTTCCGCAGCCCCCTTCACCGTTCCAGAAATTTTCCAACGGCAGTCAATCTGTCATCTTAAAAAAAAAAAAAAGATTACATTCGTCTCTGTGCTGACGAACGACTTCATGCAGACATTTGGTCCAATGCAGGTACACCTCTACAAATCCTAACCTTCCGATCCGGCTGCCAAATCCCCGAGCTTCCTTTGCGAATAGGTTGAGGTGGGGAGGGGAATGGGTCCCAGAACTGGTCTAGATGTGATGACAAAGAGAAAATCCCCCTATGAAAAGGCCAGGAATCGAACCCCAGTCTCCAGCTCTTCCCTTCATATGTTCTGTGTTAAATTCTGCACGTGATAAAGGTACAAGAAAAGTTGTCCCTGTACATGCTATGAAGGCACAGGAAACAGCTCTGCTCATTCGTAACTTAGGTACTAAATGGAAGAGAATTTTTAAGCTCACGACTCGTCCGCTTGAGACCCCCCGTGCAAAGGAGGCCAAGTGCCCATTCAAAAGATGTCCGGGTGGGTTTCCAGGACCGGCCTGGACCATTTACAGAATCGATGCCCAAAGCCTTGGCGATGCTGTCCCGACTACGCTACCTCGGAACTCTTGGCAGCTTATACACTAATCAACCATGTATGAAAATAATTATGAACTATAAATGATGTGGATATAACTTTATGTTTAAATACTAGGTCAGTAACCATCTGTAGTGGATAGTTCCATAGTTCCCTTCACGTGCAAACCGATTGGTCACGTGCGCGGACTTCTGGTCATCCCTGAGTCGACGCTGGCTTTTACGAAGTAGGTTGCTGGCTTACATTCCAACTGAGCCAACGTAACCGATAGCACATTGCCACAAGAAAAGCTCACGCGGTTTGTGTGCAACGTAGCATGGTTGTAGACATTTCTATATGTTTGTATTAGTTTACGAAAGGACTATTGAAAGCACGTCGAATCGGTAGGTCTTACTGATGTATGTTACATTCCGTTCTATCAAACGCATATGGCATTTGCTCCTATGTTAACCAAGTATGAACACCTGTACATGACATAACCTCACATGCAGTGAGTTATACTCGAAACGTTCGTTACTGATAACAAAACAGTTGTGTATTCCGTTCTGCTACGCCTGATGCGTTAGGTAAGATGCACACCAGATGTATTACTCAGTGATCGGAAAATATGACGAAAGTAACCACTTACATTTCTGATCGGAATTGGAATGGTTTGTTTCACGTCACTTGGGCAGTTTGCGAATAATGTTTATTTAGTGTAGATACAATACTCTCGTTTGTGCGTAGTTTGTAACTGTATAGAACTTAAGCGTTTTTTTTTAATCGTTTGCTGATCTGTGAGCAATGCAAAAAATCAACCCTCACTTCCGACACCTCAAAAGTAATTTGTAGATACGCAATTTTTGGCGGCACGGTATACAAATGCATACATACAGAAGAAAAACACTGCATAAATATAGCGCAGGCCATAAACGTCATGGATCAGAGATAAACATACCACGAGGTTATGTTTTTGTAATTCCTCATTGCACTCCGATGTAAAGGAGACATTTTTAAATATCAGACTTACTGCATTCTATTAAAAATTACGTGTACAAGTTTCGAATGAAACACGTTTTCACTTGTTAAAATACAGAAACGTAACAGTGATAAAAATCAGAGTAAATTTATATGTGTGGGAATTTTGTGTGACATGAAGACCAAATTAAAGTACATGTTTAGATGCTCTGTAGTGTTAGAATGTTTTATAACATTTGTTTACTGTATGGTAATGTTGTTACATTTTATACTTATGACGTACTTGACGTGTCTAGAGTCACTGTATGAATGATTGGACTGAATAAATAAAATAAAATGTTCCTAGAATGTTAGACATTTTATGACATGCAGGGTGGAAGGGTAGTGTCCAGTGGGTGACTGTTTGAAAGTAATATATTGAGATCAGCTTCTGTAAAAGTTGAGGAATTTATTGACTAGATGAGTAATGTGACATGTCAAGAATTAAAACTCCTCTCCATGGATGCATGTGGCTATGCATTGATCCCAGAATTTTTATCCTACATATAAGTTTCTCTGTTTGTTTCAGATACAAAACCATATAATGGAAATACTACATCCAGCAATAGCGTTCAGTGTTCTGAAACCAGCGTGTAATGATGTTATTAAGCAACCATTAAAAAATCATATTCTAAAACTAACAGAACTACTTCGCACTGTTTCTCCATCAGCACTTCAAGTACTGCATGAATTTACTCTTTATCCACTGGAGTTACATTTGCAAAACTTGCGGCTTAGGTAAACAAATTTTAGTCCACCTTTTTTTATGTACTGTGCATCATTATTTTGATTGCCATCGTATTGGTGAAGCAAATACTATCAGTGAGACATTTTTTAATTAGAATGACTTGACAAGTTATGTGCCTGTGAAGTTTGGTACATTTCCTCCTAAGTCAAACTATACATGCAGGCCGACTTATTTTTGAGAATTCAGGTGGCTTACATTTCTGTCAGTCTTGCAATGAGATACCTTCTCATGCACTAGCTGCTTGACGATGCCAAATGTTACTTTGTTATAGAAAAAATTGGGCTAAATATTAATGAGGTTATCTACTATTTATATCTTCCTTGAAATAGTCAGATTATTTTAAAATTTTAATTATCACTTATAAAATAATCCACTGCTTTGGTGGAGATGTCTATGCTGGAGAATGGTAAATGACTCCAAACATCTGTCAGAGTTTTGCTTTGGTTATTGAAAGATGTCACTGATTTTACAATAGACATATGAATGATATAGTAATAGTGTCATAATAAAAGGGTAGTGGCATCAATCCTGCTGTTTTGTATTCATTTAATGTATTATATTGTGGCCACAGAAAGAAATCTGATGATGGGTATGACCACTGAGTTCCACCCCTCCCTCCTTTTTTTTTTACTGCTATTATATTCCCCTCCAAACATACCGCCATCCAATATAAGACATCCGAAAGCATGAAGTTTATGCACAAGGTACTATCCATGTTCCTCTGAATGGAATGACACAAAGACTGGAAGGGAGTGCTTGGAAGTGTGGGAGGTGGAAACATAGCAATTAAAAGAGAGTAACAGTTCGCTCACTTCATTGGGACTCTTAATGAGGCCACGGAATAATAGAATACTGTGACATAAGGGAATAGAAAAGTTTATTCATAACTTTGTCTGCTGTTTTTTACAGTATGACTTACTGTAACATTGTTTTTTTTTTTGTGTGTATTTAACATGACTTAAACTTTATTTACATTTTCAGCTAAATTGGAGAGGGAACATAGTTGTCTTGGGATAAGTTTCTGGCTTTCCCTCTCTGCCAGTTGAATTCAGTAATAACTGCTAAACTTTTGTTTCTGACATGTTTCACTGAGGCTGTTTTGCAGTGCTTGTACTCCATTGGCATGCAGTTATAACTGTCTGTAGGCAGTATACCTGATTGTAATCATGTGTTGTTATCTTAACAGTTCAGAAATAAAACGATATCTTGTGGACTGTGTAAAGGAAATCTTGCAACGTACACATGTTTATGATTTGAAGAAGTTTCTGGAGCTCTACATGCTACTTTTCTTTCAAATCTATGACCACAAGACGTCAAATGTAGGTGAGTTATCATTATTATAAAATGGCTTGTAATATTAAGTGTTTATCATCTGACTCAAAAGCCTTAAAGGCTGATGCTCATTTCTGTTCCCTGTGCCCCCCCCCCACACACACACACACATACACATGTGGACACAGTTTCATGGAATTAGGTGGTAACTGTTCTTCCACTGCAGTTACACTGCAAGGATTTGGCAACAAGGGTCACATCTGTGTGAACATGCTGAGGTATGAAGGGTGTTAAATAAGTAGGTAAACTTCCCGAGGTAATAGTAATTAAATGAGAAGCTGTTACATTTTTAAATATAGCTCATTTATTCCACTGAAGTATCACTATCTTTATCATAATTCCCAAGTACATAGATGAATTTGTCCCATTTTTGCACAAGTTTAAAAATTCCTTTGCATTGAAATCAGGCTCTTGCATTTGTTGTATTCATGAACATCAGTTTCCACTTCATCACTGCTGTGGAATTAGCATCATCCCAGTAACCTGAAGAAAAGGGTGGATGTCCCAGAGTTCCAGCTGAAATAGCTGCAACAGTTCTTGTGTCTAGTGTGTGCTATGTGGAGCCGCATTATTATGCTGATGGATCACACCTTCCTGCTGAAGTAACAAGTGGAAGGTCTCCAAATCCACAATAATTTAGGAAGTGGAAATGGCTGTTCTTGAATGATTATAAATTCAAGAGCCTGATTTGTACCATGATGCAGTTTTGAAACTTGTTCCGAGACAAAAAACTGCATCTATGTGCTCCGTAATTACATTGAAGTATAATTATATTTAATCATCATCGTCATCATCATCATATCATCTGTTTAGTATTCCAGAGATCCAGCAGAGTGGATTTACAACTTGTCATTAGATAACAACAGGCATAGTACAGAATGAGTCTTGACAATAAAATACATATCATAATAGTTTGTGATTATAATACATAAATAAGACAAATGAAGTTTATACAAGGGAATGTGATCAGAATATACAATAATTGAATACATACCTAATGTACCTAGACAGAAACTTAAAAACAATCAAAGGGTACTTACATAATGCACATAGACAGAATCTTAAATCAGTGTACCACTATAATAAAAATCTTGTGATACAGTACATAATTCACGACTGACTAAGGTACTCTTCCATTGTGTAAAATTAATAAGTGTATGGAAATTTTTTCAAAGCAATTTTGAACTTTTTTTAGTTACCAGCAACATGGTATATGTAATGTTGTAATGGCTTCCCATTTAGTATTATGGCCTAGGGACCTTAATGGACATCCCTCATATGTGAGGATATTGGTTGTCATCAAAATGTGACAAGCTTTCATACATTTATCATACCGTGTATATTAAACAGTGATCAGATGATAAGACATCCAGATTAAACTGAGAAGTTACCTGAAGTACACAGTGTGTCAGGATAATACTCTTCAGAATTTAAAATCCAGGATAGTTCTTACTTCAGAAATACTGTATCTTTGCTGCAAGTATTCATTTGCACGTGAAGTCATACGTTGATGCCATGAAAAGAAGTTTCCTCCTCCTCCGTATCTTCCTTCAGCTGTCATGCTTTGTCCTCGAGGATACATTCTTATTTTCACCTTCATTTATCCATCCATTCTATTTGCAGGAAAAATAGTAGGGATAAACATGTAACCTTTGCTATTGACATGCACATTGGTATGGTTGACTTAAACCAGGGGGGTTGGAGTGGGAATATAACATTTTACAGAAAATGGGAAACCTCAGGCATCAACATCCTCATTGTCCATGGTACTTCTTCCGTGGGTTTAGTATAGATGTTTACATCATTTTGTTTTATTGTACACTTACTTGGTTTATGGAGGTTGTGAAATTCACACCTGTTATCGCTTAACAACTTGGGTGGGACTAGATTTCTGATTGAACAGAAGTAATGACTTGGGTGTAAATGTTATCTGGGACCATAGTTCAGTTTTGAGGGTGCCATATTGCATCATATTTCCAGAACGTTAAATCTTACAGATTTTAGTGGCACTTACAGTAGTGAATATACAAATTTTACAGTGTAGTCACACTAATTCATTAGTTATTATAGCATAGAGTTTTATCACAGTAACCATGTTATATTTAATATTTTATTAGGTGGTAGTGGAACAGAATTTTTGTCAAAGGGGAGACATAAAGACACAGAAGAAAGAACAATATTAAAATTGATTATAGAGAATTATTATGTGCTGATATGGACTGGATGCATATAGCTTAGAATAAGGTCCAGTAGTAGAGGCTATAAACATGGTAGTATACATTTGTTGTCATAAAGGTAGGGAATGTGTTGGCCAGTTGAGTAACTCTGAAGTTTTCAAGTAACTGTGGAGGCTGTGTGTTACAGTTGGAGATGTTCCAGAGGAACTGAAGCTCACTGTCATGGAATGTGTGATAAGCCTGCTGAAACGAGCATCATCTGATATTATCTGCGAGTTTTATAGCAGAAAGTATGCACCTAAGTTGGGTCAGGGGATTTACATAGCCATCCAAATGGCACAGTGGGAAAAACTTCGTTCTTTAAGGTTTGACATTTAAACTTTTTTGATAATATTTAAGATAATGCTTCAGAAATGAGTTCTGTTCTAACTAAGGATTTCCAAAGCTGTGTTCTGCAGAACTCCAGAGTTCTGTGAGGAAATCACAGAATTTCCCCTGACTGTCACAGTTAATTTCATGCAATCGGTAATATTTTCATTCAGTTTCACTGAACGTCTTCTTTTTCCTTGAGCATTCCAGATGTCTTATTTTATAGTTATGTGCCTAAAGCAGTTTAAGGTATTCTCCTTTTCCATTCTCCACACTTCTTTCATCCATTTTCATTTTCAATCATATGCGTTTAATTTGAGGATGAATGTTTGTAAGTTATGATTTCTGTGCTGTGAAATACCTGCAATTTCATTAAAATCCCTAAACAAGTAGAACTGTATCTTGCTATTGTACATTAGTGATCATTTTTCTTTTGTTACCCAGTATTCGTTACTGTATAAAAATGTGTAGGAATGGCTCTGATTTTGGTAAATTTATGTTAAAACTATGTTCAAAACTCTCTCCGAGTATTCATCTGTAATCTGTAGGTACCAATGTGACTGCTTGATGTATGCAAGTAAAGACAAATAAATAGCTCAGATGTACTGTGGGACTTCAAAATTTCAGTCTTTTGTCCCAAACACACGCGTGCATGTTGTTTCTGAACTATGTTCCTTCTAGTTGTGCAGATGTCCAGCATCACACTTCAGTGTCCATTCCAAAATATGGAGTGTTTTAATCATACTTGTTTCTGATATGTAGGCTTGCAGCCTTGGAGTGTGTGACGATTCTTACTCAAGTCCACGTTGACGCAGATAAGAATGACGTTGTTTTTCGGCATCAAGTTGGAGACGTGATAATGTTCTTTTTGCCAGGAATAATCAGTGGCTTGCAGAGAATTGCTACTGCTGATGAGAAACAAGGGCATCAGATAACAATGGTATGAGATTTAGTTCTTTCATTCAATATTTACACAAAATTTGGATTCAACCTATCTGGTACCACACCATTTATCTCAGTATTCAGTTCGATCCAGTTAAATGTTTCCTGATTTTAATATTCAGACAGTTTTTCTGTTTGTGGATTTTAGTTAATGTTTCTGTGATACAATTAGAGGAAAATTTTCCAACATCTAGTCAAGCTTTTTAAAATGCTCCCGTGTTTTAAGTATATGAGAACATAAATGAGATTAGTGATGAAATTTATTATTATTCACTGGTAAGTATTTCCTGCTCTTTGCGTTCTGTATATTTGCCTACCAAACGGAGGAAGTATGGCTCAGTTTGAGCATGGACAAGAGATCTTTCTGCCCAAAAACATCCAGGTCAGCACTATGGCCTATCCAGATTCCTATTCAGTGGGTACTAGGGGATCTTCTGCTGTGGATAAAGTGGCCAGATGGTGAAGCTGACCACACACCTCCATCTTATGCCAAAGTTCAATTTTTTCTCTGCCCCATATTCCTTCTTGGCATGCATGCAGATGACTTTCCCTTCTTTATATTTCCATCCTATCATAAGCATAATTTGGCCAAACCTTAGCAGTGTTAGGAGACTTGTTTAAATCCCCAGGTTTCTCATTTGTATATCTGGTGCTGTTCTGGTGAAGGGAGGGTTTGACCAAGTGCTGTGTAGTGATGGGCATTGAGAGCATAAACCAATAATTTTACTGTACCCTGACTGTGGAAACTACAGCTGTTTTACATGGCCATGTGACCACCTGTCCTGACCAGTTGTTAGTTATTTTCTTTAGTTTGTGCATGCAAGGGCCAGGATAGGACCTCAAGTTAGGCTATGTCTTCTTTCCTTCACATCCCTTCCAATTCATTGTTCGCCAATCATGCTATCATTTGACACAGTATAATCGTCACAGCTGTTGATATTATAAAATAAACAATACAAATATGTAATCAAACACATTCAGTATCATTTTGAATGCATACTTGAGCTAAAGATGCTGTTCAGATCATGTTGACCAAATACATATGTAAGTTAAGGACAATCTGTGCAAATTTCATCTATCTTATACTTTTATAGCCAGGAACACTGGATGTTTGCACTGCTGCTTTTCTGTCTTACCATTTCGATTACATATGTTGTGTCGATTTCTTTTTGTATGATAAACTTGTTTGAGGAATTGATGAAAAGCTTGGTTTTCATTTCAAATAAAGTAGAGCTGTGTGAATCAAAATTAAATTTGCTTGACACTTGGTGGCACATTGTGAGTCAAATATGTTTGTAGTTTTGCAGATAAAACATTCAGGCAAACAGATCGATATGACATTCCATACCTGTGATTATTCATTAACTTCATGCAGATAATGCATAAAAAGCAGTCAGTTTATTGGTATTTCCACCAAGAGGCATAAGAAGAAAGGTTTTGCATGACACTGCATATATAATGATGGTAGAGTTAACATTTTATATGCACATTCCTGTTGTTGCATATGTGTATGTTTCAGCTTGCTGTAAAAGCATGGGGAGAGATAATTGCTCTTGTGATGGAAGATACTGATGCTGCTGATGCTTCACTACATTCTGATATGCAGTGCAGTATAAATCCGTCCACAGCAGTTGTGCAAGAAGACCCTTTAGAAATCAAATGGCAAGATTGCTCTAGGGAATCCATGTTACAGAGCCTACAAGAAAAGAGTCGCACCACTCAATGGTATCGTGCTGCTGCAGAGAAACTGGCTGTTTCAGCAAAAGCTATTGGCATGGTTCAGCGTCATTCACACTGGAAAGTGAGAATGACACTGATGTCATCATGTCATGTGCTTCTGTCTCGATGCTGCAGGTTAGGTTCCTTGTTCTCATTTTTTATTTGGCATTCCACAATTCAAAGAAAACTTGGCACGTGTTGAACTTTTCCATCCAAAGTCACTTCCAGTTGCTGAACCCTACAGCATTAAACATTTCCTTCACAGTAAGGCATTTTATCAAATGGTAATGGTTTTTGGATGTGATATCCATTTATACATGCATGAATTGCTTAGAGGAGTGTTTCCTGAGTTCTTATTTTTTATGTTACAAAAGCTTCTTTTGATTTCGAATAAAAATTGACAAATGCATAGACCAATAAAATTCTTAGGCCAGCATTACAAATTGAATGTGTTTGAACACGTTTAATGTAATATAAAACCAAAGGAAAGTGTGATCAAGCACACTGAAGCGTAGTGCCATCAAACTGAACTGTTTGGTTTAAAGTGAAATTGTGTTTTGTTCAGTTTGTGAAACATAGTGAACTATAATTTATATAGTTTTTTGGGGTTCTTTGTTTGTAACCATTACTCTGCAGGAGAAGCATTTGAAATTGGTGGAGGTGTCTTTTTATTGACAAAATGGGTGTCAGTATTTATGTCCAACTTAATTTTCACTTAAAGGGTTCCACATTCATTAAAAAAAAAAACCACATAAATAAGAGAGAAGTAGAGACTGAATGTGTTGGTGATTAGGAACATGGAAGCTTTACATCCTATATCTTCTTTTGCCAGAAAAATTGTTGTTGTGATGATAACCTGATCTTCTGTTCAGAAAAAAAAAAAAAAAAAAAAAAACCACCAAAAATTTTCAACATATCTCTTTAATTTTTCTATCAAACTGTCAGATGCGCTATAAAGAGTTGGAGTCAAAAGCATTTTATATTGATCAAAGTTCTCATAATCTTCCGGAAAAATTACATCTGCTTCAACATTTATTTCATATAGAGCATCGTAAACCCACCGAACATAGTCGTTATAATTTGTAGAAGTATCAG